>Ga0247813_10000048_pt1 | contig 182375 bp, 124 predicted proteins | sample UWRJL169409C1_FD_180719 | JGI IMG/M metagenome (GOLD analysis project Ga0247813, IMG submission 180719) | Plant litter microbial communities from Arlington Agricultural Research Station in Wisconsin, United States - UWRJ-L169-409C-1 | ecosystem: Environmental > Terrestrial > Plant litter >...
TGTGTGGCAGGCCCCTTGCTGGATTGACAAAGCGCTTTGGGTACTTTGGCGCTCCAAAGTACCATGCCCCCGCGGCAAAGAGCGGGCAAAAGATCTTTATAAATTAATTGTGTCCACACGATAGTCCTTCGGAGGGGTGCCTGCAAGGCGGGGTGGTTCTAAAATATATACGAAGTCATCGGAGAATCCATTATCCTGAACTTGATTCAGCACCTTTAAAATTAACGTTAATATAAATCCTGAATTAAATTCAGGAGGTCATTAGGATACATTTAATAATTTTAGTCCATCTTCATTTCTTTGCATGGCGGCCAGGTCTGCAGCAGTCTGTCCACGGGCATCCTTCATTTCTGTATTTGCACCGTTAGCAAGTAATAATTGCAACACATCATTCCTTCCAAACATGCTGGCAAACATCAGTGCTGTTCCGCCATTACCATGCTGTAGATTGAGGTTTGCACCACGTTCAACCAAGAGCCTGGCAATCTCGATATACCCTTTAAAGCTTACTCCCATAAGGGCCGTATTACCACCATCATCGGCAGCATTAATATCGGCTCCGGCATCTAGCAGCAATTTGGCAGCAGCCAATTGGTTATTATAACAAGCAATAATCAGTGGCGTATATCCTTTTTCATCCCGTGCGTTTAAATTGGCATTCCTGCGAATCAATTCCTGTAAAACTTCCATTTCGCCTTTCCTTGCGGCGGGTATCATCAATTGATCGATATTTTCCATGCAATCAAAACCATAGAATCTCATCAAAGTTTGCTTAAATGAACAGTTTATTTAATGATTTTAATAGGTATTTTGTTTAAGCCTTTAGAATCGAACGTTTTCAGCATTATCGTATTCTGAAATAAAAGTATTTATCACCGTAAAACTCTTAAAACTATTTCGTGTTGGCATGGGTTCTCTTAAGACATAATGCTGCTGAAACGGAACCTTGGATTAATGGGTTTACCTGATGATAAAATAAAATATCTAATATCATCAGATAACTTACCAAATCCTTCTAAGGCAGTCTACAAACATCAACTTAAACAAAACATCAATATGAAAAAACAGGAAAGCGGTACTGAACCAAAGTTAAGTACTAAAATCACTAAAGATTCTTCTTCAGCGCTCCAAGAACTTTTTACCGATGGCATCCGCGATCTATATTGGGCAGAAAATCATCTGGTTAAAGCATTACCTAAAATGATTTCTGCAGCTACGGCATCTGAACTTGTTTCTGCACTTGAATCTCATTTGGAAGAAACAAAAACGCATGTAACCAGATTAGAGCAGATTTTTGAATTGCTTGGAGAAAAAGCAATTGCAAAGAAATGTGATGCCATGGAGGGTATTACTAAAGAGGGTGAAGGCATTGTAGAAGAAACAGAACCTGGTACAGCAACACGTGATGTAGGCATTATTCTAGCCTCTCAAAAAGTAGAACATTATGAAATTGCATCATATAGTGGTTTAGTTCAATTGGCCACTACGCTTGGATTGACGGATGTAGGTGATATTTTGGAAGAAACATTAGCTGAAGAGAAAAATGCTGATTCGAAACTTTCGGATATTGCAGGTAATGAAATCAATTATAAAGCAGCTGAGGAAGCTTAAGAAAAATATTATGGCGAAAAAATCAGAAGACAATACCAGTAAACCTACGCAGGTTGAAAATGATAAAACCACCAAACTGGAAGAATTTGTTGCCGATAGTACCGGACAGCAGATGACCACCAATCATGGTGTGAAAATTAGCGACGATCAGAATTCATTAAAAGCTGGCGACAGAGGGGCAACCTTGCTGGAAGATTTTATTCTTCGGGAGAAAATTACGCATTTTGATCATGAGCGTATTCCAGAACGTGTGGTTCATGCGAGAGGATCAGCTGCCCATGGTGTTTTTAAAGTGTATGAAGATATGTCTGAAGTAACACGGGCAGCATTTCTTTGTGATCCGGGAGCAGAAACACCTGTATTTGTAAGGTTTTCTACGGTAGCAGGATCAAGAGGATCAACCGATCTGGCCAGAGACGTAAGGGGATTTGCAGTTAAGTTTTATACACAGGAAGGAAATTTCGATCTGGTTGGAAACAATATGCCAGTCTTTTTTATTCAGGATGCCATTAAATTTCCTGATTTAATCCATGCCGTAAAACCTGAACCGGATAATGAAATGCCTCAGGCTGCATCAGCGCATGATACTTTTTGGGATTTTATTTCACTACTTCCTGAATCGGCACACATGATCATGTGGGCCATGAGTGATCGTGCATTACCAAGAAGTTACCGCATGATGGAAGGTTTTGGCGTGCATACTTTCAGGTTCGTTAATGCTTCTGGCGTGGCGAGTTTTGTTAAATTTCACTGGAAACCTCTTTTAGGTGTGCATTCAGTTGCCTGGGATGAAGCCCAGAATATTTCTGGAAAGGATCCTGATTTTCATAGAAGAGATCTTTGGGATGCCATTGAAGCTGGTGCTTTCCCGGAATGGGAATTGGGTGTTCAGATTATACCGGAAGAAGATGAATTTAAATTTGAATTTGACCTTTTAGATTCTACTAAACTTATTCCAGAGGAATTGGTTCCTGTGCAAAGGATTGGTAAAATGACGCTGAACCGTAATCCAGACAACTTTTTTGCAGAAACAGAGCAAGTGGCCTATCATATTGGTCATGTAGTACCTGGAATTGATTTTACCAACGATCCGCTATTGCAAGGCAGACTTTTCTCTTATACCGATACCCAGTTAATCAGGTTAGGTGGACCAAATTTTCATGAGATTCCAATTAACCGTCCGGTTATACCTGTACATAATAACCAGCGTGACGGCCATATGCGCCAGACCATTAATCGTGGAAAAACCAGTTACGGACCAAATGGCATTGCGGCAAATGATCCACAGCAAACCGCTGCAGCAAATGGAGGTTTTACCAGTTACAATGAACGAATAGATGCGAGAAAGATCAGGGCTAGAAGTAAAAGCTTCTTCGATCATTTTTCTCAGGCAAAATTGTTTTTTGATAGCCAGTCTGACCCTGAAAAAAATCACTTAATTGATGCCCTTTGTTTTGAGTTGGGGAAAGTGAAAATGGTGCCTATCCGTGAGCGTATGCTCGGCGTTTTAGCACATATTGATAAAGGTCTTGCTGCCGCCGTTGCTTATTCCCTTGGTTTCCATGTGCCTGAAATTCCATTAGCAGAACTTAATGGAAGTGTTCCTGCTGATGCTGATACTGCAGATTATGCATCTGAAAAGAAAGAAGGTTCATTGGCTAAATCTGAAGCTTTAAGCATGGCCAATACCATAAAGGATTCGATTGTAACCAGAAAAATTGCTATTCTGGCTGCGGATGGGGTAGATGGAAAATCATTAAGCACTGTAAAAGATGCCCTGGTTGCTAAGGGCGCAGTAGTTCATATTATTGCACCTAAACTCGGTGAGATCATATCAGAAGAAGATCAGCACATCCAGGTAGACGAAAGTTTTCTAACAGCTGCATCAGTACTTTATGATGCCGTTTATGTTCCGGGAGGAACGAACAGTGTAGCCAGTTTAGAGGCTGAAGCCAATGCCGTTCATTTCCTGAATGAAGCATTTAAACATTGCAAGGCGATTGCTGCAGATGACGCCGCTATTCAAGTATTGGAGGCAGGATATTTTCATAAAAAACTTCCGGCAGAATACTCTGCTGAAACGGTACTTAGAGAAGGTATTATTGTATCAGATGATCTTTCTACTTTAACAGATTTGTTTGCTCAGATGATTGCGATGCACAGATTCTGGGATAGGGAAGTACCTAGAAAAATTCCGGCTTAAATTTTAAGCCAGGTATTATTGAACTAAGACCGGCGAAAAGCCGGTCTTTTTTTATCTGGTGCATTTCGCAGAAGACTATTTAAATCATTTATTATTAGATATTTTTTAATTAACAGCATATGGATAATCAAAAACGTGTACCTCGCTTGACTGAGGCACAGCAGAAAAAATTTGAAGATGGTCTTTTTGAAACCCGCTGGACGGAAGCTGGAGAACCTTATTTCGTTGTGGAAGACGGGGTTGATCTAAAAGAATTTGCAGCATTAGCCAAAATGGTTTTAGAAAGTAAGAAAGAGATTGCACATGATTTTACTTCAAAAGTAATTAGTAAATCAGGTGAAGAGGAAGTGCCTTTTGAATATCAATCTGGTTGGTTTTTGGAGGGCTTGGGTGAATTACCTTTAAACTAACAGAAGATTCTTCAGTAATTTATCTTTAAACAGCTAAAGCGAATAGCCATATAACAGCATGTCCACCTTGAAACTTAATTCAAGGTGGACATGCTGTTTGGTTTCATTTGTACTATTTACTAGTTTTTTACTTCAGCTTTTTTAGCTTCAGCTTTTTTTGCTGCGTGCTTACCATGTGCTTTTTTTACTTTTTTAACCTGTGTTGTATCAGCTTTTGCTTTTGCAGGTGTTTTAGTTTGTGCGCTAACTGTGTTTACAGTAAAAGCTGCTACTAGGGCGATCATTAAAATTTTAATTGCTTTCATTTTCTTATCATTTAAAGATTAATAAACCTTATTAATTGTTCCATAAATGTCTACATCCTAAATGAAGATTTAATGAATATTGGGAATTCGAAATTAATTTATTCGACTGACGAAGTTTCAGTGGAATGGTGAGGAGGAAACTTCGTCGGTCTAGAATAGATTTAATGGATTAATGCTTGGTTTCTTAAACTGGCGAAGTTTTACCACGCTCCTGGCCTTTTAAACTTCGCAAGTTGGTTAATTGACTTACGAAGTTTCGGTGGAATGGCGAGGGGGAAGAACTTCGTCAGTCTAAATGTAGCTTTGGAATATGAAAATCCGTCATTAGCATTGTTTTATTTGAAACTGGCGAAGTTTTGCCACGCTCCTGGCCTTTTAAACTTCGCAAGTTGGTTAATTGACTTACGAAGTTTCGGTGGAATGGTGTGCAGGGAGAACTTCGTCAGTCTAAATGTAGCATTTGAAATATGAAAATCCGTCCTTGCGAACTGAAAGTTGGGCTTAGTAATGGAGTGAAGCAATCTACTTTGTGAAATCTATGAAGGATATTGCTTCAGCAGATGAAGAATCTGCTTAGCATCCGATAGCTATCGGATGACGGGTTATGAGGAAAATTGTTAACTGTGACGAAATATAAAAATCCGTCATTAGCATTGTTTTATTTAAAACTGGCGAAGTTTTGCCACGCTCCTGGCCTTTGAAACTTCGCAAGTTGGTTAATTGACTTCCGAAGTTTCGGTTGAATGGCGAGGGGGAAGAACTTCGTCAGTCTCAATGTATCATTTGAAATATGAAAATCCGTCCTTGCGAACTGAAAGTTGGCCTTAGTAATGGAGTGAAGCAATCTCTTTGTGAAATCTATGAAGGATATTGCTTCAGCAGATGAAGAATCTGCTTCGCATCCGATAGCTATCGGATGACGGTTTTTGAGGAGAATCGTTAACTGTGACGAAATATAAAAATCCGTTATTAGCATTGTTTTATTTAAAACTGGCGAAGTTCTACCACGCTCCTGGCCTTTGAAACTTCGCAAGTTGATAACTTGACTTAAGAAGTTTTGATGGAATGGCGAGGGGGAGAACTTCGTCAGTCTAAATGTAGCATTTGAAATATGAAAATCCGTCTTTGCGAACTGAAGGGTAGGGCTTAGTAATGGAGTGAAGCAATCTACTTTGTGAAATCTATGAAGGAGATTGCTTCGCATCCGATAGCTATCGGATGACGGGTTTAGAGGGGAGTTGTTAACTGTGACGAAATATAAAAATCCGTCATTAGCATTGTTTTATTTGAAACTGGCGAAGTTTTACCACGCTCCTGGCCTTTGAAACTTCGCAAGTTGATAACTCGACTTACGAAGTTTCGGTGGAATGGCGAGGGGGAGAACTTCGTCAGTCTAAATGTAGCGTTTGAAATATGAAAATCCCTCCTTGCGAACTGAAAGTTAGCCTTAGTAATGGAGTGAAGCAATCTACTTTATGAAATCTATGATGGATATTGCTTCGCATCCGATAGCTATCGGGAGACGGTTTTTGAGGAGAATTGTTAACTGTGACGAAATATAAAAATCCGTCATTAGCATTGTTTTATTTGAAACTGGCGAAGTTTTGCTACGCTCCTGGCCTTTGAAACTTCTCAAGTTGGTTAATTGACTTACGAAGTTTTGATGGAATGGCGAGGGGGGGAGAACTTCGTCAGTCTAAATGTAGCGTTTGAAATATGAAAATCCGTCATTAGCATTGTTTATTTAAAACTGGCGAAGTTCTACCACGCTCTCGGCCTTTGAAACTTCGCAAGTTGATAACTCGACTTACGAAGTTTCGGTGGAATGGTGAGGGGGAAGAACTTCGTCAGTCTAAATGTAGCTTTGGAATATGAAAATCCGTTATTAGCATTGTTTTATTTAAAACTGGCGAAGTTTTACCACGCTCCTGGCCTTTGAAACTTCGCAAGTTGATAACTCGACTTACGAAGTTTCGGTGGAATGGTGAGGGGGAAGAACTTCGTCAGTCTAAATGTAGCTTTGGAATATAAAAATCCGTCATTAGCATTGTTTTATTTAAAACTGGCGAAGTTTTGCCACGCTCCTGGCCTTTGAAACTTCGCAAGTTGATAACTCGACTTACGAAGTTTCGGTGGAATGGTATGGAGGGAGAACTTCGTCAGTCTCAATGTATCATTTGATATTTAACCTTTAAGCTTTGTAAGTTGAATTAAATTCAATCAATTCATTATCAGTTAAATATAAACTTCGTAAAACAAATACTACAGAATTTGAATTATATCCCCATGTATTCATTGAATTTTAAAAAGCCGATATTTTGTGTCTTATCGATATTGATGTTACTCAGCTTAACCATTGTCACAAGCTGTAAAAAAAATAAATCACAAGTTGGTGCTTATCTGGCTAAGGAGACCGGAAACAAAATCTTCAATCAGATTGATATGGAAGAATTTGGACAGAAATTAAAGTTGGCAATTGCTAGCCGTTCCAAAACACTTCAAAATCCTAAATTTACTGATGCCTTATATACTGCTCATCAATATGAACCTGTATTGGTTGAGAAATATTTTCCAGATAGTGGGCTTTTAAAGGCGGCAGATGTTATTGCTCAGGTTGAAGATCACGGTTTATCTCCAGAAACATTTAAGGTTTCGAAATTTAAATCCATTCTGGAAAAAATTTATCAGAAGTCTGAAGTAAAAGATTTGGATGCGGCTTATCAAACGCTTATTGATCTTGAACTCGCCGCAAGTTATACCATTACGACCTATAGTCAGGCTATGGAATTCGGGTTGGTTAGTCCACGAAAGATTTACGCACAATATTACACCAAGACCAAAAGGCCTGATTCATTAAGTTTTAGAAAACCTTATCAAACTAAAAACCTGAAGACTTTTTTAGATAGTATTCAGCCTCAGGGGGCAGATTATAAAATGCTTCAACAGGCCCTAAAGCAACATACACTTGCGCCAGGTCGTTCTGCTGAAGAAAGCAAGCGACTAATTGCCGTAAACCTGGAACGTTTGCGCTGGCAGAATAGCCCTATAGAAGATAAGTATGTTTGGGTAAATATTCCTGAATTTCAGTTACAGGTGATTGAAAAAGGCAAGGTTTCTTTAGCCATGAAAGTGTGTGTAGGCGAAGGCCGTAACCAAAATATGGCACCGTCTTTAACTGAGTATGATGAGAATGAACTGGAGAAAGACAGGCCGTTTAACAGGGAAACGCCACAGCTTAAAAGTTTAATTCATAGTGTTCAGGTAAATCCGGTTTGGAATATTCCAGAAAGTATTGCAACCAATGAGATTGCTAAATACGCAGCAAAAGATCGTTATTATTTGGGTAATAAAAATATTGATGTGTTTTATAGAGGGAAACTGGTAGAAGATCCCGAAACAATTGATTGGTCTGCAGCTGATGTTGGCAAAACTTATACCTTTAAACAACGTCCGGGCGATGATAATTCACTTGGTAAAATTAAATTTCTGTTTAATAACCAAAGCAGTGTTTATTTACATGATACACCAGCTAAGGCTGCCTTTGATCAACCTGTTAGGGCGGTAAGCCACGGTTGTGTGCGGGTGGAGCAACCAGAAGAACTGGCTAAAGCACTTTTTGGTGCCGGAAATAAGTTTGACAGAATCAGTACCGGAATGATGAGTAAGGATCCTAAAGCTGAAAATATTTCGCTTCCTAAGCAAATTCCAGTGTACCTCAGCTATTTTACTTGTTGGCGAAACACAGCGGGCGAACTGAAATTTGCAAAAGATATTTATGGATTGGATGCCGTATTATACACACATCTTTTCAGAAGCTAATCAATATTATTGCCGTAGAGGTTATTGTTTTTCATTTCAGGCATAACGGCCAGGTAAGCACTATCTTCATTTAAGTAAGAAGAAGAATATTTTTCTGCAGATCTGTTAATGAAAAGTACACTACCTTCTCCAAGTGAAGAAATCAACGCATCAGCCAGTTCAGGAGAAACTGCAGGGCAACCCTGGCTTCTACCTAAGCGGCCTAAAGCGGCAATGGTACCTTCACTTACATATGGCGCACCATGAATCACGATGGAACGAAGTCTGGCATTGTCATTAAAGCCAGGGTCCATGCCATCTAATTTTAATGAGCGGCCATGTGTACCCTGATATTCCTCACCAGTAACAAAAAAACCAATGCTACTCGTAAACGAATCGTTTTGATTCGAAAACGTTACAGCCTGGTCTTCTCCACTCCGCTGTCCGTGGGCTACCCACGTATTTAGTACCACATCTTTTTGCTCAACGTTTAATACATATAACCGCTTATGCGTGCTGGGCTGGTCAAAATCAGCGATGGTTAATAGTGCATGGTCAGAAAGGAGGCCAGCTTTCTTCAAATTATAAAAACCAGTTAGTGCTTTTTCAAATACCGGAAAGGCAAGACCTGAATCTTTTAAATGTGCCGATTGATAAAGTGATTTTGCGTGATGGATATAAGCAGTTTCTAAAGGAACTTCTTCCAAATTCTTTTGCGTAACCTTTGTGTTGTCACTATTTTTCCATGAAGTAAAAACTGAACAAGTTGCGATTAATAATAGACCGGAGATTCCCAAAACATAATTTCTCATAGGCGATACGATTGTAATAATGATTTAAGTAGGTCTTTACTTATAGGCCTTTAATTTTTTGGTGAATATAAATATACAAAAATGTTACATATAAACCAAATAAATTCACGAATATTTCGTGTTATGGGAACCTAAATAAGCAGGTAATAAGTTGCAATTTCGCTGAATTTAATCCAGATCCATTTTACAATGAACATTTTTCTATTCTTCCTGTTATTCTTAAAAAAGCAATATAAAAATGATTGAAAAGAAAGAACTTTTATCGGAGAACCTAAAAGACTTTATGGATTATTCTGTAGATGTATTGAATGCTATGGATGGTGCTCCGGAGCATTCTGCGGCGCAGCAGGAAGTGGTAAGGGAAAAGATCCAAAATTTGAAAGTATACCTGAGTCACCTGGAGACTTCTTACAATGAAAATACACCGCAGATAAATACAGGCCAAGTAGCTGGTGATACACCTGCAATTTCTGATATTATTATTTAATTAATGGCTTTACAGTTGAAGAAATTAAAATAAAATAGTGGATTATTAGCCCTATTAATATTAAGAGGGTCAATATTTTTTTTAAAAAACAAAATCGGGCATGCTGAATCATCTATTCAGTATGCCCGATTTGTGTTTAAGGTTTATCTTACCGTTTAATTGTGGTTATATTGCTTAAGTAGCTTTTTTAATCTTAACCTGGCATGGTGAATATAGGTTTTAACTGTACCTAATGGTAAATTTAGTTCGTCGGCAATTTCTTGATACTTATAGCCTTCAAAGTACCGGATAAACGGCACAGAATAAATTTGAGGTAGGCTATTCAATGCCTTCTTAATGTCATCCATGGCAAAACTCGTTTCAGCACCATTAGCAGCGGCGCTATAAGTCATCTGACCTGCTGAAACTTCATCTTCACGAACTACCCGACTTCGGTGCCTAACGTTTTTATGATAATTATTAATAAACGTATTTCGCATAATTACGAAAAGCCACACTTTGGTATTGGTTTGATAATCACACCTGTAAGCGAAACGGGTAGCTTTAACAAGTGTATCCTGAACAAGGTCATTCGCATCGTCAAGGTCCTTAGTGAACTTTAGTGCATGCGAGATTAGCGATTTGGCATGTGTTTTCACGCTGATGGAAAATTCATTCTCTGTCATAGGTAAACTAGTTAAGATTTAATGAAGGTGATTGTGAAAGCAACAAGAAAGCTTTTAGGAGGGTTTTTAAATATAGGCTAGAAATGCTTTAATGAGATAAAAACGGGTAGATATACTGATGGTGTCTAGGTATTTAGTCACCTGATATCGTAATTCTACTAATGATTTAGATTAGTAGCAGTGGAAGTTGTTAACCGTTAAGGGATTAGTAAAGAGATAGAATGTTTAAGAAAATTTTCTTAAATAAGAATAATTTGTGCAATTAATTTTATGCTACTGGTTTATTCTCTTAGCATGCTTGTAAAGAAATTATAAAGAATAGAATTGGCCTCTTTTTATGTCATTTTTAAAATCTTAAAATCTAAGGCTTTATTTCTAATTCTGCTTAAAGTTTCCAAACGCATGACCAGGTAACTGGAGAGATAGCGCTGTGGAATTCGGTTCAAATCTGGATGACCAGCTTCAAACTTTAAATATCTACCCAAGGCAGAAGGTATTCTGGCCAGGAGGGATCTTTCTAATGCCGCATGATAATTTTTTTCCAGCAGTTTCTTGTTTATAATCTGTGATTCCAGATAATTATTGTTCAGGAAATCGATTAATTTATAAGGTATCCGAATGAGCTGACAATCTTCTAATGCCTGTAAGTATTCTACCGAATATTTTGATGTATGTCCTGGCTGATGCATGGCTTCAATAAATTGATTTTCGAAAGCAAACCGGGTACTGATATCATTTTTTCCTTCCCTTATAAAAGCCCTCAAAAGACCTTTAACCAAAAAGTAGATGGAATCGTTGCTATCCAGAGGAGAAAGGATGAATTTGTTTTTTTTGATGTTCAGCAGATCACAATTCTTTTCATGATGCATTATAAAAGGCTTAGAAATTGGATGAATTTGCTCTAAATATTTAAAGAGCGGTTGCAAAAATAAATGATTTTCAGAATCTGCTTTCATATGCTACATCGTATTGTTATGCTCTTATTGCAAAAAACAATAAGGTTGAAATGCAATATCGAGCATCAAAGTTAGGTTATATAGGGTAAGAACCCATTTATAGTAACCTATATCTCTCCAACTATTCAATCGTTATACGAATTAGTCTTAAAGAGAGCGATCAGCCTGGTTTTTTAAAAAATAATTGGTGGGCATAACACCTTTCTCTTTCTTAAAGGCATTATAAAAAGTGGCCTGACTTTTAAAACCAGATTCCTTTGCCAGGGCTTCAATGGTTTTTTTCTCACGCTGAAGGGGGTACGCCTTTAAAAAATGCGCTATACGATAACTATTGATCCAGTCTCGGAAATTTTTTCCAATATGATTATTGATTACATGTGAGCAATGATGAACCGGTATGTTAACCAAATTAGCTACATCTATAATTTGTAAATCGGGCTGAAGATAAAGCTGCTGTATCTCCATCACATTTTTAATCAATACTGCATAAAGGGAGATTTGTTGAATGGGTAAATTCATTTTCTTCTGGGGAAGCGCTGTAACCTCTGGTGGAATAATCTTGAGCGGTAATTGGTTATCAGTTGATAAGGGCATCGGAAAAAGATGCTTATTGGGTATATCTTTTTGATTCCAATCAGCAGAAACCAATAGGTAACCATAAAAAAAATGTGGATGATGAAGCGCATATAGAAGAATAACCAGGAGCGCAGCACAATTTAAAATAATAAAAAATGAATTGTAAATGGGAATGTTCATACTCCTTAATACAATGGGAATTAAACCTGTTAACTGGAAAAACGTAGCTAAGCGAAGAAGAAACAAAATCCAGTTTCTGCCAGGATCATTTATATTGACCTGATCATTAATTTTAGACCGGATAACCATGTACCAGCTAAGGGTAAGGTAGCTTATAATAAGAAGTGGCCTTCCAATATATTGAAAATAGGATGGAAACAACCCATTTTTTGCATGCAATGAAAGATATCCGTTTTCATTAAATTGACTGGCAATGGTATTCCAATCCAGTGGCGTGATATATGGCCATGGTATAATGTGGATGATAGCGAATACCGACGGTAGGAAATGTAACAGTTCCATTCTGTTCAAAGTTCTCCTGTTGTGTATAAAACCTGTGATATAGAGGTAAAAACAAGCAGGAGCTGCAAAATAAAGGGGTACGAATATTTGAAAAAGTAGAGGCAGAGAATTTCGATGACCTGAAATCATCAGGAGAGAGGTTAAAATTTGCCCAAACCTGGCAAAGAATAAAGCCGATAGCAACATGTTTTGTCTTTTGTTTCCTTTTTTTGCGAAAAGCAAATGCATAGAAAATAAAAGAAGAAAAAAACACGTAGTGCCAACTAGGAAGTTTAACAGCTGCATATTTTTATATCGAAGATAAGACTTTGTTATTAACTTATAGGATATACCTTCTTTATTTTAATTGAGCGTTAACTTATCTGAATTTAGTTTTTGATTCGTGCAAACAAAAAAAGCCACAATAAAGTGACTTTTTTTTGTTTGCATTTTAAATCAAATTAATGAAGTACCCGGTCTCTGATTTTCACAGCCGGATTTCCCTGGTAAATACTGTATGCTGTAAGATCACCGGTTGCGACACTACCCATGCTGAGTATGGAGTGCGAATATAACGTCACACCTGGGCATACGGATGCCCTTGCACCAATCCATGCGCCATCTTCTAGAATAATAGACGAGGTGATTAAATCAAAACTTGTTTTTTTATAATTATGGTTGCCTGTCATCAGCATGGCTTGCTGAGAAATACAACAATGATTACCGATTTTTACCCAATCCAGGTTTTCAATGTAACAATCTGCCAACCAGGAATAATCACCAATTTCTAGTTTCCAAGGATATTTAATCTGTATGCCTGGTTTAATACGAACATCCTTTCCAATTTTAGCACCGAATGCCCGGAGCAAAAAAACAAGCATACTGCTGATGGGGATGATCTTACTTTTAAAGAAAAAAACATCAGTAAAATACCAGAGCAACTGTTTCAAACCCGAAGCACCGATTTGAAAATTACCAGTGTTGAAATTTTTATGTAACTGTGTTTTTAACAAAACTTTTTATTTAAATTTTTTAAAGCCGAAAGCCTAAAGCAAAAAGATTAAAGCGAAAATAAAGCGAAAAGACAAAAGCTAAATGTAAACAACTAATTATTAACATCATACCTAACCCACCTAAACTACTAACCCTCTAACCCCTTCTTCGTATTCTTCCTGATCCATATATAAAGCATTACGAATATAATGATGTAGACAATCACATTGAAGATCTCATGATGATATTCAAAATAGTTACGCTGACTCTGGAAATAACCAAATAGTAACCCCAAGCCTGCTATTCTCAGGATGTTTAAAACATAAATAGTAATTAGTCCGATGAATAGCATTTTAAACGTTGATTTCCAGGGTGCGGGAAAAGCAAGTACAAAAGCTGCCAAAAAACTCATTACACCTAAACCCAGACAGGAATAATTGATTCTTAAATAAGGGCCATTGATAATTAGAACGTCCATTTCATTATGAATGGCATAGAAACCGAATAATTTGATGATCCAAACGGCGGGTTTAATCAGAGCGCTTTTTAAACCTTGAATGTAATCGAAGTGCTCGGCAATATAGGGATTGTAAAATCGCCCGGTAGGCGTCATTACACTAAACATAAACAGATTAACCTGACTGAACAGAATATACAGAATAAATAATATCACGATGAACTTGATGGCTTTTTTGTCTGCCTGTTTTTTGTCAGTTGTAAATTCCTGGTTTTGCATCTTGCGTTATGCTAAAAGATTATAATTTATTTTGAATATTTTTTTTAAGTAGAATATTAATTTTTTTATCAACTAACTTTCTAAACCAAAGTCCTTGCAGGTAATGAAAGTGTCTGGCAGTTTTATTGTCGAGCAGACCAAACTGTAGAAACATCCTGGTACCATAATATAAATAGGGCCTAAGGCCAAGGGGTAATTTCCACCATAGGCGTTTCAACCATGCTTTTTTTTCATCCGGGTTTCCTAATAAATTTGGTTTTAAGGATTGACTTCTAAGGTTTCGCATTCTTTCCACTTCCTCTTGGGCAATAAGATCGCTGTATCGCTCATGCTTTTTAAACCAGAAATGAATATCATTTTCTTTCAAGTTTTCTTCCAGCAAGTGTCCCTTTTTCCAGATCACGGTTTTTCCGGAAACAATGAAGCGGTGATCCATATTTTCGTTCAAATCCGAAAATCCAATTCCTGTACGAAACATTTTTAAGAGGTAAATAGGGTAATAGCCTCCATATCTAATCCAGCTTCCCTGAAAATAATTTTTACGGTTGAAATAAATTCCGTTAATGCCAGTATATTTTTCAGTTTTAAATTCCTTAAGCATCAGATAAAGCTCAGGTGTCACGATTTGATCTGCATCTAGCCCAATTATCCAGGGAGTTTGAATTTCAAAGTTTTTTAACGCAAAATCCCACTGTTTAGGATGGTTTTCAAATGGATGCGTTTTTACTAGGGCACCATACTTTTTGGCGATTCCAATAGTGGTGTCTGTACTTCCACTATCTAAAATATAAATTGTCGCATGAAGATCTTTAATAGAGTCCAAAAGCCTAGGCAAGTGCATTTCTTCATTATAAGTAAGTATAATAAAACTAAAATCCTTATTCATTTTCTTGCCTAAACCCTAAACTTCTTACCACCTTTTCATCTTCCCATCTTCCCGCCTTTCACCTTCCCACCTCCTCATACAATTCTACATATCTTTTCACCAATACTTCATCATCAAAATCTTGTCTTACCAGATCTGAAGCTATCAATCTGATCCTTGCTCTTTCAGTTTGGTTATTTGCAGCCAATAGCTTATTTCTAATATCGGCTACAGTTAAATCACAAACCCATCCTAAATCTTTATCCTGAACATAATCTGCTAATCCAACCTTATTGGAGATTAAAACAGCAGTTCCTACGCTGAGACTTTCCAGCACTACATTTGCAAAATTTTCGTTGTAAGAGGTTAAAACTAAGACATCATGCTGTGCCATAAACGAAAACTTATCTTGATCATTAGCCTGGCCGTGCCATTTAATGCGATCACTAATTTTTAAGTTAGTAGCCCGATCCTTTAAGCTTTTAACATAATTTTCTGCGCCGGAGCCTAAAATCGTTAAATGCCACGGAAAATCTATCTTTTCAATCGCATCGAATAATAGTTCCAATCCTTTCTTTTCTTCAATGCGGGAAAGGAAAATCAGGTTCAATGTGGAGTGAATTTCAATAGGCTGAGGTTTATAGGTCCCTTGCGCTAAATTAATCAGATTTGGAATGACAGTGATGTTATTGGTACGGATGATTTGCAAAACATCCGCCTTTTCCTGTAAACTCGTTGTGTGGATATGGCAGTAGCTTAGTAAGCGCTTTCCAATGACGAAATGAATTAAACGTTTAGCAAAAGAATGGCGGTTATGCTGGCTATAATGGGTAAGCATACCTCTTGGAGAGAGTACTACAGGAAAATGATACCATTTGGCAATAAGACAACTTAATACTGAAACCAGATTCCACCAGGCGTGAATATGAATAATAAGTTGTTCGTTTTTTTGCTGCGCCTTTTTAAGTGCTTTTTGTAAGGCTAACAATAAGCTGGGCGAAAAATGACTGTGGTCTTTTGTCCATCTTTTAAAATAGGTTACCCTAACTCCATCAACCATTAACGGTTTCTTTGTATCTACAGGAAGTTCATTTATACCATTAGCGGTTGTGGTGAAAACTTCCAGATCGATATGGCGATGATGTACATCCGAAATGATGGCTTCACAGAGTTTTCCTACACTTTGGATAGGTCCGCCATAAATATAAGCAGGTTTGTAAGAAGCTGTAATGTGAATAATTTTCAACAGGCTAATTGGTTTTATAGAGGATTCCTTTAGCTTTAAAATACATTTGGAAAATCATCATGGTGATTAAACTCCAGAAAATTGCATTGGCGATGAACTCGAAACTGTTACCCCGCCACATGATCTGAAATAAGCCTGCGAACATCACCGCCGTTCCCATAAAATAGCCGCCAAACATTCGTTCTGCAAGTGCTGAAAGGTTCTGGGCGATATATCCATATAAAAACAGGCCAATCCAAATACCAATCCCTCCATAAGAAAGGTAACAATCTACAATAAAGGCTGGCTTGGCAGAAACAATACTTTCTCTATTTACTACCCGGGCAGCATAAACCCTTTCCATCACCATCTGCTCTACATTAGGCTTTTCAGGCCAGAATATACGAGGGATAATGGTTTGTAGAGCATTTTTGATCAGGGTTGTTTTATAATAGGGAATATAATAAGGGGTAGATTGTGTATATTTAATAAACATATTGATCTCAGACAACCTACCTGTTAAAAAGGCCCAGTTATCTTCCTGTAAATCATCCGTCAGGTTATCATTATTTAAGATTCTATCAATACTTTTATTTCTGGCAGTTGTGGCATCAACCCCTTCAGATGAGAGTTTCCTAAAGTTTCCAATAAAGGTAGGCAGTACAAAAAATAATAAGATTAAAGCAGGAATCAGCACGGGCAATACCTTTTTGCCATAAACCGGCAGGAGAAAAACGCCCAGGAGCAGTACGCAAACAATAATAGGTTCTTTAAAACCAGAACTTAGTGCGGATATTATGTTTAATATAAAGAGCCCGGTTGAAGCCAGAAGGTTAACTCTTTTGTTTTCACGAATGGCAAAGGCGAGCGCAATGCTGCCTGCTACAAAACTTAGTCCGTTTAACTGAATGCTAAACTGGTTTAAACTGCCAATTTTGGAGAATAAATAACCTAAAGGTAAACACACTACTGAAATACCCAATAATAAATTACTCATGGATGGTGCGTAAATATGGTATTTCTTTTCTTGTGTATAATTCATCCCTGCAAGAATGCCATGAACCAGTGCGGCATGACCTAGTACATAATAACGCTGGCAGAGGGCCGTTGATTTATAAATATCATCTAACATAAACTCTTGGTTTCCAACATAGCTGAAATATTCATAACCAAGCGCATTGACGTAGTAAAATATGGAGGTACAGGCCATGTAACCTGCAAATATTACATGCAAGAAAAATACTGGTCTTAATAGTTGTTCAAACAAAGGCAGGTCATTTGGAAGTTTTTTAATGATTCCCTTAAAACAGACCCAAAAGATAAAGAACGAACCAAACCACGCAATGAGATAGGAGCTATGTGGTGAGGACCGCAGGGCTACGCTAAGCAGGTAGGGTATATATAAAAGAATATAATAGATATGCTTAGTCATTTAATTTTTTAATCAATACGTTAACCTGATGTTCAAAAGTCCAGTTTTGAATAATTTCTTTACTTACCTGTCCCATAGCAAATAAACTTTCCCGATTTGTACATAAAAACTGGAGTTTATTCTTGAGGTCTGTTAAATCTGCTGAAATGAATGTATCTCCATTTTTCTTTTTTAAGATAAGGTCTTGTGCACAACCTACCTTATCTGAAACCAAAATGGCTTTACCTGCAGCCATCGCCTCATTAATGGCTAAACCCCAGGTTTCTCCCGGCCCTTGCGAAGGTAAACAGAATAAATCGCAAGCTTGATAAACTGCAGGCATTTGGCTTTGATTCTGAAAATCCATGAAATGCACCTTCTGAAATTTATCTTTTTCATGATGCAGCTGCGTACTTGCTTTTAATTGTGCTTCCAGTTCTCCATTTCCAACAAATAATAAGTGAGTGTGCGCTAATGTAACTTCAGAAAATGCCTTCAGGAGGAGTAAGGGATTTTTTTTCGATTCGAGTTTGCCAGCAAAAAGAATTAATATTTCATCACTTTTTATGTTGAGATGTGCTCTAATGTGTTCTGCAGCGAGATTTGGTACAGTCGAAAATCTAGTATTGTCTACTGCATGCGGCGCAAAAATAAGTTTTGTTTCATTCAAACCGAAGGCTTGATAATAAGCTTTGTTGGCATTACCGACATAAAATGCCAAATCAATGTGCTGATATACCCAGGTTAAGCATAATTTCCTTAGTATTTTGCGTAGCCTGCTGGTTTCATCCAAAAGATTGGAATCTCCTCTGAACCAGACCGGAATCTTACCTTTAAAATACCGCATTACAGCCAGGTGGCTTTGATAAGCCCAGCCGTAAACTAAAATCGCATCTGGCTGAAACGTTTTGAGTAGGTTGATTAGGTCTGGATTGACAATTCCTTTAAAATGATGTGACCCTTGATCTTCAGCCTTATTTTCAACAAATTCGAAAGGATATCCATCTAATAAAGGAATATCCCAGGAGATGGTTTTTTGAAAACCGGGATCGTATTTTGACGCCGCCCCTTGTTCTCCCCAAGTATAGAATACCTTTAAATTGCAGGCTTTAGCCAGTTGCTGATAAACAGGCACGTAATACTGAATAGGGTGGGTAATGATGATGGCGAGTTTTTTCATGCTAATTCTGAAGGGCTATAATTTCAGCCCCTTGTATATGCTCATTATACTCGAAAGCTTTTTGTACACCATAACCATCTACAAAGAAGAAGTTATAGTTTAGCTCTTTTAAGAAATCGAAAATAAGCCTAGCATCTGCGTTCATTTTTAGTTGGTAGTTCCGGTCATATTCGAAAATTATTGAAGGGCGAAAACGTGAAATTGTTTGCTTTAATCCTTTCAGCACTTCATATTCATAACCTTCAACATCAATTTTTATGAAATCAATTTTTTTAACTGCTACATTTTCAAGATAATAATCACCTTTAAGGCAAGTTATAGAGGTGTTTTTCTTTCCTTCGGTAAGTAAATTATAGGCACCTGGATTTGTGGCCGCTGGATCGATATGTATATCTATTTCCCTGTTTTCATTTCCCAATGCAGCATTTACTGTACGTATTTGACTGAAGCTATTTAACGAAAGGTTATCTAATAATGCAGCGTAGCTGAGCTGGATTGGTTCAAAAGCAAATACCAATCCTTCAGGTCCGCAAAGTTCTGCAAAATACATCGTGTGAAACCCGATGTTTGCACCAATATCCAGCACATAATCTCCTGGGTTAATCAATTGTTTATAATGTTTTTTGAGATAGGGTTCATAGTCACCTGTGAAATAAATTGCTGCATCAATAAAGTTATTGGTATTCACATTTACACTAAAGTTCCCCGATAACGGCTTGGTAATGGTTACTTTTCCACTAAGTATATCGCTTTTAAAAAGTGACATAAAAATTCTGAATTGTCCTTTAAAAAGCTTCCTTCTCAGAATAAATCGTAACAAATCATGGATTAATCTTTTAACTATTTTTTCTTTTATCATTTTGCTATTACTTCATCAAAAACTTCGCACTGCGTGCAGCACATATTAAAAGCGGAATAAGCTTTAAAGGCTGCCCAGTCGGTCTCCGCAAGTTGTTTTCTCCCCAGTAAGATTTGATGAAGATATTCGTACACCATCTTTTGTAAATGGACGGAATCTTCTTCCAATGGAATTACCGTACCTGCATGGCAACTGTCAATAATTTGCGCAGCGCTGCTTTCAGAATGAAAAAAGGCCAGTATGGGTTTGCCCGACAAAATGTAAGGGAATATTTTAGATGCGGTATAATTTTTATCTTCAGATCCCAGTATCAGCAAATGATCAGCATTATCAAGAGTGAACAAGCTTTGATAAAAAGGTAAACGATCGGTTTGCTCATTTACGTATGTTGATATATCCATTTGTTGTGCAATGGGTTTAATGGTGGCAAATCCTTCACCGTTAGGGGCATAGCTGGTCCCTATAAAATGAAAGCGGACCCTCTCAAACAATTGTGGCTGTGCTTTAAGCCCAGTTTGAAATGCTGAGAATAAAATTTCTGCTGCATTTCTAATATCATGGCCACCGCGACCAACATACACAAAATTATGGGTTAGTTCAGTTTTTGAATAGGGTAGGTTAAGCTCATCTCTATGGGTTCTTACCGTATCAAAATCTGGTGGAAATGCAGCAAATGTGATTACGCGTTTTGGTAAGTCATTTAATCGGGGATACCGCGCGATCAGTGTGTCTAAATAGCCTTTGGAAACGCTGATTAACCCGTCAACTTTTTGCATCGCAATGGGTTCCAAAAACTTGTTCAACCGATAAGAAAACCAGTGTTTTTTTGGTCGTTCACTCTTTGGTTTATCCTGATAGTATTCAGAATGCCATGGATCTTGCATATCTATAATAAAAGGGATTCTAAATTTCTTTTTCCAATAACTTCCCAAAATCATCACCGGAAATTGAGTAGTGGAAAAGTAGATCAAGTCAAATTTTTCGGTTGACAGCAGCTCATTTACTTTTTTTCGATAGAAATATAGGGCACGTAATGCAATACTGCCCAAGCCCAATTTGTCTGTCCACTTTTTTGAAAATGCTTTTACCTTAATGATTTTAATATTTGAAGGTACTGTTTCCAGTAATAGCGCGTCTTGTTGAAAGTCAGAATATATTGGATCTACCATGACCACCGTAGCCTTCCAGCCCAAATCGTTTAGATAAGGTAAGCTCATTCTTACACGCTGCATATCTGCAGCATTGATGGGAGGAAAGTAGGGTGAAATGACGAGGATTTTTTTCAAGCTTCGAATGTGTTTCTAACTAATTCCGATAGTTTTTTGCCTTCTATGTCCCAGTTAAGCTCTGATTGTCCCAACTCAAATGCTACCTTTTTTTGTGCTAATAATAGATTACGATCGTTATGATATTGATCTAATATAGAAGCTAATTGACTGGCATCGCCAATGCTATATAAGGATCCAATGTTATTGTATTTTGTTAACAATTCTTTTTGAGCAGGTGTATCACTTGCAATAGTTGCTAAACCTGTTTGGATGTATGTAAAGATCTTATTGCTTAGCGCATAATTATTATTAATTGAGAATCCTGTTTCTGAAGCAATTCCAATGTCAAATTGGCTTGCAAAATATGGTATTTGATCAGGTGCAATTGGAGCATGGAAATGTAATTGACTTTTATTCTTGTTAAGTCTGTTTCTTAGCATATCGATATACAAAAAATCAACTTTGCCTAGTAGATGCAATTCAAACTTATTATCAGAGATGTTAAGCGCATCAATAATTGTTTCTATACCTCTATCACCTCCTATAGTTTGTGAAAACCAAAAGACTCTCAGTATTGAATTGCTTCTAGAAGACTGTTTTTCTTTAGTTTTCGGGAGGACGTTTAATATTACAGGGCATACTCTGTTGAATATTTTTGCATACGCAGCTGCAGTAAGTGGGCTAGATGCAGTTAAATAGTCAACCATTGGAATATATCTATTTTCAATAGCAGTATTAAGCTTTACAGCAAAATGGTTTTGATCATTCGCATTTTCATTTCTGTGAAAATCTTCTGCATCAAAGCCGCATTTTGTTTGATGGAATTTTGAGGCTTTTACGGCTACCTGCAATGCCCCTAGGTTATGAGCGATGTAAAGATCAGCTACATGTTTTTTTGCATGGCTAAGGAGCAAGTTTGCACTTCTTGCTATAGCAGCCTCCGGGAAAAGTTTAAAATATTTATAAAGCAAGCGTATGACTTTAAACTTTATTCTGGTGTACCAATATAAAATGATCTGGCTTTTTGGAGAACCACCAACTCGAATTGCTTTCCATTGCTTTTGCGGGAGCAAAGTCTTTTCCACTTCTGTTGCCCAATCAGTCCAATACTGATAGATAACTATTACTTCGTAACCTGCTTCGGCTAGCAAATCAGCTTCTTTAACCAATCTTGGATTTAGTACAGGTTGGCCGGAAGTGATTAGAACTATTTTTAAATTTAATTTCATCAGGAAGACTACATATTTTTACGCTTGAGCCCTAATTTTTTTAATCTAAAAAGGCTAGATTCTGATCTAGACGGTTAGTATGGGTATGAGATAGTTGAATATCTTTATTGTAATTAGCTTTTTAATCATGAATATAATTTTAAATACTCGTCTGCAATTACTTTGACATCAAACCTGTAAAATGCATAATCTCTGCATCCTTTACGTGAAAGATCAGATAGTTTTTTAATAGCGTAAATCATTTCAGCTGTATTATTTACCACAAAGCCATTTATATTTTCTTTTATAACCTCAGGAACAGCGCCCTTCTTAAAACCAATAACGGGAGTTCCACAGGCCATTGCTTCAACCATTACCATTCCGAAAGGTTCGTCCCATTCAATAGGGAAAAGAAGTCCTTTAGATTTCCCTAAGTATGTATTTTTTGCACGATCATCCAGTGCTCCTAAATAAATAATTTGCTTGCCATCTATTCTGGGCTTTATTACTTGCTCGTAGTATCTCAGATTGTCTGGCGTATTCGGAATATTGCCTCCAATCCAAAGTTTACTATTCGTAGCCAAGGCAACATCAATTGCATGATGTAATCCTTTTATTTTGTCCATCCTACCTAAAAACATCAATGGAGCATTTTCCTCTACCTGATCTTGAAGGTCATATTTCGAAAAGTCAATTGCATTGTATATTGTTTTCCAACTGCCTGCAATGTTACCTGTTGAAACACAGTAATCACTGCAACCGGTAAAAGTAAGTTTCTTATTGGGTAAAAAATTGGTCAATCTGATTCCACGCTGCGAAACCTCACGTCCATAGGTCATTAGTTTTGTTTGTTTTGTATTGATAATTGGTAGGAGATATGCAAGCCGACCAAAATTGTGGATCATGTCAAAATCATTTCTGCGGCAGATCAGGAATTGCCATGCGTATATCACTTCTTTTATTTTCTGCCATTTGGATCTTTTAAGGTCATTAATACCAAATTTGAATGTTTTACCAAGTGATTTTGAATCTGGCCCAGCTAGTAAGCTTACTTCATGCCCTTGATTAATATACTCCTTAACGAACATATCTACCAAGCGTTCATGCCCGCCATACAGGGGTGGTGGAATTGGGATTCCAGGATCCATTATAACTAAAATTCTCATCTAAAGTATTGATTGATAGATATCAACATATTTCTGGGCACAAATCTCCAATGTTAGATTCTCTAAAATATACTGCCTGGGTTTGAAGTTATTATTTTGGAGCCCGTTAAGGAATTGAGGCAATAACTCATCGAACTGGATTATATCTTTAAACCTCAGTCCACATCTATTATCCCAGTATGGTACAGAACTCACAGGTTTAAACTTAACCTTTTCCGGATAGTAGTAAGGGTCTTGCCAAAATCCGCCTCTATCCCATGCCAAAATTGGGGTATCTGTCGAAAGGATTTGCTGATATGCAATACCTTGCGTTTCATGTTCACATAGAAAAATTACTGCTTTGCTCATCTCAATCATGTCTCTTAGTTGGCTTGGTATATAAGTGCCGTATTTCATAATTTTATAAGACAATTTCTTTTCTTCAAGAATCTTGTAAATTGGATTAATAAGTTCGTTTTTGACGCTTTCGTAGTTCCACCTCACCTTATCATAGATGAGGAAATCATATTCTTTTGGTTTTTCGTTGGTTGGTGTCCAACGGTTACTGTCAATACCAACTGCCCAGCTTTTTACTTGATTGCCATAGTAAGGTTCGCACATTTTTTTCATCCATTCACCAGGTACCAATATTTTTTTGACATTAGGATATTTTTGAAATAAATCAGGACATTCAATTGGATGTGAGAAAACACCAGCGCCAAACAGAATTGGATTTTTGAATCTTCTTTCAAATATTAGATGTGGCTTGCCGATAACTCCAATTAATTCTTCGGGGTGTTTTCTGGCATATTTGTAATCATTGAATCGATATGGAATGTTTAATTGTTCCAATCCCTTTATAAGTTCGAGCGCAACCATCATCACACCACCGGCCTTGGTTTTACCTCTAAGTATTCTGCGAATCCATCGCCTTGGATAACGATCAAATTTCATCCATCGATCTGGATCTGGTTCTTCGTAGAAGATATTTATATAAGACATGTATCTTTAATACCTGATAAAACTATTCCCAAATAATAATCTTCTAATAACTAAAATCTTTTCAGTAGTTGTGAATCCTAGTTTTCTGTAGCACCATCCCAGAAGCCCGGTTTCAGGGATTTGAAAATCTGGATTAAGCTCATATATCCATTTAACAATTTCAATTGCTTCTTTGAGGTGAGCTTTCGCAATCCAGTGTGCTAATGGCCAAAGGGATTCACTTACCGCATTTCTTCTACCCTGTGTTAATTTGTTATTAGATTGAAGGTGTTGTACTATATTTTTATAAATATTTAAGTGCTGCCAATTTGTTACTTGAGCCTCCCAACCCTGATAATTCGCTTGCATTTGGTCATTATGTTTAACCCAATATCCTGCACAAATATCTAAAAAAACAGTTTTTGGTTCTAAAAGACCATATTCAAGTAAGAACATTCTATCTTCCCTTAAAGCAAAATCTGCTCTTCTAGGTATGTTTTTAACATGGTTCGTTTTAAACAACATGCCTAAAAAGTGACTCCCAGGTCTATTACTTAATTGAATTTCTAAAAAGTCGTTCCATCTCTCAATTTGAGGTGATTTGAATATCTGACCATTATCGTTGTTATAGATATCTACCTTTGAATAAACAAGGTCAGCGCAATTATCTTCCGCTACTTTAAACTGGTCGTCTATTGTGCTTTCCGTTAGGAAATCATCGCTATCCAAAAATCTTATATATTTGCCAGAAGCAATGCTAACTCCTTGGTTTATAGCGTATGTTTGTCCTTTGTTTTGCTGGTAAAGAGCGGTTATTTTTGTTTGAGTTAAAAGCCAATCCCACGTTCCGTCAGTACTTCCGTCATCTACAACAATTATTTCTACATTACATTTCGTATTCAAACAACTACTTATAGCTCTTGGTAAACACCATAAACGATTGTACGTTGGTATTATAATGCTAACATCAACCATTTACAGAAGTAATTATTTTATTTCTCAATATCATAAGCTGTTATTTCCAGGATAATTTAGATAATTGGTCTTCCTTTTTACTTTTTTTATAAAAAAAATGAGTTGTAACACTCACTATATATAAGACATGCGATCTCTTTTCCAAAGGGATTTACTGCATAACTTAAATTTATCTATAAACGTTAAAACAGTATTGTCACGTAAGTGATCATAAAACCCTTTCTGACTGTTTAATTGATCTGAAACCCCAAAGCTTATGATATAATGGCCTAAACATAGCTTTAAAATTATTTTTAATGGTTGCCGGATATTCAATGGATAAATTACCAACCAGATTAATCCATAATTCAGGCATATTTTTTGATTTTGCATATAACCGGTAAGCCTCCTTTTTATAAGGAAAGTCTTTAGTGAATTCTCCCAGAAAATGTACAATAACCGGTTTAACTTCATTAAATGGATACCAATCTTGATTAAGCGGATCTGGGAATTTAGGGTTTATCAAGACTCTGGTGCCATTAAGAACATTAATATGATATGGTCCTCTACAGGCTTGTGGATCACTCATTATTGTTCCATCGTCTATCAAAGGCGTTTGACCATTTAGCTGCATAGCCAGTGAAATAATAACTTCATCATTAGGTTGAGATCTTAAGCGGGTAAAACCTATATCATCATATTCTTTCTCTAACACTCTGGCTGTTTCGAAAACTTTATCACTGATCTCGTTCTTCTCTATATAGTAAATGCCGCCATTAAATTTCGGCATTGAAGAAATGGAAAAGCGAGTGAGTATTTCGGAAATATTCCCAAACCATTCACCTTCATTTATGTAATCGCCAACAACTGAAACGGATGAGCCTTTAAACCTTTTGAAAATAGAATCTAGGGGTTCAAAAATTAAACAATCGCTATCAATAAACAAAGTTGAACCGTTTTTGATAAACTTATCAAGATGTAACTTCGTCGAAAAACCAGTGCCATATTCTTTTTGGTTTATTTTAATAATTTCTATTTTGCCACTTATATCAGTAGGTAACGGATTGTCTAAATCAGTAACGATTTGGAAATTAATATCGTAATTATTGTTCCACCATAAAAAAGAGCGTATTAAATTAATAGCCATTTTCCAATATACTTCTTTTCCAGTGGCAATGGTCAAAACATTTCTTTGCATGTTTATCTGTTTAATAGCTATAATAATTAAAGTGAATTGTGGTTTAAAATTCTAAAAAGTTCTTTAGCGATACTAAGCACTTCAATACAATGGGGGTGGGCAGTACATTTGTTTAAAAACCAAATCTCCAGTAGCTTATTAATCTTATTACTCGCCAGCCAAAGTAGCGGCTTAGCTTCGAACTGACTGGACCGCCTGAGTAAGTCATTTTTTTTGCGCCGAGTTGTTTTGCTTTGTTTATAGCATATCTCGAAAGGTCATTGAATTTCGGGAAAGTTGCTATACCAACTCGTAGATAGGGTGCAATGAACATTTTATTTAATAAATCCACGGCCACCTTCGTTTGTAAATATTCATATTTTAAGTCAATTGCTTTGATCATCGAGCTATATCCTTTATATGTTAATTGTTGTGATAAACTTATATTTGTACCTGAAACAAGATGTTTACGATAATAATTAAAGGTTTCTGGCACGAAACAAATGCCATTTGTGTTCAACAAAATTCTGCAAAAATATTCTCCATCATCATCTACACTCAATTCTTCATTCCATGGGCCTGTTTTATTTATAATGGATGATGGAACGAGCCAAGCATTAGGTTGAATCATTCCTCCGTAACCTTTCCCAATAACTTCACCACCAATTAGCTTTAATAAAAAGTCAAATGGTTGATCAGTTGTTTGATTATACCAGCTTTTGTCACGATTCGATTGTAAGATATCTGAGAAATTAAAAAAATGAATAGTTTCACAAAGTGCCAGGTACCCTGGGTTTTTTTCAAGCACTTCTACCTGCAATTCTATCTTATTGTTACTCAAAAAGTCATCTGCATCTAAAAACTGTATATAATCACCCTTAGCATGAGCCAAACCAAGGTTTCTGGCAGCACTTGCACCTTTATTTTGTTGTTGGTGAATTTGTACCGATTTGCTTTGGTAAGTTTTTGCAATTTCAAATGAATTGTCAGTAGAACCGTCATCCACTACAATGATCTCTTTATGTGGCCATGTTTGATTTATTGCAGATTCAAGACATTTACATATAAATGGTGAGGCATTATAGAGCGGAATAATTATAGAAACTAAGGGTTTACCCACGTCTTAAATATGGTTTGAATAAACGGATCATTTTTTCTCTCACCCAAAATGCCGCAAAAGGATTCAGTTTGCAAACTTTAGTGAAAAGAGTTTTTTCTTTAGGAGGAGCAAAGCTTTTTAACCTTCTGGCAGATTCAATATTTTTTCTCACAAGTGTCCAATCCTGGCAAGCAGCAGATTGTGTAGCATTTTCCCAATAACAGGCTGCTATCTCTCTGTAGTATATTTGTCCGAAGTAATTTTTAAGATATTCTGAAACATGATAGTGTGCCCAGCAACATTTTAAAAGATTAGAATTTGACATGCTTTCGTTTTGCCTATAGTTAATACAGGTAACCTCGCTTTCATAATCGAAAGAAAGCCGATTGACAATCGCTTTCGAATAGAAAGCCCGATCTTCGTTATACAAAACATCAGGATCGATATTAAAGCCTCCGATGGCATTAAATTTATCTTTACAGAGGATTGCAAAATTCACCAACTTATTTTCGATTACAAATTTTTTAGTGTTTTCAATAAGCTTAGCTCTATTATAATTTGGATAACCGAGTATTTCATGAGTAACACCGTCTTTATATTCAAAATTTAATAATACAATGTCGGGGCACATGGGGTTGTCAATCCACTTTTTTGTCACAGTGGTAAAATTAGGAAGTAGCTCATCATCGGCATCGTGAAAATGCAGCCAGGAAGATTTTGATGCTAGTGCCATGGTATTTTTACCATGTGCACAGCCTTTATTGATTTTTCCGTAAATCACTGTTGCGCCATATTGCTTAGCAATTTCAGCCGTATTATCAGTGCTTGCATCATCATAAACTACTATTTCATCGAATGGAATTTTTTGTTTAAGGGCTGATTGGAGCAAACGAGGAAGATATTTTGCTGCATTGAATGCCGGAATACATAGTGAAATAGAGCTCACAAGCTAAATTTTTTTTTAATTCTTTTAAAAATATACTGCAATAATGGTCTTAATGGCTGAACGTCTAAAAAATCTCCTATATCAAATGGTGTATCTGAAGGTTTATAAATTGCCTTCAAATAATCGTTAGACACCTTATCCTTAAAATTATTTATATAATAATGGTATAGGTTAATATTTTGAGGAATAATTTTTTCGGGCGACAGTAAAGTTCTGATAGTGATCATTGCTGAGTCTGCTATATTTTCTCGCTCATGTTCAGGAAGTGTATTTACATAGTTGATTTTTTTGGCGAGTGAACTAAAATCATTTTTCCTATAATTAAATCCATTTACACCATTTTCAATTAGCTCAGAAACCCCTGCGCCATCCGAACAGATAACTGGAATTCCTGCACTCATATACTCCAAACAGGTAAAATTAAACATATCCCATGTGGATGGAACAATGGCGAATTTAGCTTTTTTTTGTTCAGCGAGAACTTGGTCATTGGGCAAGGCAGAGTGCCAGGTTATTTTACTACCCCAAACAGTGGGATATTCATTTTTGAGTTCTTCAGATTTAGAACTTGTTTTGCTGAATGCAGTATCTTTTCCGTACCACTTAACTTTAGGTGCATTATTTCCAAGTTCCTGGATCGCTTTACAAAGTATATCAGGGCCTTTCCAATGTTGAATTCTTGCAAATACAATGGCAAAGTCTGATTTTCCTCCATTGTAACTAAACTCAATAATGGGAGGAATAAAAACAGGATATAACATCGTCACATCTTTATTTATCATCTTTTTCCAAAACTGTTGGTTTGCTTCACTATGAGTGATGAGAACATCAGATTGAGGTAGTAAATTTAATTCCGTTTGTCTGTTCAAGTCTCCGTTTAAATATTGTTTCAGCTTAGGTTCCTTCAACTCTATTTGTCCAAAGCTTCCATGAAGTCTTGTAACTACGGGTTTATGATGATTTATTATCCAGGGAATGTAGCCTAAACCAAAATCTGTACATTCAATAAGATCATATTTTTTCCCCTGATCTGCCTGATCCCACATGGCCCATGCTGCTGCAAGGTTTCTTTGGTATTCTGGGAAAAGCGAAAGCTTGCTGAACTTTTGTAAATAAATATCGAACATTGATGGTTTTAAATATTCGATTTGAATACCATCTTCTATAGTATATGTTCTTTCATCCTGCGTATAACCACTTCCAACCATTACATGTATAGAAGAGCAGTAGTTGCGCAATGCTTTGATATAATGTAAATAATAAGTGGATATACCTCCGCCAGAATGTGGATAATACTCTGGAAGGATAAACAAAATATTCATAGATAACTATTCATAAAATTTATAGATGCAAATAATTAATATTCTTGTATCGGATTGTCTAATAGATATTTCTATAGATTGTTATAATAAGGTTGTGGACTATAGTACTGAATAATATTAAAAGTATTTAAAGAACAGTTGTGCTCAGAAGTTAGTGAAATCATATGAACTCGTCATTAGGATTTAAATGATGATATTTATTAATGAAATTCAAAAGATTCTTATTCAAGGTTTTGGGGTTTCGGGTTTCATCCAAAAATCTCCTCAACCGATTAACTATCAAACTGCTTTGTCTACTAAAAAAAATCTTAATTAAATCTCGGTTAAAAGAGGAATTATCTAATCTTAAAAATAGTGCTTGAATTTCAGTAGGATAGCTAGTTGGTGGTAGACCTACAGGAAGAGCACCAGCATATATGCACTCGTTATATTTTAAAAGTTCAATTTTACACCTACTTGGACATAATAACATGTACTTATATTTAGATATATATTGAATATAACTATCCTTTACGAAAGGATGTTTAAAATAATATTCTCGATTTAAATCTAAGTAGCCAGGATGTTTCAAAATCTTGAATAAAAATCTAAAAAACGATCTGGTTACTTTTTTCCATATTGAATATCGATACGGATAAACGTTTTCGTTCAATGCTCCTGATATTATGATTTTCTTCTTTTTAGAGGTATTGATATCTACTTCTTTTGAGCTGAGATATGGATACGGTAAATGAAGAAATCTATCACTAAATTTTTCTTTTAGATCTAAGGTAATTTCTTTTGGTTCATATACAGAAAGCAAGAAAGCGTTTCTATACTGAGATGCGTGTTCTAAAAAGGAATAGTAGAAATGACCATTGCAGTTTTCATAATATGGATCTACAATCTTTAAAAAAAATATAGATGACGGATTGGTCTCAATCAGATAGTTAATCTTTTCTATGTCAGTTTCTTGTATTCGGTTGTCAACAACTATGATCCTCTTTTTAATAGAGATAAGCAAATCTGGATTCTTCAAATACATATGATTCCACCTCATGTTTCTGGAATATCCAGGTCCAGCATCATCACAAATCAATTTATCATAATCTATGACATCGGAAAGAAGATAAATAACTTCCAATACTATACTAATTTGAAGGTCATCAAAATTGAAAATATTTGTTTAAACTTATGAATATTAAACATACAGAGATTCATATCTTATTTTTATGAATATTCTTTAAGAAATATTTAATTATTTTAAGGTTATTTAGATTAAATATATCAAGGTGCAACATTTTAACATAGATTAATATTGTATGGATGGAATAGTATCTATTTTGAATGAGTGCTTTAATGTAATAATCTAGAGCATTATATTCAATACTCAAGATGTCATCAATTCCAGTTATATAGGTTGGCAGGGCATGATTCCACTTCTTAGTAATTTTAATCATTGCCTTTATCCAAGCTTTGGAATTTCCACCATTAGAAAAGTGCTCAAGTTCTATATCATATACTACATATAATTTATATATCTGTTGAATCTGAAGTGAAAAATCGATGTCGTAGCCATGAAAATTTTCAAAATTTAATTCATCAAACTTATTTTCTTCCCATACATTTTTTCTGCAACATAGAAACAAACCATCTAAAATCTTTACCTCTGAAATTTCTTCGTTTAATGGATTTGCATATTTAATATAGTTATCTCCTGATGGGTTCCTTTGAAACATAAAAAATCTGTCAAGTAAAGAATTATTCAACCATGCGCCTGATGGGGCTGAAGTCTTAATTTTAGTTCCAACTACGCCAATCAGACCAGTTGCCTCATTTTCTAGGTGCTTTATCACCTTATGCCCCCAATTTTCAGAATGAAATTGTACATCTTCATGAACGAAGACCAGATAAGGATATTTAGCTTTGGCACCCGACAAATTGTATGCCTTCGCTATCCCCATCTCACCCTTCGGACTATTTTGAACTATTACTTCATAATTAATTCCAATAGTTTGTGAAATATTTCTCTGTATATTATTTAACAGACTTTTATTTCTTGAACAAATTATTAGCGAGATCATAGGTTGGGGGCATATATTTGAATTTTACTGAATGCCATGAAGAAGATATCCTGGCATTGTTATCGTAATATATTTGTTCAGCTGATTTATTGCTATTATCTTCATACCACATTAACTTATTTCTTCAATAAAGTTAGTTGTTGGAGTAAATTGTAAGAGAGATTATTTATTGGGAGAAACAATACGATAGATCTTTCTTATTGGAGCAAATATAAGGTTGCCAAACTTGTAGTCTATGGAATTTTTGTACATTGATACTAGTTTTTTATATTCTCTATGCTCTAAAATTGGATCCCAGTCATTCAAATATTTATTGATGTGCTTTTTGAAAATTATATTCCTTAACACTCTACTATCATTTTGATCAATCATATTGAGCATTGATCTAGATTTAATTCGGTAAAAAAATTCGATAGAATTTAGTTGATGTACTTTATCTTCCTTACTAAGAAAATGTAACCAGAAGTCCCAGTCTTCATAGCCGATTTTCATACTTTCATCATACCCAGAAGTAAGGAAGAAATCTACCTTTCTAAAAATTGCAGAGCAGAAAATGATGTTTCCAATAAGTAATTTGCTATAGGAATACGTCGGAAGGTTCCAGTTCACATTTTCTAATCCGAATTTTTTTGCTTTACAGTAGACTAGTTTTATTTCGTTATTTTCTATAAATGGAAAGGCATTTTCCAAATAATGCTCTCCGATTTTATCATCGGCATCCAAGGGGAGGATGTAAGATCCCAAGGCTATTTTAATACCTTCGTTCCTAGCACTTGAAAGCCCTTTATTCTCTTGCTTAAGGTATCTAAATCGAGAATCCGAATTGCACCAGTATTCAGCAATTTCTTCAGTTTTATCATTAGAGCCATCATTCACAATAATACATTCCCAATTGGTAAAGGTTTGATTTTGAACAGACAATAATGCCTCATTTAGATATTCGCCTTGCTGATAACATGGGACTACTATAGAAAAAGTTGGGGAAATATCTATGGGCATAATTGGAAAAGAATTTTCGTTTTAAGTCTTCGTAATGGTAATCTGCTACAAAGCGAGAACAAAACAAATGAGGTAATAGATCTTCGGATAAATATTTTTTTAAGAAGTTCAAAAGTCGAATCAAATGCAACTTCGTTAAATAAGAACCATTTTATTCTTTTTGCAATATATTTGCCTTGATCGTGATTTTCATACGAATGGTAGACTAGTTCAAACAGTGAAATTAGTGGAGTTGCTATATTGTTATTGAAAGTGCTTTGATTTCTATGTATACGATAATAAAACAGCCGATTATTTATAGAACAAAAAGTGTTATTGTTGTAAAGGAATTTTAACCATAAATGATAATCTTCCACATTTTGAATGTTTAAATCTTCACTGAAATTGTCAACATCAATTAGACAGGTTTTCTTTACCATGACTGATAAAATGGGGATTTGATTTTTTTCAATGAATAAAGGCAAATCATTGATGTTCCAAATAGGCTTAACCATTACATCGAAATTAATAGGATTGCCTTGATTTAAAGAATATCCTTGTGAAAATATTAGGTCAATTTCTGTATTAGCAATTAAATAGTTGACTTGTATGGCAAGCTTATTTTCTACCCATAAATCATCAGCATCTAAAAAAGCAATATATTTTCCAATACTGTGCGCTATTCCCAAATTTCTGGCTTTACCTTGTTTTCCATTCTCCTGAAATAAACACTTGATGCGTCTATCTTTTTTTTCAAAACCTAAAATAATTTCTTTTGTCGCATCGGTAGATCCATCATTAACGATAATGAGCTCCCAATTTCTAAAAGTTTGATTGATGACGCTTTCTATAGCCTCGCTAATATATAATGCTGCGTTGTAAGCAGGCATAATTACCGATACTAAAGGCTTATCCATTCTTTAGGTATAATATTTATTTCAATATTATTAAACCACTTTTTAGGCGCTATTACTATCTTCTCCAGATTAGTGTTTAGCCATGCCCCCCACCAACTAAAGCTGCTATTGGCAATAATCTGGTGTTTACACCTGGAGATTAAATACAGATCTTCCCATGCTTGCGTTGAACCTGAAATTATATGTTTTGCTTCAGTAAAATCTAAATTATCTTCACACCATTCAGGGTCATCAGAGAAAATATAAAATATTGGATTTTCTACTTTGCACTTAATCAGTTCAATGCTTTGCCTATAATAGCTTATTGGTAAAATTCCATGATAGCTTTGAATTTCTGCTTTAGTATAATCACCTCGACGGATATGTATGGCAACTGGATTTGTTGTTGCTGAAATCTTTAAATCAATTTCTTTTGCCAGCACTGTTAATTCAGGAAATGTAAACTCATGTATTAAAATATTTCGGATGTCTTGAAAAATGAGTGGGTTCTGAAAATAGCCATCTAAGTAAAGGTTAGGTAAATTGGTGTTGATAACATTAAAGATATTTTTATCTCTTACTACCTCATAATGCGGTGAAATAATTTTAAAAACCTTTCTCTTTGAGTGAATTAATCTGATGAAATATTTGCTGGCAATACGAGATTTTAGTTTTTTAAAAATACCCAGTTCAAATTGACGTGCCGTAAATGAATCAGTTGTAATGTTGTTTTGAAGCAGAAATGAGAAATCTAAATATACTTTTCTAGATTTTGACAGACTTCGTGCAGCTGCATACTGAAACATTTGATTGCCAAGGCCGCCTTTTAATTTTACTATAATCATTATTTCTTAATGAACCAAAAGCAACCGCAGCCATAAGTCTGGGCAGCACCCTCAGTTATTTCTGCTCCATCAATAAAATTGTTTTGATCTGTAATTAGAGAAAAATTTCTAAGTTCGAAGCTGCTGAAATAATTTAAAATCATTGTTGGATCATATATTCGATGTGCGTTAAACATGATTTTCGGTTTTCCAACAGGTACAACAAATAGTATTGATCCACCTTTTTTTACTACTCTTTTAATCTCATTTATAGCCTTTAAATCTCCTTCTGGATCAATAGGATCTCCATATCTTCCTAATCCAATATGTTCAATCGTATGCATGCAGGATAAACATTCTATGCTATTTGATTCAAAAAAAAGGTTAGTTAAGTCTGCTTTTTGGCTTAAAAGATTGCTCAAATTTAAATTAGCTGGCCTGTAATCATAAAATTCTACTGGAATGAAGGCTGAAATAATGGAGCAGAAATGCAATGTTGAAGATATGTCAATATGCTTAGTTGGATTAAGCTCCTTTAAAATTCTAGCTGCCCATGCAGGATGATAAATGTAATGTGCATCAAATCCTGTCGTTTCAGTGTTATCTTCAAGGCATGGATAGATATCAGACCAGGTACATAACAGCTTTTTATTTTTATCTAATGAATTAAAAGTTAAAAAATCTTTCTCAAATTTTGATAATTCTTTTTTTGACAACAGATTTTTGATTTTGCCCTTTAATTTTGAAAGGATTGACATAATTAAATTCCCTGTTTTTCCCAAATGATTCTATCTATAAAAATGCTGTTAATATGTGTGTCAGCATATAAAAAATATCCATTGTCATTTAAGAACGCAATAATATCGTTATTTTTTCGTCCATTTCCTGAGTTTGAAAATGATAACGTTTCTACACAAATAACTTTCGGCTTATTTGAATAGTTAATACTTTTAATAACTATTTCGTCAATTCCCTCAGCATCTAGTGAAAGAAAATCAGGGAAAATTCCATTATTATAGTCGATCACGTTTTTTACAGTGTCAAGTTTGATATTTTTTATTTCTGTAACAAAATAATCTCCTTCTTTCTTGTATAACTCCACTTGGTCAGATGAAAATGTATTTAATGTTGGAGCGTTCATAATATAAAATTCAGCGTAACCTGTACTTTCTGCAATACCAATGTTGAGATTAACATCTTGTTGCCGATGTTTAATTATCTTATTGTATAAATTAATATCAGGTTCTACATTTATACCTCTACATCCTTTTTTGTAGAAAATTGCTGTGTTACTTAGATAGAATGGATCATGAGCACCGATATCAAGATAAGTTGGTTTATAAATTCCAAGTTGGTTAAAGATGAATTCAACTATTAAATCTTCTCCACATTGTGAGTATGAAAGTTTTTGAAATTTAAGATTTTGATCATTTCTAATTAATTTCTTTAAATATGTTTTTAATTTATTCATCACTATTCTTTGCTGTAATTTTAATATCCATTGGATTTAAGATTAATCCTGTACCAGATGTCCTGATGATACTTTTATCTATATCATGAAATATCGAATCCGAGACTGTAAATGATGCAACACCTTCAATATGCTGTATAGATTTTTCATAAGAAGACAACCCAAGTGTTATATTATAGGTATCTGTTGCGAGTACTATTTCTTTTTCCTGAAAAATTGCTGTGTATTTACCTGGTAACAGATTTTGTTCTAAGCTCCATGTTGTACTGATATTAGTTTCTGAAGTGTTAACTATACCAATTGCGATTATAAAGTGATTTATAGCCTTTGTAACTTCAAATTCTATAGCAATTTGCCATGGTTGTCCGACAGGTATCTCCTGCAATATATTGCTATAGATATCTTCTATTCTTAATTCACTTGCGAAACAAGGTAATTCATTATAATTTATTGGAAGAGGGATTTTATATACTGCGGTTTTACTTTTTTTATTTTGAGTATACTTCTCTATTGCTGAATTGACTAATCCGGAAAATGATACTAATCCATTTTCTAGCAATATTGCCTTAGTGCATAGTTTTTGTATACTCCCCATATTATGGCTCACAAACAACACTGTCCGTCCTTCGCCTTTACTTACTTCGCCCATTTTGCCCAAACACTTCTTTTGAAACTCTGCATCGCCCACGGCTAATACCTCATCCACAATCAGGATTTCAGATTCCAAATGTGCGGCAACTGCAAAAGCCAAACGCACATACATGCCTGATGAATAGCGTTTAACGGGCGTGTCCAGATAGCGTTCGATTCCCGCGAAGTCTACAATTTCTTCGAGTTTACGTTGGATTTCCCTTTTACGCATGCCCAGGATAGCACCATTCAGGAATATATTTTCACGACCGCTTAATTCCGGATGGAAACCGGTTCCTACTTCCAGCAAACTGGCTATTCTGCCTTTTCCGGATATTTTACCCGTAGTGGGGGCGGTAACCTTACTTAAAATTTTAAGAAGTGTACTTTTTCCTGCACCATTTCGACCGATGATCCCCACGGCATCGCCTTGTTCAATCTCGAAATTAATGTCTTTTAAACTCCATACCACATCACTTTCACTGCGGGTATTTTGATTATTGCTTTCTCCGATCCGTAAAAAGGGATCTTCCTTTCCGCGCATCCGTGCATACCAGCGCTCCAGATCACGACTTATCGTTCCGGTACCGATTTGACCTAACTGGTAAGCTTTACTGAGGTTTTCTACTTTTATTGCGATGTTTGACAAAAAGGGGTGGGCGTTATAGGGTTAGTGTTGGTTATTTTAGGTTAGTATGCATTAGGGGTAGTGATGTACAAATTCAGCTTTTAACATCAGGCTGTGAATTTCTCAGATTGGTAAGTTTAATCGTAATATTTTCTATCTAATGTCTGTACAACATATAATCATCTTCACTAAACGATTACCATTTCACTACTACCTGTTTAGTCCTGCTTTACCTTGCAGGTAAGCAAAGGGTAAGCGGGGGGTTAAGAAAGGGTTATCAATGGGTTAGCATGGGGTTAACAAAGTGTACAGAAAGGGTTAACAAAAGGTAGACCCAATTAAATAATTTAAGGTTTCGAGCGCAGTAGAGTAGGCCATATTGGTGTAATGAGCCTTCTCCTTACATGTAATCTTCCAGGATCCTTCAGCCAAACAAGCTCCAATGCTACTTGCTGATCTTTTAATCTGACTTGTGAAACCAAATGGTTCCTCTTTAGGGAATTTTTTAGCTAAATGATAGATATCTTTTCTAAATAACATTGATAATTTCCACACTTCCAGTTTCTCAAATGAATAAACGTGCATAATCTTTATTTAATAGTTAATTAATAAATAAAGGATGATTATTTAAATATACAATTTTATTCATCTAACCTTCTAACCTCTTCTCTAACCCCATAACCAACTTCCCATCGCTCCCCTTTTACACCGTATCCACAAAATTCCGTTCCACTTTATTAAATATGATAACCCCGAAGAAGAGTAGGGCAGTGGTAATGGCAATAGCATAGCTTAAACTTCCCCAGCTAAAAGCTCCTTCACCCAGAAAACCATACCTGAAGGTTTCCATAATAGGGGTCATAGGATTATATTGAATGATCCAGGCGTAAGCAGGGTATTTATTTAAGGCTTCAGAAAGGGGATAAATCACTGTAGTGGCATACATTAAAAGCTGAACACCAAAGGTAACCAGAAAGGCCAGGTCACGGTATTTTGTAGTCATTGCAGAAATGATCATTCCGGCACCTAAACCTAGTAGAGCCATGAGTACTACAATAATGGGGAACAGCGAAATGGCCCAGGTGATGTGGAAAGGAGCACCTGTAAAATAGTAATAAGCCATCATTAAAATGAAGAGCAACATCTGCACACCGAAACGAACAAGATTGCTGACCACAATGCTTAAAGGCATAATGAGTCTGGGAAAATATACTTTCCCGAAGATGCCTGCATTATCTTTAAATACGGTAGATGTTTTAGTCAGACAATCTGCAAAGTAATTCCAGGCGGTTATACCAGCCATATAAAACAAGGGTTTAGGCAAACCATCGGTAGAAATCCCTGCCAGATTGCCAAATATGAAAGTGAAAATGATGGTGGTAAACAAGGGTTGAATGAAAAACCACAATGGACCTAAAATAGTCTGTTTGTAAAAAGAGACAAAATCACGGCGAACCAGGAGCCATAATAAATCGCGATAGGCCCAGATCTCACTAAATTTCAGATCGAAAAGAGAAGCTTTTGCTTCAATCGTCCAGCTGTAATCTTCTTTATGCTCCATAAATGATTAAAAATTAAGCGGTGCCCTTTTTTTGGAAGTGTAAGGTAAAGCTCTGAAAAATTGGTTAATATAATTCATCTAGTTGAATAAGAGCTGGAGAAAATTTGTTTTGTATTGCTCAAAGCTAAAAGCAGCTAAACATTGCTGCTGTAACTGTTTTGCATTAACTGCAGACTTTGGATAGGCCAAATGTTTAGCTATAGTTGTGCTAATTTCTTTCACACTTTGTGGATCAACAAGTTCTCCGAGTTTCCCATTTAATAGTGCATCCCGACTGCCATCTGTATTGCCTGCAATGGAAACCAGGCCGCAGGCTGCTGCTTCAATAAAGGCAATGCCGAAGCCTTCGCCTTTGCTGGGCATCACAAACAAATCAGCCAAAAGAAAATGTTCCTGAACCTCAGCCTCTGCCAAAAAACCTGTTAAAATAACCCGATGGGTTAAGTGGTGTTGCTCAATCAGGCTTAATACACTTGCCTTTTCTTTTTCATCAGCTTTACCTGCCAAAATATAAATAACTTCCTCGGGCAAATCTTTAAGTGCCAGAATCACCTGTTGGTACCCTTTATATTGCTCTTGTGAAGAAAGACGGGTTAAAGTAAAAAGTATTTTATTTGATGTGGAAAGCTGATACTGGCGAAGCAGGTGATCTGGCTTTTCAAAAAGGGTTGGTATCTGGAAAAAAGGATCAAGGCTGTTGTGAAGTACTTTTATTAGGGAGGGTTGCAGCTGATGTGCTTTTTCTATTTGTTGTGCAGTGAAATGGCTTACTGCCCATACTTCGGTATGTCTGCGTAAAAAATCTGTTTTCCATTTAGGGAGTACTCCCCAAATTTCAATGCCGTGAGCCAGCAACACGATTCGTTTCTCAGGTTGAATCTTTTTTAAAATCCATGCAAACAGCAAAAGGTTGATGTGACTCAGTATGATAGTGTTGGCTATCCAGCCTGTTTTGATGGTATTCAATAGAAAGGCCATACGGTTTCCCTTAAAGCCTTTAAAACTTTTGGTATCTGCATAGTTAAGATCTGGCTGATCATCATAAAGACTCATCAGCTGATGCTTACTTTTTGAAGTATAATTCAAATCGCTTAAGATTTTGCTGATGCATCTACATACTTTTTCTATGCCGCCCGTTAGGCTGAAGCTATGTAAACTTAAGAACAACACCTTTTCATTTTTCAATTTGCTATCTCTTTTTCTCTATTTTCCATTTCCTGATCAAAACTATAATCTTCTTTACAAACTTGGTAAAGCGCAAAAGCTTTGGACCAATGCAACTTACCTGATTTAAATTTTTCAATTAATTTTACTGCGAACTCATTATTCTTATAAAATTGCTCCTGAGAGATTTGTCCACCTTTTGTAAACCACTGTTGAAGGGGGAAACTAAAACCCATTTTAGGCCTGTTCCATACTGCTTCAGGAAGGATCTTTTTAAAGGCCTGGATCAGTAATCCTTTCTTTTCTGCAGGGAACCGTTGTTGAGGGGCAATGCCATCGATCATTTCTAAAAAACTTTTATCGAGAAAAGGCACACGAACTTCTACGCCATGACTCATGCTCATAAAGTCGGTATCTTTAAGCAATTGGTTTTGCATATAGATAGAAGTTTCCAGCCAGGAAGCTCTTTCTGCACCATTTAAATTATTTATCTTTTCATCAATTGGAAAAGCTTCGAATAACTGATCAATTTCTTTTTTATTGATCTTTAATATTTTGGCAATGGTTTCCGGGATAAAGAATCCCCTGAGGAAAAGGTATTCACCGATTGGGTTTTTATAACTGAGGTAGTAAACTCTTTTCAGTTTTTCTGAGGGCAATCTTTCACAAAACCTTAAGATAAAAGCAGGCACTTTTTGAAGTGTTCTGATTAATCCCATTCGGTTGAATGATGGATAGCCACCAAGTAATTCATCAGCGCCAATGCCAGATAAAACAGCTTTTAAGCCGTTTTCCTTTGCATATTTGTTCACAAACCAAGAATTTATTCCATCATTGGTGGGCTGATCCATGGCGGCCATGATTTTTTCGAAACTGGCATTAAAATCTTGTTCATCTACCAGATAAGTGTAGTGAATGCCGCTTGTTTTCTTGGTAACCAGTTTTTGATATTTTTCTTCAGAGAAAGTCTGATCAGTAAAATTTATAGATAAACTTTTCAGGTTTTTGCCAGTGTGTTGATCGGCAAGTAAGGTGATAATGCTGGAATCTATCCCACCGCTTAAAAACACGCCAATAGGGGCATCAGCAATTAAATGGCATTGAACGGCTTCTTCCAGGCTTTTACCTAAGTTTTCGGCAGCTTGCAATGGAGAGGTGATTAAAGCTGAAGGTGGCACTGGTTCAAATGAGATAATTTCATGATCGTGATGTTCATGATTCCATTTCAGGTAATGCCCGGGTTTCAATGAAAATACATCCTGCAATGTGGTAAAAGGTTGGGGAATATGTCCAAAAGCCAGGAAATATGTTTTCCAGTTTTTGTTTTCTGCAAAAGTGTAACTGCTTTTTTTAAAAGCCTTAACTTCTGAAGAAAAGATTAGCTGTTGATCCAGAATAGAGTAGTAAAGGGGTTTAATGCCAGCTTGATCACGAACGAGGTAGGTAAGCTGTTGAGATTGATCATGCAGGGCAAAAGCAAACATTCCATTAAATTTCTGGAAACTACTTACGCCCCAGGTATGGTAGGCAGCCAAGATCACCTCAGTATCACTTTGTGTGTGGAAGGGGTAGCCAATTGCTGATAATTCCGTTTTCAACTCTTGGAAATTATAAATTTCTCCGTTAAAGGTAATGGCGAGTTTATCTTCCCATCCTAACATTGGCTGATGTCCACCTGAGGTGAGGTCTATTAATGCCAGTCTGCGGTGGCCAAATTGTAAACCGAGTGTTTTATCAGCGTAAAAACCTTCATCATCAGGGCCTCCGTGCTGCATGGTATCACACATGTACTTTACATCCTGCCTAAGTTGCACTGAATTTGCTTTTTTATCTATGATTCCGGCAATTCTACACACTTATTACTTGTTTTAATGTAGCCCTTTTTGAGGAGGTCAGCCAATATTTTGAAGATAAATGATGTTTCGTATAAGTCATTTGAATCCTGGTCTGGCACAGCTTCGCCCCTTCAGTCACATTTTATTTTTTAAAAATGAACTGATGTGTGGCTTTAAAATATTATGCCTGGAATTTCAATTCCAGGAGGTTAAATTTACAAAACTAAGCATTAAGGATATAACAATTAATTCTTAAACTATTTTGCTGATATAGTTTGAAAATGTTACTGATCATTTCCATTTCGTATTCCCTCAAATATGCTAAATCTATATGTAAACCTAGCGATATGAAAAAAGTATTTCAACTGGTGTGTTATTCTTTATTTTAGAATTAAGGCTGTTATTTTAAATCTCAGCATCTTTTCTATATTGGTTCTACAAATGCGATGGAGGTATTAATATCAATAGAATAGCCGATATTAGCCAAACGCAAAATGATGCGCTGTTTATTTTTTAAGGAAATCAGTTCTGCCACCATATCTTTAAAGGGACCAGCCTTTACCAAAACCTTCTGACCTGGTTTAATATCATAATCGAAAACTTCTAAATCATGCTCGGTAGCCAATAATCTTTTTAAATGCTCAATTTGTTGCTCAGGCATTGATGCTACCTTTCCTGAAAAGTACAGAAATCTAGCGATGCCGTTCGTCATCAGTACTTCTGTATATTCTTTGCTTGAAATATACACAAACAGATATGATTTAAGCAGAGGTTCTTCAATAAATTTCTTACGGTCGCTCCACTGTTTGAGTGTTTTATGAAGCGGAAGATAGGTGATGATTCCTTTTCTATTTAATTCATCAAAAGCTTTCTTCTCCGCCCGAGAACGTGTGTAAACAGGATACCAACGATAACTATTGTCGATCATATTGTTAATTAATCCTTTAAGGAGTTGATTCAGGTGATGGTATATCAATTTTCCTATTGATCTTTTTAATAAAATAAAGGGCATAGCTTTTAAAGCAAGTCATCTTATATCATATAGTTAGCAGCGGGGATGCCTGCAAAAATACTCAATTAACGGTATTCTGGTATATTTTTTACGGTTTTTTGTTGCGATAAGTCAATGGCCCCCTATCCGCCTGTGGGCACTTTTCCTTTTGAAGGGAAAGGGTTTGTAATAAGGATTTTTTGAGGCTGGTGATTGAAAAGAGTTGGTGCCTGGCAGATGGAAGTGGTTAGAAACGCAGGGATTCTTCGCTGTGCTCTGAATGACAGAACAATATGTAAAGTCGTAAAGCCCCTATTCGTTTTCTTGGTGGCACCTTTTCCGAGTAAGGAAAGGGTTTGTAATAAGGATTTTTTTAGGCTGGTGATTGAAAAAGAGTTGGTGCCTGGTAGATGGAAGTGGTTAGAAACGCAGGGATTCTTCGCTGCGCTCTGAATGACAGAACAATATGTAAAGTCGTAAATCCCCTATCCGTGTGCTTGTCGGCACCTTTACCCAGCAAGGGAAAGGGCGAGCAACAAGGATTTTTTTGAGGCTGGGTGTTTAACTTAAAGCCTGATCATTCTATTATTTCTTTTTCCAAAACATCCACCACTTGCGGTTTTCATCATCATAATATCCTGATCCTGAATAACCACTGTAATCGGAATAATAATAAGTGCTATTGCCGCCTCCGCGAGAATAATCTGTGGTATAATAATTTGCGTGAAGCGCATCGTCGCCAAATGCATTCAGGATGATGGCCAGATTGCTTAAACCGTATTCCCTTGATAAACGTTCAGGAATATTTGCGGCCCTTTGCTGTGAAACACCTGAACGGATGACAAATAAGTTTATATCTGCAGTTCTAATCAGCGGAATTGCATCCGATACGAGCCCAACTGGTGCGGTATCTACTAAAACATAATCGTACTCTTGTTCCAGCTTGGCCAAAAGGTCTTTCATTGCTGCGGTATGCAGAAGTTCTGATGGATTAGGTGGTACAGGTCCGGATGGGATAAAATCAATATGCTGTACATCATCATGAATCCTCACCTGATCCAAAGTAGCCTGTCCTGATAGTAAAGAACTCAACCCTTTTTTGTTTTCACTGCCAAAAGCCTTATGTAATTTAGATCTTCTTAAATCGGCGGCAACCAGAATCACCCGCTTTTCGATCAGCGCAAGTGTACTGGCCAGGTTAATGGTTACAAATGATTTTCCTTCTCCAGATACTTCAGAAGTAATACAAATTACTTTACTTTCTTTATGGCTGGCTAAAAAACTGAGGTTTGTTCGCACAGAACGAACGGATTCGGCAAATACCGACTTTGGCTTCGATAATGATAAAGCTTGTCTGCTGTCTTGATCAATATAATCAGGAAATTTGCGGATAACGCCAATAATAGGGGTATGGGTTAAACCTTCAACGGTTTCCTTATCATAAATGTAGGGGTTAAGGAAGCGAACCAATAAAATCAAACCAAATCCGGAAGCTAATCCTATCATTAAAGCCATGCTGTAGGTTTTACTGTTGTTTGGCGAAATGGCATAATATGAGGGGTAAGCCGGGTTTACAATTGATGCACCAGGTACAATAGCGGCGGCATTCATTTCTGCTTCCAGTTTTTTCTCTGACAGATAGGAACGAACTTTATTATTTACCTCAAAGTTGGTTTGCAATTTCACGAAATTTTGTTCCTTTTGTGGAATTGAACTCATACTCTGTGTAACATCGGAAATCTGGCTGTCAATGTAGTGAATGGTTTGTTCATTCTTGCGGAGCATACTTGCAACCGCATTTCTGATACCAGCCTTCACGTTGGAAATTTGCTGTTCAATTTGTTTAATGGGCTGTGAATCGCTATTAAACTGGCTAAGTTTTGCTTCTCTGCTGGCAAGTAAATTGTTTAATTGCGTAACCATGGTACCCATACCCGAATTGATTTCTCCTTCGATATCCATACCGATTTGTACCTTCGATCTATTGCTGTTTACTTGCTCCTGAAGTTGTTTAATTCCAAGTTGTTTTAAGTTAAGGTCGGTTTTTTGTTTTTCAAAATCAGTGAGTTTTCCAACGGTCATGGATGTAGATGAACTGATGTCTACTATTTTATTGCGGCTTTTGTAATTGGCCAGGACATTGCCTGATTTCCCTGCGGCAGTATCGATAAATCCAAGTTGGCTGTTAATGAAATCGACGGTTTGTCTGGCTGATCGCCTTCTCTGAATCACATCGTACTTCACATATTCTTTCATAATGGCATTGAGAATGTCAGCAGCAAAAACAGCATTTCCATCCGTTTGATTAAGGCCCATTACATTCGTAAAACGTGCTGCTTCGCCAATATTTAAACCACCCATTGCCCGGCCTATAAAATCTTCCTGACTATTAAATTTAAATTGGTAAGTGCCGTTTGCCGGGATTTTATTCATAATCCGGAAAGACATATTACCGACATTTATGATCTGTTTATACTGGTAAGTGGCTTTTTTTTTCTCATCCTCAGCTGTGAATAGCTCAAAATGCTGGTTATCTTTGCCTGTAACAGTATAAAGGGAGCGGCCGAAATTAACACTGTCTTGCCTGATGATTTCAATAACGAATGGCACATTAGGATAAAGTTCTGTAGTGCGTACGCGGCCTTTAAGATAATAGCTTATTTTATAATCCAGTGTTTTTACGGCATTTGCAATAACTTCATTGCTGCGGATGGTAAAACTTTCTGCCTGAATTTTATCTGTGTAATTGTAGCTTTGTGCAGCCATCTGACTGCTACCGGCTCCTAAACTTGGATTACTCTCTTCTAACTTAAGCGATGCACCCGTTTGGTAAATTGGGGGGGTATACCATAAATAAAGCCAGGCACCAAAAAGTGCTATAACGACTGCTCCAGCCACCCAATACCAACGACTTAAGAATACCCTGAATATTTTATAGAAATCAATACTCTGGCTAACTGCCCTTTTCTCATGCGCTAATTCTGTCAATGTTTTCGGTTTTTTGAAGTTTGGGAACAATCAATTAAAGCATAAAGATAAAATCAATTTTTAAAAAGAAATGATTTTATTGGAAATGTTTGAGTTTCAAATGGGAAATGATCCTTATCCGGGAAAGGGCAATTAAAATAACATTTATCAAAACTCACTCCTAAACTACTTATTAATCTTCTTAATAACTAGGATATTATCACCAATAAGTAATCGGATAGATTGTTTCGTGGCAGAAAAAGCCGCCTTGCAATGACGATAATACGAAAATTCGTCGTTGCGAACCGAAGTGTGGGGTTTAGTAATGTAGTGAAGCAATCTGATTCGTTAAAACAGATTGCTTCGTTGGCTGAAAAGCCGCCTCGCAATGACGAGAATACAAAAATCTGTCATTGCGAACCGAAGGATGGGGTTTAGTAATGGAGTGAAGTAATCTGATTCGTTTAAACAGATTGCTTCGTTGGCTGAAAAGCCGCCTCACAATGACGAGAATACAAAAATCTGTCATTGCGAACCGAAGGATGGGGTTTAGTAATGGAGTGAAGCAATCTGATTCGTTTAAACAGATTGCTTCGTTGGCTGAAAAGCCGCCTCGCAATGACGAGAATACAAAAATCTGTCATTGCGAACCGAAGGGTGGGGTTTAGTGATGGAGTGAAGCAATCTGAATCGTTAAAACAGATTGCTTCGTTGACAGAAAAAGCCGCCTCGCAATGACCAGAATACTAACCCTCTGGTTGGTGTAATCACTAACTATTGATAAACAATTACTCATAGCTTTTGCTCTTTGTCAGCGCCTTTAATGTATCTAAATCATGAATAGGCCGCTCAATATCAAAGGGAATGTCTCTCTTACTAAAGGTTTGGAAATACAACAGACAAGCATCTTTCCACATTTGTGCATCTCGACTTTGCGTGCGTAATTTAGATTGTACTGCGGTGAATCGTTCTTCATCTACCAGTCCATGCACTTTATCCCATGTTTTTTGAAAACTCCGTACCTGCTGTACGCCTGTATCATAGCGGTAGCATAATTCGGTCCATAGATCTTTACCGTTTTTAAGTTTATAAGTCCAGGGCACATGATGAAACCACAGGAGGTATTCTTCCGGACAGGTAGTCAGGTTATCTAATTTGGATCGGAGTGGTTCATGGTATTGTTCTACGGAATTACTTCCGGTATGACTCCGGTTAAAGCCGAGGCCTGTTGTATCTGCCTTATGGTAATAGATAGAAGTCCAGTCAGCCCGTATTTTAGTATTTGCAAACCAAGGTGCAGGGCCATAGTGATGTCCTTCGGCAAAGATGTGGTGCAAGCCAAGTGGCATCATATAATTCACTATCGCTTCTCGACTTTCGAGCATCATTTCTTTAACGGGTTTTACAAACGCCTGGTCTTTGGCTTTCTCCCGGACATCTAAAAATGTTTGCCTGATCCACTCATCTGCAATGTCTTCACTTTTAAGCTGATTGTTCCAGGCCAATCTGCCAAAGGCATACCAGTTGGATTGTGCAAAGATATGGCCAGTCCAGTTTTGGTCTGATCCGATATTCGCGACACCGGCAATGGCTGTTAAAGGATTTTTACTGAGTGTACCATCAGTACAGGCGGCTACGGTGCTGCCTTTTCCTTTTTGGTAAGTATCACTGTTTAAACATTCTTCCCAAAGGGTAGAGAGGAAGGCCAGTTGTTTCGATTGGCCCAGATATTCCTGTGTAATCTGAAATTCGGGCATCACCGGAGTTTGATTCATGGCACCAAATAAAGCGCTGAAAGGTTCGCGGGGCTGAAAATCAAGTGGTCCGTTTTTGACCTGGAGGATCACATTTTTTTTGAATTGACCATCGTAACGTAGAAACTCGTTATAAGCTTGTTTGGTCCGGTCTTGTTCACTGGTTTGATAAACAAAGGCCCGCCACATTACGATTCCGTTGAAAGGCGATACAGCATCGGCCATCATATTCGCACCATCTACATGTGTGCGACCAAAATCTTGCGGACCAGGTTGCCCTTCGCTGTTGGCCTTTACCAAAAAACCGCCAAAATCCGGAATAAGCTGGTATATTTCTTTTGCCTTATCTGCCCACCATTTTCTTACCGAAGGATCAAGCGGATCGGCAGTTTTTAATTTTCCAATTGTAACAGGAGCGGAAAAATTCACAGACAAATAAACCTTTAAACCATATGGACGCAGAATTCTGGCAATGGACTGCACCTTTTTGAGGTAGGGGGCTGTTAGTATTTTGGCAGAAGCATTTACATTGTTTAGTACAGTGCCATTTATGCCGATGGATGCGTTGGCTCTGCCATATAATCGATAAAGTTCCTCATCGGCCTGGCTGATGGTTAAATCCTGGTCGTTTCGCCAGAAGATGGATTGCCCGGCATAGCCACGTTCTACTGATCCGTCGAGGTTATCCCAATGGTTTAATATTCTACGGGAATAGGAGGGGTTGGAACTAAAGCTTTCATCAGCTTTGCCCAGATATTGTCGCCTTAACAGTTCGAAAGAGCCATATAGAATGCCTAAATCTGTTTTAGCCTTAATGGTGGAGCGTTCCAGGCGAAAGCCATCACCTTTAATGGATGCATCAGTCGAAAATTCGAACTTCAGATTTGTATCATTTTTTCCCAGCCATCCTTTTTTAAGCTCATTAATTGCTATATCCAAAACCGGAGATTTTTTAGTCGTCTGGATATTGACAGTTGTTGCAGATTTATTCCGCAGCCATAGTTCATGCCCATCTTCTGCTTTTGCAAAATAGGTACAGGTCAGTAGAGCCAGTAGCAGGAGTGTGTTCTTTTTCATGTTTAGTTGATGTTGAGCGTTTGGCTTAAAATATTTCCACTGGTTTTTAAGGTTTCATCGGGCTGACTGCCGCCTACAGAAAGACTAATTTTTCCGGTAAGTGGTTTCTTTTGTCCGTTTTCATCTATATAAGTAAGATCACCAGGTTGCAAGTTAAAATTAATCAGCTGACTTTTACCTGGTGCCAGGTTAATCCGCTGGAAACCTTTCAGTGCCTTTCTGGCGGTTTTAATTTTTGGATCGCTATGCGTTACATAAAGCTGCACCACTTCATCGCCCTGCATTTTTCCGGTGTTGGTAATCTTTACCGAAAGGGTTGTGCCTTTACCAGCTTTGATATTGGCTGGCGTGGTTAAGCCTTCGTAGCGAAATGAAGTATAGCTTAAACCATAGCCAAAGCCAAAAAGTGGTTTGCCTTTAAAATAGCGGTAAGTCCGGTTTTCCATGCTGTAATCATTAAAATTAGCCAGATCCTGATCACTCTTGTAAAAAGTTACTGGAAGCCTGCCGGATGGATTATAATCACCAAAAAGCAGATCAGCGACAGCAGTGCCAGCCGATTGACCGCCATACCAGGCATTTACAATAGCCGGGATATTTTCTGCTTCCCAAGGGATCGCTATCGCACTTCCGGTCATCATGACAAAAACAACAGGTTTGCCACTGTTTTTTAAGGCTTTCATTAACTCCGTTTGTGCCTGCGGAAGCATGATGGAGGTTCTATCGCCACCGCTAAAACCTGGCAGATCGACCTTCATTTCTTCGCCTTCCAGCTGAGGGGAGATGCCGCCCACAAAAATAAAGGCATCGGCATCCTGGTGCTGTTTAACTAAGGCATTAAAATCGGTGCGCCTAAATGCACCTCCGGAAAAACGGATTTTAGCCGACCCTTCGCCCTGCCAGTATTCCACTACTAATTTGGACGTACTGTCTTTAACCGTTTCCAGTTTATAGGTTTGCGCTCCCCAACGGTTTCTGGTCCAGGCATCCAACACTTTTTTCCCATTGATGAAGAGGCGGTAACCATCATCTCCTTCCAGCTCGAAAGTCATGCTGCCAGTTTGCGCTGCCTTAAAATTGGTGGAATAACGAGCAGAGAAGTGATTGGCGGTGAGGCCTCCCTCCATTTGCTGGCCTTCCTGCCACTCGTGTTTCAGGCTGCTTTCCATTTGGCTAAACACAGGTGCTCCTTCCAGATTTTGGTTTTTAAAATATTCAGCTTTAAATCCCGGTTTCCCATCAATGGCAAGTTGCTGATCAAGGTTAAGGTAATTTAAAAGGGTGTCGTTGGTGAAAGATACGGCTTGCTCATAAATCACTTGGGTGTTTTGGCCAACCTTGTTTTTTATACCTTCTAAAACAGTGGTGATTTTAGATGGCGTACCGTTATAGTTGCCTAAAACGGCTATGGCGTTATCGGCATTGGGGCCAAGCACCACTATTTTCTTCAGGCCTTTCTTTAAGGGAAGGGTATTGGCTTCGTTGCGCAGTAAAACCATCGATTCGCGGGCCATTTTTAAGGAATGGGCTTTGTGATCGTTGCTTTCCAATACGGTGATGGGGGTATTGGCATATTTCACCATCGCTGCCGGATCGAACATGCCAAGCCTGAAACGGATCATAAATAAACGCTTGATGGAAACATCGATGTCTTTTTCGGTGATGATCCCATTTTTAACTGCGGTGAGTAAAGCTTTATAGGCTTCGGTACCGCAATCAATATCGGTGCCATGAAAAACTGCATCGGCAGAAGCTGCGGCAGCATCTTTATGTGTTTTATGGTTTTTATAGAAATCATCTATCGCCCAGCAATCTGAAGTAACATAACCAGTAAAGTTCCATTGCTTCCGCAGGATATCGGTCATGAGTAAATCGCTGGCGCAGCACGGTTGCCCCTGAAAAGCATTGTAAGCACACATTACACCTGCCACTTTCGATTGGGTAACTAGTTTTTCAAATGCAGGAAGATAGGTGTCCCAAAGATCGAACTTACTTACATCAGCATTAAAAACATGTCGCAATGGTTCAGGGCCGCTGTGTACGGCATAGTGTTTGGCACAGGCGGCGGCTTTCAGGTATTTTGGATCATCACCTTGTAAGCCTCTTACAAAAGCATCGCCCAAAGTGGCGGTTAAATAAGGATCTTCACCATAAGTTTCCTGCCCTCTTCCCCAGCGGGGATCGCGGAAAATATTAATATTAGGTGTCCAATAGGTTAAACCCAGGTAACGTTCATTCGTTCTGCCCAATTCAACTGCTTTGTTGTAAATAGCACGACCTTCCAGTGCAGAATAATCAGCCATTTTAAATAATGCATCCGAATCAAAGGTGGCGGCCATGGCAATGGCTTGTGGAAACACGGTCACTTTAAAAGGCGTTCGGGCCACACCGTGGAGGGTTTCGTTCCACCAATCATAAGCCGGAATTTTTAATCTTGGAATGGCCGGGGCAGAGTTGAGCATCTGAAAGACTTTTTCTTCCAGTGTTAGGCGTGAAACCAGATCATCAACTCTCCGTTCAAATGGTAGATTATAATCTTGAAAAGGGTATTGCTGTGCTTTCACTGAACTGAAGCACGTTAAAAGCAAAATGGTGATTAAGATGTTTAAAGGTTGGGTTTTTCTCATAAGTTTTGGTTAGCAATCACCAATGGTCATGGCGAATTAATCGTTTTAGCAAGTAGTTAATGTTTTCTAGATTGGTAAATTAAGATCTAAGTTTTAAAACTTAGTCACTTCGTAGAACGCTTTTTTGGGTTTGAGTTCGGTATCAAACAAGAGCGGATAATTTTTTTTGCCGCGGCCATCTAACCAGGTGTATCGGTCAGACAGATTCCAAAAAGTTACGCCGGTGATGTTTTTCTTGTATTTCCTTAATACCTCAAAGATCATTTTGTATTGTTCAAGCTGGCGCGATTCCATTTCGGGCGTAAATTCTGCCGTTGCCTTTTGTGCTGCATTTAGAATTAACTGACCGCCCTGATTGCCTGCATAAACGGAAACATCCAATTCAGTAATCTGTACATCTAAACCCAGGCTGGCAAACATGGTGATGGATTTTTCCAGTTCGGAGCGTTTTGGTTGACTTAATGACCAATGTCCTTGTAAGCCAACACCATGAATAGGTACTCCTTTGGCCAATAAGGCTTTGAGCATTTTATAAATCTTATCACGTTTTTTAGGTTGTTCGGTATTATAATCATTGTAAAACAAACGGGCTTTAGGGTCGGCTTCATGGGCATAGCGAAAGGCCATTTCTACAAAATCTTCTCCAGCTATTTTATATAATTGCGAATTGCGGAAATAGGTAGAATCATCTGCAATGACTTCATTCACCACATCCCAGGCATAAATATCTTTTTTGTAGTGATTAACAACCGTGTGGATATGTTCTTTTAATCTTCCAAGCAATACTTCTTTAGTTACGGTATTGCCTTGCTCATCTTTAAAAAACCAGCGCGGTGTCTGGCTATGCCATACCAGGCAATGCCCTCTCATTTTTAAATGATTATTTCTGGCGAAGGCAGCTATTGAATCGCCTATTTTCCAGTTGTATTCATTTTCGGTGGGATGGATAGGTCCCATTTTCATTGCATTTTCTGCGGTAACACTATTAAACTGATTGAGTACCAATTCGCGGTTAGCCCCTGTTAAATCATGAGGGGTAACGGCAACACCAATAGGAAAGTAATTTTGATAATAATCTTTTAAGCCTTTTGTAGTAAGGGGCAGGGGCTTAAAAGCGGTAACTATTGTACAAGTAATGGTGAGGAGCACAGCGCACATCATTATAGCATTCCTTTTTATCATATCTGGTTTCTTTTGGATTTGCAAATTCGCCACATTTTGATTTTAACTGGTGTTCGTATCGCTAAATAAAGGCTACAAATGTTCTGAATTATATCATGTGACATCAATATTTGTTGTTTAAATATTTTTGCCCGGTGGATTTTTATCACCATTTAAGTTGTAATTGAACATCTGTTACAGCACTTTTAACAATAATCTCCATTTACGGCTTTGATTTCAATTAACTTTACATTCCTGTATTGCCGGGATTTTATTCTGGCGTAAAGTTTATCCATAACCAAATATGATACCTATTAAAACACCACTGCAAAAGGCTTTGATCCGTCCATTGTTAAATACAGCTTATAAACGCCCTTTTAATAAAGTTAGCACTGCTTAACCAATTGTAAATGAAGATTATTTTTTATCTGCCATAGTGAAATTTAGATATGATTCGCTGTACTGGTAAATTTTATATAAATTGGTGCCTTTAACCAAATCATAAAAAATAGGCAAGTTATCTAACCTGACCTGTTTACTTTGGATAACTATATTGAAAAACTAACTTTCTACGGTTTTAATTCTACAGCTAACCTGAGTAAAAAATATTGATCTAATCATCATGCTGAACCGCGTTGTTTTAAATGCTTTTTTTTGTATTCTTTTTTTGGTCTTTTCGGTTAGATCAGGATGGGCACAGGAGCAAAAAATAAATTTTACTTCTCTTCAAATCAGAGATGGACTTTCTTCCAATACCGTTAATGCCATTCTTAAAGATCATTATGGCTTAATGTGGTTTGCTACTGAAGATGGATTAAATAAGTTTGATGGGAGCAACTTTACTGTGTACCGGTATAAATCAGATGACTCTACCGGAATCCAATCAAATGATATTAGAACTTTACATGAAGATAAATCCGGAAATCTTTGGATTGGGACTTCTGGTGGTTCGCTCAGCTTATATAACCGGAAGAAAAATAAATTTATTACTTATCCTGCCAACCAGGCAAATACCCTTAGCAGTGATATTATCAGATCCATTTGCAATGATTATACAGGTAAAGTATGGATTGCAACCTTTAATGGTTTAGATGAGCTCGATCCTAAAAGTGGAAAAATCAAAAATCATCTGCGACAGTTTAATCCCAGGGGTTCTTTTCCGGCGCTAACCTTTAATTGCCTGATTGAAGATAGTAAGCGTAGGATCTGGGTAGGCTCCAGTAATGGCATTTATTTATACCAAAGGGCAACAAATTCTTTTAAATTATTTCAACATAATCCTTCCGATCCGTCTAGCCTTTGTGATAATTCAGTATCCTCAATTGCAGAAGACAAATCTGGAAACATCTGGTTTGGTACCAGAAATGGCCTGAGCATGTTACTTCCGGAAGGAAAAGGATTCAAATCGCTAAAAAGTAGAAGAGGTGATTTTAATACATTAATGAATGATGGTATCAGAAGTCTGGCTGTTGATCAAAATAATCAACTTTGGATTGGTACCGAAGATGGGCTAAATGTGCTGGATATTAAGAACGGTCAGATGTCTGGATACAAGCCAGATTCGAGGGATAATTATAGCCTTACCGGCAAATCCATTAGTTGCATTTATATTGATGATGCCGGGATATACTGGCTTGGTCCTTACCGTGGTGGAATCTGTAAATATGATACCAACCTCAATCTTTTTCATTTAAAGCAAAGCAATGTTTTAGATCAAAGCGGTCTAAATGGTTCTATCGTTACTTCCTTCGCCATGTATAATGATGGCATATTTGTAGGTACTGATGGAGGTGGATTAAATTTGTTTAACCGCAAAACGGAACTGGTGCAACGCTTTAATGCTGGCCTGCCTGATGGAAGTGCTTTAAACAACATTTCCATTATGGCGCTGCAACTTACCCACCAAAATAAGCTGTATATGGGTACCTATTCCAATGGTTTGGTGGTAATGGATCTGGTTACCAAAAAATTGCAGCAGTACAAACAAGGCCTGCGAGCCGATGCTTTAAATTCAAACGATATTTTCTGCATTAAAGAAGACCGTTTTGGAAAGATCTGGGTAGGTACCAATGGTGGTGGGGTGAATGTATTGGGTGCTGATCATAAAGCCATTATCAAATATTGCAAAAACCCCAAAGCCATTAAAGAAGTAGATTATCCGGGTAATAATTTTATCCGTTTTATTGAAGAAGATCCTTCCGGAAATGTCTGGATAGGTTCATATGGTTCAGGGATTGCTGTTTTTAACCAGGCGGAGAAAAAGTTCTCTGTATTAAATAAAATTAAAAATAGTCTTCCTAACGATTTAGCTTTATCCATACTAAAAGATCATTCAGGCGATTTATGGATAGGAACTTTTAGTGGTGGATTGAGTTTGTATAACCGCATAACTAAACAATTTACCACCTACGGCGAGAAAGAAGGACTGAACAATGCCACCGTTTATGCCATTGAAGAAGATAAGCAAGGTCGGATTTGGGTGAGTACGAATAAGGGAATTAGCAGCTTTGATCGCAAACGCCATACTTTTACCAACTACACCATTTACAATGGGGTGCAAAACAACAATTTTGTAGGTGGTGCTGGTCTTTCTACTCCTGAAGGGGAAATTTATTTCGGTGGTGCGGATGGCTTCAACTATTTCAATCCACAGTATTTTAAAAAGAATAAAAATCTGCCTTCGGTACTTTTTACCGACTTAAAAATATCTAACACTTCTGTTCTTCCTGCTGAAGACGGGCCGATTCAGGAGGATATATCTGTTGCGAAAGACATTTATCTGGATTACAAGCAAAGCTTTACATTGAGCTATGTAAGCGTGAATTATACAGCGCCAGAGCAAAACCGCTATTCCTATCGTTTAGAGGGTTTTGATAATGAATGGATCAATGCTGGCTCGGCTAAATTGGTTTCTTACACCAATCTTGATCCTGGTGATTATGTATTTCATGTTAAAGCCAGTAACAATGATGGTTTGTGGAATACCGCCGAAACGTCTATCCGTATTCATGTTAGACCGCCATTCTGGCGAAGCATTTATGCCTATATCTTTTATGTTGTTCTGGTTGCAGGAACTTTGTTATTTATTCGCCATCGCGGCATTTTAAAACTGAAAAGGGAATTTGCTGTGGTTCAGGAGAAAATGAAAGCCGATCAGCGCAGGGTGCAGGAAAGGCAGGAAGCCGAGAGGTTGAGGGAACTGGATAAACTGAAAATTAAGTTCCTCACGAACCTGAGCCATGAGTTCCGGACACCGCTTTCGCTTATAATGGGTCCGGTGGATAAACTGATCACGGAAGAAAAAGACAGTAAAATAGCGATGCCACTAGGGATGATCAAGCGTAATACCAAACGCTTACTCAACCTGGTGAACCAGATTCTTGATTTTAGAAAAATTGAAGATCATGAACTGAGGTTAGACCGTTCGGAAACGGATATTGTGGCTTTTATTAAGGATGTGCTGGAATCTTTCAACGACCTGAGTGAGCGCAAACAAATTCAGCTTATTTTCAAAAGTCAGCTGCGGTATTTCAATGCTGCTTTCGATCAGGATAAGATAGAGCGGGTACTTTTTAACTTGTTGTCTAATGCTTTTAAATTTACTTCGTTAGGAGGCGCTATTTCTGTTGAACTGGAGAAAAAGGAATCTTCAGCGGGAAGCGGTCAATCAGCTTTGATTATTAAAGTGGCAGATACTGGTATTGGCATCACTGAAGCTGATCAGCAGAAAATCTTTGAACGTTTCTTTCAGGCCGATGGAATTGCCCCGATTTTAAATCAGGGGAGTGGCATTGGTTTGTCGATTGCCAAAGAGTTTGTGAAACTGCATGGTGGCGATATTACCGTACAAAGTGAGCCCGGAACAGGAAGTACCTTTATTATTGAACTGCCTTTTGCTGAAGCTGAATTTTCGGAAGAATTAACAATAGATTTCTCTGATCCCACTACTGCTGTGGATGCTGTTGAAGAAAAGGCTGATGAAGCAATTGCTCAAACTCCGGGATCAGAAATTCCTTCTATTTTGTTGATAGAAGATAACGAAGATTTTAGGTTTTACCTGAAAGATGGTTTGAAGTCGTCTTTCAAGGTGCATGAAGCTTGTAATGGTCAGGAAGGGTGGCAAAAAGCATTGGCCAACCATCCGCAAATCATTGTGAGCGACATTAATATGCCGTATATGAACGGGATTGAATTGTGCAAAAAGTTAAAATCCGATAAACGTACGAACCACATCCCAGTCATATTATTAACAGCCTTAACGGGTGAAGAAGAACAGATCAAAGGATTAGAAACGGGTGCAAATGATTACCTCACTAAACCTTTTAATTTCGAAATTCTGCATGCTAAGATTAAAAATCTGCTGGCTTTAAACCAAAGGTTGCGGGATACTTATACCAGGCAGATCAAAGTTCAGGCACCAGAGGTGTTAATTGAATCTCATAGTAACCGTTTGCTGAATAAGGTGGCATTGTACATCGAAGAAAACCTGAATAATCCAAAGCTATCTGTGGAGGATTTGAGTAAACATGTGGGCATGAGCAGGGGTTCGCTTTACCACAAGATTTTAGAATTAACAGGTCTTTCGCCGGTGGAGTATATACGTTCGGTGAAGCTTGATAAAGCAACCGTATTGCTGGAGAAGAGCGATTTAAATGTGTCGCAGATTGCTTATATGGTGGGTTTTGCCACTCCGAATTATTTTGCCAAATCTTTCAAGGCCAAATACAACATGCAACCTTCTGAGTATATGAGTTTGAAACGGAAATTGGAGGAGCATATGATAAAGGATAAATAATGCTTGTCCTCTCTCCGAGGTAAACTTGTTCGCTTGGTTCAAAGATTCCTCCGCTGCGGTCGGAATGACGATTTTCGTGTTTTCGTCAACGGTCGTCCTCTCGACTGGAGCGCAGCGAAATGGAGAGATCTTTTTAAAAGGTTTTATTCATAAAATTTACAAGGTTCAAAGATTCCTCAACTGCGGTCGAAATGACGATTATCGTATTTTCGTCAACGGTCGTCCTCTCGACTGGAGTGCAGCGAAATGGAGAGATCTTTCTAAAAAGGTTTTATTCATAAAATTAATAATGTTCAAAGATTCCTCCGCTGCGGTCGAAATGACGATTATCGTATTTTCGTCAACGGTCGTCTTCTCGACTGGAGCGCAGCGAAATGGAGAGATTTTTTTAAAAGGTTTTATTCATAAAATTTACAAGGTTCAAGATTCCTCCGCTGCGGAAATGACGATTTTCGTGTTTTCATCAATGGTCGTCCTTTCGACTGGAGCGCAGCGAAATGGAGCGATCTTTTTAAAAAGGTTTTATTCATAAAGTTTACAAAGTTCAAAGATTCCTCCACTGCGGTCGGAATGACGATTTTCGTATTTTCGTCAATGGTCGTCCTCTCGACTGGAGCGCAGGGAAATGGAGAGAGATCTTTAAAAAGGTTTTATTCATAAAGTTTACAAAGTTCAAAGATTCCTCTGCTGCGGTCGGAATGACGATTTTCGTGTTTTCGTCAACGGTCGTCCTCTCGACTGGAGCGCAGCGAAATGGAGAGATCTTTTTAAAAAGGTTTTATTCATGAAATTTACAGGTTCAAAGATTCCTCCGCTGCGGTCGAAATGACGATTATCGTATTTTCGTCAACGGTCGTCCTCTCGACTGGAGTGCAGCGAAATGGAGAGATCTTTCTAAAAAGGTTTTATTCATAAAATTAATAATGTTCAAAGATTCCTCCGCTGCGGTCGGAATGACGATTTTCGTATTTTCGTCAACGGTCGTCCTCTCGACTGGAGCGCAGCGAAATGGAGCGATCTTTTTAAAAAGGTTTTATTCATAAAGTTTACAAAGTTCAAAGATTCCTCCGCTGCGGTCGGAATGACGATTTTCGAGGCGGAATTTATTTTTTCACGCCCTTTCCCTGCTAGAGGAAAGGTGCAGACAAGCGGATAAGGATTAACCTAAACATTTATCACATCTTTTTATTCAAATCTACTTCATGGGTTAGGCCAATTAAGCTAAATTTGAAGTAACCAATTATCCTATGAGCCAGATCAAGCGCATTTTACTTTCTCTATACCTTATTTTTTGTGTCGCTTTGTTGGGAAATGCCCAAATCAGATTGCCCCATATCATCTGCGACAGCATGATCCTGCAAAGAGGTATCCCATTAAAAATATGGGGTTGGGCTTCGCCAGGTGAGCAGGTTATACTGCAATTCAATGGAAAAAAATGGAGTACTAAGGCAGGAGCTGATGAAAAATGGCTGATCAAACTTCCTGCAATGAAAGCCGGCGGACCTTATTCCATGGAATTTTCAGGGAAAAATAAAGTGGAGTTGAAAGATATTCTTTTTGGAGATATATGGTTTTGCGCTGGGCAATCAAACATGGTGCACCAAATGAAGGTGCATAATATCACTTATGCACAAGATATTGCCTCAGCAAATTATTCACAGATTAGACAATTTTGGGTGCCCACGGCCACTAATTTAAAAGGACCATCCGAAGATCTTCCAAAAAGTAGTTGGAAACCCGCGACCAAAGATGGGATTAACGATTTTTCGGCAGTCGCTTATTTCTTTGCACGCAAAATTTATCAGGAACAAAAAATACCCATCGGCATCATCAATTCAAGTGTAGGCGGAACCACAATAGAAGCCTGGACAGGTGAAGATGGATTGAAAGACTTGGAAGAAGTGCGCAAAATCATCGAACGCAATAAAGACAGTGCAGCGGTTAATAAAATCAACAGAATAGCTGATGCCAACCAACCACTCCCGGTGGTGAGTGCTGATAAAGGCATGTTGGAAGCAGTGAAATGGTTTGATCCACAATATCAGGCGAAAGGTTGGCGTAAATTTTACCTTCCTGGCTATTGGGAAGATCAGGGCATGAGAGATTTGGATGGAGTGGTTTGGTTCAGAAAGGAAATAGAAATCCCCGCTGCCATGGCAGGCGTTCCTGCTTTTATCCAAATGGGAAGAATTGTAGATGCCGACCGCTTTTACATCAATGGAACACTTGTAGGTTCAACCGGCTATCAATATCCTCAAAGAAGATATTCTGTTCCAGCTGGAATATTAAAGCCAGGCAAAAATATCCTGGTGATTCGGGTAGAAAATTCAAATGGAAAGGGAGGTTTCGTACCTGATAAGCCTTACTTACTTGAAGCCAATCAAAAATCTATTGACTTAAAGGGTGAATGGCAATACAAAGTAGGAGAAGCCTATCGCCCTGCATTTAGAGGCGGACCATTCCGGATTCAGGAACAAGCGCAACCTACTGCACTTTATAATGCCATGATTGCGCCCATTGTTCAGTATGGAGTAAAAGGGGTATTATGGTATCAGGGTGAAAGTAATGTGGGCAATGCCTTGGCCTATAAAAAATTATTACCTGCAATGATTCAAGACTGGCGAGCTCAATTTAAAAGACCCGAACTTCCGTTTTATTATGTTCAATTGCCTAATTATGGTGATATGCGCTACCAGCCTGGTGAAAGTGCCTGGGCCTTGTTAAGGGAAGCTGCGTTGGAAACACTCAAAGTACCTCATACGGGTATGGCGGTTACGATTGATCTTGGAGAGTGGAACGACATCCATCCAGATGATAAAAAAGATGTTGGCGAACGCCTGGCGCTGATTGCTAAACGATGGAGCTATGGGGAGAAAAATCTCGTTTATTCGGGCCCAATTTATACATCCTCAACGGTTGAAGGTAACCAGATTATCCTCAATTTCGATCATATCGGTTCAGGACTAAAATCAAGTGATGGTGAAGCACTATCTCAATTTGAAATCGCCGGGGCAGATAAAAAATTTGTATGGGCAAATGCAGAAATTAAGGGAGACAAGGTGATTGTGCATTCACCTCAAATTCCTAAACCGATGTATGTCCGTTATGCCTGGGCAGATAATCCTGTTAATCCAAATTTGTATAATATGGAAAACCTTCCGGCCTCACCATTTCGTACTGATAGATAGCATTTGTAAATGTCGTCCCATTAATTGAAGGCCTTTTGAACAAAGTATTTCTTATTTTCAGTCAAGATCTAACTTAAGGATAAATTGTATCCAAAGCGTTACCTCGTGCAATAGCCTGTAAACATATTTTCTATAATAATCATCAAAACTTCCCGTCTGGAATAAGCGTATCACCTAGTTTTATCCTGTGCGGTATTCCTGATTGCATCCATCAATAATTTATGGGTGGTTCAATATAAGGTATGCCCTCTTGAATACAAATTTATGAGGATGAATTACAAAAAACTTCTAACCAAAATTTTATCGCTTACCAGTTTAGCATTTACTTTTGCACTTCTGGCTCCATCAGCCTCCTACGCACAAGACCCTAATTTTCATATTTACCTCTGCCTGGGGCAGTCGAATATGGAAGGTAATGCCCGTTTTGAACCACAAGATACTGTTCAGGTTGATCCACGTTTTCAGTTATTGCAGGCCGTAAATTGCCCGGATCTGAAGCGGGAAATGAATCAATGGTACACTGCTGTTCCACCTTTAGCTCGTTGCAATACCGGCTTAACACCAGTTGATTATTTCGGCCGTACGATGGTTGCTGAACTTCCAAAAAAAGTACGCGTTGGAGTAATTTTAGTTGCGGTTGGCGGATGCAAAATTGAATTATTTGATAAAGATAATTACCCATCTTATACCGCTACGGCACCAGAATGGATGAAAGGTATGCTAAAACAATATGATGGCAATCCTTATGGTCGTTTGCTCAGTCTCGCAAAAGAAGCGCAGAAAAAAGGCGTAATCAAAGGCATTCTGCTTCATCAGGGAGAATCCAATACTGGCGACAGCTTATGGGTAAATAAAGTGAAGGGCGTATATGATAATTTACTGAAAGACCTCAATCTTAAAGCCAATAGTGTTCCTTTACTTGCTGGCGAAGTAGTTAATGCAGATCAGGGTGGCGTTTGTGCAAGCATGAATAATATCATCGTAAGGTTGCCCCAAACCATTCCAAATGCGCATGTGATCTCCTCAAAAGGTTGTACCGTAGCGGCAGATAAGCTCCATTTTAATGCAGCAGGCTACCGAGAACTAGGCAAACGATATGCAGCACAAATGCTTTCTCTGTTAAAAAGAAAGAATAAAGACCTGTAGCTTAATTATTAAACTAACCAAATACCAATCATATGAAAACTTCTTGCCTCGTGCTGCTGATTGCGGTGATCTGCTCAGTAAAAAGTAATTTAAAGGCGCAGAATCCCATTATCAAAAATATTTTCACTGCCGATCCTGCACCAATCGTTTATAAAAATACAGTTTATTTGTATGCTGGTCATGATACCGCTACGGTAAAAGACACTAACTACAAAATGCCCGACTGGCATGTATTTTCCTCGAAAAATATGGTCGATTGGAAAGACCATGGTACCTTGCTTTCGCCGAAAACATTTTCATGGGCCGAAGGCGATGCTTATGCTGCCCAATGCATTTACCGGGATGGCAAATTTTATTGGTATGTATCAACAGGACATCAGAAAAATACAGAAAGTGGTGGCGGAATGGCCATTGGCGTGGCCGTATCAGATAGTCCTACAGGCCCGTTTAAAGATGCGATTGGAAAAGCATTGATCACCAATGAAATGACAAAAGATAAAAAACATGGATGGGATGATATTGACCCTACTGTATTTATTGATGACGATGGGCAGGCTTATCTTTTCTGGGGAAATGGCAGTTGTAAAAGTGTAAAACTTAAAAAAAACATGACGGAACTGGATGGCCCGATTACGGTATTAGATATTAAAAACTATATAGAAGGGCCTTGGGTTTATAAAAGAAAGGGAAATTATTATCTGGTTTATGCAGGAGCAGGTACCAAACCAGAAATGATTGAATATTGTATGGCTAAAAGTTTGCAGGGGCCTTGGGCGTACAAAGGAATTATTCAGGAAAACGTACCCAATAGTTTCACTACTCATCCGGGAATTGTAGATTTTAAAGGAAAATCTTATTTTTTCTATCATAATGGTACGTTGCCAACTGGTGGAAGTTACAGAAGATCAATTTGTATCGACTATATGCATTATAATCAGGATGGTACGATTCAGAAGGTCATACAAACTACTGAAGGTGTTGCTGCGGTTGGTAAACGCTAAATATGTTGTTTAAATTATCAATGAAGAGCAGTACAGCTGTACCGAATAACCTTAAATTAACATCACCAAATATGATTAAATTGTTTAGACCTTCGCCATTCCATTTAGCTTTACTCTTTGGAATCTCAGTGCTATTTACCTTTCCGGCTTTCTCACAAGGCATTTTAACACCAGGCCCGCCGGAGTTTGATGTAGAAAAATCCAATATCCCACATGGAAAAATCGATACCCTCACTTATGCTTCCAAAACGGTTGGCAACAATCGCAGAGCCTTAGTTTACACCCCGCCGGGTTATGCGAAAAATAAAAAATATCCTGTTTTATACCTGTTGCATGGAATTGGAGGTGATGAAAAAGAATGGTTCAGGGGTGGAAAACCACAAGTTATTCTCGACAACCTCTATGCGGCTGGAAAAATTGAACCCATGATTGTGGTGATGCCTAACGGAAGGGCGATGAAAGATGACCGGGCAACGGGCAACATTATGGCAAAAGACAAAGTAGAAGCTTTTGCCAACTTTGAACAGGATTTGCTGAATGATCTCATCCCATATGTGGAGAAGAAATTAAGCGTGTACAAAGATCGTGAGCACAGGGCAATTGCAGGCTTATCAATGGGTGGTGGACAATCACTCAACTTTGGCCTGGGCAATCTAAATAAATTTGCCTGGGTAGGTGGTTTTTCATCTGCACCCAATACCAAATTACCTCAGGAACTGGTACCCGATCCCAAAAAAGCAAAAGAACAATTAAAATTGCTTTTTATATCTTGCGGAGCCAGCGACAACCTGATCAGCTTTAGTAAACGCACACATGATTACCTACTTAAAAATGAAGTGCCGCATATTTATTTTATAGAGCCTGGCGTACACGATTTTAAAGTATGGAAAGATGGTTTATATATGTTTTCGCAATTGATTTTTAAACCTGTTGATCCTTCTACCTTTTCTAAATATCCAGTATCGGGCGTTCCGGCTTCTACTAATATTGGGTCAAATAAATATCCGCAGATTCTGGATAACCACCGTGTGAGGTTTAGTGTTGCTGCACCTGATGCCCAAAAGGTACAAGTAGATTTAGGAAAAAAATATGATATGGTGAAGGATAACCAGGGAAAGTGGACGGTCACAACCGATTCTATTGGCGAAGGCTTTCATTATTATTCGATAATTATTGATGGTGTTCCGATAGCTGATCCTGCCAGTAAAACCTATTACGGCATGGGTAGAATGGCCAGCGGAATTGAAATTCCATTTGCTGGTGGAGGTTATTATGCCTTAAAAGATGTGCCACATGGCGATATCCGCATCAAAAAGTATTTTTCGAAGATAACCAATTCATGGCGACAATTTTATGTATACACGCCACCTGGTTATGATGCCAATACCGATGAGAAATATCCTGTACTTTACATTCTTCACGGTGGAGGTGAGGATGAAACGGGATGGGCAAACCAGGGAAAAACAGATCTGATTCTGGATAACCTCATTGCCGCTCAAAAGGCTAAACCCATGCTCATTGTAATGCCAGATGCCAATGTTGGTGGCTCTGCTTTTGCTGAAAGTGGATTGAAAATATTCGAATCTGAACTGAAAGAAGTGATCATCCCATTGGTTGAAAAAACATACCGTATTAAAGCCGATGCTTCAAACCGTGCTTTAGCTGGCTTATCAATGGGCGGAATGCATACGCTCTATACAGGCGTTAGAAATACAGATGATTTTGCCTATCTGGGTGTGTTTAGTTCTGGTTGGATCGTAGGTCGCCAGAATGAAGTAGCGGATGCGCAATATGAGTTTATGAAAAACAACCGTGAAAAGATCAACACCAACCTGAAACAATTCTGGATTTCAATGGGTGGCAAGGAAGATATTGCCTATAACAATTGCCAGATCATGATGGATAAACTAAAGAATGTAAAGATCAAATATACTTATCAGGAATACCCAGGCGGCCATACCTGGCCGGTATGGCGCAATAATCTGTACCAGTTTTCTGCTTTATTGTTTAAATAATGGATTTTCCTTTATTAAAAATTGCGATGAAATTTACCAAAAAAGTAAGTGCTGCACTGGTTTTGATGGTGCTTATTTCTATTGCGTCAACTTCGCTATTGAAAGCCCAGCAGGCCGAAGATTCTGAATTAAAGCTTTGGTATGAACAACCAGCTGGCAATGTTTGGGAAAATGCGCTGCCTTTGGGAAATGGTATGCTGGGTGCGATGGTTTATGGAAATGTAGAAAAAGAAATCCTCAAACTCAATGAACATACGCTTTGGAGTGGTGGTCCGTACCAGAATGATGTACCGGAAACCCTTAATGCGTTGCCAGAAATCAGGCAGTTGATTTTTGATGGAAAGCACAAAGCAGCAGAAAACCTCGCCAATAAAGTGATGTTTGGAAAAAAATCGTCCGGACAAATCTTCCAGCCAGCTGGTAATCTAGAACTTATCTTTCCAGGTCAAAAAGAATACAAAAACTATCACCGGGAATTGGATCTGAAAAAGGCAATAGCCAAAACCAGCTATCGTGTTGATGGGGTAAATTATACGCGGACGGCTTTCGCTGCCTTTGGCAATCGTATCATCGTGATGCGCTTAACGGCGAATAAACCTGGACAGATTTCCTTTGCAGCAGCTTATACTACACCACATAAAAAAGTTTCTATTCAAACTTCTGCTGTAAAAGACCTGATGATGGAGGGTATTTCAAGTGATCATGAGGGGGTGAAAGGTATGGTGAAATACAAAGTCATGAGCCGGTTTAAAAACGAAGGCGGGACTATAACTTCTTCTGACAGCAGCATCACGGTAAAAGATGCAGATGCAGTAACCATTTATATTTCCATCGCCACCAATTTCAATAATTATGTTGATGTGAGTGGAGATGCAGGTGCCAGAGCTGCTGATTATCTGGACAAAGCAGCGGCTAAATCTTATGAAAATCTGTTAAGTACGCATATTGCTGCATATCAAAAATATTTTAACCGGGTGCAGCTGGATTTGGGAACAACCAAGGCCTCAACATTGCCAACCAATCAGCGATTGGCAATTTTCAGGAATGTTGATGATCCCGCTTTTGTAACACTTTACTATCAGTTCGGGCGTTATTTATTGATCAGTTCTTCGCAACCTGGCGGACAACCTGCAAATTTGCAGGGCATCTGGAATGATAAACTTTATCCCGCCTGGGACAGTAAATATACTATCAATATCAATGCACAGATGAATTACTGGCCTGCAGAGCCCACCAATCTGCCCGAATTGCACGAGCCTTTTCTTAAAATGGTAAAGGAACTGGCAGCTACAGGAACGGTGACGGCAAAAAATATGTATGGCGCAAGAGGATGGGTAGCCCATCATAACACAGATATCTGGAGAAGTACAGGTCCGGTTGATGGTGCCTTCTGGGGCATCTGGAATGCAGGTGGCGGATGGACAAGTCAGCATTTATGGCAACATTACCTCTACAACGGCGATAAAAATTACCTGAAAACAGTTTATCCCATTTTGAAGGGTGCAGCACTTTTTTACAAAGATTTTCTGGTTGTTCACCCGAAATATAAATGGCTGGTAGTTAATCCGGGAACCTCTCCCGAAAATGCACCAAAGGCACATGGTAGCTCTTCGATTGATGCTGGGACAACCATGGATAACCAGATCGTATTTGATGTTTTCTCATCTGTTATCCAAGCCGCAAAAATCCTGAATGTAGATGAAACTTTTAGTGATAGTTTGTTTAAAATGCGGGCACAATTAGCGCCCATGCACATTGGCAAATACGGGCAATTGCAGGAGTGGCTTGATGATATTGATAGCCCTAACGATAAACATCGCCATATCTCACATCTTTATGGATTGTTTCCTTCCAATCAGATTTCACCCTACCGCACGCCCTTGCTTTTTTCGGCAGCAAAAAATACGCTTTTGCAGCGGGGTGATATCTCAACCGGATGGAGTATGGGCTGGAAAATTAACTGGTGGGCAAGGATGCAGGATGGGAACCATGCCTATCAACTCATTCAAAATCAGCTTACCCCATTAGGCGTAAATTCGGGAGGAGGCGGTACTTATAATAACCTTTTTGATGCGCACCCTCCTTTTCAGATCGATGGAAACTTTGGTTGTACCTCCGGAATTACTGAAATGCTGATGCAAAGTGCTGATGAAGCCCTGCATTTGTTGCCTGCACTTCCTGATGTATGGAAAAAGAAAGGAATGGTAAATGGCCTGCGGGCGAGGGGAGGTTTTGAAGTGCAGGAAATGGTATGGGCAGATGGCAAATTGAACAAAGTGGTAATCAGATCTACCATTGGTGGCAACTTGCGCATCCGTGTACCTAATCAGTTGAAAGGCAAAGATTTTATACTTAAGACTGCGAAAGGCAACAATCCAAATGCATTTTATATTGTTGCTAAAACACCTGATGCTCTGCTTTCTGAAAATGCAATAACCGCTGATCCGGTTGTGCAGAAAACATTTTTATATGATATTCCGACGGTTGCGGGAAAATCTTATACGCTTTATTAAAATGATTCTTCCAGTAAATACCAAATACAGAAAATGAAAAATATTATCGTCTGCCTGCTTTTTATAGCTTTAATAAATAATCAGTCATTTGCCCAGCAAAAGGCACAAAATCCAATCATTTATGCAGATGTGCCCGATCTTTCTATGGTTAGAGTGGGCGATACGTATTATATGAGTAGTACCACAATGCACATGAGTCCGGGTTTGCCCATCATGAAATCACAAGACCTGGTGAACTGGCAAATGGTAGGTTATGCTTATGATACGCTGGCCGATGTTGATGCACTGAACCTCACTAATGGAAAAAATGCTTACGGAAAAGGCTCTTGGGCAAGTAGTTTGCGTTACCATGAAGGAACTTTTTATGTGAGCACTTTCGCCCAAACTACCGGAAAGACCACCATCTTCAGCACCAAAGATATTGAAAAAGGGAACTGGAATCGGATTGACTTCAAACCTAGCCTGCACGATCATTCCTTGTTTTTTGATAACGGAAAAGCTTACATGGTTTATGGCAGTGGCAAAATTAAACTGGTTGAGTTGAAGGCCGATCTGAGCGGAATCAATACCGATGTGCCTGAGCAGGTACTGATTGAAGATGCAGGTCTTCCTTCTGGCAATGCAGGTGGTTTGCCTGCAGAAGGTTCTCAATTGTTTAAAGTGAACGGAAAATATTATCTTTTTAATATTACCTGGCCCAGGGGAGGGATGCGCACGGTGGTGATCCATCGTGCAGACCATTTAACTGGGCCATATGAAGGAAGGGTAGCTTTGCAAGATAAAGGTGTAGCACAAGGCGGCCTGATTGATACCCCGGATGGAAATTGGTTCGCTTATTTGTTTCGCGATAACGGAGCGGTCGGACGGATTCCCTATCTGGTACCATTAACCTGGAAAGATGGATGGCCGGTTTTGGGTACGGACGGGAAAGTGCCTAAAATGCTGGATTTACCACTAAGTAAGGGCATGATTCCAGCCATTGCCGCATCCGATGATTTTACACGCTCAAAAAAAGATCGTGATTTGTCTTTGGTTTGGCAATGGAACCACAATCCTGATGTTCAATATTGGTCGGTTCGCCAGAGAAAAGGTTTTTTGCGATTGACCACCAGCCGCATTGATACCAGCTTTTTATCTGCCCGAAATACCCTCACACAAAGAACCATCGGGCCATTTTCATCAGGCAGTACAGCTTTGGATTTATCGAATATGAAAAACGGCGATTTTGCCGGCCTAGCGGTGTTACAGAAAAATTATGGACAGATTGGTGTGAAGCTAGAAAATGGAAAGAAATCGATTGTATTTATCAATGCTTCTGGCGGAAAAGCCATATTATCAGTTGCTATTCCATTGTTGCAAAACAAAGTTTACTTCAGGGTAGATTGCGATTTTGCAGAAAGAAAAGACCTGGCAACATTCTTTTACAGCTTGGATGGAAAGAACTGGAAAAGCATTGGTGATCCGGTAAAAATGAGCTATACCATTCCTCATTTTATGGGTTACCGCTTTGCACTTTTTAATTATGCTACAACAGAAACAGGCGGCTTTGCAGATTTTGATTATTTTCATTTGTCTGAAAAACCTACTATTAAAATGAAGGAGTAAAAACGAAGATATTTTCCAACAGGATTGAACAATAATGCTAGCATTTTAATCAATAGTTCAACGCCAGGGCAGGTTATAAGCCTATCTTCGAAGTTTATAAAAGATGATGAAGTCGCACTGTTTTGAATCTATTCATCATCATTAATAACCAATATATAACCGATTTATGAACAAATCCATTCCTCAATTATTTTCAAACAAGAAAAATTTTCGATCACAAAGATTTTCAAAAAAGCTGTTGCTTGCCATCTCACTGACATGCTCCATATTTGTTTTAATTACGGCTTTCAAACAGGATGATCCTGGTGTGAAGACTGTGGCAACAGCTACACCTTTATTCAGCAATTATATTTACCAGGGTAATGATGATATTTATAAAAAATATCCATTGAAGGCCGATGAGTTTTACTCGCCAATTCTTCAAGGCTGTTATCCTGATCCCAGCATCACCAAAAAAGGAGATGATTATTACCTGGTGGTTTCATCTTTTGCATTTTTTCCTGGCGTTCCCATTTTTCATTCTAAAGATTTAGTGAACTGGAAACAGCTCGGACACGTTTTAGACCGTACCTCCCAGCTTAAAGTAGAACGTTCGGGCATGAGTGCGGGCATTTATGCGCCATCTATTTTGTATAACAAATTGAATGATACTTTTTATATGATCACCACTCAAATTGCTGGTGGGATGGGAAATATGGTGGTGAAAACTAAAGATCCGGCAAAAGGATGGAGCGAGCCTTATAAACTTAAATTCGATGGGATTGATCCTTCTCTGTTTTTTGATGATAATGGAAAAGCCTATGTCGTGCATAACGATGCTCCTGAAAAAGAGCTTTATACCGGACACCGGGCCATCAAAATCTGGGAATATGACTTGGAAAAGGATCAAATCATTCCGGGTACGGATAAAATTATTGTGAATGGCGGCGTGGATTTAAGCAAACACCCCATCTGGATTGAAGCCCCTCATATTTATAAAAAGAACAATAAATATTACCTGATGTGTGCCGAAGGGGGAACTGGTGGAGCACATAGCGAGGTGGTTTTTATCAGCGATCATGCTAAAGGTCCTTATGTTCCTGCGCCTAAAAATCCTATTTTAAGTCAGCGTCATCTTCCTGCAAAACGGGTAGATAAAGTAGATTGGGCTGGCCATGCAGATTTGGTAGAAGGACCAGGTGGTCAGTATTATGGTGTGTTTTTAGGCATTAGGCCAAACGAAAAAGACAGGGTGAACACCGGTCGTGAAACTTATATGTTACCCGTAAACTGGACAGGCGAATTTCCAATCTTCGAAGGAGGGTTAGAACCTCTGAAAGCTAAATTGAAAATGCCTGCAGGCGTGAAAAATAATACCGGAAAGCAAGGATTCTTCCCGAATGGTAACTTTACTTTTAAGGATAATTTTACAGCTGAGAAATTAGATTATCGTTGGATTGGACTGAGGGGACCAAGAGAAGGTTTTGCAACTACAACGGCTAAAGGGCTTTTAGTTAAACCTTATGCTATAGATGTTAAAGCTGTCGAACCCATCTCTGCGCTCTTTCAACGCCAGCAGCATAATAATTTTTCTGCTACGGTAACAATGAATTACAAACCAGACTCGGAAAAGGATCTGGCTGGAATTGTTTGTTTGCAAAAAGAAAGTTATCACTATGTTTTCGGTGTAACCAAAAAGGATGATGCCTATTATCTTTTATTGCAGCGTACAGAAGATAACGTCTCAACAGTATTGGCAAAAGTGAAAATTGATATCAACCGACCTATCGATTTGAAGGTAGCTGCAAAGGGTGATGATTACACTTTCAGTTATGCTTCTGGAGATAAGAAATTTACTAATCTTGGTGGAACAGTTTCAGGTGATATTCTTTCAACCAATGTGGCAAAAGGATTCACAGGCGCCTTAATTGGACTGTATTCTACGTCAGCGAGCCAGGTTAAATTGTAATCAACGCTTATATAAAAAGTAGAATATTTAAATAATGCGCCCTGGTTTGTGGAAACATGGACCAGGGCTTTTTGTTTCTAAGACTCAGTGATCTGGTTTAGTCATTGGATCAATAAATCGCTTTAAGATTGCTTCGTCGGCTGAAAGAGCCTCCCCGCAATGGCGATGGGTAGAGAAAACCATCTCTTATAAAGGCGAAACACGAACGGTCGTCATTGCTGACGATGAGTGGAGAAAACCATCTCTTATAAAAGCCAAACACAAACGGTCGTCATTGCGAGGCACGAAGCAAACTCATTGTTGAATGATGAAATAAATGATGATTCAATTAAATCACTCCCGTCCTGCTGGCGCATCTTCTTGAAGAATGAAGGAGAGTTGTGATCGCTTTAAGATTGCTTCGTCGGCTGAAAGAGCCTCCTCGCAATGACGATGAGCGGAGAAAACTATCTCTTATAAAAGCCAAACACAAATGGTCGTCATTGCGAGGCACGAAGCAATCTCATTATCGAATTACAAAAATAAATAGTGATGCAATTAAATCACCACCGTCCTGCTGGCACATTTTCTTGAAGAAAGAAGGAGATGGTTATCGCTTTAAGATTGCTTCGTCGGCTGAAGAAGCCTCCTCGCAATGACGATGAGCGGAGAAACCGTCTCTTATTAAAGCCAAACAGGAACGGTCGTCATTGCTGACGATGAGTAGAGAAAACCATCTCTTATAAAAGCCAAACACGAACGGTCGTCCTTGCGAGGCACGAAGCAAACTCATTGTTGAATGATGAAATAAATAGTGATGCAATTAAGTCACCCCGCCTCGCGGACACATCTTCTTGAAGAATGAAGGAGAGTTGTGATCACTTTAAAGATTGCTTCGTCGGCTGAAAGAGCCTCCTCGCAATGACGATGAGTGGAGAAAACCATCTCTTATAAAGGCGAAACACGAACGGTCGTCATTGCTGACGATGAGTGGAGAAAACCATCGCTTATAAAAGCCAAACACGAACGGTTGTCATTGCGGAGGCACGAAGCAAATTCATTGTTGAATGATGAAATAAATGATGATTCAATTAAATCACTCCCGTCCTGCTGGCAACTCTCCAAGGAGTGGAATGGCGATCGCCTCATCATTATGTTCATTGTATGACTAATACCTCATACATAATTTTAATCATTTAGATTTTTTTAATGGATTCGGTGTTTCATCTTCGCTTTAAAACACTTCCATTGTTAACCTTCAAGCAATTCCTGTGTATTTTTACTGCTTAAATACACTAAGTCTGTGAAATCTTATTTATGGGGATAAATATGTGTAAATAATTTTCTTTCGAAAGATACTTTTCGGCGCCTTTGGGACGGTTTTTCTGCCATTTACGTCGGTTCTGAACATGAAGCCTATAAATTTAAACAATTGTGCTATTGATAAGTAAGACACGATCCTACATTTATCTCAACCAAATATAAGGTGCATCTTAACTGAGATGTAATGCTAACCAAATAACTAATGAACCTAAATTTTAAACAAGCTTAATTTTTTGTTAAGCGCATTTTAATTAATTATAGGCCTTTCCAAAAGCAGATAAGCTTACAGGGCTATGGTATTTATTGCGCTTGATTAATGGATTAAACTCAATGGATGATTTTAAATCATGATCCATTAAATACAAATAAACCAAATATTGCCCATATGAGACCGCCTACCTAACCTGCTGAATCTGCAATGTCTTTAATCAGACCTGCAATAATTTCCAGCATTTTATTCTAACCAAATCCTAACCAATGTATGATGAAGAAATCCAATTTTAAAGCCATAGAATATGAGCCTTCTATGCACAACCGAACAAATCAAATTCTGCATTTTCTAAATCAATTTATATGATGGACAATTACACAACTACAAGTGGTAATGGCCAGCATACACATCAAAAATTTAGCGCATTATTACTCAGAATAACTTTTATTATGCTCTCCTTATTGCTAATGGCCAATGCGGTTATGGCTCAGCAAAAAAGAATATTAAGAGGTACCGTTGTAGATGAACAAAATGATCCGCTTACGGGCGTAACCATTACACTTAAAGGTACAAACAGCAGAGTGGTATCTAACGGTGAAGGTAAATTTTCAATGGAAATCCCGACAGAGAAAAGCACGCTTTTATTCAATTATATCGGGATGAGTCAAAAAGAAATTACCCTTACCGATAAAAATGATATTGTGGTATCTATGAGCAATGATAACAAAGTGCTTAACGAAGTTATTGTGGTGGGATACGGACAGCAAAAGAAAGCCAGTGTGGTGGGTGCCATTAGCCAAACCAGTGGAAAGGTGTTAGAACGTAGCGGTGGGGTAACCAATCTGGGAATGGCCCTAACAGGAAATCTTCCGGGTGTGGTTACTACAGCATCATCCGGTATGCCGGGAGGAGAAGATCCACAAATTCTCATCCGTGGACAAAGCTCCTGGAACAACAGCTCACCGTTAATTTTAATTGATGGTATTGAGCGTTCTATCAGTTCTATCGATATTTCATCTGTAGAAAGTGTATCTGTACTTAAAGATGCTTCGGCCACTGCAGTTTATGGTGTAAGAGGGGCAAACGGTGTAATTCTGGTTACCACTAAACAAGGCGTCGAAGGAAGGGCACAAGTACAGGTACGGTCGAACTTAACGGCAAAAATTGCTTCTAGGCTGCCTGAAAAATACGATTCATATGATGCCCTGATGATTAAAAACAGGATTATTGAACGTGAATCTGTCGTAGATCAAAACGCATGGTCTGGTTATACTGCGATGCAGATGATTGATAAGTACCGGAACCCGCTAAATGCAAATGAATGGGACAGGTATCCTAATGTAGACTGGGAAAAAGAACTTTTTAAAGACAGGGCCATGTCTTACAATACCTCAGCCAATGTTTCCGGTGGGTCTAAGTTTGTTACCTACTTTGCTGGTCTGGATCTGACGCGTGAAGGGGATTTATTTAAAACATTTCCGAATCAGCGTGGCTATGAGTCAAATTTTGGCTATAACCGTACCAACGTCAGGAGTAATCTCGATTTTAACTTAACTAAGACAACTAAATTTTCAACCAAATTATTCGGATCAAATGGCGTACGTCAGTTGCCTTATGACATGGCTGATGGCGACCAGTCTTTCTGGTCATCTGCTTATCGTACAGCACCTGATTCGTTTCGCCCCATTTATACTGATGGTACCTATGGTTTTTTTCCAACTGCAACCCAGGATCAACCCAATGCAGCTTTCTGGCTGGCCTATTCAGGTGCTGAAAAAAGAACGAGTACACAGCTGACAACTGATTTTATTCTGCAGCAAAAACTTGATATGCTCACCAAAGGGTTGAGTTTGAGAGGTAGCTTATCGCTGGATAATACTTTTCTGGAAAGAAGACGAGGTGTTAATGATCAATTCAATGCTGCACAGCGAAAATATGTTAATCCGCTAACAGGTATTATCTCATTTGAACAACAAAGGAATACCGGAACCCAGTTTGACTTTACTGATGCCATTCAATGGTCTACAGCCGCTGGTGAAGTAGATAAAAATGCTACATTCCGGAACATGAATTACCAGTTCCAGGTGAATTACGACCGTACATTCGGTGCACATGCTATAACTGGAATGGGTTTGGTACAGCGTCAGCGAACAGCCAGAGGTAGCGCCTTCCCAACATTTCGTGAGGATTGGGTATTTAGAACTACATATAACTATAAATCAAAATATTTATTTGAAGCAAACGGTGCCTATAATGGTTCGGAACAGTTTGGCCCGGATTATCGCTTCGCATTTTTTCCTTCGGTTTCTGCCGGCTGGGCCATTAGTAACGAGGAATTCATGAAGTCTTTAAAGTTTCTCGATTTATTAAAAGTGCGCGCATCATGGGGAAGAATTGGTGATGACGCTTTAGGAGGACCGAGATGGCCTTTCCGCGATTCCTATCTGTATGGCAATAATACGCCAATGGGCAGTCCCGCTATTGCTACACCTTATACCATTTACCGGATCGGGACAATGGGGAATCCAAACCTGTCCTGGGAAACTGTAGAAAAGCAAAATCTGGGTATTGAGTATAGTTTTTTTAAAGGTGATATTTCTGGCAACATCGATATATTCAGAGATCACAGAAAAGATATTATGATTGGTGGGGGCTCCCGGGCCATTCCTTCCTATTATGGATTTGGCGGCAGTGCCCCAAGAGCGAACCTGGGTGAAGTAAGCAGCAGAGGTTATGAAATTGAACTGCGCTTAACACACTCATTTGGACAAGGCATCAGGGCTTGGGCAAATCTGGCTTTAACACATGCTACCAATAAAACCAATTTCAGAGATGATCCGGAACTCACACCTGGGTATCAGAAACAGGAAGGTTATGCTATTGGTCAAACCCGTTCCTATCTGGACAATGGTTTTCTCAAAAGCTGGGATGATTTATACGGCAGCACGGTGCGCTTATCAAATAATCAAAATAAACTTCCGGGAGATTACAACATCATTGATTTTAATGCAGACGGGGTGATTGATGATAAAGACAGGGCACCTAATGGTTACACGGCAAGCCCTCAAAATACCTATAACGCCAGTATCGGCTTTGAATGGAAACGTTTTAACCTGTTCTTTCAGTTTTATGCAGTAAACAATGTTACCCGTGAAATTGAATTTCCGAATTACCAGGGCAAAAGCAATGTGGTATTTGTGGAACGCCCTTTCTGGTATCTTCAGGATGGAGGAGGAGAAGTTCCGCCGCCACGCTGGAGCGTTCTTGATGCTTTTGGTGGCAGCGGAACCCGCTATTATTACGATGCCTCTTACATCCGTTTAAAAAACGCAGAACTGGGCTATACCCTTTCCGGGAAATCAATCAGCAAACTGGGAATAAGATCCTGCAGGTTTTATGTGAACGGCAACAACTTGTTTCTTTGGACAAACATGCCGGATGACCGGGAATCCAACTTCAGCGGAGTTTCCGGAGGTGGGGCATATCCAACAGTTAAACGTTTCAATTTTGGTATTGACATCACTTTATAAACGATTTGAAGATGAATAATCTCTTTAAGAATATTTTGTTCCCCGCGATTATCCTTGTGGGTACATTAACATTAAATTCATGTAAAAAGTATCTGGAAAGGTCTCCTTTAGCCGATATTCAGGAAAACGATCCTTACAAAAATTTCAGGAATTTTCAAGGCTTTACTGAAGAACTCTATAACTGTATTCCTTTGTTAAGTGTTGTGGAAGCCCATAACAGTTTCAACCTCGGTGAAGAGGAATTCTGGGAAGTGGGTGAAACCCGTCTGATTTCGTATCAGATTGATCAGGGAAATTACATGGCCTGGACCAATACCTTCTATAATTTTTTAGGCACCGGAGGCGATCCGGCAACGGGAACAATTACCGATGCCAACAGAAGTAAAGGTAAACTTTGGGGCCTGTCTTGGTATGCCATCAGGAAAGCCAATGTCGGATTGGCAAATCTGGATAAACTAACAGATGCCACCCAGGAAGAAAAAGACCTGATTGCAGGTCAGCTTTATTTTTTCAGGGGATACTTTCATTACGTACTGATGGAATACTGGGGTGGCTTGCCATACATTGATCAGGTATTGCCAAATGATGAGGTGATAAAAATTCCAAGGCTGAGTTATCAGGCAACCGCAAATAAAGTTGCGGAAGATTTAAAAAGAGCCGCAGACTTGCTTCCTGTAGACTGGGATCAGACACTTGTAGGCAAACAAACCTCAGGGAACAACAACACCCGGATCAATAAAATTATGGCCCTTTGTTTTATGGGTAAAAATTACCTGTGGGCCGGAAGTCCACTGATGAACAGAGAATCAACCGGTAACACCCGCTACAATACTGAATTTTGTAAAAAAGCCGCTGATGTATTTGGAGAGGCTTTGAAAATTACTGAAACCACAAACCGTTATGAACTTGCTCCTTTTTCACAGTATCGTGATCTGTTTTACACCTTTAATCAGAACGGCAAAATCCCAGGATTAAAAGAATCTATTTTCCTGGAAAATTTAGCAAACGCTGCCGGGCGCTGGCGGTGGAACCAAGTGAATGATTATCGCCCTTTGGTGATTCACCAAACCGGAATTAAGGTTTATCCAACAGCCAATTATGCTGATTACTATGGCATGGCCAATGGTTTACCCATTCCTGATGCAGAAAAAAAGGACACAGAAAGTGGCTATGATCCAGAGTACCCGTGGAAAAACAGAGACCCACGTTTTTATAATGATATTCTGATTGATGGCGAGAAATGTGTGCTTACTGCACAGAGTGTTGGTAACAATGAATTTCGCCAGTACGCCAGCTTGTATACCAACGGACTTTATAGAACTGCGGATGGAAATAAAAAAGTGTGGACAGGGTATCTGAATTCAAAATTTGTATCCAAACTGATGAATGAATTTGATGGATATCGGGAAAATAACACCTTCGTGTTGAGTTTAATGCGTTTGGCCGATGTGTATTTACTTTATGCAGAAGCTACTGCAACAGGTTATGGCAGCCCTCAAAGCACGGCAACAGGTTATTCACTCAGTGCGGTTGATGCCGTAAATAAAATTAGAACCAGGGCAGGTGTTGCAGGTGTGGCCAATAAATTTCTGGGCTCAACCAGCGATTTTCTAGGTGAACTGAGACGTGAAAGAGCTGTTGAATTATCTTTTGAAGGACATCGTTTTAATGATTTAAGAAGATGGTTACTGCTTACAGAGCGTCCTTATACCTTAAAAAAGGCAGTCGAATTTGATCGGGCAACGCCAAATGCACAGGTTTACGCAGATCCTAAAAATGCACGTGTAAGAAATTTCAGGGAAACGGTATTGTTTGAAAGACAATTTGGACAACGCCATTACTGGCTACCTTTCCGCGTAGAGGATGTAAACATGTATAAAGAATTTAAGCAGAATCCAGGTTGGTAATTTTAAGGGAGAAAAGATGAATACAAAAAATATAAATGCTTGCTGCTTTTGGGTCCTGATCTGCTTTTTCAGCTTCAATGGAGCCTATGCACAAGAAACGAAAGACAGTTTGGTAAATGTTGCCTTTGATAAAGTGGCAAAAAAAGATCTTCTCGGAGGCGTGTCTGTAGTAAACGTTTCAGATATACTGAATAAAAGCTATGGCACCTATAGTCTGGATAATCTTCAGAGTTTTGTTGGCGGTTATACCGGAAACATTTGGGGGCAGGCACCATTGATCTTAATTGATGGTGTTCCACGCCGTGCTACAGATGTACGTTTGGTGGAAGTGGAATCTATCACGGTTTTGAAAGGCGCAAGTGCAGTGGTATTATACGGGAGCACCGCCGCCAAAGGCGCCATTTTAATCACCACAAAACGTGGCAGTGAGAATCCGCTAAAAATTAAAGTGAGGCTCAATTCAGGAGTTTTCGTGCCAAAAAGTTGTCCCAGCTATCTAAAATCAGCTGATTACATGACTTTGTACAACGAAGCATTAACCAATGATGGAATTGCCACTTCAGGTGCGGGATACACGCAGCAGGATATTGATAACACCAGATCTGGCATAAATCCATACAAGTATCCTGATGTAGATTTTTTCAGTTCGGATTATTTAAGGAAAGCTTATTCCCGTTCTGATGTAACTACTGAGGTTTCTGGTGGCAATAGCTTTGCACGCTATTATACCAATATTGGCCTTTCTTATAATAACAGTCTGGTAAAATACGGTGAACAAAAAAACAATAGCGACCTGGCCTTTAACGTAAGGGGAAATGTAGATATGAACATTACGAAATGGCTAACAGCTTCAGCAGATGCGGTAGCCATTACAACCAATAACTATGCAGGCCGTGGAAATTTATGGGCAGCCAGTTCTACAATTGCGCCGAACTTCAACAGATTTTCGCCACTGATACCCATCGATATGCTCGATCCAAATAATCAGTCATTGCAAACAATCGTTAAAAACAGCAACCATATTATTGATGGCAAATACTTATTGGGCGGCCAGAGTACCAATCCTACCAACGTAATTTCGGATATGCTAGCTGCAGGTTACATCCGTACCAAATCAAGTACTTTTCTGTACAACCTGAATATTAAAGCTGATTTGAGCTCGATAGTAGAAGGTTTGAGTTTCAAAACAGGTACGAGCATGGATTATTCTTCCCTTTATTCTGAAGCTTATCAATTGCCCTACGCCACTTACAGACCAACCTGGTCTACCGTAAATGGTAAGGATGTAATCACCGCTTTAGAGAAATTCGGAGAAGATAAAAATTCTACTAATGAATATGTTGGCCGTTCTACTTACACCCAAACCATGTCATTCAGATCGCAGTTTAATTATAACAGAACTTTTGCGCAAGACCATACGGTTTCTGCAAATGTTTTAGGCTGGTGGTATAAAACACAGTTTTCTAGTGATATCGACAATGAAGGTGGCAGTGATTATCAGCCTGTTCTAAATACCAATTTAGGTTTTCAGGCAGCTTATAACTTCAGAAGTAAATATTATGTCGATTTTTCTGCAGCATTGGTACACTCTGCAAAACTCCCTCCAGGAAAAAGAAACGGAATTTCTCCTGCCGTTACAGTGGGCTGGCGCATGTCTAATGAATCATTTTTCAAAGATAATTTATCCTTTATTAACGATCTTAAGCTATCAGCTTCATATGCATCAATCAAACAAGATCTGGATATTACGGGCTACAGGGCTAATAATGTAAATGAGCCAGTAGATTATTATTTATACCAAGGTTACTACAGCAATAATGCCACCCTTGGTGGATATTACCAATGGAGAGATAATGTTGCGGGTGGAAGAACCACCTTATCCGGACAGGCAGAAAATCCTGATTTAACTTTTGTTAAAAGAAATGAGTTTCGTTTAGGCCTGGATGGTGCAATATTTAAAAACCTCCTGACTTTTGATTTCAATTATTTCTCGCAAAGCACCAAAGGATTACTTGCCCGTGGCGTAACCATTTATCCTTCATATTTTTCTGGTTCGGGAGATTTCCGCCCATGGATTAATTTTAACGAAGATAAACGTACAGGATTTGATTTTGCATTGAACTTAAACAGGCAAATCGGACAGGTATTTTATTCGCTTGGCGTATCAGGAATGTTTTATAATAGTAAGGCAGGTCAAAGGGATGAAATCATTGATCAGGCTTATCTGGCGAGGGCCGGACGTCCTTTAGATGCTTATTATGGATACATCAGTGAAGGTCTTTTTCAAAATCAGGCAGAAATTGATGCACATGCCAAACAAACCTTTGGTGCAGTGAAACCGGGAGATATCAAATACAAGGATTTAAATAATGATGGCTTAATTGATAACAGGGATCAACAGGATCTGGGCCATACAGGCTGGGCCGCTTCACCTATTAGCTTTGGGTTAAACCTTACCTTAAAATATAAGCACTTCACCTTATTTGCCTTAGCATCAGGTACAAGAGGAGCAGTTGGATTTAAAAACAGCTCTTATTATTGGGTTGGTGGAACCGGAAAATATTCTGAGGCGGTATTAGATCGATGGACCGAGCAAACGAAAGCAACGGCAACCTATCCACGTTTAACCACCAATAGCAATAATAATTTCAGAAATTCTACCTTTTGGATGTATAAAACCAATCGATTCGATCTTAACCGTGTACAGTTAACTTATGATTTCGATGAGAAAATTTTTAGCGATTCATTTGTGCATGGGCTGAGCTTATACGTGCAGGGCGATAATTTACTGGTGATTTCATCAGAACGCAAACTGATGGAAACCAATATCGGAACGGCACCACAAACGCGATTCTTTAACATGGGGGCCAGGGTATCTTTTTAATGACCTATAATTTTTAATGATATGAAATTCAAAATATTAATTCTCGGATTGGCAGTGCTTTCTTTCGCAGGCTGCAAAAAAATTCTGGAGCCTGAACCAGAAAATCTGAAGACGATTGATCAGATGTATACGGATGCGAATTTTGCACAGGGCTTTTTAATTAATGCTTACCGCACAATCCCGGTCTATTACGATAACTCGGAATATGCCACGGATGATGCCGTAACTAATCAGCTGACCAATGGTTATCTGCAGGCGGCTGCGGGTTCATGGACATCAACCAATAATCCTGCATCGGTTTGGAATCAGTCTTATGAAGCCATGCAATACATCAATCTTTTCCTGGAAAACTCACCGAAGGTGAAGTGGGCCACAGATGGAGAAAGTTCCAGACTTTTTAACTTAAGAATGAGGGGAGAGGCTTTCGGCCTTCGTGGATTGTATCTCTATTTTCTGCTGCGGAACTATGGCGGTATTGCAACCAACGGACAACTCATGGGCGTACCGATAGTAACGGCCTATCAAACGCCTAAAACTGATTTTAATATTCCAAGGGCTACTTTTGATGCTTGCGTAAAACAGATTTATAAGGACCTTGATAGTGCTGAAGCTTATCTGCCAGTTGAATACAACGATATTTCAGCTGCCAGCCAGATTCCAGATCGTTTTAAAACCTTTACCGGAAATGTAGAAACTTATAATAGGGTGATGGGACAATATGCACGCCAGTTGTTTAACGGCTTAATTGCAAAATCATTTAGAGCAAGAACAGCACTTCTGGCGGCAAGTCCGGCGTTTCAGAATAGTGCCAATACCACTACCTGGACTGATGCTGCTGAATACGCTGCCCGGGTAATCGATTATAAAGGCGGTGCAAATGCCCTCCCCGCAAATGGAGGTACCTATTATGCCAATATTTCAGAGGTTGATGGGTTAGGAGGCGGAAGCAATCCTTCTGAAATCATCTGGCGGGAAAATATTATTACCAATGATGGAACGCAGGAAGGCCAGCATTTTCCGCCATCTTTATTTGGAAGCGGATTGATGAATCCTACACAAAACCTGGTAGAGGCATTCCCTACATCAAATGGTTATCCGATTAATCATCAAAATGCGAATTTCAATGCTAATGCACCATATGCTTCAAGAGACCCAAGATTTGCAAAATATATCATTTTTGACGGGGCAACTGCCGGTGTAACCAATGCCGTGATCAGAACAGGGAGTGCATCAGGAACGGATAATGGGATTAATGTTCGTGCAACTTCAACGCGTACGGGTTATTACATGAAAAAGCGTTTGCGGATGGATGTGAATCGCAATCCGATTTCTTTAAGTGGTAAAATACACTATAACCCACGGATTCGATATACTGAGATTTATCTGGATTATGCGGAAGCAGCCAATGAGGCCTGGGGTCCGACTGCTACTGGAACCAGGAGTTATTCTGCATACGACATTATTAAAGCCATTCGTAAACGGGCATTTGGATTCAATAACGACCCTTACCTGGAAGAGTGTAAGGGTGATGTGGCTAAAATGCGTGACCTGATCAGAAATGAACGCAGATTAGAACTCTGCTTTGAAGGTTTTAGGTTCTGGGACCTTAGACGTTGGAAAGTAGATGTGGCAAAACTTAACGAAACTGCCAGGGGCTTAGATGTAAAAGGCAGTGTTTATACGCCATTTAATGCAGAGACGAGAGCCTTTCAGCAATATATGATTTATGGGCCGATTCCAAATTCAGAAATCCTGAAGTATAATCAACTGCTGCAAAATCTAGGTTGGAAATAAGTAACACTGAATTAATCATTTAGATAATATGAAAATTAACAATATATATATCGCTCTTGCATTAGCAATTGGCCTGATGGCTTCCTGTAAAAACGAGAAGATTGCTTTTCCGGAATTCGAGTATAAAACGGTTTATTTTGCCAATCAATATCCTTTAAGAACAGTGGTTTTAGGAGAAGATTTACTCGTAGACAATTCAATGGATAAAAACCATATGGTCTCCATTAAAGCTACCCTTGGCGGAGGTTATGAAAATAAAAATGATGTGGTGATTGATGTGCTAAAAGCAGAAAACTTGCTGAGTGGGCTAAAGTTTAATAATGGAGGCGGACAAATTTTACCGATGCCGGCAGAATACTATCGTTTAATGTCTAACCAAATTAGAATTAATGCGGGTGATGTTTTAGGTGGGGTAGATGTACAACTAACAGATGCTTTTTTTGCTGATCCAAAAGCGCTGAGCCGAAACTATGTCATCCCATTGGTCATAACAAAGGTTACTGGTGCCGATTCTATTTTAAAAGGTATTCCGGTGGTATCTAATCCATCAAGGGTGAACCCGCTGCATTGGGCAACCAGGCCGAAAGATTATATCCTTTATGGGGTTAAATACGTCAATCCATGGCAGGCGAACTATTTGCGCAAAGGCACGGATCAGATTACACAGGCCAACGGTACCCTAAACACTGTTTCACGTCATACACCCTATGTAGAAAATAATGAACTGTTGAGCATGAGCACGGTATCACTTAAAACCGCAAGTTTACCGCTTACCATTAAAAATAGTGCAGGTACAAATGTGCCTTTTACACTCTTGCTTAATTTCGCGGATGACAATACCTGTACTTTAACCAGCAATACGGCCAATATAGAGGTTGCAGGAAATGGCAGATTCGTATCCAACGGAGAAAAAAACAGTATTGGTGGCAGCAGCAGGAGCGCGATTTACGTAGATTATACCGTGAACTTTAAAAATCTTAATGTAAAATATGCAACAAAAGATACGCTGATTGTACGTGACAGAGGTATAAAAGCAGAATATTTTGATGTGGTCAATTAGATAATCGTTTATTCTGAAAAATACGAGGCACGAGACGAATTATTTAAAAAGAAAAGTACTCTTAATTCACCTTCAAGAGACAGGTTTAAATGGCCTGTCTCTTGTTTATATTTAGTTGAAAAATATCATCCTGAATTGTTATTAATGTATGATAAAATAGCCTAAAATATTTCCTTTTTTTAAGACTCAAATATTGAATATTTCACTAAAATTCATAAATCTTTAAAAATACAATCGATTGCATTTTTGATGTTCAGTTTTTCGGCTTGATTTAAAAAACTTGCCTGAAAGCCTGTATTTGATAAAAAATGAAATTTTCTTGCACATTTGTACCATAAAAATGTACAATTGAATCATTGTTGAAAGGTTGATCTAAATACCTTTACCTTCATACAGGCTTAACAGCATTCAGTAGTCATTTGGTTTTGCATTAATTTATGTCTTTCATGACAGCATCCTGCAATTCACCTGCACTTAAGATCGTCTGCTAAAACTCGTTTTTTTTAACCATATAAACTGTTTTTATGAGAAATGAAATTTTACGATTTATTGTAAGACCTCATTGGAGATTTTCTATAAGTCTCCCCAAAATTGCACTTGCAGCAATTTTAATGATCTTCACGCTGGCCGCACAGGCGCAGACCCAAATTAAAGGGCGTGTGTTAGATGATCAGGGAAAACCCCTGCCAGGAGTAAGCATTCTGGTGAAGGGCACATCCACAAGTACAACTGCATCCAACACCGGAAACTTCAGTATTTCAGTACCCTCTGCCAGTTCGGTATTGGTGTTCTCTTATATTGGTTTTACCAGTAAGGAAATTCCGGTACGAAACCAAACAGACATTAATGTAACTTTATTGCCGAGTGCAGCAGAGCTGGAACAGGTAGTGGTAGTGGGTTATGGTACGCAGCGTAAAGAAGCCGTAACCGGATCAGTAGCCAATATATCTGGCGAAAAGGTTCGCGAAGTTCCAGCACCTAATATTGCCCAGGCCATTCAGGGGCGTATAGCTGGCGTTAATATTTCACAAACTTCAACCAAACCTGGTGCGACCATGCAGATTCTGATTCGTGGTGCACGGTCACTTTCTGCCAGTAATGATCCATTAGTGGTATTGGATGGAATTCCTTTTCCAGGCTCCATTGGCGATATTAATCCAAACGATATTAAAAGTATAGATATCCTTAAGGATGCATCCGCAACAGCGATTTATGGATCAAGGGGTGCGAATGGTGTAATCTTGTTAACCACTAACCGTGGACAACAAGGTGCACCTGCTCAGGTTAGTTATAATTCCTATACAGGTTTACAAACACTCTTTGCAAAATATCCGATGATGAATTCGCAGGAATTAATTGCACTGCGTAAAGCAGCAGGATTGTTTACGACTAATGGGGTAGATGAATCTAATGACACCGATACGGATTGGCAGGATTTATTCTATAACAAATCTGCCGTAGTAACCAGTCATGATGTAGGGGTATCAGGTGGTTCTGCTACAGGGAACTATAGCTTTGGCGGTGGTTACTATAAGAATCAAAGTTTGATTCCTACACAGCAATACACCAGGTATTCGATGAAAGCATCCCTGGATCAGCAAATTGGTAAGCTTTTCCGCATTGGTTTCACCAGTAACAATAACTATAATCTAAGCGAAGGCAACCAGGTAGGTGTTTATGGCGTGCTGAGCAATACGCCAATGTCAAATCCTTATAATGCGGATGGAAGTTTAAAAAGAACCATCAGAATGCCACAGGATGAATCGTGGATTTACACCAATCAATCTACTAAAGATCTTAGTGATAAATGGTTAAATGAAACACGTGGTTTTGCCACCTATAATTCATTTTATGGAGAAGTTAAAATTCCGGGGGTGGAAGGATTAAAATACAGGGCCAACCTGGGGCTTGATTTTATTCAGAATAATAATGGCAATTATACAGGTGTTGGAATTGGAAGTGCTACCGCAACCACAGTTTCTACAGCAGGTGTGAGCAACTCACAAACTTACCACTGGACACTTGAAAATTTATTAACATACGACCGTACCTTTTCAGAAAAACACAATATTAACGTTGTGGCATTATATTCTGCCGAGCAGAATAAATTTAATTCCTCTTCCATGTCAGCACGTGATATTCCATCGGATGCTTTTCAGTTTTATAACCTGGGTCAGGCCAATGGCGAATTGACCATAGGAAATGGAAATTACAACTTAAGCGGATTAATGTCATACATGGGAAGGGTAATGTATTCCTATGATAACCGGTATTTAATCAGTGCCACCCTCAGGTCTGATGGCTCATCACGCCTGGCACCAGGGCACAAATGGAATACCTATCCAGCTGTTTCAGTAGGGTGGAACCTGATGAATGAACCTTTCATGAAAGGCATTACAGCTATTGACAGGTTAAAGATCAGAGTAGGTTACGGACAAACATCAAACCAGTCGGTAAATCCTTACCAAACACTGGGTTTATTAAGTACAAGGCCTTATAATTTTGGCGATACGAACTATGCTATAGGTTACTATGTTTCACAACTTCCAAGTCCGAGTTTAGGATGGGAATATTCACAAACCTGGAATTATGGTTTAGATTTCTCTGTATTAAAAAACAGAATCAACGGTACATTTGAATATTATGTAACCAATACCAATGATATTTTATTGGGTATTGCCTTACCTCCAACTTCAGGTGTGGGAAGTTATACGGCAAACATCGGACAAACACAGAATAAAGGTTGGGAACTGAGCGTGAACGGTAACATCTTCAATAATAAAGATGGCTGGTCATGGGATGTAGGATTGAACCTTTCTGCAAACCGAAATAAACTGGTTTCACTAGCTTCCGGACAAACCAGAGATGAAGGAAATGCATGGTTTGTAGGTTATAACATCAATGCCATTTATGATTATGAAAAAATAGGATTATGGCAGGCTGGCGATCCTTACCTAAGTACTTTGGAACCAGGTGGTAACGTTGGTATGATCAAGGCTAAATACACTGGTGATTACGATGCTACAGGCAAGCCTACAAGGGCAATTGGAGCTGCTGACAGACAGATTATGAATGTAGATCCAAAATTATCAGGCGGTTTTAACACCCGGGTAGCCTATAAAGGGTTTGACCTGAATGTGGTTGGTTTATTCAAAGATGGCGGCATCCTGATTAGTACCTTGTATGGTTCTTCAGGTTACCTGAATCTTTTATCAGGAAGAAGAAATAATGTAAAGGTAGATTACTGGACTCCAGACAATACAGGTGCTAAATATCCGAAACCAGGTGGTATTGCAAGTGGTGATAATCCAAAATACGGCAGTACATTAGGTTATTTTGATGCGTCATTCTTAAAAATCCGTACCATTTCTTTGGGCTATGATTTTAACCGCGACTTAATTAAGGATTCGAAAGTGAGACTTAGAATGTACTTAACTGTTCAGAATCCATTTGTAATGTTCTCTCCATATTATAGAGAATCAGGCATGGATCCGGAAACCAATTCATATGGCGATGAAAATGCTGCGGTAACCAATACATACCAGAGAAGGTTTTTAACTGTAGGTACCAACACGCCATCTACGCGTAATTATGTTGCCGGCCTTAACTTAACTTTTTAATATACCAATATGAAACGTATACACTTCAATATAACTTTAGGGGTTTGGCTAGGGATGGTCATGTTCTCCGGCTGTAAAAAAATTCTTGATGAAGAACCACGCAGTATTTTTACGCCTGATTATTTTAAAACCGTAACAGGTGTAAATGGCGGGCTTACCGCAATGTATGGTCATTTGCGTAATATTTACGGACAGGCTTATTACTATAACTCACTGATTACAGGTACAGATGAAGCCACCTGGGGTAAAGATGCCGATGGTAACTTTAAAGACATGGATTGTTCAGGCGTAGGATCTATTCTTTCTACCAGTTATCCAAGCAGCGTATTATGGACCGAAGCTTTTCCAAATATCAATACGGCCAGTGGTGTAATTGAAAATGCAAGTGCTGCGGGCATCTCCAGTGCATTGGTAGCAGAAGCCAGGTTTTTTCGTGCTTTTGATTATTTCATGTTGGTACAAACCTTTGGAGGTGTACCACTTGATTTAGGTGGAGGTGAACTTAAGTTTAATATTAATCCGGTGAGAACTTCTACCCGGAATACTGTGCCAGTGGTTTATACCAAAGCGGTATTTCCAGATCTGTTACAGGCTGTTGCTGATTTGCCTACTACTGCAAGGGTTATTGGTGGCGTAACCAAAACTACAGCAAGACTCTTTTTATCTAAAGCATACTTGACTTACGGATGGTGGTTACAAAACCCAAATAAGATCCCTACATATCCAACCACCAACAGAACCGATCCTGATGGGCATGATGCCAACTGGTATTTTCAACAGGCTTATGATGTTGCTACAGCGGGTATTGAGAATCCGGGAGCTAATGGCTTGGTAGATACTTATTATGATGTTAATCTGGGGCCAAATGACCGCAATAAAGAAATGTTGCTTTATGCTGATCATACCCAAAGCAGTGAGCGGTATAACGGAGGTAGTTTAACTTTTGGAAGTGGTGGTGCACCGGATAATTTCTCTGGATGGATGATGACCTGGAATTATACCAATCTGAGAAGTGGTGGCATCAGTTCAGTTCAACGTGAAGCGGAACAACATCTTGGTCGCCCATGGAACCGTATGGCTCCAACCATCGAAGTGTTTAAAAATACTTTTGCTGATAAAACCCTTGATTCTCGTTACGATGGAACCTTTACTACAGTATACCGTGGTAACTGGCCAAAAGGCTATAATCCGCCAGAATCTGCACCTGCTTCATTGGTCAATGCCAACGGCATGTCAATTGTTCCGGGCAATGCCGTATTAAGCTTTTTAGATACGGATAATAGTGCCATTACTTACCCAACTGGTGCCGGAGCCAGCAACGTTGGTGCCGGAACTTTGCCAGGAAGAGCAGATTATGTGATTGCACCAGGTGGCATAAGCAGAATTGTTTATCCGGGGCTTTGGAAACTGGGTCCTTACCGTACAGATAATGGAACAGGACTGGGTCAGCCAAATGCCGGCAGTACACGCCCTTATCCTATTGCCAAATTCTCTGAACTGTATTTTGTTGCTGCAGAAGCTGCTGTAAAAGGAGCTACTGCAAAAGCGGGCAAAAGTGCACGTGAATTGATTAATGTAATCCGCGCCCGCGCCGGAAAATGGCGTTGGGATAATAATGGGAATGTAGCTAAAGTACAAGATAACAGTGCAGCGATGGTTGCTGCCACGCCAGCTACTATTGATATTAATTACATCCTGGCAGAACGCTCCCGTGAATATTATGGAGAGGGCTATAGACGATTTGATTTAATCAGAACTCAAAAATGGGCTGAATTATCCACTACTTACAGCATTGCCGGTATTAATTATGGTGATCATACACCCGTAACAGTTACCAGAACCATTACACCAGCTTTATATCTGCGTCCGATTCCTCAGGATCAGATTGACAAAATGCAAATGTCGGATGCTGATAAAAAAGCCTATCAGAATCCAGGATATTAACCCTTAAAAATCAGGCAGATTGTTCTACGGAATAATCTGCCTTTTTTTATATCCGTTTTTATGGACAAGCAGGTTCAATTCATGCTGCCATGAAAATACCATTCCCTACAGAGAATCTGAGATAAAATAATTTTAAGAAACCCAATGAAACAATATATTTTAAGCTTGATGCTATGCGTGGTTTTTTATTTTCCGCTCAGGCTTGCAGCGCAAAATCCCATTGTACAAACCCATTATACGGCTGATCCTGCACCTTTGGTTTATAACGGAAAACTTTATTTATACACCAGCCACGATGAGGATAACTCCACCTGGTTTGTAATGAATAACTGGAAGTTATACACCACAGAAGATATGGTCAATTGGACCGATCATGGAGCAGTGGCATCATATGAAACATTCGACTGGGCCATTGGTGATGCCTGGGCCATTCAGGTGGTAGAAAGAAAAGGTAAATTTTATTTGTATGCACCCGTTAAATCCAGGGATAAAAAACGCTCGGCAATCGGTGTGGCGGTTGCCGATAATCCATACGGGCCATTTTATAATCCACTGGGGAAACCTTTGGTCAGCGTAAGTGACGGAGATATTGACCCTACAGTATTTATCGATGCGGATGGAAAAGCCTATCTCTATTGGGGAAATCCAGATTGCTATTATGCCGAACTGAATGATGATATGATCTCCTTAAAAGGTGATGCCGTTCGTGTGCCTATGACGGTGGCATCTTTTGGCGAACGTGAAGCCAACGAACGTCGCCCTACCTTGTACGAAGAAGGGCCATGGTTATATCAGCGGAACCCTTTATATTATTTGTTTTGGGCCGGTGGGCCGATACCTGAACACCTGGGCTATTCTACCAGTGCAAGTCCGAAAGGCCCCTGGAAATACAACGGTACGTTAATGCCTTCCGAAGGCAGAAGCTTTACCAACCATCCGGGTGTGGTCGATTATAAGGGAAAAACATATCTCTTTTACCATTCGGGTGCCTTGCCCGGCGGGAATGGTTTTAACCGCTCCGTTGCCGTACAGGAAATGAACTTTAAGAAAGATGGCAATATAGCGCCAATGAAAATGACTGATGGAATTGCTAAACCCCTGCAAAATTTAAATCCCTATCAAAAAGTGGAGGCCGAAACCATTGCCTGGTCTGAAAACATAAAAGCTGCTGAAAATAAAAATGTGGGTGTTTTTGTAACGGCAAAAAAGAACCTGGCCTATACCAAGGTTAAATCTGTAGACTTTGAGGCTGCCGGTGCTTCAAAATTTACAGCCAGGGTTGGCACCACGCATAATGCTGATGTAACAATCGAAGTTCACGCTGATGGCTTAAATGGTCCTCTACTTAGTACGGTTAAAGTCCCGCTGACTGGCGGCAATAACCGCTGGGCTGTTGTTTCAAACCCTGCAAGCAAAATCACTGGCATCCATGATCTTTACTTTGTTTTCAAGGGTAAAGCAGAAACAGATCTTGCTTTTTTTGATTACTGGATGTTTACGAAATAATCTAAAAACACTTCGCTTAGCTGATTACTGCTGCACTTTCTATCATGAATACTACGTTATTATAAAATCTTCCCACATCATGAACATCATAAAATTATTTGTCATCTCCATTTTAACATTCTTTTCTGTTGGAAGTTGCTGGGCACAGACTTCCTCTCATGAGGAGACAATATGGCTTGATATGCTGGATTTGACATCAGCCACCCAGGGAAATGGCACACCTCAAAAAAACAAATCTGTAGATGGTAAAACCATGACCATTGCAGGTACAACCTTTGATCGTGGATTTGGAACACATGCCGAAAGTTCTTTACTGATTTTATTAAACGGAAAGGCCAATTCATTTTCAGCAAAGGTGGGTATAGATGATGAAATAACCGGGCATGAGCCTGCGGCAGAATTTATACTGGTTGCAGATGGTAAAAAAATCTGGTCAAGCGGGGTGATGCATTTGGGCGATAAAGCCAAGCCTTGTGAAGCGTCACTTAAAGGCGTACAAAAGCTTGAGCTGGTTGTGGCAGATGGTGGTAATGGAAATTATTACGATCATGCAGACTGGGCAAATGCAGCGTTCAAAGCAACTGGTGTTAGTACCTTTGCTACCCTTAATCCAATTCCAGGTATACCTTATATCCTTACACCGAAAACTTCTCTTTTACCCAAAATCAATAGTGCCAGTGTTTTCGGCGTAAGACCTGGTTCACCATTTCAGTTTATGGTGGCGGCGACGGGTGAAAGGCCAATGAAATTCTCTGCCAGCGGATTACCTGTCGGATTAAAATTAGATCCAAGCACCGGCATCATCACTGGCTATGTGAAGGAAAAAGGTGCATTTTCGGTGATTTTAAATGCGGTAAATGCCAAAGGCAAAGCAAAAAAAATATTACGCATTGTTTGTGGAGATCAAATTGCACTTACGCCACCCATGGGTTGGAACAGTTGGAATTGTTTTGCTGATCAGGTATCTGCTGATAAAGTGAAGCGTGCAGCGAATGCGATGATCAGTAGCGGGCTGGTAAACCACGGCTGGACTTATATCAATATCGACGATTTCTGGCAAAATAATAAAGATGCTAAAGATCCTTCCATCAGGGGTGAACTTCGTGACCAGGCAGGTAACATTGTTCCCAATTCACGGTTTAAAGACATGAAAGGGCTTGCGGATGATGTTCATGCTATGGGCTTAAAAATAGGATTGTATTCTAGTCCGGGGCCCTGGACTTGTGGCAGTTGCACAGGGAGTTATGGTTATGAAAAACTAGATGCAGATACTTATGGCAAATGGGGTTTCGATTACCTTAAATATGATTGGTGTAGTTATGGACATGTCATTAATGGCATGCCTAATAACGATCCTTATAAAATTGGTGCTTTATCATACAAAGGTGGAAATGACCTGGCTACCGCAATGAAACCTTTTCAATTAATGGGCGATGCCCTTAAAGCACAGCCGAGGGATATTGTTTTCAGTCTCTGCCAGTATGGAATGTCTGATGTTTGGAAATGGGGTAATTCCGTTGGCGGTACCTCCTGGAGAACTACCAATGACATTACTGATACCTGGACGAGTGTCAAAAACATCGCACTGCAACAAGATCAGGCAGCAGCATGGGCTAAACCAGGAAACTGGAACGATCCGGATATGTTGGTGGTGGGTACTGTGGGTTGGGGTAATCCACATCCAAGCAAACTGAGACCCGATGAACAATATCTTCACTTTAGCTTGTGGTGTCTTTTTTCTGCACCATTACTGATTGGCTGTGATATGGAAAAATTAGACGATTTTACCATGAACCTGCTTACCAATGATGAAGTGATTGCCATCAATCAGGATCCCCTTGGTAAACAAGCTACCTGTGTGCAAACCATTGGCGATGTCCGCATTTATGTGAAACAGTTAGAAGATGGAAGCCACGCGGTTGGATTTACCAATTTTGGTCAGGAGAAAATGGTATTGAACTATAGCGATTTTAAAAAGTTAGGTCTGAAAGGAAACTTAAAGGTTCGGGATTTATGGCGTCAAAAGGATCTGGTATCAATAAATATCGAAAAAGATAAACTTCCGTTGAGTATACCTGCACATGGTGTATTGCTGTACAGGTTTGCTGCGAAATAGCGGTTGATTATTTGTGAATTGTTTGTGTTTTAACGGGAGATTTGATAATTCTTAATTGATTTTAACAAAAATGCCCCATTTATAGCGTATTCAAATGTCGATAATTAATCAAACTTAGTTTTAACACGCAACATAACCATAAATACCCTTTTCATTTCCATTAGAATAAAAAAATATGAACCCCTTTTAAAATTAAAGCAATTTACCAGATGACCTTTTGAGGATTAAGCGGTCATTAAAAAGTCTGATTCCTTCCTGGGGGTGCTTTATCAACTAATTTTAGTTACATTACTCCTGACAGGCATATTTTTACTTAAGAGCGTGTAATGCAAGATAAAAATTCGAAGATTAGTGAACTGATAGAACTTAACGATGAGTTAGAGAATTATTTTCGCAATACCATCATTCCACAGCTTTTTGTTGATTCTAATTTAGTGCTTCGGAAATTTACACCGCCTGCCATGAAGCAATTTAAGCTTCATCAAAATGACATCGGAAAATCCATTACTGAAGTGAAAGATAATTTTCGCTTTCCCAGCATTGTAGATAATATTGAACAGGTAATTCATACAGGTGAGCTTTTAGAGAAAGAGATTCAAACGGTTGATATGCGCTGGTTCCAGATGAATATTCTGCCCTATATTGTGATAAAAAATAATAAAACCAATGGTGTAATTATTACTTTCATTGATATTACTTCCAGAATCCGAGATCTTAAGGAGCAGGAGAAATTAATTATGGAGCATGAGTTGTTATTAGATACCATTTCGCATGATATTAAAACACCATTAACCAGCTTAGGTTTAACCATTGAAATGCTGAAGAAGGTGCCGGAAAAGGGAATGGAAAAATTTCCGATTTTACTGGAGAAAATTGAGACCGGGCTTTTAAAAATTAAAGGAATTATTATAGATCTAACTGATGCCAGAAAAACTGAACACCATTATAAGGCCATAGAAGAGCTATTGGATATTGAACAGATTCTGGAAGATGTTCGACTTACACTGGCTGCTCAGATACTGGAATCTAACGCGATTATAAAATGGGAAGTTGCGCATTCAGAAATTGTTTTTGTTCGCCGTAAGCTGAGAAGCGTGCTTTATAACCTGATTAACAATTCAATTAAATACAAAAGTGCCGGCCGTGTGCCAGAAATATTGATCAAAACCTATATAGAAGGTGATTATTTTATACTTAGTGTTTCTGATAACGGCAGGGGAATAGCAGAGAATAATCTTGAAAAGATATTTAAAAAATACGAACGCATTGCTAACGATGTGGAGGGAACGGGTGTTGGGCTTCACCTGGTTAAAGAGATTGTAAATTTATCTGGTGGAAAAATCGAGGTTGAAAGTGAACTGGATAAGGGTACGGTTTTCAGGATTTACCTGAAAAACCAGAACCCCAATATCAGTGATGATGCAGATATTTCATCCAATAAGGCGTAAAAATTTAAGGATGCTCTGCTAAATACCTTTTAACTGAAGAATCATCTACCTTAATCTTTTTCGCAATGTTGCCTCAATTGCTTTGGTCCCTGTGGCCATATAAATGCAGTGGTTTGTTTTTTCCAGCCCATACTTTTATAAAAATCATCGGCCCCGGGTGCTGCACTTAAATTTACAAAATGATAATTATCCAATTGATTATTTAGGGTGGTAACAATATACTTACCCAAACCTTGTCCCTGGTAATCTGGGTCTACTACCACATCGGCCAGCATGGCATAATAACGGCCATCTCCAACCACTCTTCCAAAAGCGATAATTACCTCTTCATGGTAGATAAATAGGGTATGGGTACTTAATTTAAAGGCGCTTTCTATTTCTGTTGCCAAGCGATGTTTCCAGTTAATTTTTTGAAATAAATGCAGTACATGTGCCCAATCTATACTGGCTAAATCGGGATTAATTTGAGTGGGATATGTTGGGTTAACCATAGTGGTCATCATGATTTTTTTTTAATTAAGCGCGTAAAGTTGAACATTTTTTATGAGCCGTGGGGAACGTAATTTATAAATGTGGTTCTACCAGTGTCATGGCATCTTCAATGGCCTCAGCATATGGCAGATATAAATTTCTTGCGTGTGGGTTCAGTGCATCGGCATCCCATAAGCCGGAGTGGTGCCAGTAATGGAGGTGATCCCAATCTGGCCTGTCAATGATCGGGTAGAGGCAAATCCCTTTTAAAGGAATGCCAAGCTTTAAGGTTTTTACACACTCTTTAGCGATAAGTTCAATCCAGTTTGGGCGGTGTTCACCAGGGTGGCTGGTTTCGGTTAATACGATTGGTTTACCATAGCGCAGGTAGGCTTCCTCAAATAAAGCGGAAAGTCCTCTCCATCGGGGATCAGGATCAAGATTTGCCCAGGGTAAGCCCGAAAAATCACTCGCCACCCATTGATTGTTGTAGTAAAAGTTAAAACCCATGTAATCGATAAGTTCAGGTGAACCGCCAAGTTCGGGGCAGATTTTTCCGGTGAGCATGTCGGTTGCCTGGTATTGGAAATCATGATCTTGTTTGGCCTGCATTACCATATCCATTGTGGCATCCAGCGCGGGTACAATATTTACGATAGGTTCTGTCGTCATAATCCAGGCTTCAGGATCAATTTCCTTAATGGCTTTGATGGCCTGAATATAGGCACGAACGAGTGCATATTTTACATCCCAACCCATTCCGCGGGCATATGGTGTGGTGCTGGCATGATCGCCACCCAGCCATGATATGAAACCCACTTCATTAATCGGGGTAACAATGAGCTGTTGGCCTGGGCAATAATTTTTATAAAAAGTAGCGAAAGCCGAGCAAACATCTACAAAACGCATCAGGAAATGGGGATGTAGCGGACTCAAATCTACCGGGTATCCGAAATGGCAGATATCCCAGATTTGTTGTACGCCGGTAGCCCTTGCGGCATCCATCATCAGGGCTACTGTAGAAAAATCATATTCGTATGGTTTGGTTTCAATATGGCTCCATCGGATGCCTTCTCTTACGGTATAAATACCCATGCCTAACAAACGCTGATAATCTTCTTTTACCTGAGCGATGTGACCTGTTTCGGTTAACAGGTCTACGCGGTTTCCATAATGGTTAAGCTGATCAGAACATTCATAACCGGCCATCCAAAAAGACCGGAAAGGATAAATATCTTTCATTAGCTAGCCAATAGTTTATCGGTTTCAAAAAGGGTCCACAACATTTTTTTCTTCATATCTTCAAAGGTATTATCCCATGATTTATCTTCCAGGAAGGTATCAACCTGTGCTAACCACTCTTCCTGATCAGCTGCCAGTAGTGCTTGTTCAATGGCAACAATAAATTCATCAGGATCAGAGGCGATATTTACCATTCCTGAAATTCCATAGGGCTTAACTACATCACGAATGGGGGTAGATACCACTCTTTTGCCTGCAGAAAGGTACTCTGGCGTTTTAGTCGGACTGATAAAACGGGTAGACTGGTTAATGGCAAATGGAATGAGGGCTACATTCCAGCCGGAAAGATAGGCTGGTAATTGCTGATATGTTTTTTGGCCGAGGTAATGGATATTATGGGCTTGAGGTAGCTGATCCATAGATACTTTAACTACGGGACCTAATAAGACAATTTGCCATTCGGGTCTTTTTAATGCAAGCTGGCGGATCAGTTCTGCATCAAAACGTTCGTCAATAACACCAAAGAAGCCTAATTTAATTCCAGTTATAGATTCCTGATCTGTAGGTTCAAGTGCAGTTGTGCGTGCGAGGGCAAAGTGTGCTTTATCAATGCTGCTGGGGAAAACATGAATATTGTTGTGGTGTTCTTTTTTAGCTTCGTGAAGGGAATGCCCTCCGGTAAAAACTATGTCGGCCGTTTTAAGTAGCTTTTTTTCCATGTCCAAAAGCGCTGGTGGTGCAAAGTCGAATGCCGATAATTCATCCATACAATCGAATACCGTGAGTGCGGCAGTATAATGATCAGAAAACTGGAGTGCCATGGGTGTGTAGTACCAAAAAATCCAGTTGGCAAGATCTTGTTCGCTAAAAAAATCACTGAGCAGATTACGCATGGCTGTTTTTTGTTCATCACCATCCATTCCTGGTTTAAGATGGGGTAATAAAATCACCAGCTGGTCTGTCCGCTGATCAAAAGAAAGGTGGTTTATTTCTTCTGCATCAAATACTGGCTCTTCCAGTACGAACACATTAATTTGATCTGAAAACCGGCTCATAAGGTGTTGCGGTCTCTGGAAAACAAAATCCCACCTCAAATGGGAAAAGCATAATAGGTTTTGTGGCAATAGCTGTTCTGTAATGATCATTTAAATAGTGGATTTAGGTTGAATAGGGAGATTAAAATGAACATTTACGGCCTTCAATGCTGCACCAATAACCTGGTGCATATCATAATATTGGTAGGTAGCGAGCCGACCACCGAAGATGACCTTATTTTGAGCCTGCCCGAGGGATTTATATTTTGCGAAGAGTTCATTATTTCGCTGATCGTTAATAGGGTAGTAAGCTTCTTTTTCGGGTGTCCAATCTTCCGGGAACTCTTTGGTGACCACAGTTTTTGGCTGGGTGCCGAATTCAAAATGTTTATGTTCAATGATTCTGGTATAAGGCACTTCACGTTCCGTATAATTAATTACGGCATTTCCCTGATGGTTTTCCTGATCTATTACCTGGTGCTCAAACCTTAAGCTCCGGTATTCTAATCTGCCAAACCGGTAATCATAGAACTGATCGATATGGCCGGTAAACACTACCTGATCAGCTAGGTTATCCCAGTGATTCCTGTCCTGAAAATAATCTGTATCCAGCCTTACTTCTGAACCTTCTAATAGTGCATCTGTTAATTTATTATAACCGCCTATCGGGATGCCCTGATATTTATCGTTGAAATAATTATTGTCATAAGTAAAACGAATAGGCAATCTTTTAATAATAAAAGCTGGAAGTTCAGTAGCTGGCCGGCCCCACTGTTTTTCGGTATAGCCTTTAATCAGCTTCTCGAAAATATCGCTTCCGACTAATGAAAGTGCCTGTTCTTGCAGGTTAGATGGTGCGGTAATTTGAGCCTGGTCTATCTGTGACTGGATCTTTTCTTTAGCTTCTTCCGGAGTTTTTACGCCCCATAACTGGTAAAAGGTATTCATGTTAAATGGTAAATTATAAAGCTGACCTTTATAATTTGCCATAGGGCTATTGGTATATCGGTTAAACTCTACAAAAGAATTTACATAATCCCAGATTTGCTTGTCATTGGTGTGAAAAATATGGGCGCCATATTGATGAACATTTATACCTTCTATATTCTCGCAGTATACATTTCCACCTGGATGGCTTCTTTTATCAATGAGTAAGCACTTTTTACCACGTTTGGTTGCTTCGTGGGCGAAAACTGATCCAAATAATCCGCTTCCAACAATTAAATAGTCATATTCTTTACGCATATGGTCTATCGGTTGACCAGCATGTGGTATTTAAATTCATCATATTAAAATTAAGCATCACCTCAAAATCGTCTTGGATTGAAAGAGATCGTTTATAATATTAAAATGGTAGCAAAATCAGAAAGTGATATGGTTTAGCATGGTTCTAATATTAGAGATAGGTGTTACTTTTTAGATAACCTTTAATTCATGTGTCTGGTTTAGCTAATCTGATCAAAACTACCGTTATGTGTGATTTATCCGTATTTCTACGGTAAATTAATTATAAAGTTATCACCATTGTTTTAAAACTGAAGTTGAATTCTGTTTTTAAAACTGACGAAGTTTTGCTGCGCTTTGGCCTCCGAAACTTCGTAAGTTGAATTCTGTTTTTAAAACTGACGAAGTTTTGCTGCGCTTTGGCCTCCGAAACTTCGTAAGTTGAGTGATGTTTTATTCAAGTTCCTGATGTTTTTTGCCCCATTCTTCAAGTTGCTGAATGATTGGATTTAATTCATAACCAATGGGTGTAAGCTCATATTCTACTTTAGGTGGCACTTCGGCATATACTTTTCGGGTTAAAATTTTATTTTCTTCCAGTTTCCGTAGTTGCAGGGTAAGCATACGTTCTGTAATGTTTGGCAGTAATTTTTTTAATTCACCAAATCTCAGTTTTCCACTCATTAGCCAGGAACAAATCACCAAAGCCCATTGTCCACCTATTATATTGGTGGCGTAGGCTTCCGGACATTCTGCTGCCAATGCTTTTTTGTTGGCGAAATTGGTTGATGTTTCTTTGATCTTAGACATTACTTACATTTTTTATAGTACATAACAATGGGACGCTAACCACTCTAAATTAGGTTCCTTGCTATATGTTTGCAACAGAAAATTTAAAATTTATGAATATGAAAACACTGGTTATTGTGATTCATCCTGATCTTCAAGGTGCTGTAGTTAATAAAAGATGGGTAGAAGAACTGAAAAAATTTCCTGATCAATATGTGATCCACCAATTGCATGAGCGTTATCCTGATGGAATAATTGATGTAGCCTATGAGCAGCAACTGATAGAACAGTATGATCAAATTGTATTTCAGTTTCCTTACTACTGGTTCAATTGCCCCTGGTTATTTAAAAAGTGGTTAGATGAGGTGCTTATTCATGGCTGGGCTTATGGAAGTAAAAGTGGGTATAAAGTTGCTGGTAAAAAAATAGCCCTGGCTATTAGCCTGGGGGTAGATGAGGTTGACTATCAGCCGACAGGGATTTACCACTATCCATTGGTTGAGTTACTGCGTCCGTTTGAACTTTCTTTTGAATATGTTAAGGCCAACTATCTGCCTCCTTTTGCCTATTATGGAATAGACTATAATACTTCTAAAGAGTGGATAGAAAAAAGCGTACAACCCTACCTGGATTTTTTAAATGCTTTGTAATTTTATGAGGTAGTTAACATGTGATTTTTATAGCCATGCACTGGCATTTATTTGTGAGCAGTTTTTTATAAAAAAGTAAATTTCTTATCACACATCAAGATGGGACTGGCTAAACATAGCGACTTTAGCTACTTAAACTTAGAATAAAATGTCAAAGATTCTTCATGTAATTTCAAGCCCAAGAGGCGAAGCATCCAATAGTATTAAATTGGCGAATGCAATTATAGATCAGTTAAGAGCACAGGATCCTGCTGCAGTTGTTGCGGTTAAGGATTTAACTAAAGCTCCATTCCCACACCTGGAAGAAGCGCATTTAAATGCATTCTTTACGCCGATAGAACACCATACGGAAGAAAACAAAGCGGCGATCAGCCATTCTAATCAGGCGATTCAGGAAATTATGGATGCAGATGTGTTGGTAATTGGTGCACCGATGTATAATTTCGGGATTCCTTCAGTATTAAAAGCGTGGTTTGATCATATTGGCCGTGCCGGGATTACTTTTAAGTATGGTGCAAATGGTCCGGAAGGATTAGTCACTGGAAAAAAAGCATACATTGCTGTTTCTACTGGTGGAATTTATAGCTCTGGAGACGCTGCAGGTCATGACTTTGTTGTTCCTTATATCAAAGCTTATTTGGGTTTTATCGGCATTACTGATGTAACCATTGTTAGGGCAGAAGGTTTCGCTATCCCTGGTGTACAGGAAACTGCATTGGATAAAGCAATTGATAGTATTGTTTTGTAGATAATTCACATCAAACCTATAAGGTTTTTAAAACCTTATAGGTTTGTTTTATCGAAACTCAGTTATCAAATTTAAGATTGTGCAACATGCAACTCACATGCAACTATCATGCAATAGGGGTGCAATAGGAAGGCAATAGGGATGGGGGATAGAAGTGGATGATGTTTTATCAATATTGATTCTTTTTTAGGTTGTATTCTACACAACAAAACCCGGGGACTTTGGGTGTTATTTGTTTTTTAATTACCGGTTACAATCAAACCAAGCGATATTTTCAGACAGATTTTTCTGATCAATTCCAGGTCTATACCTTAATAATCTGCATATTCCTGAAGTGTGATAAATTGATCTTTATGCTTATTCAATAGCAGTTTGAAGTTTCTTAGCACTCTTTGTGATTGTGCAACACTTTTGCCTGTTAGTTGACTAACATCTTTTGGATAGATACATACTCTTCTTATGATTAGTTTAAGGTTACCGCAACAGCGCCAGGCTTGTACAAAGAATTAGGTTTATTTCGGTGTAAGATCCTGAAAAATAAAAATAATTTCAAATACAAAAAACTAATCACGCGTAACCTAACACATGCTATTGTAAACTGCATAACCTCTCTTTTGCGACTTTACTGTTTTAATTTATTTTCACCTTTGTAACCAGCTATTAATCATATTATTATGGCACGTCAGGAAGGAAAATGGGTAAAATCAATGGGTGACTGGGTTGATCCGAATGCATTTTCCTCTTTAATTCTAAAACATCATGATGTGACCTTCTTCAAGGTTTTAGAACAAGATGAAAATAGTACACCTGATGATGATAGTTGTTTAGGGGAGATTACATTCTTTCCATCCTCTGCAAGGGAGTTTATTGACAGCTATCTTCCACAGGAAAACCCCAACGAAGATGATGATATCAAATATTATTTTGAAGGTGGTCTTAATATAATAATTCATTGCGAACAGATCCATTTGGAAGCGCTCAGATAGAAATAGCAGAAATATTTTTGCACTCTTTTGAGTACCGTTGAATTTTTTTCAAGATTTATGGAGATTTGAAAATAATATTTCTCATCATATCTTTAGAAAGGCTTATCAAATGATTTGTAACTTAATTTTAGTTCTAAAGTCTCACAAAACGAATGTTTTTCCAAATTTTGGATTACGCTACAATTTTAAGGCTACAAATTCATATCCTTATATTAATTTTAGAGCTTAATTATTTTTATACCTTAATACTGCTGAAATAGCCTTATCATGTCATATAAATTAATAGCTCTATCTTTTTTTGCCTTAATACTTAATTTAACATTGTATGCTCAAATAAAATTAGTTGATGAGCTAAACGATAGGATCATTCCAATTGATTCAAATGAAAATCTTGGCTATAGCATTAGTAAGGAGTCTCTTCTTAAAATTTTAGATGGTAAAAAGGTGATAGGTATTGGGGAGGCAACCCATGGCACCAAAGACTTCATTGATTTAAGGTTATCATTAATAAAAAATCTAGTTGAAAATCTTAACTATAAGTTAATCGTTGTAGAATGCGATTATTCTAGTACTCTAGCTATTAACGAGTATATCTGTTATGACAAAGGGACACTAAAAACTGCCCTTAAATCTATGGGATTTTGGATGTTTGATAATAATGACTTTATTCCAACTGTTGAATGGCTCAAAGCTTATAACAAAAGCCAACCCCAAATTGATAAAGTTAGATTCTACGGATGCGATATGCAAGCACCATTAATTATCAACGATATTAGTGATGGTAAAACTATATTAAATAAACCTTTGAGTTCAGATGGGATGGAATCCCTAAAGATTCTAAATAATTTTTCTAAAACAAAGTTGTCAAAATATGAACTCGATAAACTCTATAAATTGAAACTAGAACTCAATTTACAAATCCAGGAAGTTAGTGCCCCAGAGACAATAATTAATGGATTGGAAACAATTATTCAAAGAATTGATCATAGAATCATCGGCCCTGGAAAAGACCAGTATGAGTTTAGAGATAAAGCTATGGCCACTAATTTTGACAGGATATATAAACAAGCTGGTGGGTGCAAAACTGTTCTTTTGGCACACAATCTTCACGTTGGTAAAGTTAGCAATCAGCCTGGTTTAAAAGTTAGCTTAGGCGGTGAGCTAAGTAAAAAGTATGGAGTCTCCTATTATGCTTTAGGAACTACTTTTTATAGTGGAAATGTATCTGCCATTGACAGAGACTCTAAGAAATTCAAAACTTTTTATGTTGAACAAAATAATAAAAAGTTTATTGAATACATCTTCAATAGGCTAGAGAAGAATAATTTTTTATTAGATTTCAAAATTATTAACCAAGATTCAGACATTGATTCTTGGTTGAGAAAGCCTATTTCTATACGTAACATTGGAGCGGCATTCTCATTATCAAACAGCGATGATGAAAATACATCAAGATCTATTGTGCCTTATGAAACTTATGATGGAATAATTTTTCTGAAAAATACAAATGCCCTGAATCTATAAATCGTTAATTATTAAAAATGACAACTCTGTTCTGTCTCAAAAAAACGAAGAGTTAAGTTCATTAAAAATATTTCAAAGGATTTATGATATTTTTTATAGATTTATTGAAATTAACATTAAATTATGTTTCTCTTAAGAATTGGAACCCCTGAGATATTAATTTTCATTACAGGATTTGCTGTCCTTGTAATATTATTCTATTTAATTAAAGGCATTATTAGGTTCATTCGTGAAGTTCGTGGATAGAAAAATTTTGCATTTCATAAGAAAATATTTAGTCATTGAAAACTGAAGAAATCTTTCGAATGCAAATTTTCTCTCAGCTGTAAATTCCCATTTACGCTAATCACGGCAAAGTGTACAGTGGTCTCAAGAAAAGAAAGTTTCGAGAAAGTATAAGCGTATGAAAATTTTTTAATTTTGCTGGAAATTGCGAATGTGATTATATTCTTTCCCACTTAATCAATACAAATAGCCGTTAAAAGATGAGAATAATATCAGTAAGAGATAAACCAGAGTATAAAGACATCGCAATTAAATATCTACAACAAAGTTGGTCTGAAATTTCGCCTATTATTTATGAAAATTGCATATCAAATTGTATAAACGCAAACCATTTTTTGCCTCAATGGTATTTATTGGAAAAGAATCAAGAAATAATTGGCTGCGCGGGGTTAATAACAAACGACTTTATAAGCAGAATGGATTTATATCCTTGGATTTGTGCAATATTTGTTGCGGAAAACCATAGAGGAAATGCTTACGGATCAATGTTGATCGAAAAAGCAATAGCGGACACCAAAGAAGCCGGATTTAAGCATCTAAATTTATGTACGGATCACATTGGTTATTATGAAAAATACGGATTCAAGTACATTGGAAAGGGTTATCATCCCTGGGAGGAAGAATCAAGAATTTATCAGATAGAAGTATAATTAAATGAGTGACAATTTTGAATTGAATCGCCTCAATAAACGAACATTAACCTGATGCCTGTTGACAGCTGTACCTGATTAGATCCTTAAGGAACAATTCAGTATTTTACATGGACAATTAGGTTTTAAATTAATGAAGTTCCACATTGTATTTAAATATCAGAAATAAAAATATATCTCTTCCCACCTTAAAAAATTAGATAAGTTGAGTATCTACAAAAGATCCTGTATTAGAATTCTTCCATTCTGATGCAACGGATTAAGTGCCATAAGTTTTGGTTCCAGATTATTATTAGCTAACATTTTATATATCATGCTGGCTTTCCAGCTTGTATATTCTGATGTTTTTGAATTGGTACTTGTAGCATTGTATTAGAAATATTGTAGTAGTGAAAGAGAAAGTTGTTCTAACCTTTGGGGGCTTAGTCCCAAAGATGAGTTATGTATTCTTCGTTCCAATTGCTCGCATCATTACTTGCCAATTTTGCTGTGTCGTTGGTTCCTGAAAATCCTGTGTTTCAATCACTAATTACACGCTAGTAGCATAATTATTACATAGGTATGTAGCGCTCTTAAAATGTTATTCTTAAGTTGCAAGAAAATTATTTGTCATATGAAAAAAACTTTACAAGGTAAAGCCTACTTACTTTTGTTCATCATTTTCGTAGTAGTTATTATTGATTCATGTAAAAAAGACTCTCGTACTGACTATGAAAACCTACAAAAAGAACTTAGTGAAACCTCTACAGCGGCTATCATTCGGGCTAGAGAGGTTTTTATAAACCAGTCAGTAGACAATCGGGTTCAACTTACCGGAAAATCTTTGCTATCAGACAGTTTACTTAATCATCGTACGCTTTTATGGAGTGATGCCTATACAAATATTAGTGGAGATACTGTTTTTGTATTCGTACCTGTCAAGATACCTGGTACCTTAACTGTAGAACAAGGTGATTTAGCGGGAACTCGTCTTACTGACCATTTATTTCTTAGAATGATTGATTATGGAAATGGGTTTAAACCAATGCTGACTGAAATGGTTAGTATGATTCCAGACGATTCAAGCGGATGGAATATTACACAAAAATTCAGTGGTCTACTACTCCTGGAAAATTGGTATTCTCCTTTTTCAAGCTTTATAAATGTACTTAACGGAAAAGAATCTCCTCACTCAAAGAAAATAATGTCAAGCGGAGGAGCGACTACTGAAGGATATTTTGATTGCAAGACTTTACCAGTTACGCTATGTGTTGGCGTTGAGGGTTACATGGAGTGTGATACGCACCTCGTTACCACTTGTCAAGGTGGTCCTGGTGGGGGCGGTGGTGGCACTGGCGGTGGCGGTACAGGCGGTGGAGGTGTACCCCCACGAGGACCATCTGGTCCTGGAGGGGGCGGTGGCGGTGGTAGCGCTGGTGGAAAAAATTCAAATAAAGATATTATTGACAGTTTACGCGGATATCCTTGTGCTCAGGCTTTATTAGCCAAAATTAAGACACCTGTAAATACCGATATTGGCAATTTGATTAAAAATACATTTGCAAAAAATGACTTAGTTAATATAACATTCAGTGCAGACAGAAATCTTATAGGTACTAATACGGATGGCGCTGAACAAACTGGTAATAACTCAAAATTAACGGCAGAATTTTTTATTGGACTGAACCCGGACATTTTAATGAAATCAAGTCAAGAATATATTTTAGTAACAATGTATCATGAGGCACTTCATGCATTCTTTGGCAGAAAACTCCAAACACTAGGTGTGGTTGAGTTTAATAGACAATATGAAGGTGTTAATGTGAGTGGTGGAAGATTATTAGGGGTTAATAATGACGCACATATACCTATGGCTTATCAAAATTATGTAAAAGGACTCAAAGATATTATCATGGCATTTAATCCAAATTTTAATGAAGATCGTGCGTGGATACTTGCTAAGACAGGAATAATTCAAAATCTACCTGAAGAATCTAAAATCAATGATCAGGAAAGAGATACTACTAAACCTGGATACACGGGCACAAAATGTCCATAATTAATTCAATTTATGAAAAGCAGCTACAAAATCATTTTTACTTTACTATTAATCTACGCTATATTAATCACTAAACCATTATATGCTCAAAAATCACAATCAAGCAGGGATAGGGATTTGAATACCTCTAAAATAACGACTTTAGAGAAAGGGTTCATACAGATTTTTTCTAAAAGTTTTCCAGGTAAAATTTTAAAGGATAGTATTTCAATGTATGCAATAAACTTTACAATTGACGTTGCAAATGATAAGAGTAACAAAACTACTGTAACAAGAATTATTGCTAACGACAGTTTGGGTTATGTTTTATTTCCAAAATATTTGGACTTGAAAAAACTTAATTATACCGAACTATTTTTAGCAGGAGAAAAAAAGATCAGTATAATAATGCCAATACTAATCTTTGGTTATACTGAAAATAAAATAAAGTATAGGGATGAAGATGGAAATCCTTTGATTAGTTTAAAATCTGCTACAAATACAGCATTTCATCTTTATACTGATTTTCCTTACGATAACTTAAAAGAAGGAAAAGCTGGATATCCAAGCTATTTAGACAAGTATCAAAAAAATGATAAGGGCATGTTTATTAGAAAAATTATTCTTCAGCCTATGATTTCTAATCTAACCACTGTTAATTAAATAAGATGTTAAATTAATTTTGGATTTGAAGCGAGAATCTGTAAGTCAATGGTTACAGTAACTAAATGCCCTTAGATTTCATCACATGTAATATTAAATAATTTTTGAAAAAAATGAAAATTACGAGATTTAATTTATCTATATATATGCCGATAGCATTCATTGTTGCTATCCTAACGCAAGTTTTGTTCGTTTTCACAAACAATGCATGCGCGCAATCAAAAAGTCCTAAAAAAGATAGCGAGTTAGTAAACCAAATTTTTAAATTTCTAGGTCGTGAAAGTAATATAAACTCCTTAAGATCAAAACAAGAATGTTATGCTTTTAATCTAAGAATAGAATTTAAAAAAAATGGAAATAAGGCAGTTGTTTCTACTGTTAAATCTAGTAGTGCTATTGGGACTCAAATATTCTCAAATTATAATGCGCTAGAAAAACTTGATTACAGTAGTGTAATAGGAAATAACAGTCATGCTGTTGTGGTTATGCCGATATTGATTTTGAATAATCCAACTGATGAAAAAAATCCTGGTGATGCAATAAGTGGAATGAATAAAAAATCACTGCAAGATTTGATTTCTTCAATGTTGTATCCAGATGTGCTTCAGAAAAACATAGTACTCTTTCCTATCTTTACTATTAATAGAGCGGATATTCAGTAGATTGAGCTTAAAAAGTATAAGATTAATAATAAAAACGCAGTTTTGAAAGGTTAGCTTATGAATATTTCGAAACTGTGTTGTTATGACATGTAATCCAAATTCTAGTGAAGATCGTGTATGGATACTTGTTAAGACAGGAATATTCAAAATCTACCTGAAAGAATCTAAAATCAATGATCAGCTGGAAAAACCAATCCATTTGACCCCTTTTTAGCCAAAATACTATCATAAAGACAAGCAATAAGTTACAACAAATTCATTTCCGGTGGGCCGAGGTCAATCTAATCTGGTTTATCCAGTCAGGATACAATAAGGAGCAAATTATTGAAAAAGTAAAATTTGGAAATGGGCCAAATATAGTTGTTAAAGAACTAACAGGGAAATATGGTTATTTTGACCGAAACGAAAACCCAAATGTTATAAATATCGATGAAGTTGGGTTAGAGATTTGGAATCTGCAAATTTGCTAGAGACTAAACAGGCTACAGGATTTTTCCTTGCAGTAACTGTCTTACATGAATTCGTGCATCAGGCCAGAGCTGCAAATGGTTTGGATAGAAGCTATGAATATGGTTATGGCTTCGAAAATTCCGCCTTTGGATTAAAAATAGAAGATGATGGTATAACCCCTTATCATTATAGATTTAGGCTTTATAAGAAATGAAAAAATTAATCCAATTAACTTTTATCTGGAGCGCTTTTGTCACTATAGGATTATTTGCTTCGTGTTCTAGCATTGATAAAAAGAATAACCTAGATGTTCGAGATTCAGTAACCATAATAAATAGCACATTAAATTATGTATTAAAAACAGCTGATCTTCCTGAAGATTATTTTAACCAGCCACTGAAATTAATCGTTCCAAAGGGTTTATCAACAAACGTAAACATTATAGTTAACGGGAAAAAATGTATCCTCTTGCCCAACGGTATATTGCCGTCAGAAATTATGAAAAACATGGACATCTTTAGACCTATTCCACTTGTGGAAATTCCGTTATTAAAGAATGAGAATGGTATTATATCGATTGAATTGATCTTAAGATCTACAGGGCATAATTTTTTAATAGAAATGAAAGATAATAAGGAAAATAAATTCACTATATTAAATTTCGGGAAAGAACCATTTAATGTTGTAGAAACAATAGCTTCTGCTATAAAGCAATATGATAACAATAAGTTTGGTGACGATTACTACAAGGCTCTTTCCTGGACTGGCTTAAATGGGACTGACGTTTATAACAACCTGACCGATGCAGAAAAAAATGACATTGAAACAAAAAAAGCAGCCATATTAGCAAATAGAAATAATTGTGATGATTAATAAACTAACATTGATCCTAATTTTTGTTGTCTCAAGTTGCTATGCACAACAAAAAGCAAAGTCAGATTTATATCTTTATTTTAAACCTGATTCGCTAAGTTATAAAATGAACTATAAGCAAGCAAAAGACATCACCAGAAAGGGTAAAGTTGTTTCTCCGAGGTATGATTATGATGTTTACACGTGGCAATATTTTTCTGACAGCAAGATAAGACAGCGATATAAACTAATTACCGTAAACAAAGGTAATTATTGTTTAAGAGATAGTGCGTTCGTTAAAACAAACGCCAAAACCTTTGAACAAATAAGGGAAAATAATGCCATATTTTATGATTCTTCAGATGCTAAAAGGTTCCCATTTCGAAATATTTTTATTGTAGAATACATAAGTCCCGATAAGTATAAAATAGTACAAGTGCAGTCCTATATTGGTTCAGACAACTAATGTATAAAATAAGGCTCAAAAACATTTAGTATTCCGGGTCTTCTTAGATATTCCGCTAAACTTGATCAGACCAAAGTGTTGTTTCTTTCACTGGCGGAGAGGTAAGTCGTGTATATCAGCATGAAGAAACAATTTACTACGTTTTTCCGGATACAAATGGGCCACCATCGGGAACTTATGCCGGTATTCAACATGTTCTAAATAAATATTTTATACCTGTCGTCGCTAGCGTTCATACCCATAGCCCATGTAGCCAGAACCCATGTATGCTCTTTTGCCGATACTGCCTATAACCATGCCTTTAACATTAAGCTTGCATGTGTCCAAGAACCGTTAAAAAGTCTTCAACCCAGTTTTGCTACTCAGATTCTGCCTGCCCATGGTATGTGGTTATGATAAACAACCAACATCACATTATAAACTTCAGATTGATTGATAGCTTGATCAAACCAAAATCAATTAAATCTTAAAAGGTTGAGAAAGAAGGTGTGCTGTATATGTTTCTTTTAGCTGTACGTTTATATGCACTAATAATGATAAAGAGAAAATTGTCTCACAAAACGAACATTCAAATGAAAATCCTAAAAAAGGTGAATTATCTTCCATCAGTATACTTCACTAAATACATCTGGTGTTACTAGTTTTTTCCTAGATTTCGTACTATCAAGACAATAGCGGCAAAAAATACAATTGAATAAAGGATGGCAAGTCCAGGGCTTTCGAACGTATAAGTCTCAAAGTTAAATTTCTTTAAGAGAGCTAACCCTAAAATGAATGCTATTATACCAAAGAAAAATACCGACCCTCTTTTTTCCTTTTCCATGACTAATGTTTTATAAGGGCATCAATTGTAACTCCAATCAGGATTGCAGTTATTGTGAAACCGATCATTCCCAGGCAATAAGCTACAAATGCTTTGAAATAACTCATTGGCTTTTTTTTATCGAAAAATTGACCGATTGCCCAAGTCATATAGACTATTCCGAAGGCTCCGGCAACAGACATAAGCTTAAAGTGGCTGATCCCCTCAATAAGTGCGAAGAATGCAAAGATTAACATACCCATACCCATTACGAAGCATAAGAGTATGATAATCTCAAAAAAATTATAGTCGTACTTTCTAAAAAATAACTTCAACCAGAAGGCAATAAAAACGCCTATAATGATATTAGAATAGCCATAATGATCATTTATCCATTTTAGAAATATAGCTGACGTCGATTCTTTTGTAATATCAAAATTTACATACCCATCTTCAAGATGGAAAAAGTGATTTATAATACTATAGATTAACGAAGTAATGATGATAAAAACAATCGGCTTAACAAGCCGACTTCTGTTCTCTTTTATAAAGTGATTAATATTAATGCCCGGTCTTATTGCTAATTCACGGATGGTATACAGAATTCCTTTTTCAAAATGCAGTATATGCTCAATTTCATGAATAATGTAATGACTATTTATTCTTTTTATCAAGGCCGCTTGCCCACATTTAGGGCAGTAATTTTGATTTACTTCTGTGGAACAGTTTGTACAGTTCATATCTTTCTTTCAGGCATAATCTTACAGGCATTAGGGTTGTGGAACCTATTTTCAAATATAGAAAATTGACTTGAGTAGGTAAAATTGTTTTATGTTATTTAAAGGGAAATCTGTGCTGATATTAATCATTATAGCAATAATTGCCCTTTTTAATTTACTAATATGAAGTAGTTTTTGTAAAAGAAGGTACCCATCTCCTATTTGATATCTTCTTTCAGCTGTCAGTTTATATGCGCTAGCTACGGACAAAGAGAAAAAAGGTCTAAAAAATCGAAAGTATGACGTGATTGGTGAGAAATCATTAGTTTAATATATTTGAAATTATAAATATTGTAACTCTTACTAGATGTCGAACTGCTTTAAAAGGTGAAATTACTAAATAGAGTTATAACAAGTACTATACCTCCTTCCAAAGGATAAACATAGTCTCAAAAAACGAAGGAATTATAATATTATCAATAAGGATAATAGCTTTTGTACAAACCTAATCCAAACCATAAAATGATCAAACTTATGGATAAAGCAACGTAAGTGACCGAATGCTATCGATCATTCTTCAACTGATTCAATCTACTATCTATTTATCACTAAGCTATTGTAAAACTATTGGTTAAAAAAACTGTTATTTACCTAACTACGAATTTTGATCTGAGCTTCAACAAAAAATGATTGTGTTTAAATGAAATTTGATACACCAATAATTGCTTATTAACGATAATTGAACTTACAACCGGAATTGTGATTAAATTAATTTGTATCATTAATTAAAATCTAAATTTCTTCAGGTTACACACTATTTATTAAATCATCATCTATTAAAAAATTAAAGAAATGAGACTATTTTTATTTTGCGCTATTTTTTGCTTAGCCACCCCTTTTTATACAAAGGCACAAACAACTGCCGATATTGTAGAAACACTTGAACAAAAATATAATTGGTCAAGGGCTAAGGTGATACAAGAAAGCGTCACTATTAATGGTCCATCGGAAATGTTTACCAGGATTATGTCTGATAAGCGCTCTTTTGACATTTCAACTTTTTCTTATTTAAGTTCATACTTAGGCAAGTATTTTGATAAAGTTTATGGCACTGATATATTAAATGCAGCAGAAAAAACATCTGTAAATACCACAGCTGAACAAAAAGCTGCATGTGCTAAAGAAATTGCCAAAATTAAGGGCAAATTACATATCACATTAAATGCAAATGGTGCTAAATTAACAGATAATAGCTACGAACTTAGCATGACAACTTTAACTACCATTGGAGAATTCTTGAATCCGGAAAGAGGTGTCGGGGTTGCGTTAGGATGGAGACCGATTGCGAATAAAGTTGCTATTACGATTAATACGCTAAACAAAACCGGGCAACCTATAGTTAAGTGGAGTAAGGATTTCAGTACTTGTACAATAGACCTGCCTATAGTAGGAGACACTAATTATTCAAGTATAATCTTGGCGGGTTTGAAGAAGGGCGGAAAAATCTAGCAGACGCTCTGGTACCCTGTTGATAAGTCTCTATGTGGAATTTCTCGTGGCTTAGACTGTCTAATTAAGCTTGATCAGGCCAATTCGTTTTGTCTTGAGGATTGGCCATCTATCATCAAAATTATTCATTTAATTAAGAATTAAATGATGAACTATCTGAAAAGATTTTATTGATTCTTTTTTAACCTAGCTTACGTGTGACATATTTGAGATAGCTTCGATCGTGTGATTTTTACCGCTAATAACTTATGAATTATTTTTTGAGATTATACTCAAACTGGCTTTAGGAGAGAATATTGAGGAAGCATATAGTTATTAACTTGAGGTGTTGCTGAATAAATACGGAAGATCTACAGCAAACTAAAAAAGGTTAATCAAGGCCAAAGACTGGGCAGCGAAACAAAGCCCGGGCGATTGTGAAAGATACATGAAGTATCGGGTTTGAAGTGGGTTTAATGTTTACAGGTGTTGGCGAAGCCAAAGCTGTGGTAATGAAGACAGGACTAAGGAAGCCTATCAAAACTATTGTAAAGGGTTTAAAAGGCAAAAGTTACAATAATTAAGTTTGAATTTAATCTTAATCCTCATATTCCTTAATAGTCTAAAATTATTCAAGCTTGACAAGAGTTCCGGTAGTTACTTAGATTGCAGCTTCTTTGAGTTCCATAATATACTTGTCAATTCCCTCGCCAAAACCATCTAATATAATATCTATTGTTACAAAGCCTCTTTTTTGATAAAATGAAAATGTATGCTGTGAAGTTTCAATTTTGTAAGTTAAGTTAGGAAAGAGATTTCTTAATAGGTTAATTCTATAATCTGTAAAAAACTTTCCAATCCCTTTGTTATGCTTTTGAGCATGTACCATTCCCCATGATAATCCAGCCTCATTTGTCCTATCATTTGAAAATATACCACCACAACAAATTAATTCACCATCATGGATTAGGACGAAATAGTGATATTTTGTATCATGATCTAAAAAATTCTCGAAAATTTCTAATTCATCCGGTGCAAAAAATGTTGGCAAGTTGCTTTTGAAAATTTCAATACATTTTTCTCTATAAATTGATGAATATTTTAAGATACGCATTGTGAAGTGTAATTAATATATAGCTAAGATATTAATTAGGCACAATTTATTCAAAGATGATGTTGATTTGGAAGAGGCGGAGAAATCTATCAGACATAAAACTGCTGTCTTATAAAACGAAAAGCAATAGTGTATTTAGGTAAACGAAGAAGACGTCTGAAATAATGGCGAAACATGTTTTCAGTTATTACTATATTTGAAATTAACAATCATACCGAATATTCATGAATGCCCATTATCAAGGAGCCCTTAATAAAGCCATAAGCTGGATTAATGAGGAATTTAAGCCCACAGGGATAATCGTTACAGGAAGTATAATACGGGGAAATCCGCATGTAAATAGTGATTTTGACATATATGTAATTCATGAGGAAAGCTATAGGCAAAGGGTTCAAAAATATTTTGATGAGGTACCTTGTGAAATTTTTGTCAATAACTTCAAACATGTTTACGAGTATTTTGAACAGGAATATAAAGTTAATAGACCAGTTTCTGCACACATGATTGCAACCGGAACGGTGTTGATAGGAGAAGCCAACTTAGCACTTAAAAAGCTTATTGAAGACGCAAATAAGTTCCTTTTAACCGCCCCCAATATTGATGATGCAAAAAGAACGGCCACGAAATACACCATTTCCACGCTGTTTGAAGATGCAACAGATATAAAGGATAGCGACCCGATAACGTGCAGGTATTTTTTAAATAGAATGGTTCAGGATTTGATGGATTTTGTATTCCTTGATCATGGGATTCCATTGCCAAGACCAAAAGAAAGAATTAATTATATGGAATCAAATTATCCGAATATAGGTAAACTGATTTCTTCTTATTATAAAACTGAAAGTTTTAGCAGTCAATATAACATTGCTAAAGAACTTGTTATGTTAATTTGTGGTGAAATTGGATTTTTTGAGTGGGATTCTGGAAAAGTCTAATGATGACTATTTATTAATCCCATTTGTAATGCAGTAGAATCGCACTCTTTTTAAAGACTGACTTTACTTTTTATATTGAAATTTTTATCAAGTGATGAGATTTGATTGATAACCCTATTATTAATTTGCAGTAAATGATTTCTTATTAAAAAGACTTATTTGTTACGGCAAACTTATTTATTATAAATTTTAAAGCACAATCATGAGTTAAACCTTATAGGTTTTTAAAACTTATAAGGTTTGAAAGCTAAAACTATATTTGATCAAAATCCGGCTATCATTTAATATTTTAATGCTGATCATTTATCATTTTTTTAGCCTAATTAGATATACATTTGTTGATTGTAATTGGTAGCGCAACGAAAAAAGCAATTTTAGGAGCTGAAACAGGGTTAGCGTGTTATCAAACAGTAGTCTATCTGGTATAAAGTAATTGGCTTGAATCAATTTTATGGTTTTGCCAGGCTGGAGTTTTATTCAAGATAGTTTCTAGCTTTGTTCGGAAACTGCCATACGCAAAAGAAATATATTCATTGAAACCAAATATTATTAGTTTTTGCAATGCTCACTCCCTTTAAGGTTTTCTTTCTTCTTGTTACCTTTTTGGCATTAAATCTTGGTTTTTGTCATGCACAAACATCTTTCGGTTCTATCAAATATCTGGGTGTAGAAAATGGGTTATCAAATAATTCAGTCAACTCGCTGTACCTGGATCATTTTGGTTTTATGTGGATGGGTACTTATGATGGTTTAAATCGTTATGATGGTTACCATTTTAAAATTTTCAGGAGTGGTTGGGGAGATAAGAGTAATTTGGTTAATAACCACATCACGGTATTAAATGGTGATGGGAAGAACCGGATTTGGGTAGGCACCCAAAAAGGTATTTCTTATTATGATTATGCAGATTCAAAATTTCATCGGTTACCATACCTTGAAAATAAAAAGCAAAAGGAGGTTAGCTATGCCATTAACGCCATTACTGTAACTCAAAATGCTGTATACATTGCAACAGATGAAAAGGGGTTGTTTGTATTGAAAAACAACCGTGAACAGGCAGAAAGAATCTCTTTTAAAGGAAGTACTGATTTTAGCGCAAAGGCCATTTGTGCTGATGGGCAACAGTATCTCTGGGTTTTTATTAAAGATGCGGGTTTAGGTCAGCTGGATATGAAAACCAATACCATCAGGCTAATCAATACAGATGTTCGTTCGGTAACCAGTATCATTAAAGGCCTTGGCGAAGATATTTGGATAGGAACAGAAAGAGGTCTTTATGTTTATCATACGCTGAATAAAAAGCTTGAAAAATGTAAACAGTTATCAGGAAATGAAAATATAATGCGCCTGATGCTGGATCGTCAGCATAAATTGTGGCTGGCTACTGATGGTGGAGGCACTATTGTTTATGATCTAAAAAAGCAGGCGGTTAGTTATCTCTCGGCTGGCAGAGAAAAGGGATTGTTGAGCAGTAATTCCATCGCACAGATTTATGAAGATCAGGAATCGAGAAAATGGATTGCAACGTTACGTGGCGGTATAAACATTATCGATCCAGAGCAAGGCCAGTTCAAAACCATTAGGCGCAATCCGTTGAAATCAAATTCGCTGATTAATAATTTTATCCTTTCTTTTAGTGAAGACCAGTACCATAATATATGGATTGGCACTGATGGTGGAGGTTTGAGCGTTTGGAACAGAAAAAAAGATACTTTCACCAACTATACAAAAACAGGTCATCCAGGCGCTTTAAGCAGTAATTTTGTAACGAGCATTTTAAACGACGCTGATCAACATATTTGGGTAGCAACTTTTAGTGGTGGCATTGATCGGTTTGATGAGGCTACTGGTAATTTTATTCATTATCGTTGTTATAATTCGGTTAAAGGGATTGATGAAGAGAGTCTCTGGAAACTGTATCAGGATCAAGAGGGAAATATTTGGGCGGGTACCACAAAAGGGGGGGCACTTTACCGATACAATAAGGCGCTGGATAAATTCGAGCTTTTTGATCATCTGCTTACAGATATTCATACCCTTTTTCAGGATAGTGAGGGGAGGTTATGGGCTGGAAATTACAGCCAGATCATCAAGATTGATCCGGCAGGCAAAAAACATGAATATGTGAAGATAAATTCTGCTATCCGTGCCATTCAGGAGGCTGATGGTCATCGGATCTGGATTGGTACTGAAGGCGGTGGCTTACTGCTCTTTGATCCGGAAACTAAGAATATTAAGCGCTACCTGGAGCGTGATGGCTTGCCGAGTAATTCCATTTTAAACATTTTAAAAGATAAAGCAGGAAACTTATGGTCCAGTACTTATAATGGCTTATCCAGGTTTGATGTGAGGCATCATACCTTCAAAAATTACTTTGCCAATGATGGTTTACAAAGCAACCAATTTAATTATAATGCAGCTTTAAAATTATCAAATGGCGATTTTTTGTTCGGCGGTATCGGCGGATTTAATCTTTTCTCGCCAGATAGCATCAGAAAGAATAAGCGGATTCCAAAAATAATCCTGACTGATTTTAAAGTTAATAATATTTCGCTTGATCAGGATTCCACCTATCGGCATACATCGGTGGTTAATCTGGAAAAAATCTCCATTCCATACCAGTCAGCAGTCATTTCTGTTAACTACGCTGCTATTGAATTTTCATTTCAGGATCAGATTTCTTATGCTTATTATCTGGAAGGCTGGGATAGGAACTGGAATTATGTGAACAAATTAAGCACCGCATATTACTCCCGGTTAGATGCAGGTACCTATAAGCTACATCTAAAAAGTACGGATACTGAAGGTGTTTGGGCTGATAATGAAAAAGTGATTACTATCGTTATTTTACCATCCTGGTACCGTACCTGGTGGGCTTATACCATTTATCTGATTATAGGTTCGGCATTGTTTTATCTTTTTCAAACCTATCGCAACCGCCAGCGCAGGCTGAAAAACGAAATAGAGAATGCAAACCGAGAAATGGAGCGGGAGAAAGATTTAAATGAGAAAAAACTTAATTTCTTTACCAATATCTCGCATGAACTTAGAACGCCACTCACGCTGATTGTTAACCCAATTAAGGATATTTTAAATCAGAAAGAAGCGGGTATTGAAAAAAACAACCTTAATGTGGTATACCGCAATTCCAGAAGATTATTGAGTCTGGTTGATCAGCTTTTGCTCTTTAGGAAAACCGAAAGCGAGAATGACACCTTGAAAATTGTTGGGATTAACCTGTACAGTTTTGCTAAAGAAATTTTCTTATGCTTTAACTATCTGGCCCAGCAGCATCACATCCAATACACCTTTGAATGTGAAGACGAAGAACTATACATTTATGCTGATAAGGATAAAATGGAGATTGTGTTGTTCAATTTGTTATCTAACGCACTTAAATTTACACCCAATGGCGGTTTTGTTAAATTGGGCATAGAGCAGGTAAATTGTAGTGTAAAAATAGAGGTGAGCGATAGCGGTCCGGGAATACCGGAACACGTAGGTGAAAAGCTATTTGATAAATTTTATAAAGTGATGTCTAATGAATCGCTTAAAATGGGTTTCGGTATCGGACTTTACCTTGCGAAGAATTTTGTAGCATTACATCGAGGTAAAATCAGTTTTATCTCTCCTCCAGGGCTGGGCACTGTTTTTTCAATCGAACTCCCAATAGGGGAAGCTGGTATTGACCAAGTTGGAATGGCTTATCAAAATGAATTAACTTATGTAAATGAACTTATTGCACAAGAGGAGGAAAATGAAGAGAAAAATAACGAAGAAAGTATTGGTAACCTGGAATTGTTAATTTCTGATCTCCATACGATATTAATTGTGGATGACAACGCTGAGATCATTGATTACATTCGGCAGATCTTTAAAGAAAACTTTAGGATTTATACTGCTGCAGATGGTTTGGAGGGGTTTAAATGTTGTAAAGAATACCTGCCAGATATTGTTATTTCTGATGTAAATATGGGGGGACTAAATGGAATTGAGTTGTGTAAAGCTATAAAAGAGGATTCTGCTTTGAGCCATATTCCGGTGATTTTACTTACAGCTGATCCTGGTGCTGAAATAAAACTAAAGGGAATTGAAGTGGGTGCCTATGATTTTATCAGCAAGCCTTTTGATAAGGAACTTTTCACCGCTAAAATTAATGGAATTATTAAAAACCGAACCCATCTGCAATCTTATTTCTTTAATGAAATTACCCTGAAATCTGATACGCATAAAGTTTCTCAGGAGGATAAGGGATTTCTGCAGAAGTGTATTACCATTATTGAAGACAACCTGATGGAAAATAGTTTTAATGTGAAAATACTGGCTGCAGATTTAGGGATGAGCCATTCTAATCTTTATAAAAAGATCAAGGCTACCTCGGGTCAATCCATTAATAGTTTTATTCGTTTTATCAGGTTACGCAAGGCGGCAGAATTATTAATTAATACCAATCTAAATATTAACGAAGCAGCTTTCAGGGTTGGAATTAACGATACGAAATATTTCAGGGAGCAGTTTCAGAAACTTTTTAAGCTTACCCCTTCGGAGTTTATTAAAAAACACCGCAAAAGCTTTAACAAATATTATAACATCAATGCTACAGGATAACAGGCAACATATCAAAATGCCCCCCCTAAAGTGTGATTTAACCCCCTGTTTAAATCCATAAATAATCGGTACTTTGAACTTTAACCAAATGATGAAAATCGAGCAGTTTAATTTCCCAATGCATTTACTGATTAAAAATACACTGATTATTGTGGTATGCTGTATGCTGAGTTTAGCTTGTGTAGCCCAGCCTAATATCAGTACCATTGCAACTAATGGCTGGTCTAATAATTCAGTAAATACGGTAATTTTTAGGAAAAACGCTTTGGTTAGTTTTCGGCATATTCAGTATGCAGCATATTATGATGCTGATCAATTTTTAGTACTGGCCAAAAGGAAACTAAATTCGCCAACTTGGAAAACTTTAAGAACAAATTATAAAGGTGATGCAGCCGATGCACATAAATCCATCAGTATAATGGTTGATGGAGATGGGATTTTACATGTAGCCTGGAGCCAGCATAACAATGCCTTAAATTATGCACATGCCCTAAATGCAGGCAGTCTGATTTTAAGTGAGAAAAAACCCATGTTGGCTGAGCGTGAAAATAAGGTGAGTTATCCTGAATTTTACAAGCTTGCCAATGGCGATTTATTATTCCTCTACCGGGATGGAGGATCGGGTAATGGCAATCTGGTGATTAATCGCTTTGCATTAAAAACTCGAAAATGGAGCAGAATCCAGAATAATTTAATTGATGGCGAGGGCAGAAGAAATGCGTACTGGCAGGTTGCGATTGATAAAAGGGGTGTGATCCATATTTCTTGGGTTTGGCGTGAAAGCCCCGATGTAGCCAGCAACCATGATTTATGTTATGCGAAATCTGCTGATGGTGGTTTAACCTGGCAAAAATCTGATGGTGCGCCTTATCAATTGCCTATTCATGCGGATAATGCCGAATATGCCTTAAAAATACCTCAAAAAAGTGAGCTCATTAACCAGACTTCTATGTTTGCAGATGCGAATGGCAAAGTATTTATTGCAAGTTACTGGCGTGATGAGGGTGAAAGCATTCCGCAATATCATCTGGTTTATAAAACTGATGATGATTGGAAAGTTCATAATTTAAATTTCAGAAAAACCGCATTCAGTTTGAGCGGGGGTGGAACCAAGCAAATTCCCATCGCCAGACCCCAGATTATCGTTTGGAAAAATGGGAAGCGTTATGCTGCAGGCCTGATCTTTAGAGACAAAGAGCGGGGAAGTAAAGCCTCTATCGCTTTGAATGATGATTTGCAAATGACGAACTGGACGATAGCAGATTTAACCCAACAAAGTGTGGGCGATTGGGAACCTGGTTATGATACCGAATTGTGGAAAAATAGAAAAGTGTTAAGTTTGTTTTTGCAGGATGTAAAACAGATAGACGGCGAAGGAAAGGCAAGTGAGCAACCTACTGCCGTTCGGGTATTAAATTGGAAACCTAAAAAATGATTAAGCGCAATTAATATGAATAAAAATAAGACAAAAGCCAGTGTGATACTCGTGTTTTTCGCCGTATTTACTTTAAATTTTGGTGTACAGGCACAAGGTAAAAAGCAAGCTGGTAACAGTGCTTATCTGTTTGCCTATTTTACAGGGAACGATAAAGCGGAAGAATCTATTCGGTTTGCCATTAGCGAAGATGGTTATCGTTACAAAGCCTTAAATAATAACCGACCAGTTATCTCATCAGAAAAAATCAGTTCAACAGGTGGCGTTCGCGATCCTCATATTTTGCGTGGTGCTGATGGAAAGCACTTTTACATGGTTGCAACTGATATGGTTTCGGCAAAAGGCTGGGACAGTAACCGGGCGATGGTGTTGTTAAAATCGAATGACTTAATTACGTGGACATCCAGTATTGTTAATATTCAGAAAAAATATCCGAATCAGGAGAATTTAAAACGGGTGTGGGCACCGCAAACGATTTATGATCCGGCTGTTAAAAAATACATGGTTTATTGGTCTATGAAATATGGCAACGAGCCTGATAAAATATATTACGCTTATGCCAATGCAGATTTTAGTGACCTGGAAGGAACGCCAAAACAACTGTTTTTTAGTCCCACAAATGGATCATGTATTGACGGTGATATCATTTACGATAAGGGAAAATACAACTTGTTTTTTAAAACGGAGGGCAATGGAAATGGAATTAAAAAAGCTGTTTCAAACGAATTAACGAAAGGGTATGTGTTGGGAGACCGATACTTACAACAAACAACTGATGCGGTTGAGGGTGCAGGGGTTTTTAAGCTTAATGGATCTGATGATTACATTTTAATGTATGATGTTTACATGAAAGGGCGCTATCAGTTTACCAGATCGAAAGATTTGAACACTTTCAAAATCATTGATGAAGAAGTGAGCATGGATTTTCATCCCCGGCATGGAACGGTGATGTCAATTAGTAAAGAAGAAGAAAACCGCTTGTTGAGCAAATGGTATAGCAGTTCATCGGTATTGCAGGGTGCAGGAAATCCATCCATCAAGCAGAATAACATTGTGCTTGATACCATAGCCAAAACGGTTTATTTGCCTGTTAATGATGGTACGAATCTAAAAGCATTTGATCCGGAATTTTCGAAATTTTCTGGTGTGAGTATTAAGCCTGAGGGAAAGGTTGATTTTTCTAAAGGACCTGTGCGTTATACTGTTAAAATTGGAAACCAGATGGCTCAAACTTATGCCGTATCTGTCACGGTTAATCGTAATCCAGTATTAAATGGCTATTACGCTGACCCTGAAATTCTGTATTCCAACAAAACTTCAAAATTTTATTTATACCCTACCAGTGATGGCTTTACTGGCTGGAGTGGTACTTATTTTAAAACTTTTTCATCTGCAGATTTAGTGAACTGGAAAGATGAAGGTGTGATTGTAGATTTAAATAAGGATGTTTCATGGGCGAAGAAAAATGCATGGGCACCAACTGCGATAGAGAAGAAGGTAAATGGCGTATATCAATATTTTTACTATTTCACTGCTGCACAGAAAATTGGGGTAGCCATTGCTGATCATCCTGCTGGTCCTTTTAAAGATAGCGGGAAACCATTAATTGCGAAAAGGCCTGCAGGCATAAAGGGCGGACAAGAAATTGATCCTGACGTGTTTACCGATCCAAAAACCGGGAAAAGTTACTTGTATTGGGGTAATGGATACATGGCCGTTGCTGAAGTGAATGACGATATGATCTCCATTGATTCTAATTCCATTAAAATCATTACACCAGATGATAGCTTTCGTGAGGGTACAGAAGTTTTTTATAGAAATGGAAAATACTATTTTTTATGGTCGGAAAATGATACCAGAAGTCCGGATTATGGAGTGAGATATGGCTTTTCTGATTCACCTACCGGAAAAATTACGGTTCCTGCAAATAATTTAATTTTATCAAAACGGCCAGACCAGGGTATTTATGGTACTGGCCACAATAGTGTGATTCAAATTCCGGGTAAAGATGAGTGGTATATGGTTTATCACCGTTTTAACAGACCAAAAGGGATAACCATGGGTGATGCCGCAGGCTACAACAGAGAAGTTTGCATTGATCAAATGGAATTTGAAGAAAATGGCAATATTAAGAAAGTTATTCCCACATTGGAAGGCATAAACCCCATTCGTAAATGAGAACAATAAAATTATTTTCAATGGCATTTCTTTTAATCCTATTTTATGGGTTAACGGAAGTGCATGCGCAAGCAAAAGAAGCCGTACTTGCTCAGCTTAATTTGGCCAATCAATATTGGCAGGCTAAAAATAAACCACAGGTTCGTGCTTTTTGGGATCATGCCGCCTATCATACGGGCAATATGGAACTTTATCAGCTCACCAAAAATGAGGCTTATCGTAAATATGCAGAGGATTGGGCGGAACACAACCAATGGATGGGAGCGAAGTCTGCGGATAAATCTGAATGGAAATATAACTACGGTGAAACAGATGATCATGTGCTTTTTGGCGACTGGCAAATCTGCTTTCAAACCTATATCGATCTTTACCATATACAACCTGCTGAATACAAGGTGGCTCGTGCGAAAGACGTGATGCAATATGAAATGAGTACGCCAAATCATGATTACTGGTGGTGGGCAGATGGTTTGTATATGGTGATGCCTGTAATGACTAAACTTTATAAGTTAACGGGCGATCAAAAATATTCGGATAAGCTTTATGAATATTTTATGTATGCCAATAGCATTATGTATGATCAGGAAGCGAAGCTTTATTACCGCGATGCCAAATATGTGTACCCAAAGCATAAAAGTACCAATGGTAAAAAAGATTTCTGGGCGAGGGGTGATGGATGGGTTTTCGCAGGTTTGGCTAAGGTGTTAAAAGATCTTCCTAAAAATGATCCACACCGGGCAGAATACCTTACCAAATACCAGAATATGGCCAAGGCTATTGCAAAATCTCAGCAAAAAGAAGGCTACTGGACAAGGAGTATTCTTGATCCTGAACATGCTCCCGGTGCAGAAACCAGTGGAACTGCATTTTTTACCTATGGTTTGCTTTGGGGCATTAACAATGGCTATTTAAAAGAGAAAACATATCTTCCTGCAGCAAAAAAGGCATGGAAATACTTGTCAGAAACGGCCTTACAAAAGGATGGAAAAGTTGGGTATGTACAGCCGATTGGTGAAAAAGCCATACCAGGCCAAGTAGTAGATGCAAATTCTACAGCCAATTTTGGTGTAGGTGCCTTTTTATTAGCAGGCTGTGAAATGTATCGTTATTTATCAAATCAGAAGTAGAGCTTAATTCAATGAAAATAAAAAATATTACCATCGCTTTTTTGATGCTGATGGGCCTTGGCGGATCGGCAATTGCACAGAAAGTAAAAAGTAAAAAAAGCGCAGTGCTTAACGACAGGCAATTCTGGATCCAGCAGATGGATAAAATGGTTCGTCCGGTGTTACAAAATTTAGCCAATGATAGTTTACGGATTGCCATGCCAAAGGTAACCTCAGTGCATGTTGATAATAAAGAACACCGGATTAAAGTTCAATATGTAGAAGTGTTGGGAAGGGTTTTAAGTGGCATTGCGCCATGGTTGCAATTGGAAGATGGGGCTGCAGAAGAGGTTGCCTTAAGGAAGCAATATCGCGAATGGGCACTAAGCGGATTAAAAAATGCTTTGGATTCTAATGCCAAAGATTTTATGAATTTTGATATCGGCGGGCAACAACTGGTTGATGCTTCCTATGTGGCGCTTGCCGTAGTACGGGCACCCTGGTTATGGGAAAACCTGGACAAGAAAAATCAAACTTTATTGATGAAATCCATTGTTACTACCCGAAAATTTAAGCCGGTATTTTCTAACTGGCTACTGTTTTCAGCCATGAATGAGGCTTTCTTAGCCAAATTTGGATATGACTGGGATCCAATGCGTGTAGATTATGCACTGCAGCAAATGGAACAATGGTATACCGGTGACGGGATGTATACCGATGGCACCTCATTTGCTTTTGACTATTACAATAGCTACGTGATTCATCCTTACCTGGCGGCGCTTTCAGAAATTATTGGCAAAAAAACCAATGCCTATAAGGATATGTTCGAGAAGATTAAGAAACGTAATGAAAGATATGCCATCATTCAGGAGCGATTAATTAATGCAGATGGAACTTATCCTGCAACTGGCCGCTCGATCATTTACCGTGGTGCTGCATTTCATCATTTAGCGGATATGGCTTTGAGAAAAGCACTGCCAAAGCAGTTATCTGCAGAACAGGTTCGCTGTGCATTGACTGCCGTGATCAGAAAAACATTGGAAAGTCCTACCACCTATAAAAATGGTTGGTTAACCATTGGCTTATATGGTGAGCAACCTGAATTAGGCGATTTTTATAATAACCAGGGTAGCCCTTATATTGCTTCTAATATTTTTCTACCGCTAGGCTTGCCTGCCAGTGATCCCTTCTGGGCAAATCCACCAGAAAAATGGAGTGCGCAGAAAATTTGGAGCGGCGAAAATTTCAAAAATGACCACAGCGAAAATTTAAAGTAAAACCAAGAATAAAATAAGTGTTTATTAACTCATTCACTTTTAATTAAACCAAACAAATTAGTTATGAATAAGAAAATCAATTTTATCTTATGCTTTTTAACCCTCTCTTTATTTATCTATCAACTTGCTTCTGCGCAGCAAAAATATGCTTCATTTACGCCGGGTAAAATCTGGAAGGATGATAAAGGGGTACACATTAATGCGCATGGTGGTGGAATAGTTGAACATAAAGATACCTATTATTGGTTTGGTGAACATAAAATTGAAGGTGAAAAAGGAAATACTGCACAGGTTGGGGTTCATTGCTATTCTTCGAAAGATTTATATAACTGGAAGGATGAAGGCATTGCGCTATCGGTTTCTGATGATCTGAAAAGTGATATTGCAAGGGGCTGTATTTTAGAAAGACCTAAGGTAGTTTACAATAAAAAAACCAAGAAATTTGTAATGTGGTTCCACCTGGAACTTCTTGGCAAAAGTTATGAAGCCGCCAGAAGTGGTGTGGCTGTAGCAGATAAACCTAACGGGCCATATACTTTTATCAAAAGCTATCGCCCTAATGCAGGTAAAACGCCATTTTATGCTGATGGCACACCTGAAGCAGAAAAGGTGAATTGCGAAAATCCGGCAAATAAAAGTGATGGCTTTTTCTGCAGAGATTTGCCTGGCGGACAGATGGCAAGGGATATGACTGTTTTTGTTGATGATGATGGCAAAGCTTATCATGTGTTTTCTTCTGAAGAGAATTTTACCTTGCACTTAGCTGAATTAAGCCCGGATTATTTGAGTCATACGGGCAAGTTTATCAGAATTTACGTGGGGCAACAAACAGAGGCACCAGCTTTATTCAAGAAAAATGGTACCTATTATATGGTGGGTTCTGGTTGCACAGGTTGGGCTCCAAATCCTGCCAGATGGTTTAAGGCCAGTTCCATTTGGGGGCCATGGACGTATATGGGGAATCCTTGTCAGGGACCGGGTGCAAATATCACATATGGTGGACAAAGCACCCACATTCTTCCGGCTCCAGGGAAGAAAGGTGATTTCATTTTTATGGCAGATAAATGGGAACCTAAAAATGCCATTGATGGTCGTTACCTCTGGTTACCTATTAAATTTGAAGGCGATAAGCTTACTATAAATTGGCAGGATGAATGGAGCCTGAGTACGTTTAGTAAGTAAGTTATCTCGACTTACGAAGTTTTGATGGGATTGTGTGTTGGCGAACTTCGTCAGTCTAAATTAATTGAACACTTAATTATCTTTCTATAGGTATCTAAACTGGAGTTTTATTCTAGATCTCTATTAAACTGACGAAGTTCTGCCCCGCTTTTGGCCTTTGAAACTTCGTAAGTTTCGCTAACCCGACTTACGAAGTTTTGATGGGAATGTGTGCAGGGGAACTTCGTCAGTCTAAATTAACTGAACACTTAATCATCTTACTCTTATTTAAAATTGAGGTTCTTTCTATATTTCCAATAAACTAACGAAGTTCTGCCATGCTTCAGGCCTTTGAAACTTCGTAAGTTGGCTAATTGAGTTACGAAGTTTTGATGGGAATGTGTGCAGGAAGAACTTCGTCAGTCTAAATTAACTGAACCTTACTCTACTTATTTAAAATTGAAGTAACATTTCTAGATCTCCAATAAACTGACGAAGTTCTGCCACGCTTTTGGCCTTTGAAACTTCGTAAGTTGGCTAATTGACTTACGAAGTTTTGATGGGAATGTGTGCAGGAAGAACTTAGTCGGTCTAAATTAACTGAACACTTAATCGCCTTACTGTAGATATCTATACTGGAGTTTCATTCTAGATCTCCAAATAAACTGACGAAGTTCTGCCCCGCTTTTGGCCTTTAAAACTTCGTAAGTTGGCTAATTGACTTACGAAGTTTTGATGGGAATGTGTGCAGGGGAACTTCGTCAGTCTAAATTAACTGAACCTTACTCTACTTATTTAAAATTGAGGTTCTTTCTAGATCTACAATAAACTGACGAAGTTCTGCCACGCTTTTGGCCTTTGAAACTTCGTAAGTTTTTGCTGAACTGACTTACGAAGTTTTGATGGGAATGTGCGCAGGAAGAACTTCGTCAGTCTAAATTAACTGAACACTTAATCATCTTACTCTACTTATCTAAAATTAAGGTTCTTTCTAGATCTACAATAAACTGACGAAGTTCTGTCCCGCTTTTGGCCTTTGAAACTTCGTAAGTTGGCTAATTGACTTACGAAGTTTTGATGGGAATGTGTGCAGGAAGAACTTCGTCAGTCTAAATTAACTGAACCTTACTCTACTTATTTAAAATTGAGGTTACATTTCTAGATCTCCAATAAACTGACGAAGTTCTGCCCCGCTTATGGCCTTTGAAACTTCGTAAGTTGGCTAATTGAGTTACGAAGTTTTTATGGGATTGTGAGTAGGGGAACTTCGTCAGTCTAAATTAACTGAACACTTAATCATCTTACTCTTATTTAAAATTGAGGTTCTTTTTAGATCTCCAATAAACTGACGAAGTTCTGCCCCGCTTTTGGCCTTTAAAACTTCGTAAGTTGGCTAATTGACTTACGAAGTTTTGACGGGAATGTGTGCAGGAAGAACTTCGTCAGTCTAAATTAACTGAACACTTAATCATCTTACTCTTATTTAAAATTGAGGTTCTTTCTAGATCTTTAATAAACTGACGAAGTTCTGCCCCGCTTATGGCCTTTAAAACTTCTTAAGTTAACTAATTGACTTACGAAGTTTTGGTGAGATTGTGTTCAGAGGACTTCGTCAGTCTAAATTAATTGAACACTTAATCATCTTTCTGTAGGTATCTATACTGGAGTTTCATTCTAGATCTCCAATAAACTGACGAAGTTCTGCCATGCTTTTGGCCTTTGAAACTTCGTAAGTTGGCTAATTGACTTACGAAGTTTTGATGGGAATGTGTGCAGGGGAACTTCGTCAGTCTAAATTAACTGAACCTTACTCTACTTATTTAAAATTGAGGTTACATTTCTAGATCTCCAAAAACTGACGAAGTTCTGCCACGCTTCAGGCCTTTGAAACTTCGTAAGTTGATATAATCAGGGAAAAATATCTTTTGTTGATGAAGAATAACAATTCAACCCCTAAATATTACCGTTATGCCCCTCACTACTTGTATTATTTTAATGGTTAATTTGTATAATAAATAGTATTAAACAGTATAAATGAGTATGTTATATTATATGTGATAGTAATAGAAAAGCTTCTTTTAAAGTAAACCATTTTAGTTTCTATAGCTAATACATTAAAGTTGACAGTGTAAAACCACTTAACAAGTCATACTAAGAAGTATACCGATACCTTAAATGCTTGATTGAAAACTGTTATCGTCCAAAATGTTATTTTTTATACTTAATCAATATTTTCTAACCTTTAAACTATCTAAAATGAAAAAACAATTTAAAAATTACTTCGTATTAAGCTATGCGATAATCGCGATGTTTACCGCGTGCAAAAAAAATGAAAATGCACAGATTGAGCACCCATCGAAAACTGAATTGATGGGTAAGCTAGCTACCATTAGCGCTGACAGCGTCACATTTACTTTTCGCCCTTTGCATATTGTGGGCTCAACAGTGGCAGCAGCAGATATAGAGGTGCTTACTGATGGTGGTAATGCCGTAATTGAAAGGGGGATGGTTTGGGGCACGGCACCAAACCCTTCGATAACAAATAGTAAAGTTAAACATGGCAATGCTGGCCTGGGAAAATTTAGGGTGATGCTTAAAAGCCTTACGCCAAAAGTAACCTATTATGCCAGGGCTTATGCGATTAATGCCAGTGGTGTTAGTTATAGTAGTAATGTTACTTTCAAAACCATAGCAAAGGGTAATATCACTTATACTTTCAATAAATCTGCAAATCCTACAACACAAGAACTTGCAGCTTATGGTAGGTTACAGGTAGCTATTGATAGTGCGGTTTGGTACCTTGAAAATTATACTTCTGCAACGAAACATCTTTACTTAAATTATGATAGTGGAGTGCCAACTGCAGATGCCAATAATGAGGGTTGGATGAGATTTGGAAGCAATTCTTCCTATCAAAACCTGCGAACTATGCTTCATGAATCTGATCATTCGTTAGGTACAGGAACTTCATCATGGTGGTCAAGTCATATTGTAGATGGTAAACTTCAGGCACCTAGCGTAACGTCGTTATTACAGATTATTTTAAATGATAGTACTGCAAAACTTAATGGCGATTCGCAACACTGGTGGCCTTATGGTCTCAATCAAAATTCTGAAGTTTCATCTAGTTGGGATTATGTGTACAATTGCTTAATTCTGGAGGCCATGCGTAAAGATGGTTTAACTCAGTTTAGTGGAGCATATAACCGGTAATCATTGGATCTAAATTTAATTACTCATGCAGCCGTGATCAGCGGGTGCATGAGTAATTATTTCTAACCATAGGCGTCTTTTAAGCTTTGCTAACATAAAAGATGATTTATTTTCTTGAGAATTTTGACTCCTCATCTCAGGTTGCCAATCTTCCGCAACTTATAATAAAATATAAGCATCAGTATTCAAATACCAAAAGTATAATTTACTCCTATTTTACTGGCAGTGCTTAATTCAAATCCATTCTTAAAATAACCGTTAGTTAGACGATTAATTTTATGAAATCTAGGTGAAATGTGCCTTTTTTAAAGAAAAATAACGCTTTAACCCCTAAATATTACGATTATACCCCTCCTTCATATCCCGTTTTTAGTAGTTCTTTGAAACAACCAAGTCATAAGGGATAAGGATAACACAACCATCAACTGATCTAACTAAATAATTAAAAGACTATCAGGCTATTCCAGTTTGATGAATTCAGTTAATAGTTTTATTGATACTTCATTCATTTTGACTGCATTTTTCAACAAACAATTTATTCTAACTAATCAAACAATTTTAAGATGGCTAAAAGTTTACTAAACATGCAAAAATGCATTTTTATGTTTCTGGTTACCGTAATTCTTAACGGTATCTATGTGGAAACATCAAAAGCGCAAACCACTAAAATGCCAGTAAGTGGACGCGTATCGGATAACAAGGGAGTCTCCATTCCTGGAGCAACCATAAAAGAAAAAGGGACGAGCAATGTGACCATTAGTGATGCAGATGGTAATTACAAAATCAACGTAGGCAGAGGTTCTACACTAGAATATACCTTTGTTGGGTATGCACCTAAAAGCATAAGTGTAGGTGAACAAACCAGGATAAACATTACACTGCTTGATGATGAGGGGCAGGGGCTTGAAGAGTTAGTTGTGGTGGGTTTCGGGAAGCAGAAAAAAGTAAATCTGACTGGTGCTGTGGGAACCGTAGATGCGAAAGCTTTAGAGAACCGTCCGGTTCAGAATGTATCTCAGGCTTTGCAAGGCTTAATACCAGGATTAAATATTTCTCAGAATAATGGTTCGTTGGAAAGTACGCCAAGTATTAATATCAGGGGTACCGGAACCATCGGGAATTCGTCATCAGATCCACTTATTTTAATCGATGGAATGGAAGGATCATTAAATGCCTTAAATCCACAAGATGTTGAAAGTATATCGGTATTAAAAGATGCCTCAGCTTCATCTATATATGGTTCAAGGGCTGCATTTGGTGTGATCTTAGTGACGACCAAAAGGGGTAAAGCAGGTAAAGTTCAGGTTAATTACAACAATAGTTTCCGTCAAACCCGCCCGGTTTTATTACCTGAAATGATGGATTCGTACACCTTTGCCTTATACTTTAATGATGCAAGTACAAATGGTGGCAGTGCCCCTCATTTTGATGCCACTGCTTTACAACGGATTAAAGATTATCAGGATGGAAAAATTACGAGTTCCACCATTCCTAGTCCAAATAACAAACAATTTTGGGCTGATGGTTATGCTTATGGAAATGATAACATCGACTGGTATAAAGCGATGTATATGGACCATAGTTTTTCTCAGGAGCATAACTTAAGCCTAACCGGCGGAACTGAAGCTACATCTTATTATTTATCAGGAAATTTATTAGACCAAACTGGTATGATGCGCTTTAACCAGGATGGTTATGGCCGTTATGGTGCAACAGCAAAGATTAATACTAAAATTTCAGATTTTTTAACGGCTAATTACAGCAATCGTTTTTTAAGAGAAACCTATCACCGTCCGTCTGCCTTAACTGATGGTTTTTATGAAGCCACAGGCCGACAGGGCTGGCCAACTTTACCTTTGTATGATCCTAACGGATATTTATTTAGCTCTCCTTCTCCAGCATTGGAAATGGCTGAAGGCGGGGAAGATAACCAGGTAAAAGATTGGATGTATCAGCAATTTCAATTGGTTTTGGAACCGATTAAAGGATGGAAAACATTTGGAGAAGCGAATTATCGTACCCAGACACAATTTCGTCATTGGGATTCGCAACAAACATTTAACCATGATGTAAATGGGGTACCATATTTATATAAACGAAGCTCAAATGTTTATGAATATGGTTTTAAAGAAAATTATTTCAATATTAATATCTATTCTGAATATTCAAAAAGCTTCGCAAAGCATAACTTTAAAATCATGGCAGGGTTTCAGTATGAAGATACCCAATACAGAGATGTGAGTGGCCTGCGAAATGGTATCATTGTTTCTGATATTGCTACCTTAAATACCACTTCTGGCTTAGATGCAGATGGTAAAGTACTTGCGCCAACAGTTACGGGGCAGTATCAGAGCTGGGCTACGCAAGGTTTGTTTAGTCGTTTAAATTATGATTACGATGGAATTTACTTGTTAGAAGCAAATTTACGTTACGATGGATCATCTCGTTTCCGATCAGATAAACGTTGGGGCTGGTTTCCATCAATTTCTGCCGGATGGAATATTGCCAGAGAAGAATTCTTTAAAGACAGGTTTGCATTTGTTAATACCTTTAAGTTAAGAGGATCATACGGTAATTTAGGAAATCAGAATACAAAGGTTTGGTACCCAACCTACCTTACCATGCCTATAGGAACTGCAAACGGATCTTGGTTAATTAATGGCGCCAGACCGAATACGGCAAGTGCCCCAGGTATTGTAAGTTCTACTTTAACATGGGAAACGATAAAAAGTTATAATGCAGGTTTAGATTTTAGTTTCCTGAAAAATCGATTGACTGGATCTTTTGATTGGTATAACCGCAAAACGTTAAACATGGTTGGGCCAGCTCCTGAATTACCTGTTACCCTAGGTACAGCCGTACCATCCACTAATAATACGGATTTAAAATCTATGGGTTTCGAATTTGAAATTGGTTGGAATGATCGTTTGAAAAATAATCTTGGTTATGGTATTAAATTCTTACTGTCTGATTATAAAACCACTGTTACCCGCTATCCTAATGCCACCATGTCTTTAAACACTTATAGAGAAGGGCAAACATTAGGTGAAATTTGGGGCTATACCACTATTGGCATCGCTAAAACCCAGGCGGAGATGGATGGTCATTTAGCTACCTTAAGTAATGGCCAGTCTGCATTCGGATCGCAGTGGTCTGCAGGTGATATCATGTATGCAGATTACAATAAAGATGGTAAACTGGATTGGGGAAGCTGGACACAAGGTGATTCTGGTGATGCACACCTGATTGGCAACAGTACTCCTCGTTACAGAGTGGGTTTAGACATTAATTTAGATTACAAAGGATTTGACTTCAGGGCCTTCTTCCAGGGGGTATTGAAAAGAGATTACTGGCAAAACAGTTATTTTTTCTGGGGAGCTACAGCTGATAAATGGTGGTCAACAGGTTTAGTTCAACATGCTGATTATTTTAGAAATGATCCAAACAGCCCGCTAGGTTTAAACTTAGATTCCTATTATCCAAGACCAACTTTCGGAACAAGCAAAAACCAACAAACACAAACAGGCTATTTACAGGATGCATCTTATATCCGGTTGAAAAATGTGCAATTGGGTTATACTTTCCCTCAGCAGCTTACTAAAAAGTTTGGTGCGCAGAAATTTAGAATTTTTGCATCAGGCGAAAACCTGGTTACCTGGACTAAGCTGGCCAAAATGTTTGATCCGGAAACCATTGATGGGGGTGCAAACGGAAGTGTATATCCACTTTCTAAAGTGCTATCAGTTGGTTTAAGTTTAACTTTTTAATTAAATAGACATGAATTTCTCGAAGTTTATCACAAATAGTTGCCTGGCAACATTAATCATCATCACATTGGTAACTGGTGCTTGTAAAAAAGCATTGGATAAAGAGCCAATGTCTAATATTACACCCGAAAAGTATTTACAGGAAGAAGGTCAGCTTGCAGCTTATGCCATTGCAAGGTATCCAGATATTCTACCATCTCATGGCAACTGGTCTTTTGGTACTTTTGGTACTGATGGTAACACCGATAATATGATTGTACCTGTACTGGATAATAAATTTATTCCAGGTTTGTGGCGCGTAGAAGCAACTGGTGGAGATTGGAATTTTGGTAACATCTACCAGGTAAATTATTTTTTAAGTACGGTAATCCCAAGGTGGAAAGCCGGAGGGATTGTTGGTAATGCCGATAATATTAAGCAATACATTGGCGAAATGTACTTTTTAAGGGCTTTTGAATATTTTAAAAAATTGCAGGCACTGGGCGATTTTCCGATCATTAAAACAGTTTACCCTGATGAAAAGGAAATTTTAACGCAAGTGAGTAAAAGACAGCCTCGTAATGAAGTAGCCAGATTTATCATTTCTGATTTAGATTCTGCTGCGCTGTTATTAAAAACATCTCCTGATGGAACAAAAAACAGAATTTCTAAAGCTTGTGCGCAATTGATAAAATCGCGTGTTGCCTTGTATGAAGGAACATGGCTTAAGTATTTTAAAGGTACTGCATTTGTTCCAAACGGCCCAAATTGGCCTGGTAAATCAAAAGATTACAATGCCAATTATCAATTTCCGACAGGAAATATCGATACGGAGATACAGTACTTTTTAGGCGAGGCTATGTCTGCCGCAAAGAGCGTGGCAGATGCTGTGCCATTGGTTGCGAACACCGGAATTATAGAATCGCCAAATAACGAGAATCCTTATTTCAGTATGTTTAGTGCCGTTAATATGTCTGGTTATAGTGAGGTTTTGTTGTGGAGACAATATGGTGCTGGCTTGGTTACCCATAATGTTCCGGTGTATGCACAAGCTGGAAATTATGCTGTTGGTTTATCCAGAAGTATGGTAGAAAGTTTCTTGATGGCAAATGGATTACCAATTTACGCTACCGCAAGTAATTATGAAGGAGATGATTATATTGCTGATGTTCGAAAAAATAGAGATGGAAGGTTAAATTTATTTTTAAAAGAGCCTGGACAAAAAAATGTGCTGGTTAATGCTACTCAGGGAACACATGCCACACTCGTTGAGCCGACACCAAGAATTTGGGAATCAAGCTACGATCAAAAATATACTACAGGCTATACCATTAGAAAAGGATTAAGCTATGATGGGGCACAAGCCAATAATGGGCAAGGTTATACCGGAAGTATTACTTTCAGAGCAAGTGAAGCTTACCTGAATTATATTGAAGCCAGTTATGAAAAGAATGGATCAATAGATGCTGATGCAACCAAATACTGGCAGCAACTCAGAACAAGAGCCAAAGTAAATACAGATTTTCAGCAAACGATAGCTGCGACTGTAATGTCAAAAGAAACACAGGATTGGGGGGCATATTCTGCTAACACACTGGTTTCTCCAACGCTTTATAATATTCGCCGCGAAAGAAGGAATGAATTAATGGCTGAAGGCTTAAGGTATATGGATTTAAAAAGATGGAGGGCGATGGACCAGATGATTTCAACGCCGTACCACTTTGAAGGTTTTAAACTTTGGGGCCCAATGAAAAGCTGGTTTACTGCATCTCAAATTGTTTTTGGCGCTGGCAATTCAGCATCAGTTGTTTCAGATCCGGCATTAAGTGTTTATCTACGTCCGCAAGAAATCCGTTCAAATGCTGATTCTTATAAGGGGGCTAAATGGACAATGGCACATTATTTAAGCCCGATTGCTACACAACACTTTAACATTACATCCACAAATGGTGATTTTAATAGCTCACCAATTTACCAAAATCCAGGTTGGCTAACTACAGGAGGCTCAACACCAACATTATAGTCTTTCTTTTCGGTTGCAGGTATTCTCCGATGAAGGTGTACCTGTAACCAAAAAACATTATTTTTAGCTTATGAAACTCAAAACGATCCTTTCCGTAACTTTTTTGGCGATCTTGTTTTCGCATCAGGTTGATGCTCAAAACAACGATTGGGAAAATCCAAAACTGGTAGATGAGGGAAAGGAAAAAGCCCATGTTACCTTTATGTTATTTGATCAAAAGAATGATGTAATTGGTGATGATTACTCGAAATCTCCCTATTATAAATCCTTAAATGGCCAGTGGAAATTTAATTATGTAGATAAATATGCCGATCGTTCGCAAGATTTTTATCAAACCAATTTCAACGATGGTGGATGGGCCAATTTAACTGTTCCATCTAATTGGGAGTTAAATGGTTTCGGCATTCCTATTTATACCAATATCACTTATCCTCATCCTAAAAATCCACCTTTTATTGGCGAGAACAATCCGGTAGGGACTTATAGAAAAACCTTCACCGTGCCTGAGAACTGGGCAGAAAGGGAAACCTTAATCCATTTTGGATCCATTTCTGGTTGTGCTTTTATTTACGTGAATGGTAAAAAAGTTGGGATGACCAAAGCATCCAAAACGCCGGCAGAATTTGATCTTACGCCTTACTTAAAAACTGGAACAAATGTATTGGCCGTTCAGGTTTTTCGCTGGTCTGATGGAAGTTATTTAGAAGATCAGGATTTCTGGAGATTGAGTGGGATAGAACGGAACGTGTATTTGTACTCCATGCCAAAACAAACCATTTGGGATTTCTTTTTAAAGGGAGATTTAACACCCGATTATACCGATGGATTGTTCAGTGCTGATGTAGATCTCCGCAAGTTTGCCGGACAAAATATTAGTGGTGGTTCTGTGCATGTTTCACTTCAAGATCAAAATGGTAAAACCGTTTTCAACAAAACGCAAACTTTTAACGGTTCTGCAGAGGCTATCCAAACTGTTAAATTTAATGGTACAATAAAAAATCCATTAAAATGGAATGCTGAGCAACCCAATTTATATGATTGTATCATTACTTTGGAAGATGCCAAAGGTAAACAAGTTGCGGTTACAGGGGCCAAAGTTGGTTTTAGAAAAGTGGAAATTAAAAATGCACAGCTGTTAATTAATGGGGTTGCTACTTATGTTCACGGCGTAAACCGCCATGAGCATGATGATGTAACCGGACATACCACTACCAAAGAATTGATGCTAAAGGATATTCGCTTAATGAAAGAATTTAACATCAACGCTGTTCGTTTATCACATTATCCAAATGATCCGCTCTGGTATAAATTATGTGATCAGTATGGGTTGTACCTGGTAGATGAGGCCAATATTGAAACACATGGAATGGGGGCAGAGTTGCAGGGTTCATTCGATAAATCGAAACATCCTGCATACTTGCCGGAATGGGCTGCGGCACACGTAGATCGTACGGTTCGGATGGTGGAACGTGATAAAAATCATCCTTCAATTATTATCTGGTCACTAGGAAACGAATGCGGTAATGGTCCGGTTTTTCATGACAATTATAAATGGATTAAGCAACGGGATAATAGTCGTCCGGTTCAGTTTGAGCAGGCTGGCGAAGATTGGAATACCGATATTGTTTGCCCAATGTATCCAAGCATTGGCTCAATGAAAAAGTACGCCAGCGACGCTACCAAAACCAGACCTTATATCATGTGTGAATATGCACATGCCATGGGCAACAGCAACGGGAACTTTAAAGAATACTTTGATATTATTCGCGGCAGCAAACACATGCAGGGTGGTTTCATTTGGGATTGGGTAGACCAAGGCATTAAAACGAAGGATGCCAATGGAAAAACTTTCTGGGCTTACGGTGGTGATTTGGGCGGTTTTTACTGGCAAAATGATGAAAATGGCGTGGCAGATGGAATCATCAGTGCAGACCGCACACCAGATCCTGGCGCTTATGAAATCAGAAAAATTTATCAGAATATTTTATTTACTTCCGCAGATATTTCCAGAGGCAATCTAACAGTTGAAAACCTTTTTGACTTTACCAATCTGAATCAATATGATTTTAAGTGGGTGTTAACCAGTAATGGTAAGGCGATTAAAGAAGGCACTTTTGATGTTAGCATTGATCCGCATACCAAAAAGGAGATTAAATTAAACCTTCCAACATTTAAATCTGTTGCCGGTACTGAATATTTTTTAAACGTTTACGCTTATTGTAAAAAGGCCAGCGCCATGTTGCCTGCAGGTTTTGAAGTGGCCAATGAGCAATTTTATTATGGAGGAAATTTCTTCGATAAAGTAAGCCAACCGAATACCAGGTTAACGGTAAAGACGGAAGACAATAAACTTTCTTTTACCGCAGGTGATGTAAGCGGAGAATTTAATACGAAGACCGGTAGATTTACCAACTACAACAAAGGCAACAGCAGAGGTTTAAACCGTTTCCCTGAGCCCTATTTCTGGAGGGCACCTACCGATAATGATTTCGGAAATGATATGCCACAGCGTTTAGGCATCTGGCGTTCTGCACACGAAAATAAAAAAATGCTTACGGTAAACGTATCGAAACAAACAGACAGTGGTTTGTTCATTCAAGTAAATTATAGCCTCAATAGTGTTGCAGTGCCTTATACAGTTGATTATTTAATTCAAAATGATGGATCAATCAAGGTTACGGCTACCATGGATAGGACGGGTAGAGACTTGCCAGAACTGCCAAGGTTTGGTATGCGTACGGAATTACCAGAAGCTTATCAAAATTTAAAATATTACGGAAGAGGGCCATATGAAAATTATAGCGACCGTAATTTTGCATCTTTTGTAGGGCTTTATGAGGATAAAGTAGAAAATCAGTACTATAAAGGTTATATCCGTCCGCAAGAAAGTGGAAATAAAACTGATGTACGCTGGTTGAGTTTGACAGCGGATGATGGAAGCGGAATCATGATTGAAGGCACTCAGCCACTTTCCTTTTCGGCGATTAATCATTCAACGGAAGATTTAGATCCTGGTTTAACTAAAAAGCAGCAGCATCCAACTGATCTTCCGGTTCGTCATAACGTTTTCCTGAATATTGATCTTAAGCAACGAGGTGTTGGCGGAGATGATAGCTGGGGCGCTTATCCACACGCACCATATCGGTTAACTGATCAAAAATATTCGTACAGTTATACCATTAAGCTTTTGAATAATGGAACATCAAATGCGAAATAAACTTCGATACTGCTTTTATTTGTTATTGACTTTAGCAAGTTCATCCTGTGCCCTTAACAAGGCACAGGATTTTTCACGTTCAAAGTATTTAAAAGAAGGTTATAAACTGGTATGGGCTGATGAATTTAACCAGAAAGGCCTGCCAGATCCAAAAAACTGGACTTTTGAAAAAGGCTTCGTGCGCAACAATGAACTCCAGTGGTATCAGCCAGAAAATGCTTATTGTGAAAATGGGTTGCTTATTATTAAGGCAAAGCAGGAACAAAAATCAAATCCGGATTTTATCTTGGATAGTAAAGATTGGCGTAAGAATAGAAGAAATATTGATTATACTTCAGCCTGTTTGATTACTAAAGGTTTGCAAAGCTGGCAATATGGCCGTTTTGAAATGCGGGGCAAGATAGACATCAGCGCAGGCTTATGGCCAGCCTTTTGGACTTTAGGCGTTGAGGGTGCCTGGCCAGCCAACGGTGAAATTGATATTATGGAATATTATCAGCAAAAGTTACTGGCTAACATTGCCAGTTCCGGGAAAAATGGAAAACCAAAGTGGTTTAGCCAAACAAAATCCATTACAGAGCTGGGTGGAAAGGCATGGGCCAAAAAATTTCATATCTGGAGAATGGATTGGGACACTAATTCGATCAGTTTATATGTCGATGATTTATTGCTGAATAGAACATTGTTAGTAGATTTAGATAACGACCATCAGAAAGGTACGCATCCATTTAAGCAGAAACATTATATTTTATTGGATTTGGCAATTGGCGGCATGAATGGTGGAGACCCGGAAAACACTAAATTTCCAAACCAGTTTGAAGTTGATTATGTGCGGGTTTATCAAAAATAATTATTTACCAATACCAACGAGGGGGAGAACAACACATGTTTGAAAGAAAGATCCAAAATTAAGTCAAAAAAACGACCGTTTTTATAGTTCAGTGCTGAATGAAGACAGTGTATAGAAACGCAGGGATTCTTCGCTGCGCTCAGAATGACAAATTCTCTACACTTCAACTCAAAAAATCATCATTGCGAGGAGGAGCGAGGAAGCAATCTGATTCGCAAATTCTTCAATGGAGATTGTTTCAGCAGATAATGAATCTACTTCGCAAGGACGGTTTTTTCCTACGATCCTGAATCAAGTGCTGGAAGACAACCGTTTTAACCCATCGTTCATGCCAGATAGAAAAACCCATATCAGTATAAGAGAATTTTCCATAAATCTAAAATTGCACTCAGTTTTGTATATTTGATTTTCAAACAACCAAATATTTTGTCCTTACCTTAAACGCTTTTACGGTTTCCATCAGGAAACATAAGTTACCATTATGAGTCGAATCCTATTTTTACTATTAATCTCCATCTTTTCTTTGCGTGCAACTGCACAAACAAAATTGCAAGCTTTTAAATTAAAAGATGTCCGCCTGCTATCAAGTCCTTTTCTTAAAGCGGAAGAAACAGATCAAACGTATATGCTTTCGCTTAATCCCGATCGGTTATTGGCGCCATATTTAAAGGAAGCAGGTTTAACTCCAAAAGCTGAATCTTACGGTAACTGGGAAAATACGGGATTGGATGGACACATTGGTGGTCATTATGTTTCAGCACTTTCGCTGATGTATGCTTCAACGGGCGATGCAAAAGTTAAAGAAAGGCTGGATTACATGATTGATGAGCTGGAAAAATGTCAGTTAAAAAATGGAAACGGATATTTGTCGGGCGTTCCGGGCGGAAAAGAAATATGGGCACAAATCAAATCCGGAAACATCAAGGCTTCCAGTTTTTCATTGAATGGCAGATGGGTACCGTTATACAATATCCATAAAATGTTTGCTGGTCTGCATGATGCTTATGCCATTGCAGGTAATGAAAAGGCGAAACAAATGCTCATTAAGTTAACAGATTGGTGTATTGATCTGGTTGCTGGCTTAACTGATCAACAGATTCAGGAATTGCTTAAAAGTGAACATGGAGGATTAAATGAAGTATTTGCTGATGTATATGAAATTACAGGTGATAAAAAATACCTGAAACTGGCCCGGCAATTTTCTGATCAATCTATTTTGAAGCCACTATTATTGCAAAAAGATGCTTTAAATGGCATGCATGCCAATACACAAATTCCAAAGGTGATTGGTTTTGAGCAAATTGCATTGGTAGATCAGGATACGAGCTGGGGTAAGGCTGCAGATTTCTTTTGGCAAACGGTGGTGAATCATAGAACGGTAGCCATTGGTGGAAATAGCGTAAGAGAGCACTTTCATCCGGCAAATGATTTTTCTTCTATGGTGGAATCCAGAGAAGGGCCTGAAACCTGCAATTCTTATAACATGCTTAAGCTCACCAAACAGTTATTTCTTGATGCCCCTTCCATAAAATATTTAGATTATTATGAAAGAACCCTATACAATCACATTTTAACTTCTCAAAGAGCTGGCGGCGGTTTTGTTTATTTTACTCCAATGCGCCCGGGGCATTACCGTACTTATTCCAATCCTCAGGAAAGTTTTTGGTGCTGTGTAGGCTCTGGATTAGAAAATCATGGGAAGTACGGCGAATTAATTTATGCACATGATGATCAGAACCTTTATGTGAATCTCTTCATTCCATCCGTTGTAAATTGGGCAGAAAAAGGCATAACCCTTACGCAGGAGAATGATTTTCCAAAGCAAGAATTTACGCAGCTAAAATTAAAATTATCAGGTACCAAACGTTTTTCTATCCGTCTACGTCACCCATCATGGGTTGCAGCAGGACATATGACTATCCTGGTGAATGGTAAAAAAATGATGGCAAAGGCATTGGGCAATGGCTATGTGAGTATTGATCGGGTTTGGTCATCAGGTGATGTGATTAAGGTTGCATTACCCATGCATAATACTACCGAATTCATGCCTGATGGATCAGATTGGGTAGCTTTTCTTCATGGACCAATTGTTTTGGCTGCTGAACTGGATACCTTAGCACAACCCAATTTAACTGCAGATGGCAGCAGGATGGGTCATATTGCTTCAGGGGCATTATTCCCGGTGAGCGAGGCTCCATTGGTATTTGGTCAGAAAAAAGATCTTGCAATGCAGCTTGTACCCATAAAAAATCAGTCGCTTACTTTTAATGCTGAAAAGGCAATTTATCAGCCCAAATATAAAAATCTTAAACTCGTGCCTTTTTATGAGTTGGCAGAGAAGCGCTATATGGTATACTTCCCTTATACCAATCCGGAAAACCTGGAAGCAAAAGCTAAAGCCATTAAATTGGCTGAGACTGAAAAAATTAAGTTAGAACAAGAAACGGTTGATGTTGTGCGTACTGGAGAGCAGCAGCCAGAATCGGACCATGGTTTTAAAGGTGAAAATACAGATAATGGGATTTTTCAGGATCGCCATTTCAGAAATGGAAAGGGCTGGTTCAGTTATAATCTAAATAATAAAGCTTTAGACGGCAAAAAAATCAGACTTACCCTTTATGGAAATGAAAAGAATAAAGCGTTTTCCATTCTTATTAATCAGGTGGTTATTGCTCAGGTTAAGCTTGATGGAAGTAGAGGGAATGTTTTTTATACACAAGATTTCGAGATTCCAGAAGCCTTGTTAAAACCGCAGCTTGAATTAAAATTGCAGGCTGATGCTGGTACGGCAATTGCAAATATCTTCGAAGTTAGGTTGGTGAAATAGGGTTTTGCCTGGTGATTGTACCATCTAAATCTTAATGGTTGATTTGTAAAGAGCTTATTGGTGCCGACAGTAAAATAGCCAATGGAAAAAAATAAAAGCTCAAAAGTGCTTTTTTAATTCCAAAGCATTATTTTTACGCCAATTATGGAAAACGACAAAAAAGAAATATTCGATAGCGTTGCGCAAAGATTAAAAATTGAAGGTTTTAATGTAGTAAACCGCGATGAAACACGTCCATGGGGAGGTTTTTTTGTAATTGATGAGGCACAAGCTCAACAATTTGCAGATACTTATTTTGATGGATTAGATGTGGAGAGCTTAAAAATTGGCGGTAAATTAAGTCCGAAGATTTTAATCGTAGCACCAAACACACGCTTGTCCTGGCAATATCATCACCGCAGAGCAGAAATATGGCAAGTGGTAACCGGTACAGTTGGCATTAAAACCAGTGCAACCGATGAAGAGGGTGAAGTGAAAAAATATGCACCTAAAGATCAGATCAAATTGCAACAAGGTGAGCGTCACCGCTTAATTGGTTTAGATGATTGGGGCGTGGTAGCAGAAATATGGCAGCATACAGATGCTTCAAATCCATCAGACGAAAGTGATATCGTAAGAGTTCAGGACGATTTCGGTAGATAAAAAAATTAAAAAAATATTAAAAAGGCATGGATGAGTGAATCTATTGCCTTTTTTAAACATTTCAACTATTCGTTTAAGCCACGAATAGTTGCCAGCGGAAAGATATCGAAAACTAAAGGCCGAGAAATTCCGTTTATTAAGCATACACATTATACATGATTATCCTCATTTTTTTTCTTTGCCATTGGTTTCTATCGCTTTTTAGCCAAACTTTTTTTCTCCACCGTTACTCATCACATAAAATGTTTAAAATGGAACCCTTCTGGGAACGATTTTTTTATCTTATTTTATTGATTTCTCAAGGTTCTTCTTTTTTAAATCCGAGGGCTTATGCCATTTTGCATCGCATGCACCATGCCTATAGCGATACAGAAAAAGATCCACATTCTCCTCACTTCTTTAAGGATGTTTTTGGGATGATGATTGCGACCAAAAATATGTACATGAATTATCTTCATTTTAAGATTCAGCCAGAACCAGCCTTTCAGGGAAATTACCCAGAGTGGCCTTTGGTAGATCGGATTGGCAATTCATGGCTATGGAGAATTGGATGTGGGCTGTTTTATATAGGTTTCTATATTACTTTTGCCAGCCATTGGTGGTTGTTTATTTTATTACCCGTACACTTTTTAATGGGACCTTTACACGGTGCTATTGTGAACTGGTGTGGACATAAATATGGTTATTCAAATCACGATAATGAAGATCATAGCAAAAATTCATTGCCTTGGGATTTTCTGTTAATGGGCGAGTTATTTCAGAATAACCACCATAAAAAGCCAAATAGCCCGAATTTTGCATCTAAATGGTGGGAGTTTGATCCAACTTATCCGGTGATGAAGGTGTTGCATTGGATGAAGATTATTAAAATAAGAAAGGTTTAATATCTTTAATAGTAGATAATATTTAATAAGGGCTGATGAAGTGAAATTCATCAGCCCTTATTTTTTTTCGTTATTTAGGCTTTGGTTAAGTGTAATTTTTAACCTTTTCTCTTGTCTATCTGGATTTTACCGATAAAAGTCGCACCTTTGCCGACTAAATTAACGTAGTGGCGCAAAAACTATTCAAAAGCATTGTAACAAAATGCAATTTGCGCAGACTAATAAAACAAAGACTAACAAATTATAATGAAAAAAATTTTACTCTCACTCCTGATTCTGGGAACATTTGTAACGGTAAAAGCCCAATTTCCTGCCGGAGGTTTCGGTGGAGGCGCAAAGAAACCCACGGTTTTCGGTCGTGTAACGGCAACAATTTTAGATTCGGTAACTAAGCAGCCTATAGATTATGCAACCGTATCATTAATTAGTGTTAAAGATAATAAATCAGTAAATGGTGGCGTAACTGATCCAAAAGGAAAGTTATCACTTCAAAATGTGGCTCCTGATACTTACAAACTAATGATTGGATTTATGGGTTATAAAACCAAATCCATCAGTGTAACCACAACACCGGCTAAGCCAGATCAGAATTTAGGAACCATTTATATCTCATCTACAGAAAATTCTTTGGCTGATGTGCAGGTTCAGGGTACCAAAGCCGTAATCGAAAATAAAATTGATAGAATGGTGTACAATGCCGAGGCTGACGGAACCAATGCAGGCGGTGATGCCACGGATGTGATGCGTAAAGTGCCGATGCTTTCAGTAGATGTGGATGGTAACGTTCAGCTACGCGGCGGTGCGGTTAGGGTTTTAATCAATGGTAAACCATCAGGAACAATGGCCAGTAGTGTGGCCGATGCTTTAAAAATGATTCCGGCAGAGCAGATTAAAAGTGTGGAAGTAATTACCAGTCCATCTGCAAAATATGATGCAGAAGGCTCCGGAGGAATTATCAATATCATTACTAAAAAATCAAATGCCCAGGGTGTAAGCGGAAGTGTGAATGCATCTGCAGGAACCAGACAAAATAACGGTGCCTTTAACTTAACCGCAAAAACAGGTAGGTTAAGCGTAAATACAAGTTTAGGGACTAATTTGGCTTATGCTCAAGATTCACGCGTATTATTTGAGAATAATACCCGCACAGATTCTGCTGGTTTGTCTCGTGTAACCACTATTCTTCAGGATGGGGTTTCTAAATGGAGCCGCCAAGGTTACAATGGAAGCTTCGGTGCTGATTACGATTTTAATGCTTATAACAATGTGAGCTCCACCGTTAAATACAATAACTTCTCTAATGGCGGACCAGGAAGTGCTGATTATATTTTAAATGGTGTTCCACTTAAAAACATTAGTGACATGGATATGGGTTTCAATAACTTTGACTGGAATGTAGATTATAAACATACCACTAAAAAAGAAGGTGAAGAATTTACCGTTTCGGGTCAGGTGTCATCAGGAAGAAACACTACAGATTTCCAAAACGAAATTATTGGCAGTTCATTCCCTCAGGTAAATAATAGCAATACTGGTAAAAATAAAGAATACACTGCACAAACAGATTACACTTACCCATTCAGCAAATCGACAATATTAGAAGTGGGTGCCAAAGGTATTTTCAGAAACATTAACAGTGAGTTTTCTAACAATTCAGCGCAAGACTTTGAATATAATCAGGACGTGGCATCAGCCTATGGGGTTATTAGTTTTAAGCTAAGTAAAAAATATAATTTCAAAGGTGGGTTAAGGTCAGAATATACCAGCATAGATTTTAATACCATACAAGGGGGTACGCAAAAAAATGATTATTTCAATTTATTTCCAAGTGCTATTCTTTCCCGTACTTTAAAAGGAAATGCAACGCTAAAACTAAGTTATAACAGAAGGGTACAAAGACCAAGTTTAACCTATTTAAACCCATTCCGTAATGAAAGTGATCAGTTTAATATCCGCCAGGGTGAGCCAACATTAAATCCTGAATTAAGTGATAACCTTGAGCTGGGCTACTCTACTTTTATTAAAGGATCGGTAATTAATGCTTCCGTATTTTACCGCCGTACCGGAGGTGTGATTGAAAGCTCAATTATGCCAATTAACGAGGGAGGCTTTGAAAAAACCTTAACTACTTATATTAACGTAGGTACAGCGCAAACTTATGGAGCCAACTTATTTGCTTCTTACAACCCAAAACCCAAATGGACATTAATGACTAACCTTGGGGTGAATACTTATGAAGTGAGCAATTCGCAAACAGGAGTGAGCACAGGAACGTTCTTAAATTATAATATTTTTGGCCGCTCGGCTTATGGTTTTGGTAAAGGCTATAACTTCGAATTGTTTGGTGTGGTTAACTCACCACGTAGAACTTATCAAGGAAAAACAGATGCCATGTTAATTTATGGTGCATCATTCAAAAAGGAAATCTGGAATAAAAAAGGTTCTATCGGTATTAATACCTTAAACCCTTTTACCCGCGATTTACACATTAAAACAGTAAATAACTCGGTTACTACTGTAGGAAATAAAGTAAGTACACTTTTCCAAAGTACTAACGTCTATTATCCATTACGCTCATTTGGTGTAAACTTTAGCTATTCATTTGGTAAGTTGAAGTTTACCGAGAAGAAAAAGATCAAAAATGATGATATCAAACAAGATCAGCAGCAAGGTGGAGGAATGGGCGGAGGTTTACAGCAGTAAAATCTCGTTTAAATAAATTATTAAGAGCTTTCAATTGAATCTGAAAGCTCTTTTTTTTTGTATTTAATTTAATAGTGTGAAAAATACACTTAGTCGTGTGTGTTTTTGAAGTGATTTAGTTGATTTATCTGTGTTTTAAGTGATTTCTCTATTGATTTGATTAGCTGTTGCGGTTTATTGCGTATTTTCATTCTGTTTTCTGCATGTTTTTTCTGCTAAAAGCCTATCTTGCATCTGCTAACAATCAACAACCTAAATTCTTGATATATGAAAAAAGTCTTTACCTCACTTTTTTTTCTGTGTATTTTACTCGCCGGGCTATCCTCATTTGCCCAGGTAAAAACCGTTACAGGGAAAATTACTTCTACAGATGATGGTGGGCCACTGCCTGGAGCAAGTATAAAAATTAAAGGTACCACCACCGGAACATCTACTGATGGAAATGGTGCTTTCACTATTCAGGTGCCATCACCAGGTGCGGTGCTGCAGATTAGTTTAGTGGGTTATAAACTGCAGGAGATTACGGTAGGCGAGAGAACAACTATTAACGCTGCACTCGCTTCCGATTCTCAACAACTTCAGGAAGTAACAGTTTCAACGGCATTAGGCATTACCAGGCAGGCCAAATCTTTAGGTTATGCTGCGCAAACGGTTGGAGATAAAGATCTGAATTTTAATCATCAGCCCAATTTAATTAATGCCTTGCAGGGTAAAGTAGCAGGTGCAACTATTTCGAGTACGGGTGGCGGCCCGGGTCAGGGTGCCAGCATCAGGATTAGAGGGGTAAATTCCATCGATCCGAATAGATCGGGAGATCCGCTTTATGTAATTGATGGTGTTCAGATTGATAACTCCACTTCAACCCAAGGTGCAAATCCGAGCGGAAATGCTTATGGCTCCAGAGGTGTAACTAACCGGGCTTCGGATATTAATCCTGATGATATTGAAACCATTAACATTTTAAAAGGTGGGGCGGCTACAGCACTTTACGGTTTAAGAGGTGCAAATGGAGTAGTGGTGATCACCACTAAAAGAGGAAAGCAAAACGGATTGCAAGTTAATTTTAACAGCAGTTACGGTTTCGATGAGGTATTGATTAGTCCGAAAGTGCAGACCGAATATACGCAGGGTGTATTGGGGGTTTACACAAATCCACCGGGTGGAATCGGACCCGCCTGGGGGCCAACCATTGCAGAGGCTAAACTGATTGATCCAACCCATCCGGATAAACTTTATAATAATTACGATCAGGCTTTTGGTACTGGTCAGCAAGTTAAAAACTCACTCTCTTTAACCGGAGGAAGTGATGTGGTAAAGTTTTTCTCATCTGTATCTCAGTTATACCAAAAAGGTATGATGCCGAACACGGATAACAAGAATTTTTCTGGCAGGTTAAATACAGATTTTATTATCAGCCCGAAATTCAAGGCTTCTGTAAATATGAACTTTACTAATTCTGGTGGTTATACCTATAGTGCAGATCGGTTTGGCGAGGGTTTAGCTTATTTTTCTCCAAGATATGATGTAGCGGATTACCAGAATGCTGATGGTTCGCAAAAATATTTAGGTACAAATAATCCGATCTGGGGTACAGCCAATAATAAATTAAAAGGCGATGTAAACCGTTACATAGCAGGGGCAAGTTTAACATATGATCCAACCAAATGGTTAAATTTTTCTTATCGTTTCGGAATAGATACTTATAATGAAAACCGTGTCAGAACCGCCCGTGGCCCAATGTATACCGGAGAGGCGATGTATGATAACGATCAAGGCTATTATGGAGAATTTAACTCTAAACTCAGAACATTAAACAGCACGGTTGTGGCAACGCTTTCCACAAAATTAGGTGAAGATATTACAGGAACTTTAAGGTTGGGGCAGGAACTTTATGACCGAAGAATTAAAGAAACCGGAACGCTTGGGAGCATTTTAGGTATTTATAATTTCTTCACACTGGAGAATGCCGGAGTGCTTACGCCAAGTCAGGCTACGAGAGAAAAACGATTAATTGGCTATTTTGGAGAGGCTTCTTTTGATTATAAAAACTTTCTTTTCTTAAACATAACTGGAAGAAATGATATCAGCTCTACGCTGCCAAAAGAGAACAGGTCTTTCTTTTATCCGTCTGCCAGTTTAAGTTATGTGTTCTCTGATCAGTTTAAATTGCCGGCGGTGATCAGTCAGGCTAAACTACGATTATCATATGCCCGAATCGGAAAGGATGCAGCGGAGTATTCTACTTTTACCGGTTACACGCCTTATCTTAATTTACCAACCGGCACAGGTGGTTTAACCATTGCTCCAAATCTGGGGAATCCTGATTTATTACCTGAGTTTACCAATACTTACGAGGCTGGTTTAGAGATGTCGTTTTTTAAAAACCGTTTGGGTTTTGATTTAACCTATTATTATTCATTAAGTACAGATCAAATTATCCAGACCCAGGTATCATCTGCGGTAGGTTATGTTACCAAATCAATCAATGCCGGTGATATTAGAAACCGTGGCGTAGAATTGGTTATTAACGGAAAACCTATTGTGGGTAAGAATTTTAACTGGAGTGCCAATTTAAACCTTTCTGCCAATAGAAATAAGGTACTTTCTATGCCAAATGGCATTTCTGAGATTGTTTATGGCGCGGCCCGTGGCTATGGTAATGCCGGGGTTACCATGAAACTGATTGAAGGGCAGGCTTACGGAAATATTTACGGCAGTTATTTTAACAGATACTATGGTACGCAGGCAGAAGATCCTACAATTTTAGATAAAGATCTGCCATTGTTAATCGGTGCAAACGGATTCCCAAGTATTTCTGGTGGTAAACAAAAGTTGTTGGGTAACTCACAGCCAGATTATATTATTGGTTTTGGTAACAACTTCAGCTACAAAAACTTCAGCTTAAACGTATTGTTTGATGCCCGTTTAGGCTTTGAAAAATACAACTGGCTGGAAGATTTCTACTCGGCATTCGGCCTTCCGGATTACACAGCAGACCGAAGAACGACTAAAGTTTTTGATGGAGTACTGGCTAACGGACAACCTAATACCAAACCAGTATATATGGGACAAGGTTTGGGCCCGGATGGCGTAAACTATGGTGAAGGATATTATCGTATTCTGTATAGGAACGTTTCAGAACCATTTGTTTCTGATGCTTCATGGGTGCGCTTGCGTTCGGCCAGTTTAACTTACAGGTTGCCTGAAAAATGGTTGCCTGCGAAAGCAATTAAAAATGCATCCTTATCTATAACGGGTAATAATTTATGGCTGTGGACCAAATATTATGGTGTAGATCCAGAATCAAGTTCTTATGACTCAGGCAGCAATAATGATGGTTCTGCAGGTTTTACCTATCCATCAGCACGCACAATCATGTTTACCCTTAATGTTGGTTTTTAAAAAGAATTAAGATGCAAAAGATTATAAAATATACTTTGTTATCAGCTGTGATTGCAACATTAGGCTTGCAGGGCTGTAAAGATAGTTACTTTGATAAACTATCTGATAATCCAAACCAGGTGGCCACACCAAGCTTAAATGCTTTATTGGCTACTTCCACTTACAAAGCTGGTTTTAATAATTATAGTGTGGCCAGTATTATTCTTCCATACGTACAATACACGGCTAATCCTGCGGCTAATGGTGCCGGAGATACTTATCAAGCCATTGATTTTAGCAGCACCTGGGATTTACTCTACTACGCCATGGCTGATGCCAATGAAATGAAAAAACTGGCCATTACCCAAAATTCCAGCGAATATAAGGGCGTAGCTGATGTGTTAATTGCCTATAACCTGATGATGGCAAATGATCTTTGGGGTGATGCACCATTTTCTGAAGCCTTTAATATTGATAATCTGGTTCCTAAGTACGATAAACAACAGGATGTTTATACTTCTACTATGACATTGGTGGATGAAGCGATTGCAGAACTCTCTAAAACCAATTCTGCCATCAAACTGGCTGGGGCCAGCGATTTAATTTACGGAACTACTGCTACAACAGAAAGAGCAAACTGGTTAAAAATGGCTTATGCTTTAAAAGCCAGGTTGCTGATTAAAGTAAGCAAACGTAGCACCTACAATCCAGCGGCTGTGTTAGATGCAGTGAGCAAATCTTTTGCAAGTAATGATGATGATGCCAGAATGCAAACATTTAAAGAACGAAGTCCGTGGGCAACAGTGGCACTAAATAATGAACAACAATCGCTTGGTGGTTGGCTTTCAGAACAGTTAATAGATGCTTTAAATGGAACTACCTATGGTGTATTTGATCCGCGTTTGCCAAAAATTACGGATTTAACCGTTGACGGAAAATACATTGGAACAGTTAATGGCGCAGGAAACCGCGCTCCAGGTGCTAACACCAGAAAGGACGAAAATTACATTTCACGAAATTCTCCATGGAGTGGCAACACGTCGCCAATTTTCATTGTCACTTATGCAGAACTGAAATTTATCGAGGCCGAGGCTGCATTCGATACCGATAGAACACGTTCTTACAATGCCTATTTAACAGCCATCCGGGCAAATATGGATAAATTCCAGGTTTCAGCAACAGATAAAGAAGCGTATATGGCACAGCCAACAGTGGCGGTTGGTGCAGCTGCATTAACGAAAGACTTAATTTTTAAAGAAAAATACATAGCTACTTATTTAAATCCGGAGGCCTGGAATGATGCCCGCCGTTTTGATTATAAGTACAAAGATTTCACCATGCCGGTAAATGCTGCATTGCCAACTTTCATACGTCGACTGGATTATCCTCAGGGCGAAAGAAGTAAAAACGGCGGAAATGTACCTGTAGAAGTATTGAGAACAACCAGATTGTGGTGGGATCAGTAACAATTCTATAAAAGAATAATCATTCAAGCCCTTTCCAAGTTCTGGATGGGGCTTTTTTTGTAATTTATGATCAAATACCCAGAAATGAAAAAATCCATTTTTACCTTTTTATTGTTCGTCTCATCAAGCTGTATTTTTGCTCAATCATTTTCCATTCAATCGGTTCTAAGTTATCCCTTTCCTTCGCAACTGGTTGCTTCCCTAAATGGTTCGAATATCGCTTGGGCAGCCAACGAACAGGGTAAAAGAAATATTTATTTTGCAGAAGCACCAGCATACAAAGCAGTAAAAATAACCAGTTACGAGGAGGATGACGGGCAGGAACTCACCAGTCTTTCGATTTCTGCAGATGGAAACTGGATCGTTTATGTGAGGGGAGGAGATCATGGTGGTAAAGATGGTGGGCCTGTAAATGCTGCATCTTCTCCCATTGCACCAAAAATGCAGGTATTTGCCCTTAATCTTAAAGACCGAAATGCTAAAGCGCTTGGCGAAGGTGATTATCCCATTATTTCTCCAGATAGCAAAACGGTCGTTTTCTCGAGTGGCGGACAAATTAAAAGTGCTCCAATTGATGGAATGGTGTCAGCTACAGCTTTGTTTTATGCAAAAGGAGCTAATAACAGTTACAAATGGTCTCCCGATGGTAAGAAATTAGTTTTTGTCTGCAACCGGACAGATCATTCCTATATCGGTGTTTATGTTGATCAAAATACACCGATCAAGTGGTTAATGCCTTCCTATAGCAGGGATATTACGCCAGCATGGTCGCCAGATGGAACAGAAATTACTTTTGTGAGGCTACCCGGTATCGGACTTGAAACCGATTCCATTTTAAGGAGAAAACATCAGCCCTGGGCAATATGGACGGTTAATGTGCGCACGGGAAAAGGAAAGCAAATTTACAAGGCACCTGAAACCATTAGAGGGTCATTCCCTGCAATGGAAGGTGGAGCCAATTTGATGTGGGCACATCAGAAAATTGTATTTACTTCTTATGAGGACGGCTGGCCACATCTTTATGCTATAAATCCTGACGGGTCTGGAAAAGCTTTACTCACGCCTGGAAATTTTACTGTGGAAAACATCAAGCTCAGTACTGATAAAAAAACAATCGTGTTTGCAGCCAACACCGGGAAAAATACCGATGATCTGGATAGAAGACACATTTATCAAGTATCGGTGAGCAAGCCAGATATGAAGCCGCTTACTACCGGAAAGGGAATTGAGGCTTATCCGGTTATCTCCGGAGATGGTAAAAGCTTTTTTTGTTTGAGTGCTACTGCGCAAAGACCTCTATTGCCTGCTTTAATTCAAAATCATAAACTTCAATTAATTGGCGAAGGGTTAATGCCAACCGATTTTCCAGTTCATTCGATGGTTACGCCTACACATGTCAGTTTTAAAGCTGCAGATGGGAACATGGTTTATGGTCAGCTTTTTTCACCTAAAAAGGTAATTAAAAACCATCCGGCTATTGTTTATGTTCATGGCGGGCCACAGCGACAGATGTTACTCGGCTGGAACCCGATGGATTATTATTCTATTGATTATGCCTTAAATCAATATCTGGTGAACATGGGCTTTACAGTTTTATCGGTAAACTATAGGCTAGGTTTAGGATATGGATACGATTTCCATAAACCGTTACATGCAGGTGCTCAGGGTGCTTCAGAATATCAGGATATTAAAGCGGCAGGAGAATGGCTGGCAAAACAACCCAACATCGATCAGAGTAAAGTCGGAATTTATGGTGGATCATATGGTGGTTATTTAACTGCACTGGCCTTAGGGAAGGATGCTAAATTATTTGCCGCTGGTGTAGATATTCACGGCGTAAATAGCCGGTTTAGCAGTGCGGCGATTGAAGGTAAATTACCCGCTCCTGATGCAGATCTTGCAGCAAAGATTGCATTTGAATCTTCGCCCGTCAATTATTTAAAAACCTGGACTTCACCAACACTGATTATCCATGCAGATGACGATCGTAATGTAGCCTTTAGCCAAAGTGTTGATTTAGTTAAACGATTTGAAGATAGGAAGTTCAACTTTGAATTCTTAGTTATTCCAGACGATACACATCATTGGATGAAATTTTCAAATGCTGTTAAAGTCAGTGAAACTACTGCTGATTTTCTTATACGTAAACTCATGAAAAATTAATTTTTCTTAATGTTTTTTAAAATCATTAGGCTTAATGCATTGAAGGCATATCCGCTGATGTTGTTTTGAAGCATCACTACAGACTGATCATAAAACAAGGGAACTACCGGCGAATAATCCATAACCAGCTGATCCATTTTTCGGTAAAGTTCGAAACGTTTGTCGGCATTGGTTTCATAATAGCTTTGTTCAAACAGCTGGTCAAATTCTTTATTATAAAAGGCAAAGTAATTGGGTCCGTTGGGTACTTTGTTTTTGGAATAAAACATCGAGAGGAAATTCTCGCCATCAGCATAATCAGCCAGCCAGGAGCCTCGAAAAAAGTTTACATTGTTTTTGGACAGCAGGTCTCTTAAACTTGCACTCGGACTCACATCAATTTTAACTTTCATTCCAATATTGGTCAATTCGCCCTGTATAAATTCAATTAAATCTTTGTAGGTGGTTGTGGTGTTTAATGTAATTTCAGGCAACCCCTTTCCTTCAGGAAAACCAGCTTCTCTTAATAATCTGGCAGATAAAACAGGGTTGTAAGTATAACCCCTAACAGCTAAACTATCAAAACCAGGCATTCCTTTTGGGATAAATCCGGATGTGGCCGCTATGCCAATTCCATTTCTTAAATACCGGATTAATTTATCACGGTCTATAGCGTAATTAATGGCCTGCCTGATCTTTTTTATTCTTAATGGCGATTTCTTTACAATGCTGAGATTGGTGTCGACTAAAATACCTACATACTCAGTACATAGATAGGGGCTTTTGGTTAAAGTAAATTTGCCTTTATATTTAGAAACCATTTTGCCACTCTTGGTTAGGATATCATCGCGGTAGCTGCCATCAACATTGTAATAAAAGTCTAAATCCTTTTTCAGGAAACTCATAAAGCCACTTTGCTTATCGGTAATGAAAGTCGCCTTAACCGCATCCAGGTAGGGCAGCTTGGTTCCTTTTTGATCATGCTCAAAATAATGCTCATTTTTTAATAAAACCAGGATCTCACCTTCTTTCCAGTACTTAAATTTAAAGGGGCCAGTGCCAATCGGGTGGCTTCTGAAATCTTTTCCATAATGTTCAACAACTTCCTTTGGCACCACGGAACAGTATTGAGTGGTGAGCAAATTCATGAGTGGAGGAAAGGGCTTTACGAGTTTAATTTGAAAGGTAGAATCATTTAAGGCGACAAAATTATGCTGATCTTTTACCTTATCGCTAAAAATCCATCCACCAGAAGAAGCTACTTTAGGATCGATTAACCTGTAGAAACTGTAAGCGAAATCTCTGGCGATTACCTTTCTTCCCTTGCCGTTTTTAAAAGTCGGATCATCATGAAAGTAAACATCGTTACGCAGATTAAAGGTGTAAGTTAAGGCATCATCAGATATTTTCCAGCTTTTAGCGATGCATGGGACGCTTTGAAGATTAGAATCTATTTGTACCAGGCCATTAAAAATCTGATTGGTCATCCAGATGGCATTCTGGTTGCGGGCAAAAGCAGGATCAATTGATGTTAAACCTTGGTCAAGATTAATATTAAATGTTTTTTTGTCGCCATTTTCGGCATCCTGATGACATGAAGTGAAAATAATGCTAATGAAAATCCAAAATATATAATTAAATGAGGCTCGCATGAAATAAGGATTGTTATTTTTGCACAAATTAATAAATTTAATGCAGATGTCTTTTTTAAACGATTTATTTATCGGCCTTGATGCCACAATACGAGAAGATTTACAAGAACGATTGGATATTGTGGAGCACAAAATTAAATTTATGGAAAAGGTGCCGGTGGCCGTGCTTGATGTAAGCAATACCCCTGGCTATTATTTTACGGAAGAAATTGCCTTCGCTGGTGGAATGATAGAGGCAGATATCATGAGTGCAGTATTCATTATTTACTATCAGCCTGAAAAGACCCTGATGGATTTAATGCGGGAAGTGCCATCCCTGTTAAGTTCAGATTGGCAGGCAGTGAAAAACAATCGGATTATCTTGCTTAATGATGATGTTAATCGGGAAAAATCTGCTGAAAATGTGGTCTCTTTAATTGAAGATATGGCTGAAATGTTACATCCTGGTTCCTTTATTTTTGGTCATGAAGGTGACAAATGGATTCGTTTTGGTGCGTAACAAAGACCGAGGTAGAGGACTGGTTGTGGCCAAAAATAACCAATAAGCCTACATCATCTAAATGCATAAATTCAATTTTATATGAAGAAATTTACATTAATTGTTATTCTTTTCTTTTCGTCCTTTTTAGCCAGTGCACAAGTTGTTCCAACGCTAACAGCGGATGTGGCCGATAAACTTTCAAAAATGCCTTTGAGTTGCATTAGTCAGGAGTTTCCAAATAAAACTTCTCATGTGGCTAACACCGCGGTAGATGGCCGATTGTTGCCTAGTGAATTGCACCCTGCATTTTACGGCTGTTTAGATTGGCACAGTTCTGTTCATGGTCACTGGATGCTGATTCGATTGCTTAAAACCATTCCTGATTTAAAGAATAAGCCAGAAATCATCGCCCAACTTAACAAAACCTTCACGCCGGAAAAAATGATGGCCGAAGCGGAGTATTTCACGAGATACCAGGTAGCCAATACCTACGAACGGACTTACGGATGGGCGTGGTTGTTAAAGCTTGATCAGGAATTATATACCTGGGATAACCCTGATGCAAAGAAATGGTACACAGCTATGCAACCGCTAACGCAACAAATATTGAAACTTTGGAAAGCTTATCTGCCTAAACAAACTTATCCAAACCGGACGGGTGTTCATCCCAATACGGCATTTGGTTTAGTTTTCGCATTAGACTGGGCCAAGACTTTTAAGGATGTTGATTTTGAAAAGCAAATTGATGAAAAGGCAAAAGCTTTTTATCTGGATAATACCGCTACTCCGGCATACCTTGAACCGGATGGATCAGATTTCTTTTCACCGAGCCTGGAAATAGCAGACTTAATGAGGCGGGTATTGCCGAATAAAGAATTTGTACGGTGGTTAAATAAATTTTACGAAGAGAAAAGTATTAAACGCATCAGTGATTTGCCCATAATTAGTGATATTAATGATTATCAAGGTGTTCATCTTGTAGGTTTATCGTTTACACGTGCCTGGTGTATGAAAGGAATCGCTAAAGAATTGCCTCAACACCATAAATTAAAAAAGCATTTCGAAGTAACTGCAGATCGTTTTCTAGCAAATGCCTTACCGCTCGTTTTTGCTGGCAATTATGGTGGAGATCATTGGCTGGCATCTTTTGCTGTTTATGCATTGGAGAAATAGATTGCCGCAGATTGCAGATTAATATCTTTTTTATGGTGGAAATAAACGATTAAATCGTTAGGCTATTATGCGCTCGTTTGGAAACGAGCGAAAGCGCAAAGATTATTGGTTGGCATCTTTTGCTGTATATGCATTAGAAAAATAGATTGCCGCAGATTAATATCTTTCTTTTGGTAGAATTTACGATGGAATCGTTAAGCTGTTATGCACTCGTTTGGAAACGAGCGCAAGCGCGAAATAATAAAATCTTTTATCTATCACTCCTGCATTAGTTTCAAATGAGTGCAGGAGTGATTTAAAACCGATTAGTCAATTTGTTTTGTAATCTGGATAATACTATTTTCTTCTAAATAAGCCAAAATTATACCTGAAACCTGCAACATAACTGGTGCTGCTGTTGCCATTGGCACCTTTTGCAAAGAATTCAATGTTATCTCCCTTTTTGAGTGGCAACTGATAGCCTAAGCCATAGGCCTGATAAAAGCCATTTGTACCGTATGTGCCATTATTATAACTTGATCCTGCACCTTGGTAAGTGAAGTTGGTTGTTGAATAAGCATCTTGGTAACCTAAATCGGCAGACAAATAAAACCGACCAAAATAATACTTAGCACCTGCATAGATAGAATTTTGAAGAAATTTCATGTTTCTAAACTGTGAACTGCCATTGCTGATCGTATTATTTACCACATTGCCATTTTTTTGAGTATAGGCGATATTTATTCCGGCTGTAAATCCCCAGCTTTTATTCAGCCGATATTCATAACCAACTTCGGCTCCGTAAACGGGAGCTTTAAGTGTAGCGTTATAGCCAACAAAAGGCGAAACGTGAACAGAATGTTTTACAAGTGAATCTTGTGCTTTGATTTTGCCCATGCTAATTACTGTAATCAGCATCAGGAGAAGTATGTTTTTAGTTTTCATATCGCTAAAATATAATCCCTAAAAGCACACTTGGTTTTATTAACCTCGTTTAACTTAGTTTACATTAATTAACATAATTTATGTTAAAAACATCAACTAAAACAGTCTTTCTATTGGTGTTAGTCCATCACTGCCAGTTAAAACCTGGTTTATTTTATTTGAAAACGATAACCATTCTAAATTATATCTACACTAGAGATTATATGCATTTAGAGGTGATAAAACCTTAAGATAAAACATCCAAGCTTTTTAATGTGCCAAGATGCTAAAATCCTGCAAATCTCTTAAATCCTGGCCTAAAAACGAAGAAATTTATCAATCTGTTCATTCGTAAACTTAATGGAGTCTTCCTGAATTAAGTTTCCTGATGAATCTAATTCCTGTTTAATATTTGGAATATGAATGCGAAGTGGCAACACGTTAAGATGGATATAATGGCAAACACCAGTAAAGTGATCCACACCTCTGATGTTTCCATATTTGCCTGAAGAAATTCCAACCAGGCAAGCCTTCTTATCATAAAAGCTACCAGGGAAATCACAGGCATCAATCAGTACTTTTAATACACCAGGGAAGCTACCATTGTATTCAGGTATGATAAACAGAAACTTGGTTGTTTGGGTAATCAAATCCTGTATTTTTTGGAAAGCTATAGAGCGCTTTCCAAACATGTCTGTATTCAATACATCAGTAGGTAAATGCTCCAGATTAAGTATATTAGCTTCATGCTCCCTTAAATTCAATTGTGCCTGATAATAATTGGCAATTTTTAACGTATTGCTATTAGGTCTGTTGGTGGCTGCTATTATGGTAATCATAGATGAATTGTTAATAAGATGTTCAAAACCCGAAAGTCCCGATTGCTAAAATTGCTATATAGTTTGTATCTTAGCTGATTGATAAAAAGGGCGTAATTAACGCAAAAATAGAACTTTTTGCCAATTAAACGGCATAAATAAACAGCGCCCAAATAAACGTTAAGTAAATTTCGGATAGATAGATGAGCAAAATTATTGCATTAGCAAATCAAAAAGGTGGTGTTGGTAAAACAACTTCATCCATAAACCTGGCTGCCAGTTTAGCCGTATTAGAATACAAAACTTTATTGGTAGATGCTGATCCTCAGGCAAATTCAACATCAGGTATCGGTTTCGATCCCCGGAATATCAAAGACAGTATTTACGAATGTATCATCAATGATATTGATCCTGCTCAGGCGATTCAGAAAACCGATACGCCAAATCTGGATTTATTACCAGCGCATATTGATCTTGTAGGTGCCGAAATTGAGATGATTAACCTCAATAATCGCGAATACAAAATGAAGGCGGTTTTAGAGAAGATTAAAGATCAGTATGATTTTATTATTATTGATTGTTCTCCTTCACTAGGTTTAATTACCATTAATGCTTTAACCGCTGCAGATTCAGTGATTATCCCGGTTCAATGTGAGTATTTTGCCTTGGAGGGCTTAGGGAAATTACTGAACACAATTAAGATTGTACAAAACCGTTTAAACCCGGATCTGGAAATAGAAGGTATTTTGCTTACCATGTATGATGTGCGCTTACGCTTATCAAATCAGGTGGTGGAAGAAGTGAGAACACACTTCCACGAACTGGTTTTTGATACTATTATTCAGCGTAATACCCGGTTAAGTGAAGCGCCAAGTTATGGCGTTTCTGTAATTATGCACGATGCAAACTGCAAAGGAGCCATTAATTACCTCAACCTGGCCAGAGAAATTGTGAAGAAAAATGGCCTGTTAAAGGAAGAAGAAAATGTAGATACCGCAACTTTATAAATTATAGATGACATCTTTTCAGCGAAAAACAGGTTTAGGAAGAGGGTTAAGTGCGCTTTTAGATGATAGCGAATCTTCGCATCCGCCAAAGCAGCAGGTAAATGCGGTGAGCGAAACCGAGCAAATTGGCAACATCAGTCATGTTAGTTTAACTGAAGTTGAAACCAACCCATACCAGCCACGTACAGAATTTGATCAGGTTGCTTTAAACGAACTGGCAGACTCCATAAAGGTTCAGGGCTTAATTCAACCCATTACCGTGAGGAAACTTGGCGCAAACAAGTATCAGTTAATATCTGGTGAGCGTAGGTTCAGGGCTTCTAAGCTAGCAGGTTTAACACAAATCCCGGCTTATATCCGCAGTGCTAACGATCAGCAAATGCTGGAAATGGCACTGATCGAAAATATCCAAAGGGAAAATTTAAACTCCATTGAAGTGGCTTTGAGTTTCCAAAGGATGATTGATGAGGTAGGTTTGAAACAAGAACAATTAGGCGAGCGTGTAGGAAAAAACCGAACTACGGTAACCAATTACCTCCGTTTACTCAAACTTCCACCTGCCATTCAGGCTTCTATCCGCGATCAAAAAATTTCAATGGGCCATGCAAGGGCATTAATTAATGTTGATGGTGTTGATAAACAGTTATTTATCCATCAGGAAATTTTAGAAAAAGGTTTATCCGTTCGTAAGGTAGAAGAATTGGTTAGAAACCTGCATCATGCGCCTTTAAAAGTAGAAGAGAAACCCAAAGCAAAAGGAGCTTCCTTGCTGTATCAGAAATTGCAGGATGATTTAGCCTCTAAGTTTGCCACCCGGGTAAAATTAAAAGTGAGTCAGAATGGTAAGGGAGCAATTGAAATTCCTTTTATGAGTGATGATGATTTAAACAGAATATTAGAATTATTAGACTGGTAATGCGCATTCACAAGCTTTTAATTCTGGTTTCTTTCTTTACATTTATTCTTGTAAACATGGCTTCTGCCCAGGTAAGAGATAGCTTGTTAAAGCAAACGGATACGCTAAAAAGCCGTAAAGGCAAACCTGTAAAAGTTGATTCGCCTAAAGTAATGTCCCGAAGGGATTCTGCAAAAGCAAAGTATGTTAATCCGGGTAAAGTTGCTGGTCGCAAAGCTGTTTTCAGGTCGATGATTATTCCGGGATGGGGGCAGTTATACAACATGCAATTGCTCAATGATGGTTATGGAACTAGAGCAGGAAAAAGCCAGACACTTCAGAAAATCTATACTTCAGGTAAAATAGTAGCCATTTATGGTGGTTTTACTGCACTAACATTATCCTATCTTGAAAGCAGGAAAAATTACAACCGTTTTTTGAATGAGGCGCAATACCGTGAACTTAATCCTAACCAAAAGCAAGACTTAACCCAATATTCTAACCAAGGTGTATTAGATGGAAAAAGTCTTTATAAAAGAAATTCCCAGATTGTGATTTTCTCTTATGGATTACTTTATGCCGCCAATATAGTGGATGCTTACGTAGCAGCCCGGTTACACTTTTTTAATATCGATGATAACCTGACTTTTCAGGTTCATCCAACAGTGATCAATACAAATACCATGTATGGTTTAAATGCGACACCAGCACTAAAACTATCATTAACATTTTAATGAATATGAAACCATCAGGATCTTTTAAAATTATACCACAACATAATTAAGATCATGATTGCTTCATCACCCTTAATAATAAAATAATACAGATGAAAATAGCACTCTTAGGTTATGGCAAAATGGGGCAGATTATTGAAAAATTTGCACTGGAACGTGGTCATGAAATCGTGTTAAAAATATCAGTTGATAATGTTGAAGATTTAACCAGGCAAAATTTAAAAAGTGCCGATGTAGCCATTGATTTTAGTACGCCTGATTCAGTGTTAGGAAACATAGATGCATGTTTTGATGCCAATGTTCCGGTAGTGGTGGGTACAACTGGTTGGTATGGAAAATTGCAGGATGTAAAAAATGATTGTGACAGCAGTAACAATACCCTGTTGTATGGTTCTAACTTTAGTATAGGCGTAAATCTGTTCTTTAAGCTTAATCAAACTTTAGCAAAATTGATGAACAATTATCCGGCTTATGAAGTGCAGGTGGAAGAGATCCACCATACACAAAAGTTAGATGCGCCAAGTGGTACGGCCATCACCATTGCCGAAGGAATTGTTGATCAATTAGACCGTAAATCGGAATGGTTAAATGAAGTAGTTGGAACTGATGTTGAATTGTTTCCAAAGGCAGACCAATTACTGATCGAATCTCACCGGATTGAAAATATACCAGGTACACACACGGTGATTTATAGCAGTGAAGTAGACGAAATTGAAATTAAACATACAGCGCATAGTAGAGCAGGTTTTGCATTGGGTGCAGTTGTTGCAGCAGAGTGGTTAAAAGATAAAAAAGGATTTTTCAGTATTACTGATATCTTTGAATAGTTGGCTGAAAGGCTAAAAGACTGAATTGTTATTGATCTAAGTAATTAATCGCGAGGTGATAAATAGAACAATAAAAACAGTATAAGTATAAATAATGCAGATAATAGTTACCGGATTTACCGTTAACCAACAGATAAAAATATGAACTACAAATTCTGGCAGAAAAAAAATGATGCCACAAAGAAGAAAAAAACTAAAACCCGCGAGTGGGTAGATGCCATTGTTTTTGCAGTAGTGGCCGCCACCATTATTCGTGTTTTCTTTATTGAGGCTTATACCATTCCATCCGGATCAATGGAGCGCTCTTTATTAATTGGCGATTTTCTTTTTGTAAGTAAAGTAAATTATGGTGCTCGTATCCCGATGACGCCAGTGGCTTTTCCATTTGCGCATCACACTATGCCGTTAACCACTTCTACCAAAGCTTACTGGGATGGCGTTCAATGGAAATACCGCCGTTTGCCAGGTTTATCAGATATTAAAAGAAATGATGTAGTGGTTTTTAACTTCCCGGAAGGAGATACCGTTGCAGTTGAAAAACAAGACGCCAGTTATTATGATCTGGTGAGGATGAGTGGACGTGAGCAGGTGAGAAATACCTATACCATTATAGACAGACCTGTTGATAAACGTGAAAACTATATCAAGAGATGTATTGGTATTGCAGGCGATGTGGTGTCTATGTCTGCTGGTGTGGTAAGCGTAAATGGCAAGCCCGAGCCTATTAAAAGTACAGGGATGATGCCATACCGCATTGAGTTTAAAACCATGGATTTTAACTACTCAGCTTTAGATGAGTACAAACTTGATTTGGGAAATAGTCCGGCGATAGCAGCAAATACTTATATTGTCAATGCATCACCAGAGATTGTAGAGAAACTTAAAACTTTAGATTTTGTAAAATCTGTTGTAATGAATCCTGATCCTGCGGGCGAAGAAGCTGGCGGTATATTTCCTCACGATCCAAACAGACAATGGAACAGAGACAATTTTGGTCCGATTAAAATCCCGGCAAAGGGATGGACAGTTAAGATTGACAGCAATACCATGCCGCTCTATTACCGTGCCATTAGAACATATGAAGGGAATAAGGTAGAACAAAAAGGTGGAGTTTGGTACATTAATGATAAAGTAGCGACCAATTACACCTTTAAAATGAATTATTACTGGATGATGGGTGATAACCGCCATAACTCTGCAGATTCACGTTATTGGGGTTTTGTGCCGGAAGATCACGTAGTAGGAAAGGCTTTATTTATCTGGATGAGCTTTGATGGTGAAGGTTCATTCCTGCATAAAATACGCTGGAGCAGATTATTTAGCGGGATTCACTAATAAATAGAATAAAATTTTAGAAGCGTTTTGATGTAAATCAAAGCGCTTTTTTTGTTTGGTCATCAATGGTAAACAGCCACTATCCGCCTGTGGGCACCTTTCTCCGGAAGGGAAAGGAGGATACTATGTATTATAAGCGACTAGCGATTAGAAGGTTTGGTTCGGTAAATAATGAAGTTGGTGGTTAAAAACGCAGGGATTCTTCGCTACGCTCTGAATGACAATACGATCGAATAAAAAATCAATCAGGCGATTACTGCCCTGCTATCCGGCCTGGGAGATGATGGAAGAAGAAAACGTTAAAGCTTCTACCCCAAACTTTCATAAGCTTACAAGTACAAGGCAGCGCATACTGCCCGATTTTTCATCGGGTGCTTGTGCTGCCGAAATTAAGCTTTAACGAATTATCCGACATCAGATTCAAGCCTTGGGCTTTTGTTACTTTTGGCCAAGCCAAAAGTAACAGCCTTTCGGCGGCTGACCTGTACCGATTTTTCATCGGTAGCAGAGGCAAGCCAACGCAGGAGGGAACAGCCACATCACTACACTCCTGTAACAAAAAACCTTTTCCTCCATCTAAAATCCACTATCAATCATTAATATGAACTGGAAAATCTGGAAGAAGAAAAATGATCATAAAAAGAAGAAAACCAAAACTCGGGAATGGGTAGATGCAATTGTTTTTGCTGTAGTGGCAGCAACAATTATTCGTGTTTTCTTCATCGAAGCTTATACCATTCCTTCAGGATCGATGGAGAAATCACTTCTAATAGGCGATTTTCTATTCGTAAGCAAGGTAAATTACGGGGCACGGATCCCAATGACTCCTGTGGCCTTTCCCTTCGCACATCATACCATGCCCTTAATTGGTACCAAAGCATATTGGGATGGCATTCAATGGAAATATCACCGGTTACCGGGTTTATCTGAAATCAAGCGGAATGATGTGGTGGTTTTTAATTTACCAGTTGGAGATACGGTGGCCCTCGAAAATCAGGAACCCAGTTACTATAATTTAATCCGTCAGTCTGACTGGAAAACCGTGAACAGTCAATATACCATTACCAGCAGGCCAGTGGATAAAAGAGAAAATATCATTAAAAGATGCATCGGAATTCCTGGTGATGTGGTTAGTATGAAGGGTGGTATAGTAAATATTAATGGTAAACCTGAGCCCTTAAAAAACACAGGTCAGATGCCTTATAAAATTCATTTAACCACCGCTAATGTTAATCTTGAAGTATTTAGCAATCTGGGATTTAAAGTGAGTGAAATGCAACAGCTTGATGGCGAGACCTACATGGCCAATGCAACATCAGAAATGATCCAGAAGCTAAAACAATTTGATTTTGTAAAATCTGTTGAATTATATGTAGCGCCATCTTCTACCAATGATGGCAATCTTTTTCCATTGGATCCAAAAAGAAAATGGAATGTGGATAATTTTGGACCAGTCAAAATCCCTGCAAAAGGATGGACGGTAAAAATTGATAGTAATACCATGCCGCTTTATTATCGTGCCATCAGAACATATGAAGGAAATAAGGTAGAACAGAAAGGTGGGGTTTGGTACATTAATGATAAAGTGGCTACCAATTATACCTTTAAAATGAATTACTATTGGATGATGGGAGATAGCCGCCACAACTCTACAGACTCACGTTATTGGGGCTTTGTTCCGGAAGATCATGTGGTAGGAAAGGCATTGTTTATCTGGATGAGTTTGGATAGTGATGCTTCATTCTTTCATAAAATTAGATGGAGTAGATTACTTAAAGGAATAGATTAACTCAAAGTCAAACCAAACAAAAAAAGGCCTGAATTCAATCAGGCCTTTTTTTGTTTGGAAAAATACTTTTAAAAAAAATTAATAAGTCGATTAATGTTTTAAAAATATTTATTAAGTTTGTTTATAAACCAAATAAAAATGTCGGTAATTATTGAGAAAGGTCAGCGACTTCGTGCTGATATTATCAAACATCTTTATTATAAAAGGGCTTTATCCTTAACAGACTTGAGTAAACTCACTAAAAAAAGTTTGCCTTTGGTTACTGCTATTGTAAATGGTTTAATTACAGAGGGCTATATTCTTGAACAGGGCCTTGCGCCTTCAACAGGAGGCAGACGAGCATCAATCTACCTGTTAAATCCTAATCACCATAAATATATTGTTGCAGTTGCAATGGATCAGCTCATTACCAGGCTAACCATTTACGACTTATCAAGGCAGGTTGTTTTACCCATCGAACATCTTGATCTGAATATGTCTGATTCTTTTGCCGATGTGGATATTCTGGCGGATTTTATTAATGAAAGCATTAAAAAGTCTAAAATTAATCGCAATGATATTATAGGTGTCGGAATTGGTATGCCTGGTTTTGTTAATGCTGAAAAAGGGATTAATTCATCTTTTCTATTCATACAGAGTGGTGAAACACTAAGGGATTATCTTTCTGAAAAAATAAATCTACCCATTTCATTGGATAACGATTCCAGTTTAATTGCCCTTGCAGAACTTAACTTCGGTGAGGCGATAGACTTAAAGGATGTAATGGTCGTAAACATCGGCTGGGGTACAGGATTAGGCATGATTGTAAACGGACAGCTTTACCGCGGCAGTCGTGGTTATGCAGGAGAATTCAGTCACATCCCTTTATCTGATAGCAATAATTTATGTGCTTGCGGTAAGAGAGGTTGTTTAGAGGTAGACACCTCATTGCTCATTATGGCTGAAAAGGCTGAACGGGCATTGGAAGAAGGAGCAGAATCGAGCATGAAAGTTTTATTTAAGGATAAAACCAAGCATGCCAGAGATCATTTTTTAGATGCTGTTGAAGCTCAGGATCCATTGGCCATATCTATTCTTTCCAAAGCTGCATTTCAGATTGGAAAAGGCTTATCTACGTTAATGCATATTTTAAATCCTGAGTGTATCGTACTAAGTGGAAGAGGGGCGAAAGTTGGGAAAATGTTTCTGCCATCTATTCAGCAGGCCATCAATCAGTTTTGCATGCCTCGTATTTCGGAATTTACAACCATAAAATTATCAACCTTAACTGATGAGGCCGAACTTTTGGCAGCAGCAAGCTTAATGGTAGAGAATAGCCAATTTGAATAAATAAATTAACTACATGAACAAATAGAAAAATAAAGCTCATAAATAACTTATCAAGTCAACTATAACCTAACAAATCAAATTATGAAAAAAATGTACTTAATGTGTTTAAGTATATTGTTGTTAACCCTGTTAACGATAACATCTTATGCACAAACAAACATCACTGGAACGGTGAGAGATGCATCTGGTCCTCTTCCTGGGGTCAGTATTTCCATCAAAGGCACATCCAAAGTTACCCAGACAGATGGGAACGGAAAGTTCTCTATTGCAGTAAACGCTAAAGAAACACTGGTTTTCACTGCTATTGGATATGCAAAGCAAGAACTGGTGTATAGCGATCAAACCACGTTGAGCATAACACTTAAGGAAAGCTCCAATCAATTGGATGAAGTGAATGTGGTAACTACTGCACTGGGTATTAAGAGACAAGAAAAATCTCTTGGATACGCTGTAAGTACGGTAACTGCGAAACAATTAACGGAAGCAGGTAACACCAATTTTGCATCGGCATTGTATGGTAAAGCTGCGGGTGTAAAAATTACTACTGCACCTGGAGGTGCAAGCAGTGCGGTAAATGTTCAGATTCGTGGTATCAACTCCATTAATTATAACCAGCAACCTTTATATGTGGTGGATGGTGTGATGATTAGAAATGATGGACAAAACGGAGCAGATGGAGCCAACAATAATAATTATTGGGGCGATCAAAGAATTCGTGGTAATGGTGTTTTAGATATCAACCCAGCTGACATCGAAAGCTTAACGGTATTAAAAGGAGCTAGTGCATCTGCACTTTATGGATCTGATGCTGGTAATGGCGTGGTGGTCATTACTACAAAAAAAGGATCTAAAAGTCGTGGCTTAGGCGTAGATTTCAATTATCAAGGTTCTATTGATCAGGTTGCTTTCCTTCCAAATTTTCAAAATACTTATGGTCCTGGTTATGACAGGGCAACTAACGTAGCCAATGGTGCAACTGAAGAAGGTTGGATTCCTGATGCGGCATCTCCAAGTGGCTTCCGTCCATATTTCAGAGCCTATGCTAATTTTGGTCCTAAAATGGAAGGCCAGCAGGTTAGATGGTGGGATGGTTCAATCCGTTCTTATTCGCCACAGCCTAATAATTACAGAGATGTTTATCAGGATGGTTATACTTCGAATGCAAACGTTGCAATCTCTAATCAAACAGACGCTTTAAACTATCGTTTTTCTGCTTCCAGGTTAGATTATAAGGGAACTCAACCAGGCAATACAGGGTCTAAAAATTCCTTCAATTTAAATTCTTCTATTAAACTTTCTTCAAAAATATCGGCAGATGTTATTGTGAGTTATGTAAATACGATCACTAAGAATAGGCCATATCAATTAGGACAGGTTCTTGGTTCATTTGGAGGTTTTTTCAGCCGTGCTGAAGATATGAATTTAATGAAAGAAAAGTTTCAAACCAGTAACGGTTATAAATACTCGACTTTCGATCAAACTAATCGTCCCGAACCATTTATCTTTAATATTCGTGCTACCAATTTGTTAGACTTTTATTGGCAGCAATTGAAAAACGAGTATACTGAAAATGAAAATAGGTTATTGTCTAGCTTCACTTTAAATTATGATTTTGCAAAGAACTTAAAATTTAGAGGTCGTATTGGAAATGATTATACAGGTATCAGAACAGAAAATCATATGTATACTGAAATTCCAACTGCATTAAATGGCAATACCAGTACTGGCGGTTATACGACTACACAAGGCCAATATGCTATATTATATGGCGATGCATTGGTAACTTATTCAAATAAACTAGGTGAAGATGTTAACTTGTCATTAAGTGGCGGCTATCAAGGTAGAAAAGAATCTTACAAAGATCAATCTTCCAATACCCGCGATGGTTTAGTTTCTGAAAATTGGTTCTCTATAGCCAATTCATTTGGTGTAGCCGAAACATCTGATACCCGTAAAGAACAACTTAAGTATGCTTATTTGGGGATGTTAAACCTGTCATACAAGGATTATCTTTTCGTAGAAGCGACAGCACGTCGTGAAAATGTATCTACTCTTCCCGTAGAAAACAATGGCTACTCTTATTATTCTGTTAACAGTGGTTTTGTTTTTAGTGATGTTTGGAAATTACCGAAGTTCTGGAGCTATGGAAAATTAAGAGCTTCTTATGGTGTTGTGGGTAATGCACCACCGATGTATCAGGCCAATATTTTATATAAGCAAACATCTCTTCAATCTATAAATGGTTCGGTTCCTTCCTTAATATCAGCTAGTGCATATGGCAATCTTGGTTTAAAACCAGAGATGAAACATGAGGCTGAGTTTGGTTTGGAAACTCGCTTTTTCGGCGGTCGTTTAGGATTAGACGTAAGTTATTATAACAATATTATCAAAGACCAGATTTTACCGCTGGAGGTTGCTACCACAACTGGCGCTAAAAGTCAGATTGTAAATATTGGCGAAATAGGCAATAGAGGTTTTGAGGTTGCATTAAATGCTACACCAATTTCATCGGGTAAATTTAGATGGGATACGAGGTTAAATTTCTCAACCAATAAAACTAAGGTAAATGAGTTGATGAGTGGTGTATCTGAACTTGTTCCATATTTTTCAGATCAGTCAACTGCGAAAATTGTGGCCAGACAAGGAGAAGAATTGGGTAACATTTACATTCTCCCAAGAAAAACCGATGCCAATGGTAATTATCTGATTACTGATGAAGGCTACTATGTAATGAGTGATACTTATGTAAAAGCAGGCAACATTTTACCAAGAGCAGTTGGTGGTTTTTCCAACACTTTAAGCTATCGAAATATTGCACTTGATTTTACTATTGATTACCGTTTTGGTGGTAAAATGATTGCACCAAACTTAAAGTTTATGCGTGGCGCAGGTATGCTAGAGAATTCGATGGAATTTAGAGATGCTGCAAGTGGTGGTATAGCGTTTACAGAAAATGGTAAAACTTATAATGATGGTGTATTACTTCAGGGCATAAATGAAAACACTGGGCAGCCAAATACTAAGGTCTTATCTGCAGCCGATTACTATATTACTACTTATAACTGGGGTCAAGGATCTTTAACAGAAGGTGAAATATTTAAAAATAATTATATCAAAATGAGAGAGGTATCTTTAAGTTATAAAATTCCTGCTTCATTTACCAAAAAGCTAAACATAAACAATTTACGGGTTTCATTAATAGGTCGTAATTTATTCTACCTCTACCGTACATTGAAGGATTTAGATCCTGAAGCTCCGTTAGGAAATAAATGGTGGTCACAAGGGGTAGATGTTGGCTCTAGTGCCGCATCAAGAAACTTTGGATTCTCTTTGAACGCAAATTTTTAGCTATAAGAAATTGATATTATCATGAAAAAATTAATTATAAATATAAGTTTACTTTTAATTGCCACGATGACTATTGTTGGCTGTAAAAAGGAACTTGAAGAAAAATTTAATAACCCGGAACAAGCTACAGAAGCAAATGTTGCCGGATTATTTACTGGTATGCTGAACAATGATCGCGTTGCTGCCAAATATTGGAATGTACGTACATTTTTAAGTCAAATGCCAGGGGTTTATGCTCAAACAGCATATATAGGAAATAGTAATGCGATCTACAGACAAAGTGAAGATTATGCTCAGCAATACTGGGATGATTTTTACACTACCGGCGGAAATGGTAGTGGCGTATTAGCGCTTTATAGATCAATGGAAACAAAGTTTAATTCCTTAACTCCAGCGGAACAAACCGCACAAAAAAATATCATGCAAGCTGCGAAAATTGTATTAATAGAACAGGCTGCTAAAATGGTTGACATGTGGGGAGATATTCCTTATTCTGAAGCAGGTAGCCTACCAACTTCTAGTGTGATCAAAAATCCTAAATATGATGAGCAAAAGGCTTTGTACACTACATTTATTAGTGACCTTGCTAGCATATCAGCATATTTTAAAACAGGTACAACAACTTCATCATTTAGTAAAGCAGATATTTTATTAAAAGGTGATGTTAATAAGTGGGCCCGTTACGCCAATTCATTACGTTTGAGATTATTGATGCGTATTTCTAAAACGGACGAAACCACTGCTAAAACAGCCATCATGCAAATGCTAAATGATCAGTCAACTTACCCTTTAGTTGATGGCGGTAATGTAGGTGCATATGCTCCTGGTAACTCAGATATATTATTGCAACCACTTACAAACAGCACCAGTGATTTGCACGACGCGTTCTTTGAAGGAAGCTGGTATGCTACTGATTATGCTTTAAACACATTAATGGTTCCTGCAAATGATCCTCGTATTCCGGTAATTTATGATACATTCGGCCGTACGGTAAATGGTAAATTTGTACCAAACCCAACGTATAAGGCAATGCCAATTACTTTTACCACGGCTGAGCAAGAGTTGAACTTTGCAGATTATGCAGTTTTAGATTCTACAACCTTCTTGTATAATCAAAAATTACCTGGAATTATCATTACTTCTTCTGAAGTTAATTTTTTAAAGGCTGAGGCTTATGAGAAATGGGGCAGTTCAACTGATGCTAAAACGGCGTATGATAATGCGTTAAGGCAATCAGTAACCTTTTATCATTACCTTAATAATCTAAACCAGGGTGGTGGTTTTAGAAATGTAACTGCACCAGCATCATCAGTGGTAGATGCTTGGGTAAATTCTTCTACAGCAACTTATACCGGCTCATCTTCAGCAAAGCTTGCTTTAATTTATAATCAGAAATGGTTACATTATGGTGTTTTGCAATCAACAGAAGCTTGGTCTGAATATAGAAGAACAGGATTTCCTGTCTTAACTTTCCCTTCTACAGGTAAATTAGCAGGATTTGATACACCTCCAACGCGCTTATTGTATCCAGCTAAGGAAAAAACGCTTAATAATGAAAACTATCAGGCAGTTGCTTCAAAAGATACCCGGAAAACCAAAATATTCTGGATGCCTTAATTAAATGATTCACTAATCCCAGCCACTAAAATGGCTGGGATTTTTATATTTACACATGAATAAAAAATTACTTTTAGTTCTGGCTTTCGGGTTTTGTGCCAATCTTCTTTATGCTCAACGCAATGATATTGTAAAAGAATCTACCACTTATGAATGGCCCAAAGACCCATTGGTAAAAGAAAAGCTAGATCACTGGCAGGATAAAAAGTTCGGTATGATTATCCACTGGGGTTTGTACGCTGTTCCGGGAATTATTGAATCGTGGTCTATTTGCTCTGAAGACTGGATTGAAAGAGACACCACCATTTCTTATGAAGATTACAAAAAGGCTTACTGGGATTACAGCAAGCAATTTAATCCTACCAAATTTAATCCAGAACAATGGTCGGCAGCTGGCAAGGCCGCAGGGATGAAATACTTGGTTTTTACCACCAAGCACCACGATGGTTTTGCCATGTTTGATACCAAACAAAGTGATTTTAGTATTGCCAAAGGTCCTTTTGCCAATAACGCCAAAGCAGATGTTGCGAAATATGTTTTTGATGCCTTTAGAAAAGATGGCTTTATGATTGGTGCCTACTTTTCTAAACCAGATTGGCACTCGCAATATTACTGGTGGCAAAAATATGCTACGGCAGATCGAAATAATAATTACGATATTAAGAAATACCCGTGGCGCTGGAATATGTTCAAGAAATTCACTTATAACCAGATCAGCGAATTAATGAATAACTATGGCAGTATTGATATGCTCTGGCTGGATGGTGGCTGGGTTCGTCCGCTGGAAACGGTAAATGAAGAAGTGCTTTCCTGGGGTGCACCAATTCCTAAGTGGAGCCAGGATATTGATATGCCGAAAATAGCAGCTATGGCGAGAAAAGCACAGCCAGGCTTGCTAATGGTAGATCGAACGGTTCATGGACCTTATGAAAACTATCAGACACCTGAACAAAAAATTCCGGATACACAATTAGATCATCCCTGGGAAAGTTGCATGACCTTGGGTGGTGACTGGGGGTTTGTACCGGGCGATCAGTATAAATCAGCTGCCGAGGTGGTACATAAATTAGTCGAAATTGTAGCCAAAGGCGGTAGTTTGCTTTTAGGAGTAGGACCAAAACCCGATGGAACATTACCTGAAGAAGTTACTCAAAAATTAAATGAAATCGGAAAGTGGACCTCCAAAAATGGTCAGGCCGTTTACAATACCAGAATTACCAAAAACTATCACGACGGACAAACCTGGTTTACAGAAAGTAAAGATGCCAAAAAGCGTTTTGCCATTTATTGTGTTAAAGCAGATGAGGCTATTCCAGATGTAATAAAATGGCATAATAATATACCTAAAAAGGGTACTGATATGCTTCTTTTATCAACAGGTAAGAAAGTGAAATGGCAAAATGTAGATGGCGAAATCATTTTATCATTACCGAAGCTTGAAAAAAGTGCAGCACTTGCTTTTGAATTTATTCCGCAGTAAACAATTATCATCCCATGAGATTAAAAACAATCATTTGTGGCGCGGTGATAAGCGTTCAGGCATTTACCATCCAAACCACATTTGCACAACATAAATCTGCTTTAAAAAATGCAAGGCAGATGATCTATAAAAACCCTGTTGCCAAAATAGATGATCGGGTAAAAGATCTGATGGCGAGAATGACCCCCGAGGAGAAATTCTGGCAGCTGTTTATGATTCCGGGAGATGTAACTGCAGAAAACAAGGAATTGTTTAAGCACGGTATTTTTGGTCTGCAAGTGAGTGCAGCCGCTCAGGGTACTGGAAATGCACAGCAAATGCTGACGTATAATACCACTGAAGATGCACTTTCTTTGGCCCGGAAAATAAACAAAACTCAAAAATATTTTATAGAAGAAACCCGGTTGGGGATTCCGATTATCCCATTTGATGAAGCTTTACATGGTTTGGTTAGGCAGGGTGCAACAGCATTTCCACAATCCATTGGTTTAGCTGCTACTTTCGATACTACATTGATGGCACGAATAGGGAATGCCATTGCAGTAGAGGCAAGAGTTAGGGGATTACGTGATTTGCTGGCGCCAGTAATTAATATCGCCACAGATGTAAGATGGGGTAGGGTGGAAGAAACTTACGGTGAAGATCCATACCTCACTACAGCAATGGGCCATGCATTTATGAATGCCATTGAAGCGCAGAATATCATTGTTACTCCAAAACATTTTATCGCCAATGTGGGTGATGGCGGCAGAGACAGTTATCCAATAGAACTGGATAAACATTATCTTGAAGAAATCCATTTTCCGCCATTTAAAGATGCAGTAAAGAATATCGGCATACGTTCGTTAATGACTTCCTATAATAGTGTTTATGGGGTACCCGCAACTGCAAATCCATGGTTATTAACACAAAAGCTGAAAAACCAATGGGGCTTTAAAGGCTTTGTGATCTCTGATGCCGGAGCTGTAGGTGGTGCCAATGTATTGCATTTCACTGCAAAAAATTATCATGATGCCACTGCTCAGGCAATCAATGCAGGGTTGGATGTAATTTTCCAGGTAGATTATCAGCATTATAAATTGTTTTTGCCAGCATTTCTGGATGGCAGCATCCCTCAATCCAGAATTGATGATGCCCTTGCACGGGTATTAAAGGCAAAATTTGAACTGGGTTTATTTGAACATCCATATGTAGATGAAAATAAGGCTGAACAATCATTATTAGACGATACAAACCGCCAGTTGGCTAAAGAGGCTGCTTTAAAATCATTTGTATTGTTAAAAAATGATCTTCATGTTTTGCCTTTAACTCATGGAAAGAAAATTTTAGTGCTTGGTGAAGATGCGACTGAAGCCCGGCTGGGTGGTTACAGTGGGTCTGGGAATAAGAAAGTGAGCATTCTTCAAGGTATAAAAGATATGGCAGATGCAAATGATCAAATCAGTTACCTGAAAGGGAGTAGCAGTGCACTTAATAATCGTGTTGTAGTTGATAGCACATTCCTGTCTTCAGCGCGTGGTAAGGGGCTAATGGGCTCTTATTTTCAGGGGATTAACTTTGCTAAAACTCCTGCTAAAATTAAAAGAGATCAGGTGATCGATTTCAGCTGGACCTTATATCCACCGGATGCAGCACTTCCATTAGATGATTATTCCGTGCGTTGGGAAGGTAAAATTGCCTCTCCAACAAATGCTGATGTCCATATAGGCCTGGAAGGAAATGACGGTTTCAGAATGTTTTTGGATGGTAAGCTGGTTATTGATCACTGGGATAAGCGATCATATCAACTACAAACTGTTCCATTCCATTTCGAGAAAAATAAGGCTTATGATATTAAAGTCGAATTTTATGAAGCCAAGGGGAACGGAAAGGTGAAATTGGTTTGGGATTATGGTATTCAAAAATCTAATGAGCTTGAAAAAGCTGTACAAGCAGCTAAATCAAATGATGTAATCGTGATCGTGGCAGGAATAAAAGAAGGTGAATTTTTAGATCGGGCTATGCTTAATCTGCCCGGTAATCAGGAAGAATTAATTCATAAAATTGCCCAAACAGGTAAGCCAATGGTGGTGGTTTTAACGGGTGGCAGTGCTATAAATATGCAAAACTGGTACAACAATGCATCTGCCATTCTGAATGTCTGGTATCCAGGAGAAGCTGGTGGAACTGCTGTCGCCGAAACGCTTTTCGGAAAGTCCAATCCATCGGGAAAATTACCCATTACCTATCCCGTTCATGAGGCACAACTGCCTTTGGTGTATAATCATAAACCTACCGGCCGAGGCGATGATTACAATAATTTAAGTGGTGAACCCATGTTTCCCTTTGGATACGGCCTAAGTTATACACAATTCAGTTACAATAACTTTAAAATTGATCGCAAAAGCATTTCGAAAAATGAAACAGCCCAGGTAAGTTTTGAACTAAAAAACACTGGTGATTATGATGGTGATGAAGTGGTGCAGTTATATATGCGACCATTGCTGAGTGATTTAGCCCAGCCTGTTTTGGCGTTGAGGGCTTTCGAAAGAGTACACTTAAAAGTGGGTGAAAGCAAAGTAGTTTCTTTTAAGGTAGATCAAGAGGTACTTCAGACTTTAGACCGTGAAAATGTGTGGCGGGTGGCACCAGGCGAATACCGGATCATGATTGGTTCATCCAGCAAAGCACTTTATTTAAAGGAGAATATTACCGTAAAGCCTTAATCATTAATGCGTATTCGAATTATAAATTTGGGAATCAATTCAATTCGTTTGATCAGATAGAGCAGCAAGGAATGGCGAAATAGATTGTTTCCCCGAAAGGTCCGGGCAGGATGTCGTTCCTCTTTGCAAGGAAGATTCTCTTCAAAATCCGTCATTGCGAAGCAGATTTTCTTCTGCTGAAGCAATCTCCTTTATAGATTTCGCAAAGTAGATTATCCTAAGTATGCATCCAGCTTAGTGTTCTTTGCACTTTATCTCTGCCTCCATTGCGGTTAGCAATGAAGATTAATCTAACCCCTCAATTCCTAATTTAATCGCCAACTCATTTAAATCTTTAACCACCACATCAATTAAAGGAATACCATTCACTTTCCTTTCCAATTCAAATTCATGCTCAGGTTCACCTGGAATAATTACTTTTTTATCAGGATCGATGGTTTCAGCACTTTTAAAACGTTCAATCCAGTTGTCCAGATGATTTTTAAAATCAGCAGCCGGACGAAAGCCATCTACCCGCATCGCCCCTAAAAAATGTCCGAGGCCCTCACCAACTGGATTGGCAGATGGTTCTAAGAAAGCTACAAAAGGCGGCACCCACGGACCGTAATTGGCACCAGAAAGTACAGCAGATAAAATATCAACAGTGGCACTCAATCCGTAACCCTTATGGCTTCCATGATCTTTATCACTACCCAAAGGTAAAAGCGAGCCACCACTTTTTAATTCATTTGGGTTGGTAGAATTTTCTCCGTTTTTATCTTGCACCCAGCCATCAGGAATATTTTTGTTCGCTCTTTGGGCAATTTCGAGTTTTCCATTTGCTGCTGCTGCGGTAGCCATATCTACAATAACGGGAGGATATTGGCCTGCCGGGAAAGCATAACACATGGGGTTGGTACCCAATAATCTTTCGCTCGAATAAGTAGGCGCTACTAATGGGCTTGCATTTGTCATGCTGATGCCGATCATATCTTTTTCAACCGCCATCAAAGCATGATATCCTGCAATACCAAAATGATTTGAATTTTTTACAGAAACCCAGCCACTACCATATTTTTCAGCCTTTTCTATCGCTACTTGCATAGCAAAGGGTGCCACCACTAAACCTAAACCTGCATCGCCATCAATGGTGGCTGTTGTTGGTGTTTCATGAACAATTTTGATATCAGGTGTAGCATTGATTCTTTTTTTCTCCCATAAACGTACATAGCCACTTAACCTGGCTACGCCATGCGAATCTATTCCGCGTAAATCTGAACGGATTAATACATCTGTAGCTAAAGTAGCGTGTTCATCAGAACAGCCCATTTTTTTAAAAACACTATAGGTAAAAGTTCGGAGTTTGGTTTCGGTAAAGGTGATGAAGTTCATTTTTAGTAGCAAGTGTTAAGTATCAAGATAGTTTTATTGAGTACTTTGGCTTTCGTCTTTCAGCTTTATGCTTTAATTTTTTAGGGCAACAGCAAAGTAAAATCTCCGCCCAATGGTTCAAAATTCTCAATGCAAGTAGAAAGAAAATCTTCGCCATAATTTACATACATCGGCGCTATGTTTAAAGTTCTTTCCTGCATGGTTCCGTTGGGGAAAAGTCTTTTCTTAACGTTTTCAATTTGAATCAAAGCCATTTCATGCTTGCGCTTTTCAGCCCTGAATAATTTCTTTTCCAGGTTGGCCAGTAAATGGTTGGTTTTCTGTTTTGCGGTATCTGCAGAAACTGAAAGGGTTTTATCAATTTTATAAGCATTCAGTTTGATCTGATCAAAAATGCTGTTAATGGCCCGGGTTTCATCTGCCAAACTTAATTGAGCAGTGGTATTTTTCTTAACCCATTCGTTTTTTAATTCTTCAACTGGCAAAAAGATGTCTTCCAGTGAAAAACCTAATTTATATAAGTTTTCTGCACTCCTTTTATCAATTAATAAAGCTGAGTTACGCAGTAATAATACCGGGAAATCAACTTTGTAATAATCAAAATTAGCTTTTAACTGCATCCAGTAAGCCACTTCAGCACCGCCACCAACGTAGGCTATGTTTGGTAGGATAACTTCTTCATACATCGGGCGCATGACCACATTCGGACTAAAACGTTCCGGATGCACATCAATTTCAGCTTTAAGCGCTTCTTCAGTAAAACTGATTTTAGTATTTTTAACTAAATATGTACCTTTTTCAAAAATTAAACGTTCACGTAAGTCATCCTTCAGGTAGAAAAAATTAATATCACGGCTATTCACCTGAGTTTTATAGCCAAGATCTTCCAATGCTTTTGAACTACTGTCAATATTTTTTGCGCTGTTTTGTGCTGTAATATCAGCCGTGATGATAGGTTTAAACAGGTTTTTTAAAGAAGCATCATCCGCATTAATAATGACCAAGCCATATTTTTCAAACAGTTTGTTTACCAGGTAACGTGTAGCATCGGCCAAATTATCATGTTCCAGGTAAGCTTTTTCAACCAATCTGGCAATGTGTTTGCCATTTTTCGAAATACCAAGATATCCTTTGTAAGCGGTAACAGCAGCAGCAACAGTTTTTGTACTTAATCTACCTGTAGCACCATTAGTATTCTGGATCCAGCTGATGTTTTTTTCATCAACACTAACATGGTTAATTTCTTCAAAATCGTGATCTTCTGTCGCCATCCAATAAACCGGAACGAAGTTTTTTTCAGGATGTGCCATCTTTAGCTCAATGGCGAGGTTAATGGCTGTTACAATTTTATAAATAAAATAAAGCGGCCCCGTAAATAGGTTTAACTGGTGACCAGTGGTTACCGTAAAAGTGTTTTCATTGGCCAGCAGCTCAATATTTTTGGATACCGATTGATTTGTATTTAGGTTTTGATATTGCGATTTTAAAACATCAACCAGGATATTACGATCACCTAAAAAATTTCGCTTTTCAATGGCTTCGGCTAAACCATCCATATCAGGGCGGTAACTATAAAAGGCTTTAAGCGCTTCTTCGTTATTGATATAATCCAAAACCAGTTTCGAAAAAGAACCGGTTTCCTGATAGGAGATATATTTTGCCTGCATAATTAGCGAAAGTACTGCAATTTAGGGATATTCATAAAGTCAAACTACTATTTTACAATTGTTAAATAATTAAAGCTGAATTAGAACAGTACTCGTATTCTACGCTATAAAAAGAGCGATTACTGATCTTGTCACTAAAAAGTTAATCTCTATTAGATTAGTAGATAATGTCTGTAAATTCATATCTTAGTTTCAATTAAAAATATAAATATGCATAAGAAACTCTACTTCACTATTCTCTTTTTCGCTTTATCATTCAGTTTGCGGGCACAAACCATTACCGGATCCGTTCGGGATTCCCTTCAAACGATTATTGGAGCAACCATATCCGTAAGTGGAAAAGGTTTAAAAGCAGGAACCAATGCCCAGGGAATTTATCAGATACAATTACCTGCAGGTGGTACATTTACCTTATCTGCCAGTTATCTCGGTTATCAAACACAGCAAAAACAGGTTACCGTAGCTGCAGGCGAAACGAAGCAGCTTAACTTTACATTGTTTGAAAATAAAAATGAGCTTGATGGTATTGTGGTTATCGGTTCCAGAAGTGCACCGCGTTCTCAACTGGAAACCGCTGTTCCGGTAGATTTAGTTGATGTGCAAAAAGTAGCACAAAATGCACCACAGGTGTCCTTGGCACAGATTTTAAACTATGTTGCACCATCATTTACTTCTAATGTTGTGAGTTTAACCGATGGAACAGATCACATAGATCCAGCATCACTGCGTGGTTTAGGTCCGGATCAGGTATTGGTTTTAATTAATGGGAAAAGAAGGCACACTACCTCGTTAATCAATATTAATGGAAGTTTAGGTAAAGGATCTGTAGGTACAGATTTAAATGCCATTCCAACCGCTGCCATCAGCAAGATAGAAGTGTTGCGGGATGGCGCTGCAGCTCAATATGGATCTGATGCGATTGCCGGGGTGATTAATATCATTTTGAAAGAGGATGTAAACAAACTTTCCGCAAGCATTACTGCCGGAGGCTTTGCCGGAAAACATTCTGACGGATTAGATGGAGAAACAGCGCAGGCCAACGTAAATTATGGCGTGAAGCTGAATGATAAGGGTGGTTTTTTAAATTTATCGGGTTCTTTTGATTATCGTGATTATGCATCCAGAACAACACCATATCGCGGCGTAATTTTTACAGATTATAATAATCCGTCTTTATATCCAACTCCAACCGGTGTAGATATTACTGATGCCGAACTGGCCAGGAGAGGCCTTACGAGAGGTGATTTCGTTCCGAATATTGGTCAGAGCAAAAATCGTGGGGGAGCACTGTTTTTAAATTCTGTAATTCCGGTGGCCGATCATGCTGAAATTTATGCTTTTGGAGGTTTAAACTTTCGTAATGGGACTTCAACAGCCTTTTATAGAACACCTCGCCAGTTAACACAAACCAATGCAACGATTTATCCAAATGGGTTTTTGCCGGAAATTGTTACAGATAACAATGATCAGTCATTAGCAGTAGGTATTCGTGGTAAACTAGGCGAATGGAAAACTGACTTTAGTAATACTTATGGCCGAAACCAGATTAACTTTACCACTGCCAATACCTTAAATGCATCTATGCTTACTTCATCACCAACTTCTTTTGATGATGGCGGTTATGATTTTATTCAAAATACCACTAACCTTGATTTCTCCCGTTTTTTCGAAAATACATTAAGTGGTATTAACGTGGCTTTTGGGGCAGAGCACCGCTACGAAAATTATAAAATTATTGCAGGTGAAGAGGCATCTTATGCAAATTATGGTAACGCCATTAATGTAGGTACAACCGCAAACCCTATTTTGATTCCGAGTTTAAAAGGTAATATTTCTACCAGATTTGCACCTAATGGAGCCGCCTATGTAGGTGGAGCGCAAGGCTTTGGTGGTTTTAGTCCGGATAATGCCATTAATGTAGGCCGGTCATCCGTTGCAGCATACGGCGATGTAGAGGTTAATTTTACAGATAAGTTTTTATTGGATGGCGCATTACGGTTTGAAAATTATTCAGACTTCGGATCAACACTTAACTTTAAGTTGGCCGGCCGGTATAAGTTTTCTGAAAAATTTGTTTTGCGTGGTGCTGCAAGTACAGGTTTTAGAGCACCTTCTTTGCAACAACGTTATTTCAATGCTACATCAACCGTATTTATTGATGGTAATTTTGTAGAATCGGGTACTTTCTCTAATGATAGCAGGGTAGCGCAGTTGTTGGGTATTCCAAAATTGAAAGAAGAAACTTCAAAGAGTTTCAGCGCTGGTTTTACCTCTAATTTGGGTAAAGTTAAAATTACGGTTGATGGTTATTTAGTTAGAATTGATGATCGTGTAATTTACACTGGTCAGTTTAGTGGAAGTAACGCAGCTAATGCATCAGCTCAGGACAGAGAAATTTATACGCTCCTGCGCCAGGCCAATGCCAGTACAGCCCGGTTCTTTGCTAACGCCGTAAATACTGAAACGAAAGGGATTGATGCCGTAATTTCATATTCTACTGGATTGGGTAAAGGAACTTTAAGAACTGATTTAGCCGGAACAATTTCTAAAACTTCACTGGTAGGTGGCATCAATACATCTCCACTTTTGGCAGGTAAAGAAAGTATATATCTGGATGAGGCAAGTGTAATTTTATTAACTAAAGTAGTGCCGCGGTTAAAAGGTAACTTAACTTTTGATTATACCCTGGATAAGTTTAATGTGTTTTTACGCAATGTTTATTTTGGTAAGGTATCGCAACCTACAAATGTAATTGCTAACCGACAAGAATTGCCTGGCCGTGTAATTACTGATTTAGGTTTAGGGTATAACTTAACTAAAACTTTAAAATTAACAGTAGGTGCGAACAATATTTTCGACGTTTACCCGGCTGAGCTTTTACCAGGAAGCCAAGGAACATCAGGCATTTTATATCCCAATCAGGCACCGCAGTTTGGTTTCTTAGGGAGATATGTATTTACCAGATTGAACCTGAATTTCTAGGTCAATAGATCTTATTAAAAAATCCGATGGAATTAATTTTCTATCGGATTTTTTTTATTCTGCGTCCTGCTGAATTCATTTCAGCATCTAACAATAAAAAAGCCGTTCCGATTTAATCGGAACGGCTTGTAAAATATTTGGTTTAGTGATTTACCATTTTTTTCTGCGTTCGCCACTTCCACCTTCACGACTTCCACCTTCTCTGCGTCCGCTACCACCAGTGTTTCCACCTTTTTCATCACGGCTACGACCAGAGAAATCTCTGAAACCGCCACCGCTAGCTCCACCTTCACGACTTCCGCCTTCGCGTCTTCCGCTACCGCCAGAACTTCTGCGCTCACCACCGCCGCTACCGCCACGGTAACCACCGCCGCCGCTGCTTCTGCGTTCGCCACCAAAACCACCGCTACGTCTTTCACCGCCACCGCGTCTTTCGCCACCGCCTTCACGACCACCATCTCCGCTTTTTTCAATACGAACCTGGCGACCATTAAATTCAACAGATTTAAAGCCTTCGAATACAGTATCAGCTACAGCATCTTCTACTTCAAAGAAAGAGAAAACACCTTTTAAGTCGATTTTACCAACGCTTTTGCCACCAATTTTTCCGTTGTTACAGATAAATGATAACATGTCGCCACGTGTAAATTCATCTACAGAACCTAAATTAATGAATAAACGAGTGTAACCTTCGCTACCACGTCCACGTCCGGCACGTTCACCTCTTTCACCACGATCATCGCCTGCTGCGGCATTTAAATCAGGTGCTTTAGAATAGTAATCCAAGAAACGGTTAAATTCTAATGAAGCAAAACGTTTAATTACATCCTCTTTAGATAAATCTTTAAATTCATCCATAATACGAGGAATATATTGATCAATCTGCTCAACATTAACTTCTACGTTATGTACTTTATGTACTAAAGAGAATAATTGTTTTTCACAAACATCAAATCCTGTAGGAAGTTCAGCTTTAGTAAATTGTTTACCAATAATACGTTCCAGTTGACGGATTTTTCCAATTTCTTTAGAGTTGATAATACAGATTGAAATACCAGTTTTACCAGCACGACCAGTACGGCCAGAACGGTGGGTATAACTTTCAATTTCATCAGGTAAAGAATAATTAATTACGTGAGTTACATTGTTTACATCGATACCACGGGCAGCAACATCTGTAGCAATTAATAATTGCATGTTACGCTCACGGAAACGTTGCATTACTTTATCACGTTGTTGTTGCGATAAATCGCCGTGTAAAGCATCAGCATTGTAACCATCTTTAATTAAGTGCTCTGCAACATCTTGCGTATCCAGTTTGGTTTTACAAAATACTACTGCAAAAATTTCAGGGTTGAAATCTACAATACGTTTTAAGGCTGCGTATTTATCACGTGCACGAACAATATAGTATTCGTGTTCGATGTTTACGTTACCTGTGTTTTTGGTGCCCATGGTTAATTCAACAGGCTCGTTCATGTATTTTTTAGCAATACGGCGAACTTCTGCCGGCATGGTAGCCGAGAATAACCAGGTTTTTTTGTCATCAGGTGTAGTTGATAAAATGTCGTTGATGTCATCCTGGAAACCCATGTTTAACATCTCGTCAGCTTCATCAAGCACAACATATTTAACTGAAGAAAAATCAATGGCTTTACGGCCAATAATATCCAACATACGGCCGGGCGTGGCCACTACGATTTGAACGCCTTGGCGTATTTCGCGTAGTTGTTGCATAATGTTCGCGCCACCGTAAACGGCAACAACGTGGGCATTAGC
>Ga0247813_10000049_pt1 | contig 179450 bp, 154 predicted proteins | sample UWRJL169409C1_FD_180719 | JGI IMG/M metagenome (GOLD analysis project Ga0247813, IMG submission 180719) | Plant litter microbial communities from Arlington Agricultural Research Station in Wisconsin, United States - UWRJ-L169-409C-1 | ecosystem: Environmental > Terrestrial > Plant litter >...
AAACTCTTCATCGTATATTTTAAATATTTTTACGACCTTTGTTGCTAGTTTTTTTTAATTCGATAAAAGCCAGTATTCTTACTCTCTCTTATGCTGTCAATCCAATATGTCTATGAACGTATCTTACTTTGTTTTTTGTTTCAGGTTTAACGTTTAATGTTCCCCCTGAAAGCGGCTGCAAAAGTACAACTTCTTTTTATTCTCACAAGCTTTTTTAAAAAAATTTCTTTCTTTTTTTTCGCTCCTTAAATAAGCTTGATCTCTTTGCTTATCGCAAATCGCCCGTTGCTAACTTCTCCCCCTTCTTCTCAGTTGGGGTGGCAAAGATACTATCTTTTACCTTTATCAAGCAAGCTTTTTTTTACTTATTTTTTTAGCTTTCCTTAGCTTTAAGTTCTTTGCTTTTTGCAAATTGCTTATTGCCAATTCTTTTTCCTTGTGTCAATCTGTTAATGAACTTGTCGCTGAATGCGGGTGCAAAAGTAGCACTTCTTTTTACTTTTCAAAGCGCTTTTATAATGTTTTTTTAATCTTTTTCTTAACTCTTTGTTAACGTGAAGTTTGGGGTGTGAAGTTTTTTTTGTTTCACGTGGGTTGTTACACGAAGTCCCGCAAAAGCTTTACTCAAGGAGGCTATACCACAAAATCCCGCAAAGAAGACACAGAGTTTCACAAAGAAAAAAACATTCATATAAGAGTGATGAGAGAACACTAAGGTTTACGCTTGCGGCGCATGTTAACCTCGCCCCCAACCCCATCTATAAAGGACGGAATGCTGGCAAATTGGAAATCCTGCTGGCTTTTAGCCCCGATGGAGCCGGCAGCCCCGCAGCGAAGCGGAGGGCTATAGGCGAGAGCGGGCGCGGCGTTCGCTAATATACGCTTGCCATTAATGCTCCTTATATATAGGTGCGGTATATTATCTAAACATGCTAATGTACTGTTAAGTGTCGCTATCGGGATTTATGCAACGGTAAGATTGTTGTATATTTAAGGCTCACGTTAGTTTTTACTTACATGAATACATTTTACCTTAACCCCAAAATGCCTGTGGGCGCTATTTTCGCGTTGGCGGCAGTTACTTTGTTTATGAGTTGCAGCACAAAATTTATAGAAAGCAAGATTATTTTTGACCTACCCATTGATGAAACCATGCAGGACCTCCTTGCGGGGTATGATACCGATGGCGATAAACGCATTACTAAAGACGATGCCCCGCCAAATAAGGACTACCGCATGACAAGTACCGATGGCCATACCGTGATTTTGCGCAACACCTATTATATAAGCAACCTGCTGCAGGAGTTGGCTATTGCAAAAGATGGTATTGCCCCTAACCTGCAAATTAGCCTGTGCCAAATTCAGGAGCCGCCGGCCGAGAGGATTTCGCGACGCATTCGCACGCAGTTTTGGGAAGACCTAACCCGAACGATTGACGAAGAGGGCATAAACCGCATAACGGGAGACGAAAAAATGAACGACAATGTGCAGCGCATTTATGTTCCTTATAGTGACAGTGTGGGAATTGCTTACTTTAAAGAGGTACAAACCCGCATGCCTAAACTGGAAGTCGTGGTGCTGCCAAAAGATATTACCTCCGACTATGTAAAGTCGATTAATGATAAGCCGGGAATATTATCGCTTAAAATTGAAAACGGTAAAGGCGTGCCTTTTGTGGTGCCCGGTGGCAGGTTTAACGAGATGTATGGCTGGGACAGTTATTTTGAAGGCATTGGCCTGTTGCTCGACGGCAGGGTTGACCTTGCAAAAGCCATGGTTGATAATTTTTGTTACCAGATTAAATACTACGGAAAAATTCTTAACGCTAACCGCTCTTACTACCTAACCCGAACGCAGCCTCCGTTTTCATCGTCGTTTATTAGGGAAGTGAATGATGCCATGCCGGTTAAAGACAACGAATGGCTTGCCGAAAGCCTGGCTATTGCCATACAGGAATATGAAACGGTGTGGATGGGCGGCAAACGCCTTACCCCTAACACAGGGCTTAACCGTTATTATGCCGATGGTATTGGGATTCCGCCCGAAACAGAGCCTGGGCATTTTAAAGAGCTGCTTCAGGATTATGCTGATAAATATAAACTTACCGAACTGGAATTCGAACAGGCCTACAAAAACGGAACTATTAAAGATGCGGAACTGGACCGTTATTTTGTACATGACCGAACCCTAAGAGAAAGTGGGCATGACACGAGCTGGAGGCTGGATAACGTGGCGGCCGACCTGAATTGTGTTGATGTGAACTCCTTATTATATAAATACGAGAAAGATTTTGAGTACCTGATAGCTACTTATTTTAAAGAGGGCTTTACAGGCGTTGATGGCGCAACATATACGCCCCAATACTGGTCCGAAAAAGCTGACACCCGTAAAGCCCTGATGCATAAATACATGTGGGACGAAAGCACGCATGGCTACTTTGACTACAACCAAAGGACTGGTAAGCGAAGCGACTTTATGTCGGCTACCAACTTTTTCCCGTTATGGGCGGGGCTGGCAAGTAAAGAGGAAGCCGCGCAAATGGTTCCGCAGTTAATGAATGAACTTAAGGCGCAGGGTGGTTTTACCGGAAGCAGCAAGGCATCGCTGGATAAATATGCTACCGGAAACGTGCAGCGCCAGTGGGATTACCCTAACGGATGGGCGCCGCACCAAATGGTGTTGTGGAAAGGCCTGATTGATTATGGCTATGAAACTGAAGCCCGCGAAATGATTTACCGTTGGTTATGGACGATCACGCAAAACGCGGTAGATTATAATGGTACGATCCCTGAAAAATATGATGTGGTTAATGCCACCCATAAGGTGTATGCCGAATATGGCAACGTAGGTACCGACTTTGCTTATATTACCCGCTCGGGTTTTGGGTGGATGAATGCATCGTACCAATATGGTATGAGCCTGCTTAGCAGCGAGTACATTAAAAAGCTTGATAACCTGGAAAGACCGGAGAGCCTTTTTAAGGAGTAGCTTTCAGTCGCAGTCGCGGTTTTCAGTTTTCCATTTGAATAGTGGGTATGAGTGTAGTTGGTTCCCCTCTTGAGAGGGGTTAGGGGTGTGTTGGGATGATGATTGGAAGATAATTCCTAAATGACACACCCCCTGCCCCTCTCAAGAGGGGAGCCAGCCCCCAACACCGGATGAAATCAAGAAAACAACTTTTCTAACAAGATGTAACGGAGTTGAGAAATCTTAATTGCACAATCCCGATAGCTATCGGGAGCACAAACGAAGAGACACCAATTTCACTAATCGGCACTAATAGGGAGGTTTTCCATTCCGACCGTAGGGAGAAACCTCTATAGCAAGCTATTATAAAGAAGTTTTCTGTTACACAAAGTTGCACAAAGAAGGCGCAAAGATTCACAAAGCCAAATGTCAATTCCTGCAACGTTGTCATTCCGACGAAGGAGGAATCTCTATGTAGAAGCTATTAAACAGAAATTTTCTAATACACAAAGGTGCACAAAGAAGACACAAAGATTCACAAAGCAAAATGTCAATTCCCGCAACGTTGTCATTCCGACGAAGGAGGAATCTCAATTGAGGAAAGTTATACCACAGATTTTCTGTTACACAAAGTTGCACAAAGAAGGCGCAAAGATTCACAAAGCTAAATGTCAATTTCCGCAGCGTTGTCATTCCGACGAAGGAGGAATCTTTATGTAGAAAGCTATACCACAGAATGTATTGAGAAAAACTTATTTTGATTTTGCTTCTTCTAATGATTTAAGAAGCACATCCCTGTTATTACCCGATAATAAGTAGCGTGTTTCTTTTAAAGACCTGCGTTCTCTTATGCAATTCTGGATAAACTGTACCCTTTTTTTTAAATTCATAATATAATTCTTTATACTACTAAGATAGAAAATTAAAATTCAAAAAATTACCAGGCAACTTTAGTGTCTTCTTCTACTAAAATCTTTACGGTAGCTTTACCAATGCCTTACGCTCCGCCGGTTACTATCGCCACCTTGTTTTCAAATCTTTTCATTGTTGTGATATCTAATTGGACTTAATAAAATAACAAATTTATAAAGGGGGTATAAAAAGGCTTAAGTTTTATTTAAGAGCAATGATTTTATTCGATAAGTTTAACAAATAAAAAATAATCTATTTTATTACTCACAGTTAATAATTTTTACTATATTTGCAATAGTTCTTTGATAGTGTTTCGAGCTTGGTATTAGATGGAGTCAAATTAATAGCTTAATTTTAGGCAACCTGAAAAGGTATTTTAGGCGATCGAATGAATACGATAGATGTAGAATGAGATGACCCCATAAACTGTTTTATTAGAAGCAGGGAATTTTAAGTGAGTGAATAGAGAACATTGTTTACACATTTAGTATCAGGCGAATTGGCAATGAAGCAGGACAATATTGTCCTGAACTAAAACTATCATTATGTCAAGATTAAAAAGAAATCGAAACATTGATAGCTTAATACTAGGTATTCAAGCTATCACAACATTGAACCAGTGTTCTCTCTCGGAAACAGACTTAAATGTCTTAAATGAAATTACAGCTAACCTTCTGAATTTAAAAAAGAAGAAAGGTTTAACTAACAAGCAATTGAAAATTCATATTCTTGAAATTTCTTCTTTGTTGTTTGACTTTTTTATAAATTAAATATCATGGTTATGGATTATTCAATTACGTTCCGACACTCCTTAAATTTTTCCATATATTAAAAATCATGGATTTAGGTAAAATAATAAAAAATTATAGAAAAGCAAAGAAGTTAACTCAAGAAGAGTTTGCTTCTCTTTGCGGTATTACACAAACATATCTTTCGCAAATTGAAAGTAACTCTAAAGAACCAAATCTTTCGACATTAAAGGAGATAAGTAGCCAGCTTGAAATTCCTCTTCCAATATTATTTTTTCTATCATTAAATGATGAAGATTTAAATCCAGAAAAAAAAGAGTTGTTTTTATCACTTAGTCCTAAAATTAAAAATTTGGTAAATGAATACTTCGAATTTTAGAAAATATCAGTTAAAACATTTATCAACTATAATCGGCGTTAAGCCTGAGAAACTTTCATTTATTCTTTCAAATATTGATGTATATTACAAGGAGCGAAAAGAGGTTAAAATGGATACCAGAACCAACAAACCTAAAACCTATCTTGATGGAACCCCTAAATTTAGAGTGATACGTCCATCTTTTAAAGATTTAAAATTTGTGCAAAAAAGAATAAAGGCTTTAATATTAGCACCAATTCCATTGCCTAAAAACATACACGGTGGGGTTAAGAAAAAAAGTAACATTACGAATGCTAAAATTCATCAAGGTAAAAAGTATATATTTACTACTGACCTCCAAGATTTTTATCCATCTATTTCATCAAGCGCAGTTTTTGACACCTTCTTGAATATCGGCTTTACCGACAGTATGGCAAATTACTTGACAAAGCTTACAACTTGGAAATACGAATTACCACAAGGAGCACCTACGAGTACCCATGTTTCCAACCTCTTTTTTCTCAGAACAGATTATGAACTTATCAAATTTTGCGATGAAAATTCAATTACTTACACTAGATATATAGATGACTTAACTTTTTCATCACAATATTGTTTTAAGTGTCACACAAGTAAATTATTGGAGATAATTAAAGATACAAGCGATTTAAAGCTAAGTCATAGAAAAATCAACTATGGAGGCAAGCAAAAAGTTACAGGAATATATGTTTATAATAATAAAATTGACGCACCAGAAAGTATTATAGCTCTTGCAATTGACGAAGTTTTTAACAATCTTCCTGATAAACCTTACAATGACTATTTAAACAGGATCAGAAAAACTAATGTAAAAAGATACAAGAACCTCTGATTTTGTCAAAAAAACTTAAGTCAGAAAAAAACAGTCATCAGTATAGATAAAATTAATTATTTTTATTAAATGCATTTGACCTTAACAAGTACAACATTTTAAAAATCAAACAATTATAATAAAACTCCAACTCAAGACATAAAGTGCCTTCATACGAATAACAAGTAAACAATCTTCCTGCAACTACACCAGCTCAAAACCTTCAAACAAAAAGTAAGATTAAATGCGCGACACATCGCGCATTTTGATTTATGTCTGCAAAAGAGATTTCTCCACTTCGCTGCGCTGCGGTCGAAATGGAAACCCCAAACACAAAACCACCCCTCCCCTTAGCCCCGACCGAGGCGGCATCCTGCCAACCGCAGGGCGGCAGATAAAGCAAAGGGCGGGAAAGCTGCCTGCGGAAAATGCCCGTACCTTCCGCTCCTAACCCTCTTAAAAACCATTAAAATAATATTAAAAACTGGTGGGGTTTATGTATTGTTTGTTGCAGGTTAAAACGCTATCTTTGCACACTATAAATTTTTAACAATGATAGATATTACATTGCCGGACGGTTCGGTTAAAAAGTTTGACGCCGGGGTTACTCCCCATGATGTTGCCATGAGCATAAGTGAAGGCTTAGCAAGAAACGTGATTTCTGCTTCCTTTAATGGTACAACTGTCGAAACGAAAACACCACTCACGACCGACGGCTCCTTAATATTATTTACCTGGAACGACAAGGAAGGCAAAAAGGCTTTCTGGCATTCGAGCTCGCACGTTTTGGCGCAGGCCCTTCAGGAACTGTACCCGGGCATTAAGCTTACCATAGGCCCTGCTATAGAAAATGGTTTTTACTATGATGTTGATTTTGGCGACCATGTGGTTACCGATAAAGACTTTAAAACCATTGAAGATAAAGTGCTTGCTATAGCCCGCGAGAAATATGAGTTTACTATGCGCAGTGCTACTAAAGCGGAAGCGCTTGCTATGTATGCTGCCGAAGAGAACCCTTATAAAACAGAACTTATAACCAACCTTGAAGACGGTACTATTACGTTTTGCGACCACGCAACCTTTACCGATCTTTGCCGTGGTGGGCACATACCTAACACCGGGATTATAAAGGCGTTTAAAGTTATGAGCGTTGCTGGTGCTTACTGGCGTGGTGACGAAAAGAACAAACAGCTTACCCGTGTATACGGTATATCGTTCCCAAAACAAAAGGACCTTACCGAATACCTGGAGTTACTGGAAGAGGCTAAACGCCGCGACCACCGCAAGCTGGGTAAAGAATTGGAACTGTTTGCTTTCTCTCAGAAAGTAGGTCAGGGTTTGCCTTTATGGTTGCCTAAGGGTGCTGCCCTGCGCGACCGTTTAGAACAGTTTTTAAAGAAAGCACAAAAAAAGGCCGGTTATGAGCAGGTGGTTACGCCGCACATAGGCCAGAAAGAATTATATGTTACCAGCGGCCACTATGCTAAGTATGGCGCTGATAGCTTTCAGCCAATCCACACGCCCAATGAGGGTGAGGAGTTTTTGCTGAAGCCAATGAACTGCCCGCACCACTGCGAAATTTATAACACGAAGCCGTGGTCTTACAAAGACCTGCCTAAGCGTTATGCTGAATTTGGTACGGTGTATCGTTATGAGCAAAGTGGCGAGTTGCATGGTTTAACCCGTGTGCGTGGCTTTACCCAGGATGATGCCCACATTTTTTGTACTCCCGATCAGTTAGATAGTGAGTTTAAAAAGGTTATCGACCTTGTATTGTATGTTTTCAGCTCTTTAGGGTTTGATAACTTTAGCGCGCAGGTATCTTTACGCGATAAAGAGAACCGCGATAAGTACATAGGCAGCGATGAAAACTGGGAAAAAGCTGAAAATGCGATTATTAACGCAGCGAAAGATAAAAATCTTACCACGGTTGTAGAGTATGGCGAAGCGGCTTTTTATGGCCCTAAGCTTGACTTTATGGTTAAGGATGCCCTGGGCCGCCAGTGGCAATTAGGCACCATTCAGGTAGATTATAACCTGCCGGAAAGGTTCGAGTTAACTTACAAAGGATCTGATAACGAGCTACATAGGCCGGTAATGATTCACCGTGCGCCTTTTGGGTCTATGGAGCGTTTTATAGCTATATTGCTGGAAAATACAGCCGGTAATTTCCCGCTTTGGCTAATGCCGGAGCAGGCTATCATACTGTCTCTTAGCGAGAAATATGAAAATTATGCTAAAAAAGTTTTAGATTTGCTCGAAAATCACGAAATTCGCGCCACCGTAGACAACAGAAACGAAACAATAGGCCGAAAAATAAGGGAAGCTGAAGTACAAAAGCTGCCATTTATGCTTATTGTGGGCGAGGAAGAAGAGAAAAACGGCACGATATCTGTACGTCGTCATGGCGATGCCGGTAAGAGCAACCAAACAATGACTATTGAAGCATTTGCTGCACTTGTGCAGGAAGAAGTAGATAAAACACTAAAAACATTTCAAGTTTAACTTAAATTTTTAAAGCCATAGCAATAAGAAACAACAGAGGCTACCAGCCTCGAGTAGAAAAAAAAGATGCGCACAGGACTAACAATGCCATCCGCGTACCCGAAGTAAGGCTTGTGGGAGAAAATGTAGAACCGGGAGTTTATAAAACTTCGCAGGCACTACAAATGGCAGAGGGATTTGAGCTTGACCTGGTGGAAATTTCACCAAACGCCGAGCCGCCCGTATGCAAGATTATGGACTATAAAAAGTTTCTTTATGAACAAAAGAAACGCGACAAGATGCTTAAGGCTAAGTCTACGCAAATTGTTGTTAAAGAAATACGCTTCGGGCCGCAAACCGATGAGCATGATTATGACTTTAAACGAAAGAATGCTGAAAAGTTCCTTAAAGAGGGTTCTAAGCTAAAAGCATTTGTATTCTTTAAAGGTCGTTCTATTATTTATAAAGAACAAGGACAAATATTGCTGCTTAAACTTGCTACCGATCTTGAAGAGTGGGGCAAAGTAGAAGCGATGCCGGTTCTTGAGGGTAAAAGGATGATCATGTTTATTGCGCCTAAGAAGAAAAAAGCTTAAAAGCTGTTAAAGGTTTAAATGTTGAAAGTTGTAAGGTTCTTACTTTATAACTTTCAACTTTATGACTTTTAAACTCAAAATAAAGTAAGTAAGAATAAATTAAATACAGGAACAAAATGCCTAAAATGAAAACTAAATCCTCTGCCAAAAAACGATTTAAAGTTACTGGCTCAGGTAAAATTAAAAGAAAGCACGCTTTTAAAAGTCACATCCTGACTAAAAAATCTAAGAAGCGCAAGCTTGCTCTTACTCACTCTGCATTGGTACACCCAACAGATGAGAGGAGCGTTAAGCAGCAATTAAGACTTATCTAATAAGCCGCTGCCGGTTAAACAATTAAAATAACCCTGGAGTATGGCTAATAAGTGTTTGCGCATTTGCAAGCCGCCTGCTACAAAAAAAAAAAGAAAAATTATGCCAAGATCAGTAAATTCAGTTGCTTCAAGAGCTCGTAGAAAGAGAATCATGAAGCAAGCCAAAGGTTTCTTTGGAAGACGTAAAAACGTTTGGACAGTAGCTAAAAATGCCGTTGAAAAAGCAATGGTTTATGCTTACCGCGACCGTAAAGCTAAAAAGAGAAACTTCCGTGCACTTTGGATCATGCGTATCAACGCTGGTGCAAGACAGTATGGTTTAAGCTACTCTCAATTTATGGGTAAAGTTAAAGCTGCAAATATCGAATTGAACCGTAAGGTTCTTGCAGATCTTGCCGCTAACCACCCTGAAGCTTTTGAAGCGATAGTTAACCAGGTTAAATAAAAACGTTTTATAAACAATAAATTTATTTCTTACTTACACAGCAAAACCCGTTTAGCAATAAGCGGGTTTTTTGTTTTTATTAATTTTAAAACTTATTACAAGTGCATATTAATAAAAGGTTATTAACCTTTAAACACCTCAAAACAAATATTTTATAAATTTAAATTCCTGTTAATAAAAATTAATTTTTTATCAACTAAAATCTAATAAAATACTATGTTTGCACTAAATACATCAACAATATATTTTTATGCATTATTTTAATAAAGAGAATACAAAACTGGTATTTTTCTCAATCTTTACTGTTTTAATATGTTATGGGTTTGCACTAACAAATTACAGCTTAAGTGTAGACAATGAATTTCCTGTATACCCCAACTCGTCTTTAGAGTTAGGAAGGTGGGGTACAAATTTTATAAGGTATCACATATTTCATGGACACTATCCTTATTTTACCTTGCTATTAAGCCTTCTGATACTTGCCCTGGCTGCAACAGAGATTGCCGGTATCTTTAAGCTTAAAGGCATTAAGGCTTACTTGTTTTGTGCTCTATTTTTAACTTTTCCGCAAATGGCTTATCAGATGGTATTTATCATGCAGTCTGATGGGATTGCTTTAGGTTTTTTACTATCGGCAGTGGCTTTAAAGCTTTTTATACAGAGTTCATATAATTTTTTAAGGCTTTCTTCTATACTAAATTTACTTGCAGGCTCATTTATTTTAATGTTTGTTATTGCAATATATCAGGGTTTAGTATTTATACCTGTAATACTCTATTTAATTTATTTTCTACAGAACACATTTAATGAAGATTTTAAATTTAAAACAGAATTTAAAAATAGCCTGTTCTATGGTGGCATGATGGTTGCCGCACTTGTGTTATATTTTATATCAGCCAAGATACTTTGCCCACCGGCTCCCGAAGGTGGTTATCTGTCATCATACCTTACAGGGTCTGATACTTCAAACAGGTTTACGAGCTTTTTATCGCTTTGGGGCAAAAACCTGATAGGTACCAGGTATTATGGCGACACTACTTTTATATTTGGCACTTTAGCTGCACTTGCTGTACTTGTTAAATTTGCTCTAATCAAAAAACACTTTTTATTACGGTCGCTTATTTTAGTATTGCTACTATTGCTTCCATTTGCTTTCTCATTTTTTATTACAAATGGATACCACCCTCCAAGAATTTACTTAACATCAGGTTTGGTATATGCGTTTTTTATATCCTTTTTAATTGACAGTATAAAGTTTGAAAAACAATATCTGATATTATGTGCACTAATTTGTACAGCGAATATCTTTTTTGTTACAAACCTTTATTACTCAAATTACCAGATAGCCAATCACGACAAGGAGCTTGCTAAAAAGATGGACGCCTACATTCATCAAAAATATCCGGAATTTAATCCTGCAACTGATTATGTATTCTTTTACGGCGGCTTACCCTATGAACACCATGCTAATTTTGCCTTAAAAGATTCTGAAGTGTTTGGAGGATCAATATTTAGCTGGGGCGGCGGCGGAAACTTCAGAATTATTTGTCTTTTTAGCTCTTACGACATTGCTTATTATAGATATCTTGGCGAAAGAGATAAGTATTTTAAGGCTAAAGAAGATGCTATTAAAATGCCTGTATGGCCAGACAAAGAATCCGTACAAAAATTTGACGATGTAATTATTGTTAAGCTGAATAACCAGGAAGGCCAGCCATTATTTTAATAATAGAATGCTTTAAATTAAACCATGCAAAAACCAATTATAGGTATTGTTTCCCCATGTTACAATGAAGAACAAGTATTAGGTGAAACAGCACAACAGCTAAATGAGGTTATTAAAAACTTAGCAGCTAAAGATATTATTTCTGAAAAAAGCTTTGCCGTTTTTGTAGATGATGGCAGTAAAGATGCTACGTGGTTAAAAATAGCAGAAAATGCAGCCTTGCATAAACATATTAAAGGATTAAAACTTGCTGGCAATGTAGGCCACCAAAAAGCATTGCTTGCCGGTTTACTTACCTTTAAGGATGAAGCTGATGCTCTTATATCTATTGATGCCGACCTGCAGGATGACGTTGCTGTGATTAAAGAAATGATACTTAAATTTAAATCAGGAACAGACGTAGTATATGGTGTGAGAAAAGAACGTAAAACAGATTCTTTCTTTAAACGAAATACAGCATTAATGTTTTACAATCTTATGAAAAGGATGAAAGTGAACATTATTAGCAACCATGCCGATTACAGATTGTGCAGCAGCAGGGTTCTTACTGCTTTATCAGAATTTAATGAAGTAAATTTATTCCTGAGGGGTATTATTCCTTCTATAGGTTTTAGCAATGATGCCGTATATTATGACCGATTAGAACGCTTTGCAGGAGAATCAAAATATCCATTTAAAAAAATGGCATCGTTTGCCTGGAACGGAATAACATCTTTTAGCAATTATCCTTTAAAATTAGTTACAACAATAGGATTTGTTATTTTTGTACTCTGTTTAATTATGTCGGGTTATGCAATACTTGCCTTAATCATGGGGCATGTGGTACCCGGATGGCTTTCTACTGTTTTACCTATGTATTTTCTTGGAGGTATACAACTATTTTGCTTTGGAATAATAGGTGAATACATTGGTAAAATATATCTTGAGGTAAAAGGCAGGCCACGCTACTTTATAGATAAAAGAGTTGATTAAAAATCTCTGCAACATTATTACAAACAAACCCGTAAGCACTAAACTTACGGGTTTGTTTTTTGCCCGGATGCAAATTGTAACAGTAACATAAAATTACCCAAACACCATTACACTCTTACCATCAAAACTTGCAAACACCATACTGGGGTGCGAGTCCTGATGAAAAATTTTCCCCTGGGCATCTATTGCAATGGCCCCTGCAAAGCCATCATAAGGTTTTAGTTCGGTAAAAGTTTTTGCAAAAGCATCGGCTATGGGCATACCATCGGTAACCCGGGTCACTATTTTTGCAGCGGTGGCATTGCTCACAATATCTTCGCCCACACCGGTGCAGCTTACACCACAAAAGGCATTGGCATAATTTCCTGCAACGGTGGCACTATCACTTATACGGCCTACTATTTCAAAGCCTTTACCTCCGGTAGATGTTGCCACGGCAAGTTTGCCATTAGCATCGAGCGCAACACAGCCTACGGTGCCCACCCCAATTCCGGCAAGCTTTTTTTCATATTCTGCACGCCTTTCAGGCGTTTCCGTACTAAATTCTGCAAAGCCATTAGCATGTGCAAATTGGGTTGCCCCTTCCCCGCCCAAAACACGATCGTCATAAGGCAACAGTTTTTCGGCTACAAAAATGGGGTTTTTTACATTTTGTATATTAATAACACCGCTCATCTTCTGGGTTTCGCCATCCATTAGAGCGGCACTCATACGTATCTGTCCGTCGCTTTGTATCTGCGACCCTATACCGGCATTAAATAGCGGACTGTCTTCTAATAATGATACTGCATAAACTACCGTTTGTGCAGCAGTATGTATTTTAAGGTAATCGTATGCTTTCTTTACAATAGTAGTTAGAGCATCCTGTTTGGCTAATTTAGTTTTTGCATCAGTAGTCGATTCGCTAAAAAAACCGCCGTGTATAATTATTTTCATCTTTTAAAATTTGTTACACAAAGTTGCACGAAGAAGACACAAAGATTCACAAAGAAATTACAACCATGTTATAAACCTCGTGAGCCTTTGTGCCCCATATTATTTTCATTAAAAACTTACTCTACATCATCTGTTTTAATTGCCTCATCTACATCCGTCTCTGCAGGAACATACAATGGCAATGAATATTGCGAGTTATGTATTTCCATAGAATGGGTGTTTAAGTCGTAGGTATCATACATACTCATAACGTGCACTATAAGGTTATTTATAGAAATTGGCTTGCCAAGTTCTACCTGTGTTAAATTAGTATCCAGTATCTGACGCCCATCTACAAGTATAACAAGCCCGGAGCCTATGGCTTCCATCTTCCCGTCGCTTGTAATTAGCAGCCCGGTATCTTCGCCCAGGCCAATACCAAGCACACGCGGATTACCCACTACTGCCTGAAACAAACGCCCTATACGGCCACGCTGCACAAAGTGAGTATCTATAATTACATTTTCTATAAGGCTAAGCCCACTGGTAATTTTTACCTCGCCCTTAAGTAATGCTTCCTGGCTGCTGCCCTGATAAATCATATTGTTTGATGCCGCGGCAGCACCTGCAGATGTGCCGGCATATATAAAATCTTCGTTTTTAAACTTATCAAGGATAATATCGTGCAATTTCGTTCCGCCCAATATAGATGTTAATCGTAGCTGATCTCCACCGGTAAACATAACTACATCGGCTGCCTGTATACGTTCCAGTATTTCAATATCTTTAGTCTGTTCACGCTTTTCAATATACATGAGGCCCACATTTTTAGCCTTAAGGTATTCGAACGCCTTAACATATTGTGGCCCTACCTGCCTTGGTATGACCGATGCTGTTGTTATAACCTCTATGCGTGATTCTTCGCCATGTTTAGATTCGCGAATGATGCGACTTAAAATTCCTGTTTCAAAAAAGTTTAGGTTATTTGCTATATTCTGATCAAAAGATACCTCAGTAAAACTGCCCTTATCTACTGCTCCCCCAATAATTATCAGTTTTCCCTGTACACTATTCATAGTATTAAAGTAATTAAATACGTAAAAAAACGCAATTTACGGTTAATTATTTCTTCCTTAATTGTTACCAATCAGGCATTTTATAAAATATTTACTGCAAAGATACTTTTTAATTAATTTTTTAAGTAATTTTCTAACGATGAATTGCTGTTTAAATTACTCTTATCAATATTGATAAATAAACACAAAAAAGTCAAATATTTGCACATTTGCATTAACATAATCCCCATTTTTGCCAATTTATGAAAATCGAGAAAATCCAGGCACTGCGCGGACCCAATATTTGGAGCGTAAAAAGAAAAAAATTAATACAAATGCGCCTCGACCTCGAGGAAATGGAACAAAATCCTACTAATAAAATAGCTGGTTTTCGCGAGCGTATAGAGGTTTTAATGCCGTCGCTTGTTACACACCGGTGCTCTGAGGGTGTGCGGGGTGGATTTTTTTTACGCATAGAAAGCGGCACATGGATGGGTCACGTTATAGAACACATAGCCCTGGAGATACAAACCCTTGCCGGTATGGATACCGGGTTTGGCCGCACACGCGAAACTAAAACCCCCGGTGTATATAATGTAGTATTTAGCTACCTCGAAGAAAATGTAGGTATTTATGCTGCCGAGGCATCTGTACGCATTGCTGAGGCACTTATTGCAGGTACAGAGTATGACCTTGAGGCCGATATACAAAACATGCGAAAAATTCGTGAACGCGACCGCCTGGGGCCAAGTACAGGAAGCATTGTAGAAGAGGCTGTAGCTCGCGATATACCATGGATACGCCTTGGTACAAACTCGCTTGTGCAATTAGGATATGGTATTAACCAAATGCGTTTTCAGGCAACTATTACTAATAAAACAAGCCATATAGCAGTAGATATTGCCTGTAATAAAGAACAAACAAAACGTATGCTCTCGGCAGCTTCTATACCGGTTGCCGGTGGTGGCATTTGTACCGACGAAGAGAGCCTAAAAACTATCATAGAACAAATAGGCTACCCTATAGTGCTTAAACCTCTTGATGGTAATCATGGCAAGGGAGCATCTATAAACGTTTTAAATTATGAAGATGCTGTTGCCGGGCTGGAGTTTGCCCAAAAATACGGCAGCCGTGTTATTGTAGAAAAATTTATAACCGGGTACGATTTCCGTGTGCTTGTTATAGACAACAAAGTTGTAGCAGCAGCCCAGAGGGTTCCTGCACATGTGCAGGGCGATGGGCAGCATACCATCCAGGAACTTATTGATAAAGAAAATGAGGATCCTCGCCGTGGTTATGGCCACGAAAATGTACTAACCGAAATTACGATAGACCGCGATACTACCGACCTGCTAGATAAAAAAGGCTACACTACCGAGACTATTCCTGCCATTGGCGAGATTGTTTATCTTAAATCGACTGCTAACCTTAGTACCGGTGGAACATCTGTAGATGTTACCGATATGATGCACCCCGAAAATATTTTCCTTTCGGAAAGGATTTCGAGGGTAATAGGCCTTGATGTGTGCGGTATCGATATTATGGCGGAAAACCTCACGCAGCCGTTAAAAGAAAATGGCGGCGTTATACTTGAGGTTAATGCCGCACCGGGTTTCCGTATGCACCTTGCACCGTCATCGGGACTGCCGCGCAATGTTGCCGCCCCAGTTATAGATATGCTATACCCTCCCGGCAAGCCAAGCCGCATTCCTATTTTTGCCATAACCGGTACTAACGGTAAAACTACTACTACCAGGCTGCTTGCCCATATTGTAAAAAATAATGGCTTTAAAGTTGGCTTTACAACGTCAGACGGTATTTATGTACAAAACCATATGCTCGAAAAAGGTGATACTACAGGCCCTTTTAGTGCAGAATATATATTAAAAGACCCTACGGTTGAATTTGCAGTATTAGAAACCGCCCGTGGCGGTATACTTAGGTCAGGCCTTGGCTTTAGCCGCTGCGATATCGGTATTGTTACTAATATTCAGGAAGACCACCTGGGCCTAAGCGACATACACAACATAGACGATCTTGCCCGTGTTAAAAGGGTAATTCCGCGCAGCGTGAAAAAAGACGGTTGGGCTGTTTTAAATGGCGATGACCCTGAGTGTATAAAAATAGGCAAAGAACTGGAATGTAATGTAGCATATTTTAGCCTTGATGAAGACAGCACATTTATTAAAGAAGAAGCAAGAGCAGGCCGTGTAACCGCAGTTTATGAAAATGGCTTTATAACCATTAAAAAAGGCGAATGGAAAATTAGGGTAGAAAAAGCATCTCACGTTCCGCTTACTTTGGGCGGCAAGGCAAAATTCATGATAGCAAATGTATTGGCAGCAACACTAACATCATATTTGTGGGGCTTTAAAACCGAAGATATTAGCCTGTCATTACAAACCTTTATTCCTGGAACTGCACAAACACCCGGCCGGATGAATATTTTTGAGTTCAGGAAATTTAAAGTTCTTATAGACTTTGCACATAACCCTGCCGGTTACCTTGCCGTAGAGGATTATTTGCAAAATGTAGAAGCGACACAAAAAATAGGTATAATAAGCGGTGTGGGCGACAGGCGCGACCAGGATATTAAAGAATGTGCCAGGATTGCCGCAAGAATGTTTGACCATATAATTATGAGAAACGAAAAGCACCTGCGTGGCCGTACCGAAGAAGAAATTAACGGATTGCTACTGGAAGGCTTTAAAGAATCTGGCCGTGAAGTTACCTACGAGGTTATACCTAAAGAAACAGATGCTATAAAACATGCTATTAGCAATGCGCAGGAAGGCAGCCATATAACCGCACTTAGTGATGTTATTGCAAATGCCATACAAACTGTACAAGGCTATCTTGATAAAGAAAATGAAGATGCCATATTATCATAAAATCATTAGGCTGCCCTTAAATAAGGCAGCCTAATGATTTAAATATTATTTTGACACTATATAATTACAAGTAATAAACTATGTTTTAAGTTTCTTTTTTCTTGCAGCAGGAAAAAGTACATTGTTTAATATTAAACGGTAGCCGGGAGAATTAGGGTGTAAATCCAGTACTGTAGGCGCATCGCCCACACGGTGCTGATAATCTTCCGGGTCATGGCCACCATAAAAGGTAAACATCCCTTTACCTTTAGTGCCGTGAATATATCGTGCCTCGCCGTTTTGCTTTTGCTCGCCCATAACCAGCACGTTAGATTTTACTTTATCGCCAGCAAAGGCAGTTGTTTGTCCCATAAACCCTTTAACAAGCTGCGTATGGTTTTGGCATAGCATAGAGGGTATAGGATCCCACTTTGCCGAATATTCCATTAGCGTAAAATAGTCATTGTCTGGCAAAATATTGCGTTTTGTGGTTGTATCAATATCAGAAAACTCATAAACTACAGGATTACGCTCTAATGTAAAATCTTTAAATGCCATAGATTTGTTATAGTCAATCTTACTCTGGTAGTTAGGGGAACTTGGATCGCCATCAAACATAGGCTCACAAATATCCACACCTTCGGCGGCAAGGGCAATATCAAAACTATCGGTAGCAGAGCACATTGCAAACATAAAGCCCCCACCTATTACAAAGTTCCTGATTTTAAGTGCCACAGCCAGTTTCTCTTCAGATACTTTAGAGTACCCTAATTTAGTTGCCAGTGCTTCTGCCTCTTTTTTCTGTTCTATATACCAGGGAGCATTGCGGTATGCCCCAAAAAACTTACCATATTGTCCGCTAAAATCTTCATGGTGCAGGTGTAGCCAGTCATATAAAAGTAGGCCATCGTTTAAAACCTCCTGGTCGTATATTGCCGTGAACGGAATTTCGGCATAAGTAAGCACCAGTGTAACAGCATCATCCCACGGCTGTTTTCCCGGCGGGGTGTAAACTGCAATTTTAGGCGCTTTTTCGAGTACCACATTCTCCATATTTTGCGATGGGCTACTAATATCATCAAGAATACCGTTAGCCTCACCGTCACTTAACACTTCAAAACTTACACCACGTATCTGGCACTCGCGCCTCACGTCGTTAGTATCCGGAAGTAAAAACGAGCCGCCACGATAGTTAAGGAGCCAGTTTGCTTTCATCCCCTTATCAAGTACCCAAAATGTAATGCCGTAAGCCTTAAGATGATTTTGCTGTGTGGTTTCATCCATTGGCAATAATATCATTGAGGCCCTCCCTGAAAACGATATCAACAGCAACAATGTAAGTATATGGATTTTTTTAAATGGCATTGTAATAATAGATTTATTCAAAGATAACGAATAATGTGCCAAAGTTGGTATAGAGGTGGATTGTTAGATTATTCGACTACTTTATTGTTTGATTATTCAGCAATATAATATCGCATATCTTAAATAAGATATTTTCATTGGTCTTAATGTAAGTAATTGTATCCTCAACAATTGAGTCTATCAACATTTCCAACTTCAGGGGTTGATTACTTAAGGATTGAAGAAACTCTAAGTCCGAAAGATTGATTTTTGATTTTTCGAACTCAAAATGTTTAGCTCCTCTCCACCATCCATAAATCTCAGCGACATCGTAATACTCCTTGAAAATATTTTCATTCTGAGAATCTAAATCAAGAATTCCGATGAACAAATCGCGACCATAATATCCATTACCACTGAATGGTTCAATCCCAAAACAAACTCTTACATCTTTAGAGAATCTATTAGAAAAAAACCATATTTTTGAATTAAAAGCTTCAATTTTTTCTAATGCCTCAACAGAGTAATCTGGCAATCTGGAAGACAATTTTTCACAAAGCTGTTGTCTTATTATATAAGGTATTTTAAATTTAATTCTGTGAAAAGCTTGAGCAATTATTTCAGAACTCTTTAAATTACTCAAAACAATTTGATCTACATCTTCTTTCATTTTATCATTTATTAGTTGCCCAGTTAATTTTTTAATTAAAATAATGTATTGCTTTATGGACTCTCTCAGAATAGGTTGGTCAGTCGCTTCCCGCGTACATAATTCCAACCAGTTAATTATATTATCCCTATATGATATACAATGAAAATGAACTCCCGATTTTAAAGCACCTCTACTTTTTTCATTCGGTTCATTTCCATATAATGACAAATAATAAACCATACTCTTATCTGTGCGGTAATTACAATACCTTTCTATTTGAGCGACTTGGTCAGATGCATAAATCTTATTTTCTATAAAAATATTTATGCCATTTTTATCTGACATCGCAATATCGATTCTTCCGCCAGATTTATCTTTGTCATTTCTAACTCCAATAGTTTTTTCAACAATTACAGTAGCAGTGTGGAAATCAAAATCTGTATGTTTAACTTCAATTACATTTAAAAAAAATTCTAAAAATCGACTTCCCATTTCATGAGAGCCATATGGATTTAACAATTCTGCCAAAAAGCGTGAGTGTGTTCTATTCTCATTCGACTCCAAATTCAAAATAGAAAAAATATTAAAATTTTCTCCATTCAATTTTGCAATCTCCTTACTGTGCTCAATTTTAACCTGGACTTGTCTTAACAGGTTTTCGATTTGCGGTATATTATTCATACGGGATGGTTTGTATTCCAAATATATAAATTGATTGTAAACAAAATACATAAACTAAAGACTCCCGTGAATTTTCGTGGGAGTCTTATCAAAAAATCTAATATATACAAACTACACCTTCATCTTTACCTGCCCGTCATGAAGAAGGTACAATTTTGCACAGGCACGCGCATCTGATAAAGCTTCGTGATGGGTAAGCTGAATGTTGTTACGGTCGCAGCATGCCTTTAGGTTAGCAGGTTTGTAGCCTTTAGCCTTATATATTTTAACGGTACATTCCCATTTATCGGCAATTTCCAGTTCATCGTAATATAATCCATAGTAGCGCATGGTCTTTGCCAGTACATTACGATCGAATGACTCATTATGAGCTACTATTTTTTTTCCGAAAAGACGTTTATAAATTTCAGGAAAAAGCGTATCAAAAGTGGGTACGTTAACTGTTTCTACAGGCTTTATGCCATGCACCATAATGTTGCGGTACCAATATTCATTTTCAGGAGGCTGTATAAGGGTATAATACTCTTCGGTAATAATACCGTCTTCTACAGTTACAATACCTACGGCACAGGCACTATGCGGATAGCCTGTTGCAGTTTCAAAATCTATGGCAGTAAAATTCATAAGCAAAAAGTAAGAAAGGGCCTTAAGGCCCTTTAAAGATAAATTATATTGTAATGACTATTTTATAGAACTTATTATATCATGTTTGGTTATAATATGATATTTACCGTTACCAAGATCTACAAGTACTGCCTGATTGTCTTTATTGATAAGTTTAGATATCTCTTCTATAGAGGTAGCCGCTTTAACAATAGGGTAAGGCTTACCCATTACACTTTTTATAGGTTTATCGGCAAGGTCTTTATCTTCTACATAGCTGCGAAAAAGATCTGTCTCATCTACAGATCCTACAAATCCATCTACATCTACTACTGGTATTTGCGATATTTTATATTTACGAAGGCGGTCTATAGCATGGCTAACTAACTCCTCTGTACGAACTGTTACTAACGGTTTATCAATATGGTCGCGAATAAGGTCTTCGGCTTTTGTAATATCATCTTCAAGATAACCGCGTTCGCGCATCCAGTCGTCGTTAAACATTTTACCCACATAACGGCTGCCACTATCATGAAATAAAACCACAACTACATCTTCGGGTTTAAAATGCTCTTTTAATTGCAATACCCCTTTAATAGCTGCACCGGCAGAGTTACCCACAAAAATACCTTCTTCGAGCGCTAACCTGCGTGTATATACAGCCGCATCCTTATCAGTCACTTTTGTAAATCCATCTATTAGCGAGAAGTCAACATTTTTAGGTAGTATATCCTCCCCTATCCCCTCAGTAACATACGAGTAAATTTCGTTTTCGTCGAATATCCCCGTTTCATGGTATTTTTTAAATACCGATCCATAGGTATCAATTCCCCAAATTTTAACATCAGGATTTCTCTCTTTTAAATATTTGGCAACTCCCGATATTGTTCCGCCTGTACCTACGCCCACTACAAAATGGGTAATCTTCCCATCAGTCTGTTCCCAAATTTCAGGTCCGGTTTGCTCGTAGTGTGCAGCGGTATTACTTAAATTATCGTACTGGTTAACATACCATGAATTAGGAGTTTCCTCGGCAAGGCGCTTAGAAACTGAATAGTAAGAACGCGGGTCTGTAGGCTCTACATCGGTAGGGCACACTACAACACGGGCACCTACAGCACGCAAAATATCCATTTTTTCTTTACTTTGCTTGTCAGATATTACGCAAATAAGCTTATATCCTTTTACAATAGCACCCAGTGCAAGCCCCATACCCGTATTGCCCGATGTGCCTTCTATAATAGTACCTCCCGGCATAAGCCTGCCATCCAATTCGGCATCCTCTATCATTTTTACGGCCATACGGTCTTTAACCGAATTACCGGGGTTAAAAGTTTCTACTTTGGCTAACACCAATGCATCAATTTCTTTAGTAAGCTTATTTATTTTTACCATAGGTGTATTGCCTATAGTGCCAAGTATATTTTCTGCGTATTTCATTTAAATTTTATTATTAGCTTAGCCTGTTATTACAAAGATATTGCCATTTATTAAATGCAAGACTTATTTTATGAGAAGAAGTTCCACGTTACACCAAAACGAACCGAGAAATCACGATACGGATAATTAGGTGCCGAATAAAAGTCGTAACCCGTAAAGCTCGAATTAAAATGCTCTGCTTTTAAAAACAACTGAAACTCCTGTATCTTCATGTTAAAGAAAAAGTCGATTAACGGGAAACCACCAAATTCTTTTTTGTCCTGCACAAAAAACTCGCCAAGTAACGGGTTATAATCATTACCATGATATTTTGTAAAATACTGAAACGTAAAGCCGGTTTGTACAAGCAGTGCTTTTTTAAACCAATGATCCGTATAATATAAAGTATTACGAGTAAGAAGTTCAGGAACGTTAAGTATCTTATCAGGCTGCTGTACGTTTTGGTATAATACGGTATTATCAAGGCCTAATTTCCACCAGCGAAACTCTTTGCTTACCTTTACAGATAAGTAATTAATAGTATTGCCATATTGCTTAGGGGTAACCTGCAAAACATTTATGGCTGTGGCCGGGGCATCTACCGGGCGGATATAATCATCACTAAAATACAAATGGTCATTCAGTATACTATACTGGGCTGAAACATCTACCCATTTAGTTTTAGCTGCAAATTCAAAATTATTAATCTTTTCATTTTTAAAAGCATCCTCTGTACCCGCTGCATGATACCAGTTATAATTAGTATAATCGCTTTGATATAATATGTAGTTAAGGTTTGGTAGCTTATTCATGTTTTGATAACGCGCCGTTACAACAGTATTTTCATCAAAAGTATAACGTGCCTGTATATCTGTGTTTGCAAGCGACTGACTGGTTATAGAATTTGAAATTAAAGCAGTGCCGTTCCACTTGCCTTTTTGATACGTGTAACGCGCACCATAGGTATCAATCCTATCGTTAATTGCATTAGGAGTAGCTATCTGACCCGCAGAATTTAATATTACACTACGGTAAAAATAGTTATAGTTGTAATCTTCCAGGTAAAACTCTATAGTACCAATTTTTTCATTTGCATAAGCCGCGCCTATAAGATTATACATTTTATTATACCGCGTCTTGTCACTTATACTTGAAGTATAAGCTCCCCCTAACCTCCCACTAACCGAAGGTTGCAAAAATTGAAAAAATTTATTTTCGTAATTAAACTGATGATGAAATACCAGGCTGTTAGGATTGTCTTTATTGAGCCTGAAGGTATGGTCTACAAAATAACGATTACCTTTTAGCACAGATCTTGCATCGGTAAAATAAACATTTAAACGTTCTCTGTTAGTATACGGGTCTTCTCCACTTTCAAAAAAAGCGGTATCGGTAATTCCTCCATTCTCACCGTTACTAAAATCCTGACCTGTAAAATGCCATTTTAAAATATATTGTTTATTAGTAGTATTATAACTACCTCCTATCCTTAAATTACCATTACTGGATAGTGCGTTTATATATCTGCCGATAGATCTTAAACCCTTGTAGCCAATAAAAAAATTAAGATTCTCAGATGTATTTGCTGTAATAAAAGCATCAAGAATCTGGCCCTGCTGCATTACAGATCTATACATCAAATCAGTATAAGGAGTAGCTACATGATAATAATTAATATCATTAACCTCCATATATGCATAATGCTTTGCCGTAAAACCAAACTCCGGAAAAGGATTAAATTGTGTAAGGCCAAAATCTAACTTATTATATGGTTGTCCCTCATTGTTAAATGGCAATAGACCAAAATTATCTTTACGCAGGTAATTTACCCTATACTCTTTCTTTATGTTAAGGGATGTATCTATAAATGTTGTATCCTTTTGCAAAGTAACAATTTTATACATATCTATAGTAGCAATAGTATCTGCAGGTTTAACAGGAGTAGCCGCAACCATATTTTTGCTTGTTTTTGCAGGCTGTAAAGTATCTTTAGCAACAGGTTTATTATTTACCTTTTGCTTAGTACCTTTATTTACCTGCGAAAAGCACAGCAATGGGAGTAATACAATAAAAAATACTATACACTTTTTAAGCATCGAAATTAATTTGGGACAAAGTTAATTTTTTTTTAATAATACGCATAAAAAAGGCTCCCAATAAGGGAGCCTCTTAAAAATTTATAACGCTAATTAACGGTTATTGTACTTCAGGTCTAAACTCTGTAGTCGCATCCGGATAACTACCTAATGAAAGACTTGTATGGCCTGTAATACGGATTACCTTAGTAACCTCATTATAAGTACCTGATCCTTCATAGAAAACATCTAAAGCTGTACCGTCATCATCATAACCACCTGCTTCATATAATTGTTTTTGAATACGGATAGTACCAGATGTAGCGCCAGGAGAATTAGGCCTAAATTCGAAAACAATTGGGCTTGTAGAAGTCCTGTTAGGATATATATCACCCGTAACAAGCAATAAATTACAGTCTCCGTTTTCATTAACATCGCCCGTGGCATCACCTATACTTGCACCATTTACAACTGGATCAAGATCTCCAAACCATATAGCAAATTCTGTTGTACAGTCATTGTTAACAAGTAAGGCTCTCTTTGTTTTAGAGCCGGGATTTGCAATACCAAGAGCTATCCCTGAGTCTGAAATTGATGTCAGATTAAACTGAAAAACTTTAGAGTCATCTAAAATCTCATTATCAATAACACCTATAACAATATCAGCAGTAACTTTTCCTGCAGGTATTACCACAGTATTACCTGGTAAAGTGTAATCAACACCTGCAACAGCAGTATTACTTGTAAAAGTAAAACCAACAGTTACATCATGATCTACAGGAAAAGCGATAGTAACGGGTATTTTAAAATCTCCGCCATTTTCCCAAAACCTTAAAGATGTAGAAGCTACATTTTGTAAGGTTACAAAATTTTCGCCACTGTAGCTTACAGTATCTTCGTCACAGCTGACTAAAAAAGCAGCTGCCGCTACGGCTAATAAACCAATTTTATAAATATATCTTTTCATTTTAAAATTTTAAAAATTAATAACCAGGATTCTGTTGTATGTTACGATTAGCCTGTAGCTCTTCAAGAGGTATTGGCATGATCCATCTGTGGTCATCTATAGGTAAGGTACAAGCATCGTTAAATGCACAGTCTGCAGCACTCCTGTCAACAGTAACATTAGCCTTAGCTCCTAAACGTCTTAAATCGGTATACCTAAAACCTTCAAAAGCAAGTTCAATTCTTCTTTCCTGTAAAATAGCTTTCCACACATCGGTTACGTTATCCGGTACAGGTAAAATACCCTCAGTACCAGTTCTTGTACTATTATTACGAGCTCTTCTCACTAAGTTAACATATTCCATTGCACCCGCAAGATCTCCTGCATTTGCACGAGCCTCTGCTTTTATGAAACGTAATTCAGAACTTCTAAATATCTGAACATCTCCTAATAAATTAAGTTGTTCGTTTCCATCAGTATATTTACCTACCGGCCTTATTGTATAAGCCGGCGCTGCAGAAATGTCTACAATAACAGAACGCCTGCCATCTGTAGGGTTATTAACAAGGTTAAATAGTGCCGAACTCACTTCATAAAAAGGAGAACCTGCAATTGTGCTGTTTACAGATGCCCAATATTGGTAAAAATTACCTAAACCACCAATCGTTCTTTCAAGTTTAAAAATGGTTTCCTGGCTTGTTGCATTAGTATTTTTAAACATCAAATAATATGCCCCTTGGTAAGTAACACCATCAGAAGATACCTCACCCCTTACAGTTAACGGATATTGAGTACCTGTCATAAGTGCATCTGCTAATGTTTCAGCTTCACTGTATTTACCTCTGTATAAAGCCATACGTGACCTTAAGGCATTTACAAAATCAATTGAAACAGCAGTCCTGTTAGTAGACCTGTTAGCAAAACGGATAAGATTTTCATCAGCATAAGCAAAATCACTTTCTATCAAAGCATACACTTCTGCATTTGTATTTCTTGGCAATTGCTGATTTGTAGTAGGAACAAAATCAACTGCAATAACACCTAATGCACTATCGTTAGTCATATCTTCAGAGAAAAATGTTAACAACTGAAAGTGCGCCCATGCCCTTAACACACGTGCCTGAGCAATAATATCATTATATTCATCCTCTTCACCCTCAGCAGGTGTAACATTAGCAGCACCTGCTATAAGCCTGTTAGCATAGTTAATAAGAGTATAGTTTGATAACCATATAGACCCGGGATCTCCGGATGCAGCATTTAACTGGAAAGCAAGCTCACCATTTGTGCCCTGGCCACCATTAGCCTTGCCTAACTTTACTTCATCTGTAAATAGAGATGTAAATAAAATTATGTTTTCGCCACCGGCACCACTATATACACCGTTTAATCCTAATCTTAAATCTTCAACAGTTTCAAATGCAACCTCAGGAGTAAGCTCGCTGGGCTGTATAATATCAATAGCATCGTTACAGGCACTAAATAAAGATGCTGCAACAACAAATAACAATATTCTTAAATTTTTCATATTCAATTTTTTTTTAAAGTTGTACTTCTAAACCAACCGAAAATATTTTTGGAGTAGGGTATTGGTACACATCCTCACTACGAGGGCTTTCTGCATCCCATCCTCTCCACTTGGTCCAGGTGTATAAATTTTCTGCCTGAAAATAGGCCTTAAGACCGGCAAAAGGAGTTTTAGCAAGCGTTTTAGCAGGGAAAGTATAACCAATACTTGTATAACGTAGCCTAACATAAGAAGCATCTTTAAGATACCTGTCAGAACTAAAATCAAAACCTTTATTAGTTAATGTAAGTGATGGTATAGTTGTATATCTGTTATCAGGAGTCCATGCACGCTCTAAATCTGTTGATTTATTTTGGACACCTATACTTGCTGGGTTTTGTAACCCGTCAAGATCACTATCAAATCTCCAAACATCCTGAACGTAAGAAAACTGGGCAGTTAAATAGAAACCTTTATAATTAGCATCTAAACCAAAACCACCCTGATATTTAGGAACGTAAGATTTACCAGTCTTCCTTCTATCTCCATTATCCGGAGTTTCAGTAAGACCACCCTCTGCATTACGGAACAATAAGTTACCTGTTGCAGGGCTAACACCTACGTAAGGGATAACGTAATACTGATTAATCTGGCCACCTACAGTATTTATAGATGTACCATTATCTACATCACCTGTTGGCAATTTAACAAATTCATTTTTATTGTATGAACCGTTACCAGAAAGTGTTAATGTAAAATCTGTCGTTTTAATAACGTCATAAGCTAATAGTAACTCAATACCACTATTTCTAAGAGAACCATTATTAGCTAACTGGCTAAATTGACCAGTAATAGCCGAAAGCGGCGAAGATTGGTAAAGGTCTTTAGTAGTTTTACGATACACATCAAAAGTACCTCTTAATTTACTATCAAAAACTTCAAAATCAACACCTACATCACCCTGGGCAATAGTTTCCCATTTCAAATCAGCATTTCCTAACTGACCTACTACATAAGCAGGAAGATTAGCATATCCTGAACCTGATGCAAATAGTGTTCTTGAACCATTAGGAATACTATATATACTCTGACCGGCAATATTTTGGTTACCGGCGGTACCGTATGAGCCTCTCAATTTAAGCATGTTAAATACAGATCCTTCCATAAATTTTTCCCTGTCGATATTCCATCGAGCATCAACAGACCAGAATGTACCCCACCTGTTAGTTTCAGAGAACCTGTATGAAGCATCTCTACGTGCAGTTAGGCCAAGGCCAAATCTATCAGCATACGAGTAATTAACTGAGCCAAAGTATGAAAATAAACCAGCAGTAATTTTTGATGAGCTTACATCCGGCACATAGAATGGAGATGTATCAGAGTTAAAACCAATATATCCTGCACCATTACCCGGTACAAAAACTTTAGGATTTAAACCATTTTGAGTTGCTCCAAATGATTTAAAGTGAGATTTATAGTACTCTGTAAATACAGATGCATCTATATTATGGTTTTCGCCAAAAGTATGGTTATAGTTAAGCCTCGTATTAATGTTAGCACTAAAATCCTGAGCTAATGACTCAGTTTGAAAACCTAAATAATCTTCTCCCGAATTTCTAAAAACATAAGAGTTAAAAGACCTAGGGTCCTGAACACGTAAACCAACATTTTGAGTGTAATCTGCTGCAAAAGTTGTACCTATAGTTAAATCATCCGTAAGCTTGTAATTAGCCTGGAAGTTAGATAACATTTTTAGCTCATTAAACTCATTAGTTCCTGTTTTAAGGATATCCATAAGCATTAATGGAGACAACAACAATGTACCAGAACCAAAACCAGTACCAGTGTATTGGTTATAAAGATCTAAACCATTAGTATACATATCCGGGCTTAAGTATGGAGCACCATTATTAGCACCATAAAGTGGGTTAATGTTTACTGATCCCGAACCCAAGTTAGACGCTTCACTCCTTTTAGAGTAATTAATGGTAACTGCTGTAGAGTAATCAAATTTACCGTTGTTACTTTTACCATTCATGTTGTTCCTAAAGTTAAACCTTTGTAAAGATGTTTTAGCAACAACACCTTCCTGATCAAAATAACCAATAGATGTAAACGAAGACAGGTTTTTACCACCGCTTGTAAAACTTAACACATGGTTTTGAGAATGTCCGGTTCTAAATATCTGATCATACCAATCAGTATCTGTACCATAATTATTAATCTCATCCTGAGTTAAAGTTGCACCAAGACCTCTGCCTACTCTGTTTTCAAGACCTAACAATTGCCTTGAATTCATTTTATCATATTTATTATCCTGTAATTTTGTAAAACTTGTTGTACCTAAATATTTAATTCTAAGCGGAGACTCAAAACTACCTTTTTTAGTTTTAACAACAATTACACCATTAGCACCCCTATTACCGTAAATAGAAGTTGCACCAGCATCTTTAAGAACAGATAGCGACTCAATATCATTAGGGTTAAGACTCCTAAAGTTATCTACGTTTAACGGCATTCCGTCAATTACATATAATGGCTCAACGTTACCATTTACAGATCCGTAACCCCTCAATATAACTGTACTGTTAGCTCCCGGCTGACCAGAACCTGTAGTAATATTAAGACCCGGAACCTGACCTTGCAACGTTTGTATAAAGTTTGCATTTGGCCTGCCCTCAATAGTTTTTGAAGTAATTGTTGTAACAGCAACATTTGAAGTAGCCCTTGTAGTAGTTCTAAATGCCTCAACTACAACTTCATCAAGAACTGAACCTTCTAATTGCACATTGTACTTAGCTGAAGCCCCTACTGTAATAATTTGTGTCTTCATAGACACGAAAGAAAATTCTAATTTTTGGTTAACCGAAACCTGAATGGAAAAGTTTCCATCAAAATCAGTCTGAACACTTTGGCCAGAACCACCTACTACCTTTACATTAACTCCAGGAATAGACATCCCTGTAGCGTCTGTAACGGTACCCGTAACTGTTTTCTCCTGCGCAAAGGCAAACTGAATAAAAAACGCCAGTAAAAGCGTAAAAATCCAAGTAAACTTTGATTTCATATTATATTAATTTGAGTTAGTTAAGGCGCAAATCTATTAAATATAATTATATTTAGCAAACTTTAACATTGCATTACTTTATCATTTTTTTAATATAAACAAAAAAACCATAACAGATTAGTAATAATTGCGACCATATTGCGTAATATTTGAATTAACAAAAAACGCCAGCAAATGATGCTGACGTTTTATAGATGTTAATTAACCTGAAAGGTTGCGTTATAAATGCTATTTTTTTATGAATTTATTTGATAACTAATTTTTTAGTATCACTTTTAATGCCATTGGTAATATTAACAAAATATACGCCAGATGTCAAATCCTGAACATTGACAGTATTTTCTGACCCTGTTAATACTGCATGTTTAACTTTCCTGCCTTGTGCATCATAAATAATTAAAGACGCTGTATCTTCTACCCTATCGTTAATAGTTATATTAACAATGCCATGAGCCGGGTTAGGCCACACTTTAAATGCAGAATTGACAGCCTTTACAGGATCTGTACTCAACACACCGTCGGTGCCCGAAATAATAAGTGAATATCGCTGTACTGCCCCCCCAAAGTTTGGATTAACAAGTGTAGTACCTTTATGAGAAACCCTTACAGTATAAGACCCTGATGCATTTGCTACCTGTACTTTCTCTATATTATCAACAGTATTATCACCTCTCACCGCGTCTGCCGAATTACTTGCAGCAAGTTTCCAGGGAAAAGTAACTGTATTGGTTGCATTATCAATAATTCTTATATCAAGGTCGTTTACTAATACAGGCGACGAGCCATCTGTCAATTCTCCGGCAGGATCTGTCCACGCAAGTGTAGCTGTTAGCGGTTGCCCGGCCACAGCATTAAAAGTAGCTGCAAACGTAGTGCCGGCAGTTAGTACATCTTCTCTTATTATTGATGATATACCCCTGTTAGTAATTACCTCGGCAGCAGCCTTCGCATTTATAACTCCCCAACCAAATAAAGCATCAGGACCATCTGTCCCTACCTCGTCTGCTGTGTGTGCTACAAGAGCCCTAACAGTAGATGAACGCATAAACGCCTCTCCATTTAAATTCGAATAATGTTGCTGCACAAGTAGCAATGCACCGGTAACACCTGGAGTAGCCATAGATGTTCCGTCTAAAAAGTTGTGTGCCGTATCTGTTGCAGCCCCGGTATCCGGATCTTTATCTACCGTGCTCCACACATGCACCCCTTTATTTGATATATCTGGCTTTACCCTTCGGTCATTAGTAGGTCCCCAATTGCTAAAACCTGCAAGAGTTACAGCAGTTGGGCTTATTGTTCCATCTGCATTAACAACAGGCTGTTCTATGGCAGCCACAGTTATACCGTTTTTAGAGCATCCCCTGTCAGACAATCTGTCGTAAGTACCGTTACCATCATTACCGGCAGCAAAAACCGGTTGGTAATATGGCGCATCAAAAGTTATCTGATCAACCGCTTGTGACTCTTGTATATAAGCCCCCCTAATTGAAGCTTGAGGATTACGACGACCGTAAGAGTGATTAGACAAAATCAACTCACCAGAACTAACAGCCATCTCAGAAAAATCATCAGCAAAATTAGCCACAGAGGCTTCTGCCTCGTAAGCCATTCCTCTTGCAGGAGTACTACTTGCTCCAGAACCCATAATAGTTCCTAATACGTGTGTAGGGTGCATTGCCACAGGATTAGGAGGACCATCGTTACTTGTGTACCTTCCAGCAAAATCCACGTGGGAAGGCAATGGATATTCGCCATCCCACACACCTACTGTCATAAAAAGACCCGTTAAATCAAGGCCTAAACCTCCACCCGGTTGTAAGTAATTTGTACGAGATGTTATTGCAGACCCTTCATTAAAAGTAGTAAGGTAAACCGGATTACCATCAGCATCAACTTTAACTAACAGGCTATAGCCATTATTTTCACGTATTTCTAATGGCCAGTTATGTATAGCTGCCTGCCTGGTAGCCTCGGCCACGTCTGCTTCATATTGCGCTTTATACTGTGCCGCGTGGGCATTAATACTTGTCATGTCAGAATGTTTTTTAAGCCATTCTTTTTGTTTAGCGTTTTGAGCATTAGCTGCACCACTAAAAATACCCAGCGCTACCAGCAACAATACCTTAACAGTATTTTTTTTCATTGTAAAAATATTTATGTGATAAATTATAAATCGTTAAGTAAATTTGCGAACTTCCATTGCTCATTTACCAAAGCATAAGCAAAAATATAAATAATTAGAAATTAAAAGCTTATTATTTTAACTTTAACTTTCTGTAGTTATATTTGTAACATTATATACGGAAAAACTTTATTCAAAGTATGCTTATTTTAAAACATTCTTCTTTTGAGTATGAAACCGGCACAGATGAAGCCGGACGTGGCTGTCTTGCAGGCCCGGTAACAGCTGCTGCCGTAATATTACCGGAAGACTTTGAACTCAACCTTTTAAATGATTCAAAACAATTATCAGAAAAAACACGGGAACACCTGCGCCCGCTTATTCAGCAAAAGGCGCTTTGCTATCACATTACCCATATACAGCCCGAAGTTATAGATGAAATTAACATACTTAATGCCTCTATACGCGCCATGCAGGAGTGTATTGTAAAGCTTACCCCAACACCACACTATATTATTGTAGACGGCAACCGCTTTAAACCGGTAAATAATATTCCGCATAGCTGCATTATAAAAGGCGATAGTAAATACCTTAGTATAGCAGCCGCATCTGTACTGGCAAAAACATACCGTGATGACTATATGAATAAACTTCATCAAGAATACCCCATGTATAACTGGAAAAAAAACAAGGGATACCCAACTTTAGAGCATCGCGAAGCCATACGCAAATATGGCATTACAAAATACCATCGTAAAACATTCAGGATGCTGCCGGAACAGATGGAGCTGGAATTTGAATTGCTGCGCAATGAATAAAAAAAACACTTCTATATATATAGGAGTGCTTTTTTATCTGCCGGCGTGTTGTTTACTATCTCTGCCCCAAAAAGCTGAGCAAAATATTTGAGTAATTTTTGTTTAACTTCTTCCTCATCTAAAGGCACACCAAGTTCGGCATGCATAGAGGTCACTGCTTTGCCACGTATACCACACGGTATTATATTATCAAAGTAACCCAGGTTAACATTTACATTAAGAGCAAAACCATGCATCGTTACCCATCGCGATGCTCTTACCCCCATAGCACATATTTTTCGGGCAAAGGGTGTCCCTACATCAAGCCACACCCCTGTTTCGCCATCGCTACGTGTTCCTTTAAGGCCATAGTCTGCCATGGTAAGTATAATAACCTCCTCAAGAAAGCGCAGGTATTTATGTATATCGGTAAAAAAGTTATCAAGGTCCAGTATTGGGTAGCCCACAATCTGGCCGGGACCATGATATGTAATATCACCGCCCCTGTTTACTTTATAATAAGTTGCATGTTTTGCCAGGAGTTGTTTCTCGTTAAGCAGTAAATTATCTATATCGCCGCTTTTTCCAAGCGTATATACATGCGGATGTTCTACAAATAAAAGATGGTTCTGGGTTTCTAAAGAAAGCTCCTCCCTCCTGTTTTTTATTTTAAGATCTACCGTATCCTGAAAAAGCTTTTCCTGATATTGCCACACCTCTTTATAATCCTGTAAGCCAAGATCTTTAAATTCTATTTGCTTATTCATACTATAGCATATATATTGCACCACAAATTTACAAAACTTATTGGCTGCATCTACAATTTCAAATTATGAGATTTGCCAATACTCAAATCAACCATTATCAATATTCGTCAATTGCTTATTTATTTATTATCATTACCTTTGCGGGCTTAAAACATTAATAAATCATGCAGCTTTCAGAACAAGAAATCATTCGTAGAGAAAAACTGGATGCGCTGAGAAATCTCGGCATCAATCCATATCCCGCAAACCTTTATCCTGTAGATACTACGTCTAAGCAGGTAAAGAACGATTTTTCTGAAGGCAAGAAGGTTGTGGCAGCAGGACGTTTAATGTCTATCCGCGTTCAGGGCAAAGCTGCTTTTGCAGAGCTGCAGGATAGCGAAGGACGTGTGCAGGTATATATAAACCGCGACGAGATTTGCCCGGGAGAAGACAAAACTCTTTATAATGAAGTATTTAAAAAACTTATAGATCTTGGCGATTTTGTAGGTGTAGAGGGTGAATTATTTACTACACAGGTAGGTGAAAAATCAATTCGTGTAAAAAACTTTACGCTATTAAGCAAAACGCTACGCCCCTTACCCCTGCCTAAAACAGATGCAAATGGTAATGTATTTGATGGCTTTACAGATCCCGAATTACGCTATCGTCAGCGTTATGTAGACCTTGTAGTTAATCCGCAGGTTAAAGAAGTGTTTGTAAAACGTACAAAAATGTTTAATGCCATGCGCAGTTTCTTTAACGACAAAGGCTACTTCGAGGTAGAGACCCCTGTGCTGCAGCCTATACCGGGTGGTGCAGCAGCAAGGCCGTTTGTTACGCACCATAACAGTTTAGACATACCTCTTTATATGCGTATTGCTAATGAATTGTACCTTAAACGCCTTATAGTGGGCGGGTTTGATGGTGTTTATGAGTTTTCTAAGAATTTTAGAAATGAGGGGATGGACAGGACGCACAATCCTGAGTTTACCGCTATGGAAATATATGTAGCCTATAAAGACTACAACTGGATGATGGAGTTTACCGAAAATTTGCTGGAGCATTGTGCCCTTGCGGTAAATAGCACTACCGATGTTACCTTTGGCGAACATGCTGTAAGTTTTAAAGCGCCTTATGCCCGCGTTACCATGACCGATGCCATAAAGCAATATACCGGTTTTGATATTACAGGCAAAACAGAACAGGAATTATTTGAAGCCGCTAAAGGCATGGGCATTGCTGTAGACGATACCATGGGTAAAGGAAAACTTATTGATGAAATCTTTGGCGAAAAATGTGAGGGTAACTTTATACAGCCTACTTTTATTACCGATTATCCTAAAGAAATGAGCCCCCTTTGTAAGGAGCACCGCGATAACCCCGAACTTACTGAGCGTTTTGAACTTATGATATGTGGTAAAGAGGTTGCCAATGCTTACTCTGAGCTTAATGACCCTATAGACCAGCGCGAGCGTTTTGAAGCGCAGCTTAAATTATCTGAGCGTGGCGATGTAGAAGCAGCTCAGTTTATTGATAACGACTTTTTGCGTGCGCTTGAGTATGGTATGCCACCAACATCGGGCCTTGGTATAGGTATGGACCGTTTAATAATGTTCCTTACTAACAATGCATCTATACAGGAAGTATTATTTTTCCCGCAAATGAGGCCTGAGAAAAAACAGGTGGAACTTACCGAAGATGAAAAAGCCATTGCCGAAATACTTAAAGTGAGCAGCCAGCTTGCCCTTGATGCGCTTAAAACACAAGCAGCTTTAAGCGGTAAAAAATGGGATGCTGCCATGAAAGGCCTTACTAAACATGGACTTATTAAAGTTGTGGTAAACGGCGATTTAAAAACTGTAGAGTTTAAAGGATAATTTACTTTTCATTATAAAAATAAAACTGCCCACAAGGTAGCTATAGTCGGAAGATCTCTCTTCCGACTTTTTTTTTGTTTATAGCAATATAGCGCCGAAAATATATTTCTACACGTCGGTTTACAGCATATTAATTTTAAAACTGTTGTTTATTATATTTAAGACTGATAATTAACAACTTGTACCACTTATTAGTGTAAGACATCAAAAAAGGCAGCCGTATTAATTACTTGCTGCCTCTCTTGTTTTTTGACGCATCTTTTTACGCTGCCTGTAAATAGCATAACCCACGAGGGCTACCAACAGGTAAGGAAAAATCATTAAGTACACAATACCATCGTTTACCGCTTCGGGTTTAATACCCGCGTCGCTGGTTTCGAGCGCGGCACGGCACATGGCACACTGAGCATATCCAGATACTGCAAACAGCAACAGGAACGCACTAAGAACGAAATATTTTATATTGTAACGCATTTTAATACTTGTAATAAGGAGAAATCATAACATACACAATTACACCGGTTACGGCAACGTACATCCATAACGGATATGTAATACGGGCCAGCTTTTTATGGCGTTCATAACTGCCAGATATACCTCTTACATACGTATACAGCACAAATGGGATTATAATAACCGATAGCGCAATGTGCGTAATTAATATAAAAAAATATATAGGCCTTATAATACCCTCTCCACCAAAGGGTGTAGAATCTGACGTCATGTGGTAAGCAACATACATAACCAGAAACGATACGGAAAAGCCGATAGCAACCTTAATTAGCGTTTCATGCAATTTACGATTGCCCTTTTTTATAGCCATTACGGCAGCAAACAATGTAATTGCCGTAAAACCGTTTATAGCGGCATATATGGGCGGCAGGAACGATAGTGGCTGCACATCAAACCCTAATTTCCTTAAGTTAACACCAAACAACGCTGCCACAGCAAGCGGTATTATTACAGAGACAGCAATTATCCATTTATTATATTTCTGCTCTACAGTTTTTTGTTCAATTGTATCCTGCATTTTATTCTTCAAGTAATTTTTTAATATCCTCTTTTATTGCCTGTATACCTGCATCTTCAAGTCCGTCGTAATACAATATCGGGTTCCCAAAGCTGTCTTTACGGCTGCGAATGTTACCGTCTTTATCTATCAGGGCAAACATACCCGAATGTTCAAAGCCTCCGGCCACTTCCGGGTTAACACCAGCATACAGCTTAAACTCTTTTGCTACATTGAAAATATAATCACGCTTGCCAGTGAGCAGGTGCCAGTTGTAATTTTTTACACCCAGTTTATCAGCATGCTCTTTTAAAACCTGTGGTGTATCATTCTCAGGGTTAATGGTTATAGAGGCTATACCAAACTTAGGGTTACCATAAAATTCCTGCTGTAGCTTGAGCATATTTGCATTCATTTTAGGGCAAATGGTTGGGCAGGTACTAAAAAAGAACTCCAGTACATAAACCTTGCCTAAGTAGTCCTTGTTAGATATTATTTTATTGCCCTGGTCAGTCAGTTCAAATTGCGGAGCAGCTCCTATTACTTCGAGGTCAGATTTTTGAAAACGACCCACAATTTTGGGCACAGCCCAAATCCCGAATATCAAAACAATAAATGATATCCCTATATACGATTTGTTTTTCATGATACTAAATTTCCCTTTTCACGCCTTTTTCGGTGGTATTCCTTCTAAGGGCAAGGCGGTATTCCCTCAGTACTATCTTAACATCGTCGGTCATTTCATTATGCAGGTCGGCTGCAGAGAATGAGTTGTAACCATCTTTATAGGCATTATCTTTTCTGTTCTTTACTTCACCTTTCCTGCCTCTCAGATTAAGAGTCTTATCTACAATAAAAATATTAAATGTACCAAGGTCTTTGCCAAGAGGTTCCTTAACCTTTAGAGAAGCATAGAACTTATTAATTTCTTCCGGAGTTGTAAATACAAACTTCCAGTTACTAATATCGCCCATAACCTTAAGGCTCTGCTCCACTTTTTTAACATCTTCCTGGGTACCGTCGGGCATAAGCATAACAATCTGGAAGTCTTTAAAATCGCGGTATTTAGCATTGAGTTTCTGGTCTATATTAAAAATGCTTTCTTTGCGCTTTACAACATCGTTACCTAAAAAACCTACAATTGTTATCTTATTTTTAAGTGTAACAACACTATCGACAAATGTTTTGCCCTGCGGGAGTTCGTTAACATTTTTAGTAATAACGGGCAAAAAGAGTGAATTATGCTTAGCCATAGAAAAGTAAATGTATAGCACTAATGGTAGTGCTAAAAGGCCAAGCAGGACTATTTTTTTTTTCATAAAGTCGAGGAGAAATTATTCCTTTGCAAAATTAAAAAAGGCGGTTGATAAAACCGCCTTTTTTAGTAAATAATATGTCTTAAAAAATCCACTTATATTGGGATTGATGAAACACATCGAAAATATAATTACCTTCTATAAGTAAGATGAACACCAAATAGATAATTAAGAACACCAATGGCGACACAATAGACCACCTAAGGCTTCCTTTTTCGCCTTCAAGGTGCATAAATGCCCACATTATATAATATGCTTTTACAACTGTAAGTAAAATAAATATCCAGTTTAGTATGCTAAGACGAAATAATTCATGAAGAAAAAGCACATCCGGCTTGGCAATACCAAGTATAACTTCTACAATGGTAATTGCAGATAGTATCCCAAATACTGTCCAGATCCTTCCTAAGTTTGATACGTGCTCGTGAGTATGTGATGACATGATCTTTAAATTTTATGATTAAACAAGATAGAAAAATGTGAATACGAATACCCAAACTAAATCTACAAAGTGCCAGTAAAGACCTACTTTTTCTACCATTTCGTAGCTTTTTCTTCTCTCATACGTTCCATAAATAACATTAAGAAAAATAAGGATATTGATAACAACACCGGAGAATACGTGGAAACCATGGAAACCTGTAATAAAGAAAAAGAAATCAGCAAATAGTTTGTGGCCATATTCGTTATGCTGAAGGTTTGCACCTTTTACAAACAATGCACCTCCTTTAATAGCTTCGAGAGAAGCCTCTCTTGATAGTATTTCTTTCTTTTTAGTGGCAGGGTTTATATTTTCAGTCCTTATAACTACTTCCGGATGTGCTTTTAAGCCTTCAGCAACTTCTTCCACAGTAAATTCTGGAAGTGTAGGGCCGCTTTCAAACCATATACCGTTAGCCTTTGTTTTCTGAACTCTTGAAGAAGGAAGGTGTGCAGCAAAATCGGCTACAGCAACTCTCTCGCCTTCTTTGTTAACAAACTGCAATATTGCACCTCCTTTTGTTTCTACAGCACCAAATTCGCCGCCTATGAAGTTTTTCCACTCCCAGGCCTGAGACCCAAGGAATATAAAACCACCTATAATGGTAAGAAGCATGTAAATTGCAACTTTAGTTTTCTTTAAATGATGCCCGGCATCTACGGCAAGAACCATAGTAACCGATGAGAATATAAGTATAAAGGTCATTAAAGCTACATAATACATGGGTGCCTCTACTCCGTGCATAAACGGGAAGTGGGTAAACACCTCATCTGCAATGGGCCATGTACCAATGAATTTAAACCTTGAAAAGCCATAAGCGGCCAAAAATCCTGAAAAAGTAAGAGCATCGGATACGATGAAAAACCACATCATCATTTTGCCATAGCTCGCTCCCATAGGCTCATTTCCGCCGTCCCAAAGTTTGCCTGTAGTGGCTGGTGAAGTAACTGTCGCTGCCATAAAACGTTATTAGGTTAAAAGTTTTCAAATTTACATTTTTTTTCCATTAATAGAAATAGAAAAATAAAAACAAATAAACCCATAAAATATCGAGAAAGTGCCAAAACATTGCACCCAACTCTATACCAAGGGTTTGTGAAGAAGTGTACTTTTGTTTAAAATGATTATAAATTACCACTAAAAGTACGATTAGCCCTGCAATAAGATGGGCAAGGTGTACAATGGTTACAACATATACAAATGTAGTGGTAATTGTACTCTCAGGCCCTGTAAAAAAGTAACCCGACCTCACTATTTCTCCAAAGCCATAAAACTGTGCCACCACAAAGGCTGCACCAAGTGCTAAAGTAGTTAAAAGAAAGCCAGAAGCCGCTTCTCTGTTATTATTTTTTATAGCTCTTACAGCCAAGTGAAATGTGCCGCTACTTAGTATAATTATAAATGTACTTATAATAAATGCCTGCGGCAAAACAAAATCTTTAACCCAATCCGGGCGGGATGTACTTACTACATAAGCGCTGGTTAAACCGGCAAACATCATGAACATGCTTATCATAGCAAACCATAAAAGCATTTTTTTAGACCTTGCATTCCTGTCATAATGCTCTTCGAGCGACATCTTAATCTTCTCCATCGTGTATTATCTGATAAATTTATCTACTATATATATAATTTGCAGCAGCGATATGTATGATACACTTACAAGCATAAGCTTGCGTGCCGCCGGAGCATCCATTTTACCATATAGCTTAATAGCATAAAGCAACATCCATAAACCAAGCAACAACACTACCGCACCCGAAGTATAACTTAACCTGAGCTCTCCCGTAAAACCTGTTACAGGCAGTAGCGATGCCAGTATAAGCCAAAAGGTGTATAGTATAATTTGAAGTGCTGTTTTTTTATCTTTCCTGCCTGTAGGCAGCATAAAGAAACCTCCTTTTTGGTAATCTTCAAATAAAAACCAGCCTATTGCCCAAAAGTGAGGAAACTGCCAAAAGAATTGTATTAAAAACAATGTACCTGCCTCTATACCAAAATCGTTTGTGGCGGCAACCCAACCTAACATATAAGGAATAGCTCCCGGAAAGGCACCTACAAATACAGCAAGTGGCGTTATGGTTTTTAGCGGAGTATAAACACTGGTATATAAAAAAATAGATATTGCCCCAAACATTGCTGTTTTAGGGTTAATACTATAGAGTATACCAAGACCTAAAACAGTAAGGATACACCCTAATATAAAAGCGTTGCGTACTGATATTTTACCCGAAGGCACAGGGCGGTTCTTCGTCCTGTCCATTAGGGCATCGAGGTCCTTTTCTATAACCTGGTTAAAAACATTTGATGCTCCCACCATGCAATAGCCACCTACGGTAAGCAGTATAAGCGTTGCCCAGCTAAAAGGATTAATATCTGAAAAGCCAAGCAGGTACCCCGCTACCGATGAGAAGACTACACTAATAGCAAGTCTTGCTTTTGTTATGGCTGCAAAATCTGCGAGGAGCGATTTAAAAGAAACATCGTTTTCTGAAGCGTTCAAAATAATTTTCATTGGATTTTCAAAAACTGGTGCAAAGATAGTCCAAAAACTTCCCTGAAAAAAAGAATAGCCTTTAAAACAGTCCCTAAAAATATTTTTTGCTTTTTTTCAATCTTCTACGCAACCTTTTTAATTATACTGCGTCTACTATATATAATTGCATTGCAAAGGTTGTTGAAGATAATTGCTATGAAAAAGAAATTTTAAACAATTTTGCTATGAAAAAGAGGCCTTCCCGTTAACCTGGGAAGGTTTTTTTTGCTTTAATATCCCTCTGCAGCAAATTCTCCCAGCACTATGGCTTTTGCCGACGATGTACCTATGCGCATAACGCCGAGCTGCAACATTTGCAAAGCCTCCTGATAATTACGAACACCCCCGGCAGCCTTAACCGGTAATGGCGCCGAATGCTCTAACATTAATTTAATAGCAGGAACAGTTGCGCCATTAGGCAGGCCGCCCTGTGTTTTATAAAAGCCGGTAGACGATTTTATAAAAACACGGTTATAATCTGCTTCATCAAAATTTGATGTAACGGTAATTTTTATCAATTCGCAAATAGCTATTATCTGCTCATCTGTAAGTGCCGCAATTTCTATAATCCATTTTACAACCTTTCCTTTTTTTAAACCAAGTAGGGTACACTCTACAACCTGCTGCTTTACTATTTCTGTATCGCCATTTTTAAAGGCAGTATAGTTTGCTACAAAATCAAGCTCATCGGCACCATTAGTAATAGCTTGCTGTGCTTCGGTAAGTTTATCATGTAAACTTCGCCCTCCATCAGGAAAATCAATTACCGTACCCACTAATACTTTTGCATCAGCGTCTAAAATTATTTTTCTTGCCAGGGTTACCATATCCGGCCTTATCATTATAAGCTTAAAACTTTCCTGAATAGCCTCAATGATTACTGCCTCGACCATGTTACGGTTTTCCTGTTCGCTAAGCCCTGCCTGGACAGGTGTTTTTAAATAGGTAGAATCTAAATATTTCCTGATATTCATAATTGCTATAAAAAAAAATCCCGAACCTAAAGATTCGGGATTATATTATTTTTTCATTTTACTTAATAGCCATAATACTAAAATAGCTAAAGCACTACCTGCTGTATTTGCAGCAACATCGGTAATATCGGCACTCCTGTCATCTGTAAAAAATTGCTGGCAGCCCTCTATAAATACACCATAAATTACGGCAAGCAAAAAAACAAGCAGTCTTTGTTTTTTATTATTTCCAGGATTGTTAAGCTTAAAAAACAGATACCACAATACCGTAAAAGTAAAGTAAAATGTACAATGCACATATTTATCTGTATACCTGTCCTGTATGGCGGGCACTCCGTCAAAATTATTCATACTTACAAGACAGCAAACAGTAACAAATACAGTCCACAATGCAGCTGCCCCAAAGTATAATTTACGCACCTATAAGTTCTTTATATTGTTCACTGTTTAATAACTCATCAATCTCTGCAGGGTTGTTAAATTTTACTTTAACCATCCATCCATCTCCATAAGCATCAGCATTTACAGTTTCCGGCTTAGATTCAAGGCTGTCGTTAAATGCAACAATTTCTCCTGATAGTGGCAAAAATAGATCTGACACTGTTTTTACAGCTTCAACCGTACCAAAAACTTCATCTTTTTCAAGTGTCTGGTCTAATGTTTCTACTTCAACATATACAATATCGCCCAGTTCTTTTTGTGCGAAATCTGTGATGCCTACAGTTGCTGTGTCGCCTTCAATTTTAACCCATTCGTGGTCTTTAGTGTATTTTAATTCTGCAGGAATATTCATAGTAGTTAGTTTGTTTTGTTTAAGCAAATGTATGTTTTAAAAAAATAATTTTAAAATCTTTTTAAGATTAATTTCCAAAATTGTATCTCAGTGTAAACCCTGCACGTATAGTGGTAATAGGGAACGACGTAGATATTACCGCCTTAGAGAACGAGTGATCGTAATAAAATATAGCGGTAAGATTTTTACTAAACGAATAATCTCCTGTTAATTTAAGCGTCCATATATCCTGGCCACCACCAAGCTGGTTATTATTATAATCCAGATAACGTACTATAGTTTGGTTTTTCCTAAGTGTAAAATCTGCTTTAAGGTTAATATCACTCTTAATTGTATTGGTAGGGTTATCTGCCAGTGTAGAGTTTATAATAACATCTTTAATACGGTAACCAAGGCCTATTACATACTCATTGCCCCTAACCTCTGTAAGGAGGTTATTATCAAAACTAAGGTTTAGTGTACGGTCTTTACGTATCTCTGCCAGTATTTTCATAGAGTTTTTCATCTCCATATCTACCCGTATAAGCGGGTTAAACTGCTCTGATAAGTTAACGTTAGATATAATGTTTTTAGGAATAAAGTTACCGGCACCCCCATTATCCTGATTATTGTTAGCAAGGTCTGTATTATTAGCCCTTTCAGGATGATAATCAAGATTAGAGCGGTAGGAGTTAATATTATATATAGCCCTGTAGCCACTTTGCAGCGAGAAACGTTTAAACCTGTCTTTAAAATATTTATAGCGCATTAAACCCGTATACTTAACCACCCAGCTTGGCAGCGGCGTGTTACGGAACATACCTGTACTAGCCTTACCTGCATCCTGGCCCGAATAAGCCGACATGAATGAGGGCAATAATACAGCCTGGCTATTTTTACCAAATCCTACCGGAAAGCCTACGTTAGCATTAGCAAAATTAGCTGCAACAGGATTAGGATCGCCAGGAATAACAGGAACCGCAGTATATCTTGGTATTGGCTGGTTTGGCTGGGTTACAGAATAATATTGTTCTGCAAGCCTGTTAGCAATTACAAGCCTGTTATCCCTCATTTGGTCAAATGCATCAGAGCCATTTATATCACTTGCAGAAAATGCCGTTTTTATAAGTATCGTAGATACCGTATAATTACCATAATTGTATGGCGAGCGGGGTTGATATAAGCCCGTACGGTCTACATCATACTGCTCAGAGAAGTTTTGAGATGATGTCTTCTCGGCATTAAGGTCTATAGTTAAGTCCGGGAACAAACTTACCGCTACCGTAAGGTTTAAATCTTTAGTATTAACCTGGGTAAAGTTTTGATTAAACCCATCGTATGACGTAAGGTAACCTGCTTTTGCAGCCTCATAACGCACATCGGCCTGGCTACCCCAAACAAACCCTAAACTTGGCTTTGTAGTACCAAAAAACCCTATAGAGGGAAGATAACCCGGCAATACTGTACCCCTTGTCTCATCATAAGTTACCTGTATGTTTTTAACACTGGTTACTATGCCAAGCAGCCCATTTACAAATACATTACCTGTAGCCTCTTCTTTAGGAGCCGCTGTAACCTTTTCGCCCGGTTTAGGCGCTACTTTTGGCGCAGCATTTTTAGGTGCAACTTTCTTTTTAGGGCCAAGGCCTATGTATTTATAAAAAAGGTCCATGCTAAGGGTACCATTAATTTTATGTGTACTCCTGTTTTGTATGGTATTACCTAAGTTATAAGTAATTCCATTTTCGGCTGTAAAGCTCGAAAAAGCATCTGTAGATCGCAGCCAGTTGTAACTTGCCGTGTAGCTGTATGTTGCTTTAACAAAGCTAAAAATAGGCAGCTTATTTAATGGTAAATCATAATTTACCACAAAATTCTGGGTGTGGTTATTAGCCTCTCCTGTATTCCAGAAATCGTTAAATACTGTTGCTCCTTCTATAGGCCTGTCTGTTTCTGCATCTATATAATTTCTTACAATATTACTGGTTGCAACCTGGTAGTTAAGCTTAAGAGCTTTTGTAATATTATAGTTAAAGCTATACTGGTAATTAAAGAAATAATTTCTTCTGTACAGCGGGCTTATAGCTATACCATCTACATCTACGTTACGGTATTGCTGCCTGTTGTACTGCCTTATAATGTTAGAACTAAACGATATACTTGATGGCAAGTAGTTAAAGTTGAAATCGCTGAGTGCTTTCCAGTACTGGCTTTTTTTCATAAAAGCAGTATTTTTAAACGGCTCTACCGGCTTGTTCTGAAATGTAAAGTTATAATCGGCTGTAACCCTTACCTGCTGGTCCAGCATGTCTTCAATTTCATAATCATGATGCTGCGTTTGGTTAAATGAGTAACCAAGTGTTACATTTTCAGGATCATAAACATGTTGTTTTTGTTCCGGTGCCCTGTCTTTTTTAACACCTATAAAATTTATACTTTTAGTTTTGGTATAATCTATAGCCCTGTTTTTAATGTTATCTTTTGCAGCCTGGTCAGTTGTAATATCCAGTAATTGGTCCAGCTTAACATCCTGGTAAAAAGGATCGTATTCCGGAGTAATTATTTGCTCGCCCACACTATAATTAAACGGTATGTTAAGGTGCCATGACTTAGGCAAAAGCTTACCTGCACTAAGGTTTGTTACAAGGTTATACTGCTTGCTATCTTCCCTGCTCCTCTCGTTAGGGCTTTGCTCTATGGTACCAAAACCAATGGTACTAAGGTTACCCGTCGCAGAGAGTGTTAGTAAATCGGCAAAATTAGTATCTACAGTAGCCACCGCAGCCACACCGCCTTTATTGTCCATATCGCTAAGGCGAAGCTCATTAAACCACACTTCTCCCCTTACGTGACGGGCTATGTACTCGCTGTTTTGGTTATAATTACGGGCAAGGTAATCTGTATTATTCTTAATACCCACCATTATAGTCCTCACATAGCCAAAGTTAGGGTTACCCTTAATACCTATCCTCATTTCGCCCGGACCACCACCTATAGATGGGTCAAGCTCGCTTGCTCTCATATAATATATTTGGTTGGCACCGGTTCCTTCGGGCGTTACCCTGCCCTGCAACACAAGTATTTTAAGCTTGGTAAGCATATCAAGCGTAACAAGAACCTCATTATTGGCCGGCCACACAACATCAACATTAGAATTGTTGAATGGAGATAGTTCAAGAGGTTTCTCTATCTGGTAATAGTTATCAGTAAAGTCATTACCAAAACGAAGGAAACCTATCATCTCGTAATTCTTAATATTAGGGTCTGGTACTGGGCCCGGTTCCACCGGGTTGCTGCCCTCTATAGATAAAGCTTCGGCATGTAAAAACATCCTTAGCTTTTTATACTGGCGCATATCCACATTTACATTTTTAAATACCGCACGCGAGTCATCTGGCTCAAGGCCCACATTTGTACTTGTAGTACCATTAGTGGCATATACTTTTAACGATAATGCCTGCTCATTTTGATTAATAACAGCATTGTTGCTATACAACTGCTCGCGAACCACACCCGGAGGTGATACATAACGTATAGGCACCCTGTCTCCGTTTTCCTGAACGTTTAACGATATTACATCAAAGCCGGTAAGGTCATCAGTAGCATCATCAGTATTATCCGGGTTAATATCCATAGACTGTGTATACCTTCTCCATTCACTACGCACTAAATCAAGTGCCCCTAAACGTATAGTTACCTGTTTTTTAAAGCCGGTCATTAACAACCTCATAAAACGTATGGAACGTTTATCGCTAATGCCGTTTATAGCTTCGCGCGTAGGTGCTTCTATAGGAACCTTATATAATAACCAACGACCTGTTACGGTTGTACCGTCGCTGGCCTGCCTGCTAAAAGGCCTTTCATCTACCACATAACCCACCCCTACAGCAGCACGCGGCGCAATAGGCACACTAAACTTATAGTAGGAGTCTATAGTGTTCATGGTATTATCTTTATTGATGTCTTCAACATCCGGCAAGGTAGTAGCTCCCCTGTTAGTATCACCTACATCTACCGGCGAGTTACCCTGGGTACCATTATAGTTTTTGTAACGGTTTACAACACTACCGTTTGCAGCCAGAAAAAACTGGTAGTTATCTCCCGCAGGGTCAATACCAGTAAATTGTGGGTTTGCAGCAGCTTCTTCGGCATCATTTAAACCATCAAGGCCCACATCCTGAAGCGCACGGTTAGCCCTGTCGGTATCAAAGGCATAAATAAGCGATTGCGATACCGGCACTTTACCTAAATTGTTTGTAAATGTTGTAGCGGCACCATCTGTACCCGGCAGCCCATTCTCGTATTGTTTCCTGTTATCTTTCAGGATATCTTCGGACATTTCACCTAAGTGAATCTCAAAGGTACCGGTGTTATCATCTGTAGTAATTGCATCTCCGGCAATAGAATCGCCATTTTGATACGGGTCCATCATCCAGAACTGGATGTACTCCACATTCGTCTGTTCAAAATTAGTAGAGGTAATAGAACGCATAATGGCTCCCCAGTTAGCCGTGGCATCGGCCTCACTAAAACCATTTATTGCATTCACATTAAAGTTGTAAGGGCCTCTTTCCTGCGGAAAGTAACTAAGATCGAGCGTGGTTACTACATTTGTAGATCCGGGAACCACATCGGTAACAGGATATAGTTCTTCATAATAAATACGCCTGTTCTCATTTTGAGACACATCCCTGTCAGACAATCCTGTTGGCCGCTGGCTGCTGCCATAAAAAACAGGGTCTATACTGTACCATGCAAGTTTTGCCCTTTTATTATAAATTGCAGGATTATTAGGAGCCTCCTCTGCACCATTTACAAATATGGGAAGACTGGATAGCGACCAGCCTGTGGCACCCCTCATATCTATAGTACTTTGAGAACCCTCAAAATCGTCTACATAAGTAGTAGCCTCACCGCCAAACTGGTCTGCCTTAGAGGCTCCCGGTTTTAGCATGGCCACCTCTCCCCTAAACGAGAAGTTAGACGGTACATCGGTATCCATAAAAGGCAGCTTATTTACAAGCCTTGTAAAGAAAGGAACCTCTGTGCTATAAGTGGTATTTAAACCAAAAATGGTATTATTAACTGATTCCTGCCCGTAGTTGGTCTTACTTGTAAATGGCCTCTCGGACATGTTAAGCAATGTAGCACCCACTAAAAATTTATCGTTAAACTTATGCTCTACATTTACACCTGCAAAACGCCTTGTTTGCTGGCCAAAAGTGGCGTTGTTTTCTACAGATACTTCTATAGGCGTGTTTGATGACTGTAATGACGTATCTAATATTTGTACGGTACCTACCTGATAGTTTACGGTATAATCCTGGCCTTCTACTAAGGTACGCCCACCCGCTGTAACAACTACAGACCCTTGAGGTACGTTAAATGCACCAAGCGATATACCCCCACCGCCAGTTGATTTAAAGCGCCCTTTTAACTGGAACTTATTTTTCTGGCTTTGCTGTAAGGCAGCCGCCTGCGTGCTTTTATAAAGCTGGCGGTAAACGTACTTTTGCTGATTGGAGTTAAATGCAGTTTCCTGGTCTAAATTATAATCAGCATTAACGCCCGGAGTGTTGGTACCAAGCTTATCAAACAAGTACTCTCCAAAGGGCTCAACTGTTGTAAAGATAATACGCCCGTTTTGCGCATCTACTGTAAGATTGTTCTGGAAATCGAAGAAACCATCGCCGCCCGTTTGCGGGTCGCCCGCATAGGTAAGCCTGTCTAAATTAAACACCCTGAGCAATGGGGTATCGGCAACTTCTGCCTCAGTCCCTGTACCATTAGGCAATGGCAACCCGCCTTGTGCCACAGGTATTGCGGGGTTAATATAATTTAAAGGCGAAGGATCTGTATAAAGGATGTTAAAACGAAAATCTTCCTGAGATAACTGGTAGGCATTAGGTATCTGGTAGATATTCTTCATCATCAGGTCCCAGACAGGAGCATTAACCCTTATAAGGTTACTCTTAAGCATTTTTAATATAAGGCTCTGTGTAACCACATTGGTTACCTGATTATCAGTATTCGTTTCGGGAGTAGTTGCAGCAACACCATCGGTACCAAACTCTCCCACCTGGTATACATCATTACCTACCGTATACTGGTAGGCAACCGCAAGAACCTCGTCGTTATTAAGTTTCTGGTTTAATGAGATATATCCAAGCTGCGGATGAAAAGTATACTCACTACTTGTAAGTTTTCGTGCATTTTCAAGCTTGGAATAATCTGTTCCTTCGGTTGCTGAAACACCGGTAAAGCTGGCTGAACTTGTAGTTACAATTTCCCTGATTGATGAATTCAGGAAACTTTCTCCCGCAGTACCTATTTTTGAGGGATCAAACTTATTGTTACCGTTATCGGGATAACGGTCGAATAAGGAAATAACTGCTGGATTAGGGTCTACATTTCTCCCTGCATTAAAAAAGTTAGGTTCATTGGCAAACCCCACCGCCTGGGCTGTGATATCTGCCCCTTCAGGCACGCCGGGTGTAGGGCTTACTTTTGTTAATCGCGATTCTCCTAAATCCTGTAATGCTATAATGTTCCTTGAGTTATTCTCGGCAGCATTTATACGATTCTGTTTATTCGTAACCCAAACTTCTATACGTGTTATTTGTACGCGGCTGTCTATTTGCGGGTAAACCTTTAAGGTTTCGTCATAACGATTACGGAAGAATTGCGAAAGGAAGTAGTGCCTGTCTGAATCATACTCAAGTGCAAATAATGCAAAGTCCTGAACCGTACCACCACCCTGGGCCGTTACCGTTTTAGTCTGTGATTTTTGCTCAGAAAAAATACCGGTTACCGTAGTTTTACCAAACTGAAATTGTGCCTTAACACCAAAAAGGCTCTGGGCGCCACGTACAAGTGAATTAGACAACGGAAAACTTACATTACCCACCTCTATCTTCTGGATAATATCATCCTCTGTAGGGGTATATTCAAGTTTTATAAGGTTTTGGAAGGCAAAAGTAGACTCGGTATCATAATTTGCATTAACAGCAAGCCTTGTACCCACTTTTCCCTGCAGGCTCATGCTTATACGCTGGTCAAAATCAAACGTAAAAGTTTTCCTGTTACGTGGCGATATGGCAGGGTTATCCTGTTTGGTATAGCGCACGCCAAGATCCATCTCTACAGATCCCTGTGGTTTAACATCTATGGTATTACTACCAAATATAGTCTCGAAAAAACTGGAGTTTACATAGTAGCGGGGCAAAAGGTCTTTTTGCTCCTTCTCTGTACCCTTACCATCTATTGCTTTAGATTTTTGCCTGTAATAATCGCGCATAGATTCGCGAAGCACAAGCTCCTCAAACTGCTCCGGCGTTAGTATTATAGGATAGGTAATATTAAAACCCTCCATCTTATTGGTATATATATACCTGTTTGTTACAGGGTCATACGTGTATGCCGCTATAATACTGTTGGGGTTGTTAAGTTCTATCTTACCACTACTATAGCCTTTAATGGTGTCCCGGGACGCCTCATTATCCTCCTCTTCCTCAACAACCTGGGCCTGTGCCAAAACGCTGATGAATAAAAATAATAATGAAAAGCTATATTTTAGTTTTGTATAAAATTCTTTAGAGTACTCTGTTTTCAAGGACTATAAATTTTTTAATGCTTGTTTTATAATTGCTTCTACGGTGGCTGCGGGGGTATCTTTAACAATTTTTTCAACAGCTTTTTCTGCTAACTTCTTGTTAAAGCCTAATACCTCCAAGGCAGATAACGCCTCTTCTCTGTTTGTATTGTAACCCGAAATAGAAACTTCGTCTAAATCGTATAGTTTTAACACTTTATCTTTTAAGTCCAGTATAATGCGCTGTGCTGTTTTTGTGCCAATACCTTTTATAGATTGTATAGTAACCACGTTGCCGGAACCTATTGCCTGTATAACCTCCCTGGGCTCTAAAGACGACAGCATGGTCCTGGCTATGCTTGCCCCTACTCCTGATACCGATAGTAATAGTTTAAAAAGTTCCCTTTCTGCCTTTTCTACAAAACCAAAAAGCGTATGGGCATCTTCTTTTATCTGCAAAAAGGTATACAACTTTATTTTTTCAGAATCCGGCAGGAGCGAATACGTGTGCAACGAAATATTAACGTGGTAGCCCACACCGTGGCAGTCTATTACCACTTCGGTAGGTGTTTTTTCTACCATTCTCCCCTCAAGATGTGCTATCATAGTTATTTTTTAAAGCCGTACCAAAAATAACAAATTTATGTTACCCCACACCAATGTGCTATTTTTTAGGCATTTTAAGGCGTTTTTCTTTTTCCTGTGCATCTACAACAGCCACAGCTGCCATATTTACCATCTCTTCTACACTGGCACCAAACTGTACAATGTGCACCGGCTTATCCATACCCATCATGATGGGGCCTATAGATACTACTTTATCTAATTCCTTAAGCAGCTTATACGTAATATTAGCCGATTCCAGGTTGGGGAATATAAGGGTATTTACTTTTTTACCTGCCAGCTTAGAGAACGGAAATTTACTTTGGTGTAACTCCTGGTTAAGGGCAAAATCTGCCTGTATCTCTCCATCCACAATCAAATCGGGGTGGCTTTTGTGTAGCATTGCCACCGCCTGGCGCACTTTTACCGCGCTTGGATCTGTAGATGAACCAAAGTTAGAGAATGATACCATGGCAATAACCGGCTCTATACCAAACAGCCTTGCTGTACGCGCTGTTAAAATAGCAATATTAGCCAGTTCTTCGGCCGTAGGGTTAGGGTTTATAGCGGTATCAGATAAAAACATAGGGCCACGCTTAGTTAGCATCATGTTAGTGGTAGCCACACGGCTCACACCCTCTGCCCTGCTAATTAACTGCAAAATAGGCTTTACAGATGACGGGTAGCTTCGCGAATAACCCGTTATCATAGCATCGGCATCGCCCACATTTACCATCATGGCAGCAAAATAGTTACGCTGGCGCATCCATTTTTGTGCATCAAGATAATTAATACCACCGCGTTTGCGCGATTGCCAAAAAACTTCGGCATACTGGTTAAGCCTGTCGTTTTCAAGATCGGTCTTAGGGTCTACAATAAGTACATCATTATCAAAACCTATTTCTTCTTTAAGCTCAATAATTGTTTCGCGATTGCCTAAAAGTATAGGTATCCCTATACCATCTTCCATAACAATCTGTGCTGCTTTAAGCACATCAAGCTGGTCGGCCTCTGCAAAAACAATACGTTTAGGATCGGTCTTGGCGCGATTGGTAAGCAGGCGCACCATTTTATTATCATTACCCAAACGTTCTAATAATTCTTCGCCATATTTATCCCAGTCGGCAATAGGCTTTTGCGCCACACCGCTCTCCATGGCAGCACGAGCCACGGCAGGAGCTACAACAGCAATAAGTCTTGGGTCAAACGGTTTAGGGATAATATAATCACGGCCAAAATTAAGTTTAGTCTCGCCATAAGCAATATTAACCTGCTCCGGCACACTTGCCTTTGCAAGTTCGGCCAGGGCACGCACGGCAGCCATTTTCATGGCCTCGTTTATTTTGGTAGCCCTTACATCGAGCGCTCCCCTAAAAATATAAGGGAACCCCAAAACATTATTTACCTGGTTAGGATGGTCGCTGCGGCCGGTAGCCATAATAACATCTTTACGTGTAGCAATGGCAAGGTTATAATCAATTTCAGGTATTGGGTTAGCCATAGCAAACACAATAGGATCTGGCGCCATGCTTAAAAGCATGTCTGCCGTAAGCACGTTGCCTACAGAGAGGCCAAGGAACATATCTGCATCTTTTACGGCTTCGGCAAGGGGTTTAGGCTCACCATCCTGTGCATATTTTAAGTGCATAGGCAGCAGGTTTTCCCTGCTTTTTACTATCATTCCGTCAACATCAAACATGGTTATGTTCTCTGCTTTAACACCTAATAACAGGTAAAGGGCAGCACAGGCAAGCGCGGCAGAACCCGCCCCTGATACTACTATTTTTAAATCTTCGAGCTTTTTACCGGCAAGGTCGGCCGAGTTAAGCAATGCCGCCGATGAAATGATGGCTGTACCATGCTGGTCGTCGTGCATTACCGGGATGTTAAGCTCCTCTACCAGTCGTCTTTCAATCTCGAAAGACTCCGGTGCTTTAATATCTTCAAGGTTAATACCTCCAAATGTTGGGGCTATATTTTTAACCGTTTCTATAAATTTATCTACATCTTTAGTATCTACTTCAATATCAAAAACATCAATATCGGCAAATATTTTAAACAAAAGGCCTTTTCCCTCCATAACCGGTTTAGAAGCTTCAGGACCTATATCTCCCAGGCCAAGAACGGCCGTACCGTTGCTTATTACCGCTACAAGATTACCTTTTGCGGTGTACTTGTATACGTTACTTACATCTTTTGCAATTTCCAGGCAGGGCTCTGCAACACCCGGCGAATATGCCAGGGAAAGATCTCTTTGGGTTGCATAGGGTTTAGTGGGTACTACCTGTATTTTTCCGGGGTGGGGCTTTGCGTGGTATAGCAGGGCTTCCCTTCTTTTGCTGTATTGATTCATTCGTTTTCGCTATTGTTATAGAACTCGCAAAGGTAAGCGTCTCGTTTTACATGGGAAATTTTTAACGCTATTCTTTTTGTAAGGTTAACACGCCTAAAAAATGTATCTTTAGCTCATTAATCTACCTTTTTTATGAAAAAATACATACTCCTGTTTTGTGTTGTAGCTGCCAGCCTGCAATCCTGCCAAAAAGATACTAAAACTGCAGTGGCCCAACCTAACAAAGAGATTGCAAAGATTACCGAAGATTATTATCAGGAGCGCTTAAAGCTATACCCGTTAGAAGCTACATCTGCCGGAGATGACCGCTATAACAACCTTTTCCCCAACACACTTAGTAGTGCATACTTAAAGCAGGTTAACGATTTTTATACAAAGTATAAAAACGAGGTAGCAGCCGTTAACGACGAAGACCTTTCTGAAAATGACAGGATAAGCAAAGACCTGCTGTTATGGGAATGCAACATTAACCTGGAGCAGGCCGGCTTTAAGGAAGAGCTTATGCCCATGAACCAGTTTTATTCGCCCATACTTACCATTGCACAATATGCAGGCGGCACCAGCATACAGCCTTTTAAAACCGTAAAAGACTACAACAACTGGCTGCAAAGGCTGGAAGGTTTTAATATATGGCTGGCAACTGCACAGGAACGTATGAAGCAAGGCGTAGCAAAAGGGTATGTATTGCCAAAGGCACTTACCGCTAAAATGATTCCGCAACTTAAAGACATGACTATAGATGATGTAAAGAAACATTTGTTTTACAGCCCTGTAACTATGTTCCCTGCATCGTTTACTGATGCCGAGAAAAAAGAGCTGACCGCAAAATATACAGCACTTATTAGCCAGAAACTTATCCCGTCGTTTAAAAGCCTTTATAATTATGTTAGCACCGATTACTTTGCAGCAAGCAGGAACAGCAGCGGCATAAGTGGCATTACTAACGGCGACAAGTATTACCAGCACCTTATAAAACGGTACACTACTACAGATATGACCGCTAACGAAATTCATGAGCTTGGGCTTAAAGAAGTTGCAAGAATATCTGCCGAGATGGAAAAGGTAAAAACGCAGGTAGGCTTTAAAGGCGACCTGAAGGCGTTTTTTAATTATGTGCGCAGTAAAAAAGAACTAATGCCCTACACCCAGCCACAACAGGTTTTAGACCATTACAATACTATCTATGCCACGATGAAACCTAACCTTGACAAGTTGTTTGACCTGAAGCCTAAAGCCGGTTTTGAGGTAAGAAGAACCGAAGCGTTTAGGGAAGCCAGTGCCAGTGCCGAGTATAACCAGCCGTCGCTTGACGGCAGCCGCCCGGGTATTTTTTATGTTCCGTTACCGGATGTGACTAAGTATAATGTATATGACAACGAAGACTTGTTTTTACACGAAGCCATTCCCGGTCACCATTACCAGATATCGTTACAACAGGAAAATAAAGACCTGCCAGCTTTCAGGAAAACCATTTGGTTTAATGCTTACGGAGAAGGATGGGCACTGTATGCCGAATCTTTAGGTAAAGAGCTTGGTTTGTATACAGACCCTTACCAGTACTTTGGGATGCTTAGTGCCGAAATGCACCGCGCTATTCGGCTTGTGGTAGATACAGGGCTGCACACAAAGAACTGGACACGCGAGCAGGCCATACAATATTCTTTAGAGCATGAGGCCGAAGGTGAAGAAAGCATTATTGCCGAAGTAGAACGCTATATGGCGATACCGGGCCAGGCATTGAGCTACAAAATAGGGCAGTTAAAAATTCGTGAATTGCGTGCAAAGGCGGAAAAACAACTTGGAGATAAATTCAGCATTAAAGAATTTCATAACCAGGTGCTGGACGCCGGTTGCTTACCGCTAAAAGTTTTAGAAACTAAGATTGATGCGTGGATAATAGCAAGTAAAAAATAAACAATAAAGCCCTGCAGGATAATACGGGGCTTTGTTGTTCCTGGTTACCGGTATTATTAATCTTCCTTTTCAGTTACCTTACGTATCATACCGTTGTCATACCACTCTTTGATTTGCTTTTTAGGCACGGCATGGGCATCGTTCCTGAAAGGCTTTTCATGCAGGCCATTAAATCCGGAATAATCGTCGGCAATAAATTGGTTTTCTACCAGGTAAATACTATCGCCCTGCACAGAGGTTACCTTTAGCAGAGTAAAAACTTTATCTTCCAGTTTAACATCATATATATGCCCTGCCTCCGGCTTAAGCACGAGGCGTGCGGTTGTGCGGCTTTCTTGTATACCTGTATTAATAGCCAAGCCTAAAATTGCTACTATAAAGGCTAAACCACTGTACATCCACCACGATGGCAACTTTTTAATCTTTTTATAACTTTGTTTCAGGCTTTCTGTAAATACCGCTTTATCGTATACTGCATTGCAATTTTGACAATTGGCTGCTGCTTCTTTTCCGTTAGGCATAAAAGGGATAAAGAAAAGTGTTGCATACTTCTGGTATATCACCATTCTCATTGTGCCGATATTGTGGCATTTTGGGCAAGGCGCTTCTACCACAGTATCAGCTACAAGGCGTTTTTTAAATTGTATTAATAAACTTACTACCATATATTTTATTTAATAGCCGACAAAAGTATATATTCTAATAAAATATAAATAAGCACAAATAATATTTAACACTGCGTCATTAGTTAGTTGGATAATTATATTCTTTGCATTTTGCTTGTGTACAAATCAAATTATTTAAATTTGGATAAACTCATAAATTCATGAAATACCTTATATGCCTCCTAATTTTTCTAAGTTTTATAAATGCTTCGGCACAGGAAAAATTTAAAATAAAAGAGGTAGAGGGTAAAGATTATAAATCTGCTTATTACATTGTAAACGAAAAAGGAAAAGCCGTAAAGCAATTAGATACTACAAAATATTTAATGTGTTTTACACAAGAGAAATATGGCTACTTTGCTATTTTTCTAATTAAAGGTAATAGTAGTTGGTGTGCCATAGATATAAACGAAAAAATTTTATTCAACGTTTATAACACGAGTTATGGGGAGCCGTCGCCGGATGAAATAAGGGAAAATAAAATAAGGATAGTTGACGAAAATGAAAAATTAGGCTTTGCAGACTACAAAGGAAACATCATTATAAAACCGCAGTATGAAGCTGCAAGTTCTTTTTATAAAGACAAAGCAATAATAGGCGAGAAATGCAGCAAAATACCCTGGGGAAATCATGAAGAAGAAGCGGGAGGCTGCCACCATTATAGTATTGATTGCACAAGAGCCGGATATATTAATACAAAAGGTAGTATTATTGAAATCGGAGATTTTACATTTGAAGAAATGGCAAAGAAAATAAAGTGGAAATCAGAATATGAGTAATCACTACTACTTTAGGAAATCTATATTCCTTGTCAGCCCCGCAAATTTGGTACGCTTTACCGCTGAGTTTTTAAAGACTGCCCTAAAAGTATCTTCAGTAATTTCTTCCCAGTCTTTTTTGGTCAGCGATAATAAATCAGGGTGCGGATTAAAGAGTGGTTCGCGGTGCGGTTTAGAGAAGCGGTTCCACGGACAAACGTCCTGGCACACGTCGCACCCAAAAGCCCAGTCGTTAAAACTGCCCTTCATATCATTCGGGATATTTTCTTTAAGCTCTATGGTAAAGTACGATATGCATTTACTGCCATCTACCACATAAGGCGCAATAATGGCCTCTGTAGGGCAGGCATCAAGGCATGCGGTGCAGGAGCCGCAATGATCGGTTACGGCATGGTCGTATTCCAGTTCGAGGTCTATAACCAGCTCTGCAATAAAAAAGAACGAGCCTACCTGTTTGCTCAGCAGGTTGCTGTTCTTGCCTATCCATCCAAGTCCGCTTTTTGCTGCCCAGGCTTTATCGAGCATAGGTGCCGAATCTACAAAGGCCCTGCCCCCTACTTCGCCTATATTTTCCTTAATAGAGTGCAGCAGTTCCTTAAGCTTTTCTTTAATTACAAAATGGTAATCCTGCCCGTAGGCATATTTAGATATTTTGTAGGTGCCTTCGGGTTGCTTTTCTTCGGGGTAGTAATTCAGCAGTAAGGACACCACACTTTTGGCATCATCTACCATTAAAGTTGGGTCGAGGCGCTTATCAAAATGGTTCTCCATGTACTGCATCTGGCCGTGGCGGTTTTCGTTCAGCCATTTTTCCAATCTCGGTGCTTCTTCTTCCAGAAAGCCTGCTTTAGATATACCGCATGACATAAAGCCCAAACGTTTTGCTTCGGCTTTTATGAAATCGGAATATTTTTGTTTATTGTTTATCATTTCGGCATCAGCTTCTTCATATAGACAATTCCCACTCACGTACGATTATATTTTACCACAAAGAACACCAAGCTTTTCACAAAGTACACCAAGTAGCGCTCATTGATCAGTACACAAAGACAACAATACCGATAATCGGCATTGAGGGGCACACGGCTTTATTGCACAGTTACCTGAAGTAGTTTACCATTTGACTTAACTCTGCTTATCTGTTTACGATGTCGTCGCTACAAGTAACAAAGCAAGTGGTAAAGAGATTGCTTCGTGCCTCGCAATGACAATGCCGTGGAAATTCGTTACGTGAAGTTCAATCTGAAATCAAAAATCTGAAATCTTAAATTTCTTAAAAAAGCCCTCCCTGTATTCCCGGTTTTATCTTCCCTAAATGCTTATAGGCTTTTTCGGTTACTTCGCGACCCCGGGGTGTACGCATTATAAAGCCTTCCTGTATAAGGAAAGGCTCATATACTTCTTCTATGGTCTCGCTGCTCTCTGACACTGCTGTAGCGAGTGTAGAAAGCCCCACCGGGCCACCTTTAAATTTATCGATGATCGTGGTAAGTATTTTGTTGTCCATCTCGTCCAGGCCATGGGCATCTACGTTAAGCGCACGAAGCGAATAACGCGCGATCTCGATGTCTATTTTGCCGTTGCCTTTTATCTGGGCAAAGTCGCGCACGCGTCGTAGTAATGCATTTGCAATACGTGGCGTACCACGGCTGCGGCCTGCTATTTCTATTGCAGCTTCCATGCTTATGGGCATATTAATGATCATGGCACTGCGCTGCACAATAGTGGTTAGCAATTCGGTGGTGTAATATTGCAAACGGCTTGATATCCCGAAACGCGCACGCATAGGCGCTGTTAAAAGTCCCGATCGCGTAGTAGCACCCACAAGTGTAAACGGGTTTAGATTTATTTGTACCGACCGTGCGTTGGGGCCGCTCTCGATCATGATATCTATCCTGAAATCCTCCATAGCCGAATATAAATATTCTTCTACAATAGGGCTAAGGCGGTGAATTTCGTCTATAAAAAGTATGTCCCGCTCGTCGAGGTTGGTTAGCAAACCGGCAAGGTCGCCGGGTTTATCCAGCACGGGGCCTGAAGTTATTTTGATGCCTACGCCAAGCTCGTTAGCCAATATGTTAGCCAGTGTGGTTTTACCCAAACCCGGTGGCCCGTGAAAAAGGGTATGGTCCAGTGCTTCGTTACGCATGTTAGCCGCCTGTACAAACACCAGCAAATTTTCGAGCACCTGGTCCTGCCCTGTAAAATCGTCAAAGGAGAGCGGCCTGAGTTTTTTCTCCAGGTCGATCTCCTCCGGGTTAAAATTTTTATTGGTAGGGTCTAAATTCTCGTTCATGCCGCAAAGATAATTCAATTTGGGTTAAACCCTACATTCGGTACCCGTCAGATAGTATATCATTCCACTCCGGATGATCGTTTACATAATTTGCTACGAATGAGCAGGAGGGCACTACGGTAAGGCCATTATCTTTAGCCGATTGCAGGCTTTGCTTTACCAGGTCGGCGGCAATGCCCTGCCCGCGCAAAGCCTCGGGAGTTTCGGTATGGGTAAGGTATAGTTTTTCGCCTTCACGGATAAACTCTAAAAAGGCAGTGCCTCCTTTTGTGTGAAGTTCAAACTGGTTTTCGTCTTCGTTTACTTTAAAGGTAGTGGTGTTGCTATTTTTCATTGTTTGATTTTTAATAAAGGTAAAAGTTTTGTCGATATCCAATACGGTTTTAAGTAAAGATTACATTTATCAGGAGTAATTATTAATTAATGTTCTTTTGTCTTGAAACAAAAGAACCAAAAATTCAAGGCTCTAACTTCTTATGCTACAAATTATAAGCTTTGGCTAAATCATTTGAACTCGCTGCGCTCAAACAGCAAATGATTCTTAACGCATCAGCTTATAATTTGCTTAACGCAACAAAGCTTAAGGCCTTAGCTTCACTCAGAGTCGCTTGCCATTGGAAAAGCAAGTTATCTTTAATTATACTGAAAGTTAGGGCAAATAAAGTTGGCTCAATAGCCCTGACAGAGCCGGTATCCTGCCGAACGCGGGGAGGCAGATAAAGGCGATGGCAGGAACTACGATTGCTAAAATGCGCCTGCCTTTCGCTACCCTCCCCCTAACCCCGAAGGAGGAATTTAACAACACTCCTTAAATAGGCTTAATGATATTGTTAAAAATTATATCTTTAGCGAAACAAACCATAGTTATGACAGAAAACGAACACGAAGACAAACACTTAAAGCGCGAACTCGGACTGCTGGACGGGACCATGCTGGTAGTGGGCTCCATGATAGGGTCGGGTATATTTATAGTGAGCGCCGGTATTATGCAACAGGTGGGCAGTGCAGGCTGGCTTACGCTTATATGGGTTATTTCGGGGCTTATGACCATGATAGCTGCCGTGAGCTATGGCGAGCTTAGTGCTATGTTCCCTAAAGCAGGCGGGCAGTATGTGTACCTTAAAGAAGCTTATAACGAACTAATAGGTTTCCTGTACGGCTGGAGCTTTTTTGCCGTAATACAAACCGGGACCATTGCCGCTGTGGGTGTGGCTTTCGCCAAATTTGCAGCCTATATGTACCCTCCCGTAAGCGACCAGAATATACTGTACGAAATAAGCAGTTTTAAACTGAATGCCGCGCAGTTGGTTTCTATAGCCATTATTATTCTGCTTACGTATATTAACAGCCGCGGGGTTAAAAATGGCAAATACATCCAGACTATTTTTACCGTTGCTAAAATAGCATCGTTGTTCGGGTTAATAATTTTCGGGTTTATCCTGGCTGCCAAAGCCGAAGTTTGGGATGCAAATTGGGCCGATGCATGGACACCAAAAATATATAGTAAAGATACAGGATCATGGACAGTTATTGGCGGTAGCATACTGTTCTCGGCAGTGGCAGCCTCTATGGTGGGTTCGCTTTTTAGTAGTGATGCGTGGAATGGTGTTACGTTTATATCTGGAGAGATAAAAAGACCGGAGCGTAATGTGGGTTTGAGTTTATTTTTCGGGACACTGATCGTGACAATAATTTACATTTCGGCTAACCTTATGTATGTTGCCGTGATGCCGCTCGATGCTATTGCCTTTGCACCAAGCGAACGTGTAGCGGTGGAAGCTTCGCAATACATTTTCGGCACTACCGGAACGTATATTATTGCCATCATGATCATGGTATCTACCTTTGGGTGCAATAACGGACTGATACTTGCCGGTGCGCGTGTGTACTATACCATGGCTAAAGACGGGCTTTTCTTTAAAAAAGCGGCGTCGCTAAACAAGGCAAGCGTACCGGGATGGGGGTTGTGGTTTCAGTGTATCTGGGCTTCGGCGTTATGCCTTACCGGTAAGTATGGCGACTTGTTAGACTACGTGATGATCATTGTAGTGATATTTTATATCCTAACCATCTTTGGTATCTTTATTTTAAGAAAGAAAATGCCCAATGCCACAAGGCCGTACAAGGCTTTTGGTTATCCTGTGCTCCCTTTAATTTATATTATACTGGCAACGGCTTTTTGTGTTGCTTTACTAAAGGACAAAACCGATACCTGCGGATGGGGCGTGCTCATTATGCTTGCCGGGATACCGGTTTATTATTTGAGCAAAAGAAAGAATGCTTAACAATTGGACCAAAAACACAAATGAGGCTCGCATAGGCGAGCCTTTTTTATGGAATTTATTTCACATCCAAAGTTCTTACCGATATTTATGATTTGTATCTTATGAAATGCCTATTATGTCGTCACGCCCAGTTTTCAGTTTACTATCATGCAATATTCGATAGTTATGGATTTGCAATTATTACAGGTATTTTATTTTTAGAAGTTAAAATGCCATCAAAATTTCATAATTATTCTCTTCTATTGTCCTTAAATCCGTTCTTGAGATATATTTGCGATTAGAAGTACTACCAATTAATATTTGTGCAAAGTACTTTTTTTGTTCATCTAATATTACTGAATAATTTACACCTTCCAACAAGTTCCCGAAAGGAAGAACAACGAACCATTCAAAATATAGGCTTTGATTTGGAAATATTATGAAATTATTTTTCTTATAATCCAGTGGATATTTATAACCAAGGTACTGAGAATATAGCCAAGCAGGGTCATAACTAATCGATGGACACGATACTTTAGGAACTACAGGCATTCCATTCTTGTCTGTAATAACTAATAATGCGTTATTAATTTGAATATATTCAGGTTTTGCCGCAAGTTTCTGATAACCTTCAACATTAAAATAGTATGTCTTATCAGTATAATTCGTTATTTTATATGTTAACAGAGTCCTTGAGTCCTCAATAGCTAACGCGTCATATTTGATGTATTCGGGTCCATAATTGGATTGTTTAACATTTAGAGCATTAATATGATTACTTATTGTCTCTACTTCAATTGTTTTTCCTGAATTACATGAAAACAATACTAACATAAAAAATAAACATATTATTTTCATTGATTGACAGTTATGTTTTATAATTAAATAATTCTTAAATATAGTCTGAAACTTTGATAATATCAAACCTGGGCACCAGCAAAAAAGGCTACCCGTTTGGATAGCCTTTTAATATTTTATATTTACTAAGAGTGGTGTAGTTCTTCTTCACCCTCTTTCATAGGAACTGTTTGAGGAACAAAGTCGTCGTCATGTCCCGGTTTGCTGTAATCATAAGGCCATCTGTATACTTCAGGTATTTCGCCCGGCCAGTTACCGTGAATGTGCTCTACAGGAGTTGTCCACTCCAGCGTGTTAGCCCTCCATGGGTTCTGGATAGCTTTCTTCCCTTTAAATATGCTGTAGAAGAAGTTCCACAGGAATACTAATTGGAATGCTGCTCCTACAAGTGCAAACAATGTAATTACAACGTTAACATCGGCAAGGTCATCAAATAGCGGGAAGTTAGTGTTAGTATAGTAACGTCTTGGTAAACCTGCCATACCTACAAAGTGCATTGGGAAGAATACACCATAGGCACATACTGCAGTTACCCAGAAGTGAATGTAACCAAGCGTTTTGTTCATCATCCTGCCGTATAATTTAGGGAACCAGTGGTATATACCGGCAAACATACCGTATAGTGCAGAGATACCCATTACAAGGTGGAAGTGAGCTACCACAAAATACGTATCGTGAACGTTAATATCAAGCGTACTGTCACCAAGTATAATACCTGTAAGACCACCAGTAATAAATGTAGATACAAAACCTATAGAGAATAACATAGCAGGATTTAATTGCAAATTACCTCTCCATAATGTAGTTATCCAGTTAAATGCTTTTACAGCAGATGGTATTGCAATAAGTAGCGTTGTAAAAGTAAATACAGAGCCAAGGAACGGGTTCATACCCGATATGAACATGTGGTGTCCCCAAACGATTGTTGAAAGGAATGCAATAGCTAATATTGAAGCAATCATGGCACGGTAACCAAAGATTGGCTTACGCGCATTTGATGTCATAATTTCAGAAACAAGACCCATTGCAGGAAGGATTACAATGTAAACCTCCGGGTGGCCAAGGAACCAGAAAAGGTGTTCGAATAATACCGGAGACCCGCCCTGGTAGTGTAGCACTTCTCCCGCGATATAAATATCAGAAAGGAAAAATGAAGTACCAAAGCTCCTGTCCATGATAAGTAGTAAAGCAGCAGACAAAAGAACCGGGAATGATACAATACCAATAATCGCAGTTACAAATAAAGCCCAGATAGTAAGAGGTAGCCTTGTCATAGACATACCTTTTGTTCTTAGGTTGATAACCGTAACTACATAGTTAAGAGAACCCATAAGCGATGATGCAATAAATATCGCCATAGATACTAACCAAAGTGTCATACCAAGACCAGAACCACCTATTGCCTGAGGAAGGGCGCTTAATGGCGGATAGATTGTCCATCCGGCAGAAGCAGGGCCAGCTTCGACAAATAGTGAGCAAACCATGATAACGGCAGAGATGAAGAACATCCAGTAAGATAGCATGTTCATAAATCCTGATGCCATATCCCTTGCACCAATTTGAAGCGGGATAAGGAGGTTACTAAACGTACCACTTAAACCGGCCGTTAGTACAAAGAATACCATGATAGTACCGTGAATGGTAACTAATGCAAGGTAGATATCGTTACGCATTACACCACCAGGTGCAAACTTATCGCCTAAAAGTACTTTAAATATTGTAAACGACTCCTCCGGCCATGCAATTTGCATACGGAATAAAAGAGACATAATAATACCAATAATACCCATAAGTGTACCAGTAAGCAGGTATTGTTTAGCGATCATTTTATGATCAAGGCTAAAAATATACTTTTCTATGAAAGTCTGCTCATGGTGGTGGTCGTGGGCATCGTGATTATCGTGTCCTTCGTGAGCGTGTATCTCGTCGTGTCCTACTGCTGACATATTTCTTTAATTTGAATATTTTAAGAATTATTTTTTGATAACCTGTGCTACAGTCATTTTAGTAGCTGTAGAATCTGGTTTTGCTGTATTAGTTGAGTCTTTAGCTGTTGCAGGAGCAGCTTCTCCTGTAGCTGGTGCAGCAGGCTGTTTAGATTCTTTAACGGCAGCCGAAAGCGTTTGCTTAGCGCTTAACCATTTGTTAAAGGTAGCCTCGTCTTCAACAACAATTTTCATCTGCATATTGTAGTGAGATGCACCACATATTTTGTTACACAATAACAAATAATCAAAAGTGTAAGGCTCTAAAGCTGTACCGCCTGTAGCAGTAGCCTCAGCACTTTTTTTAGACCTTAGCTCATTAATATGAGCCACTTTTTTCATAATTGCAGGATCCTGGCGCATTTCATCTGTAGTAACAGTTGGCACAAATCCAAATTGGGTTACCATACCCGGAACAACATTCATCTGAGCCCTGAAGTGTGGCATGTAAGCAGAGTGCAATACATCCTGAGAACGGAATTTAAAGATAATTTGTTTACCTTTTGGTAAGTGAAGTTCGCTTGCCTGAATATCATCCTGAGCATTTGCATCGCCCATATCAACACCAAGTGTATTTACACCTTCTATATATCGCACATTAGCTTTACCAAGTTTACCATCTTTACCGGCATAACGCACTTCCCAGTTAAACTGTTTTGCATATACCTCTACATAAATAGCATCTTCTTTAGCCTCTTCATCAATAAACATAATGTTTGTCCATGCATAAAGGCCGTATAAAATAAGACCGGCAAGAACAATTACAGGAATGATAGTCCAAATAAATTCAAGCTTATCATTATCTGCATAATAAAATGCTTTCCTGTCTTTTCTACCCCTGTTAATAAACGAGAAGTAATGAAGTAAAAACTGAGTTAAAACCTGAACGATACCAATAAGCCACATTGAGATTGACATAAGGTTATCATATTGTGGGCCATGTTCTGATGCAGGAGTACCAAGTAAAAGGTCACCCCATTTCATCATAGAATAAATTGTAAATATGTATATGAAACCTAAAAAACCAAACATCAGGTAACCATTCACATTATTATCCCTATCAGTGGCTACTTCCGGATTTTCATTATAAGTGGCAGCACCCACTTGTGTAAGGTGGAATATTTTAGTTAATTGCCATATTGCAATGCCTAATAAAACTAAAACTACAATTACCAATAAACTCGTCATTTGTTTATTTCTTTAAATATTAATAATGAAAATGCTTACTTTCCTCAATCAATGGGTTGCGCTTAGCAAGCAACGGCACTTTTGTTAATGCAGTAAACACTACAAAGATAAACAGGCCAAGGAAAAACAATACAGAGCCTATTTCTCCAGCACCAATAAACCATTGGTCACCTACAGTAGCCGGCATAATCATGTTGAAGAAATCTACATAATGCCCACAAAGTATTACAATACCTGCCATAACTACGATCCATGAAAGACGTTTAAAATCAGTATTGATTAATATCAATATAGGGAAAACAAAGTTCATTACCACCATACCAAAGAATGGAAGGTTGTAGTTATCTATACGCATTTTAAAGTACACAACTTCTTCCGGCATATCGGCATACCACATAAGCATAAATTGCGAGAACCAAAGATACGTCCAGAATACACTTATACCAAACATAAATTTAGCAAGGTCATGAATATGGCTCGTATTAACATATTCAAGGTAACCTTTAGATTTTAAGTAAAGTGTAATTATAGCTATTGTAGTAATACCGCTTACAAAGAAACTTGCAAACACGTACCATCCAAACAGTGTGCTGTACCAGTGCGGATCTACCGACATGATCCAGTCCCAAGACATAATTGATTCTGTAACGATAAAGAAAGCAAGGAAACCAGCAGCTGCCTTAAAACTTTTCTTGTAAGCTAAATTATCTGTAGCTTCATCCTGTGTAAGAGATTGTTTCCTTGAATACTGACGGTATAAAATCCATCCTCCAAAAAATATAACCGCCCTTATAAGGGTAAAAGTACCATTTAAATAACCTGATTTAGCTTTTATAAGATGGTCTTCGGCTACAACCTCAGGATCCATCCATATAAAAAGGTGGTGAAATTGTAAAACCCCTAAAACAAGTAATACAAAAACCACTATAGAGCCCGGCAAAAGGTAACTCGTAATACCTTCCATTACCCTGAAAAGCACCGGAGACCATCCCGCCTGAGCTACATTTTGAATAGCATAAAAAGCAAGTACTCCTAATGATATAAGCATAAAAAATATTGCAGCGACATAGAATGCAGCCCACGGCTTGTTTTGCAATTGCTTAAACACGTGCTCAGCATGTTCTTTGTGTGCATCATGTTCAGCATGAGCGTCATGCCCCTCGTGAGCAGCAGCAGCATGCTTAGAGTGCTCTTCATGAGCAACCTCTTCAGTACCGGCAGCCTGTTCTGTAGTTTGGGCAGCCACAACAGTATCATGCCCAGCATGCGCTGTTACAGCCTGTACAGAATCATGGCCTTCATGAGTAGCTTCTGCTTCAGCAGCAGAATGTTCTACTACAGCAGGTACATCAGCGTGTTCCGCATGAGCCTCTTCAGCCTCATGGTGCTCTGCCCCGGCCGCTTCATGAGCATTGGCATCGCCGTGGCCTCCATGATGTTCAGCAGCTAAGATTTGCTCTACTTCTTCAAGAGATGTGGGTGCAGTAAAAAAACTATAACCTATCCCAAGGATACCAACGGCCATCAGGATAAAGGCAAAAGTTTTTAAACTATTTGAAAATGTATACATATATTTATGCTTTCAGTGTTCTACAAATTTATTATTCGCTCTTAAGTTTCATCACATAGTGGGCAACCTGCCAGCGCTCTGCTTGAGAAAGCTGGTTAGCATAAGATCCCATCATGTTTAGTCCGTAAGTTTCTACGTGAAAAATACTTCCCTCAGTAATTACCCTGTCTTTGTAACTAGGTACACCGGCAAACTTCTCCCTTTTAGCAAGATTACCTTTACCATCTCCTTTATCACCGTGGCATATAGCACAATAAATTGTGTAAAGTTCCTGACCTTTTTTAAGGTCTACTTCTTCGGCAGTTAAAGGCGATTTAAGGTTTGCTTTTGCAAGCTCATAACCTTCGGGCGTGTTAGCATACTCGTAAGGAGTATAGCCTCTTGGTATAGATCCGTTAGCAGGCAGCTGCCCTTCTTTACCGTTACTAAAAGCAGCAGATTCCTGGTAAGGCTCATAAGCTACAGACTGGTACATGTTGGGGAAATACTGGTAGTTAGGCGCCCCCTTATCATGACACGAAGTCAGGGAACCCACTACAGCAACCAGTACTACTATTTTAGATAATGCTTTCATACTTCTTAATAATGCTTTTCAATTACTTTTACCTCTACAGCTCCGGTTTCCTGAAAAAATGCAACCAATTCGTTTTCATCACCTTTAACAGAAACTTCCATTAAAAAGTGGTCATCTGTAGTTCTTACATCCGGGTTTTCAGCAGCTTTAAACGGCCATAATTTACTTCTCATATAAAAAGTAATAACCATTAAGTGGGCAGCAAAAAATACCGTCATCTCAAACATTACAGGCACAAACGCCGGCATATTCTGGATATAGCTAAAGCTTGGCTTACCGCCAATATCCTGTGGCCAATCCTGGATCATGATATAGTTCATCATAGTAGTAGCTACCGATAAACCTACTAAACCATATAAGAATGAAGCGATAGCTATCCTTGTAGGTGCAAGACCCATGGCTTTATCAAGCCCATGTACAGGGAATGGCGTGAAAACTTCTTCAATGTGATGATGTGCAGCGCGTGTTTTCTTTACTGCATCCATTAGGATATCATCATCATTATACAATACGTGTAAAACTTTATTGCTCATGTTCTTAGTGATGATTATGTTCTGAATGTGAATGATTGTCGTGTCCGTTATCCCTTAACTTCTTGTAAGTTTCGCTGGATGTTTTCATGATTGATTTAACCTCTGCTTGTGCAATTACAGGGAAGCTCCTTGAATAAAGAAGGAACAGCACGAAGAAGAAACCAATGGTACCAATGAAGAAACCTGCATCTACAAATGTAGGCTGGAACATTGTCCATGAAGACGGAAGGTAATCCCTGTGAAGTGAGGTAACAATAATTACAAAACGCTCAAACCACATACCTATATTTACAACAATTGATATTATAAAAGAAACCATGATACTGGTCCTGATCTTTTTAAACCACATAACCTGAGGAGAAACCACGTTACACGTCATCATCAGTAAATATGCCCACCAGTAAGGACCGGTAGCCCTGTTGATAAATGCATACTGCTCATACTCCACGCCCGAATACCATGCAATAAATAACTCAGTAATATATGCAGTACCTACTATAGATCCTGTAATCATAATTACAATATTCATCAATTCGATATGCTGAACAGTAATATAAGCCTCAAGGTTAGATACTTTTCTCATGATGATAAGCAGCGTGTTTACCATTGCAAATCCTGAGAAGATAGCTCCCGCAACAAAGTATGGTGGAAGAATCGTAGTATGCCATCCCGGTATAACCGAGGTAGCAAAGTCAAACGATACAATAGTGTGTACAGAAAGTACAAGAGGGGTAGCAAGACCTGCAAGCACAAGAGATACCTCTTCAAAACGTTGCCAGTCTTTTGCGCGGCCACTCCAGCCAAAACTTACTATAGAATACACTCTTTTTGTAAAAGGAGTTACAGCCCTGTCGCGAAGCATCGCAAAATCGGGAAGTAAGCCTGTCCACCAGAATACTAATGATACCGAAAGGTATGTCGAGATCGCAAATACGTCCCAAAGAAGTGGTGAGTTAAAGTTAACCCACAACGAACCAAACTGGTTAGGTATAGGCATTACCCAGTAAGCTAACCAAGGGCGACCCATGTGGAATACCGGGAACATGGCAGCCTGGATTACAGAAAAAATGGTCATAGCCTCTGCAGAACGGTTAATGGCCATTCTCCATTTTTGGCGGAATAACAATAGTACTGCCGAGATAAGTGTACCGGCGTGACCAATACCTACCCACCAAACAAAATTGGTAATATCCCAGGCCCAGCCTACTGTTTTGTTAGATCCCCATGTACCAATACCTGTACCTACTGTATAGGAAACACACGCTACGCCCCAAAGAAAGGCAATAAGCGCTATGGTAAATGCAATCCACCAGTGCTTGTTAGCCCTGCCTTCCACCGGCCTCGCAACATCAACTGTTACATCGTGGTAATTTTTGTCACCTATAATTAAAGGTTTTCTAATGGGAGCTTCGTAATGAGACGACATAATATTTTATGTTTGTTTCTTTATTAATACTTTTTACTATTATGTATTCCTTACTTTAACGTGGTAGAATACATTAGGCTGCGTACCTATATGGCTTAACAGGTGATAAGCCCTATCATCTTCTTTAAGCCTAACGATTGGATCTTCCTTCTCGTTAACATCGCCAAATATCATTGAACCTGTGCTACATGCTGCCGAACAAGCTGTTGAAAACTCATCTTTATTTACTTGCCTGCCTTCACGTTTTGCTTTAAGGATCGTAGCTTGTGTCATCTGGATACAGAACGAGCATTTTTCCATTACTCCCCTGGAACGTACGTTAACATCAGGGTTAAGAACCATACGGCCAAGATCGTCGTTCATATGATAATCAAACTCACTGTTCTTGTTGTAAAGGAACCAGTTAAAACGGCGCACTTTATAAGGACAGTTGTTTGCACAGTAACGAGTACCCACACAACGGTTATAAGCCATGTGGTTTTGTCCCTGGCGACCGTGAGAAGTTGCAGCCACAGGACATACAGTTTCACAAGGTGCGTGGTTACAGTGCTGACACATTACAGGTTGGAATACCACCTGAGGATTCTCAGCCGGGTCTTCCATTGCAGTAAAGGTATCAACAGAATCTAATAAGCCATTTGCATTATTTTTAAGGTTAACGTCTCCTGCAAATGTATCTTCGTGAGAATAATACCTGTCTATACGCAACCAGTGCATATCACGGCTTCTTCTTATTTCAGACTTACCTACTACCGGTACATTATTTTCTGCGTGACATGCAATAACACATGCTCCACAACCTGTACAGGCATTAAGGTCTATAGATAGATTAAAATGGTGGCCCGTAGTCCTGTCAAAAGATTCCCAAAGATCTATTGATGCAGCAGGCACTTCTTTATGATCATAAGATACTACCGGCATTATATTCCACTCGGCAACATCTTTTTCATTAAATTCTTTAAGCGTAGCTTCCTTAACGATATCTCCCCTGCCCATAAGTGTTTTTTGCAGCTGAACGCATGCAAACTCGTGGTCGTCGCCATTTTCTTTAGTAAGTTTGGCAACCTGGAAAGCGTTAAAGTTAGTATATAGAGAGTAAGCATTAACACCTACCATCATTTCCTTTTTCATTGCTGCCTGGCGACCGTACCCAAGAGAAAGACCGATAGATCCTTTTGCCTGGCCCGGCTGGATAATAACAGGAACTTTTTCAAGTTTCTTACCGTTAACCTCTATAGTAACATAGCTACCATTAAGGCCACCGTTAGCAACATTATAATTTTCTAAACCTAATGCATCAGCATCAGCTTTAGCAACAGTTACATAATTATCCCAGGATACACGTGTAATAGGATCCGGGAATTCCTGTAGCCAGGGGTTATTAGCCTGTTGGCCATCACCAATACCGGTCTTAGTATAAAGAACCATCTCTAAACCACCGGCTTTTTTAGCGCTTGCAAGTGTAGTTGCAGCAGTACCATAATCTGCCGCAGCGGCAGATACTGAAGCAGGAACTTCGTTTAAGTAAACACCATCATGAACCAGTTGGTTCCAGGTTTTACCTGTAATAAAAGTTGGGGCAAAAGCCTTAAGGTAATCATAGTACGACTGGGCGCTACCAGACCATGAAAGCAATGCATCCTGAAATTGCTTTGTATTGAATAAAGGACGGATAGTAGGCTGAGTGATGCCGTAATATCCTTTTGCAATAGTTACATCGCCCCAAGCCTCAAGGTAATGAGGAGCTGCGGCAGCAACTGTTGCTATAGATGCAGTTTCGTCTTCTTTAAGAGAGAAAGAAACAGACAGTTTAACTTTTTTAAGACCCTCTTTAAAATCTGCACTGTTAGGCAGTGTGTAAACAGGGTTAACATTGCTCATGATAAGCGTATGAACCAGTCCTGCTTTCATATCATTAACAAGCTGGGCAACTGCTTTAGCATCACCTTTACGAACGTAACGGGCACCTGCAGGATTAAATGCAGCCGACTGTAATGCGTTATTTATTGCTATTGCAAGCAATTGTGCGTTAACATCATCAAGGCCGGTTACAAAAACACCTTTACTTCCTGCAGCCTTAAGCTGGTTAGCAGCATTTACCACTGCCTGGTCATAAGGTTTAGTTACATCGGGCACGCTTACAGCAGCACCTGTAACTATATTGTATATTTTAACAAGAGCATATTTTTGCTCTGTAACAGTTAAAGGAATACGCTTGTCTGCATTGGCACCTGTAAGAGACATGTTAGACTCTATTTGGATGTGTTTAGACATTTTACCGTTTTTAGGAATCCGACCCTGAGTATAACCTGAGTCATATCCCCCACCCTGCCAGTCGCCAATAAAATCAGCACCAACAGAAAGGATAACATCAGCTTTACCAAAATCGTAATCAGCCAAAGCCCTTTCGCCGTATACCGCCTGGAAGGCATCCAATGCTTCAGATGAAGACACCGCATCGTATACTACATGTTTAAAACCAGGATATTTAGCACCAAATTCAGCAATAACTTTTTCAGTAGAAGGGCTCGCTGTAGTACCCGTAAGCACCACTACTCTGCCTGCACCGGCCACAGCTTCGCTAAGGCCTTTTTTAACTGTAGCATCTACAGCCTCCCAAGAAGCAGGTTTGCCAGAAATAACAGGTTGCTTTAAGCGCATGCTGTCGTAAAGGGAAAGCACAGAGGCATGAACCCTTCCGTTAGCAGCTACCTTAGCTCCTGCAAGTGTATTGTTTTCAACTTTTATAGGGCGACCCTCACGGGTTTTTATAAGTATGTTGGCAAAATCAAAACCATCTGCAATTGTAGTAGCATAATAATCAGCAACACCCGGTATAATAACTTCCGGCTGCACCACATAAGGTATAGATTTAATAACCGGGCCTTCGCAGGCTGCAAGAGATGCTGCAGCTGTACTAAACCCTACATATTTTAAAAAGTCACGACGGCTTGTAGAAGAAGATGACAAAGCTTCCTTGTCGCCAAGAAATTCATCTGTAGGGATCTCCTCAACAAACTCGTTGTTTCTCAGCTTCTCAACAATAGAGCTGTTTTCATTTAGCTCTTCAACACTTTGCCAGTATTTTTTGTTTGATGCCATGTTGTATATAGATATTAGCTTCTTAAAAATTTATTAATAGTGACATTTACCACACTCAGTACCACCCATATTGGCAGCAGTAAGTTTTTGAACTCCATATTTTTTGGCAAGTTCGTCGTGGATTTTAGCGTAATAGTCATTGCCTTCAACTTTTACATCAGTTTCTCGGTGACAATTAATACACCATCCCATTGTAAGAGGCGCATTTTGTTTCATCACTTCGAAAGTCTCCACAGGGCCGTGACATTTCTGACACTCTACACCTGCAACAGAAACGTGCTGTGAATGGTTAAAGTAAACGAAATCCGGAAGGTTGTGTATCCTAACCCATTTAACTGGTTTTTGTACTCCGGTATATTTTTGGGTGCTTTTATCCCACCCTACTGCATCGTATAATTTTTGTATCTCGGCAGTATAGAATTCTTTTGAATGATCTACATATAGTGAATCTTTATCGCCTGTAAATTCAGCAATATTTTTGTGGCAGTTCATACACACATTAAGCGATGGTATACCCGATTGCTTACTAACCCTTGCAGAAGAGTGACAATATTTACAATCAATACCATTATCTCCGGCATGTATTTTGTGCGAAAAATGTATAGGCTGTACCGGCTGGTAATCCTGGTCTACCCCTATTTGCATAAGGTAACCATAAAGAAAGTAAGCCGAAGCAAGCATTAACAACAACACGGTAACAAACACAAGGAAACCATTTTTTGCGTACGATTTCCATAAAGAAACAGAAGGCTCATCTTCTACCACAACAACACCGTTGTTTGCAGCGATTCTTCTTAGCGTTTTATTAACCAGCACAAGCATTACTATAAGGACACCAAGCACTAAAACAAGGGCACCTAATATAAGATTGTTAGACGCTCCACTACCAGAACCCTCAGCCACAGGAGCCGGTGCAGGATTGCTAGAAGGAGCCACAACTTCTGATGTGTAAGCCATGATATTATCAATATCACCTTCAGAAAGCTGCGGAAACGCAGTCATGGTGGTTTTATTGTTCTCTGCAAAAAGTTTTACAGCAGCAGCATCGCCGGCTTTAATCATCTCACTGCTATTGTGAATCCATTTATAAAGCCACGCCCTGTCATGCTTATCTGCAACACCCCTTAAAGCAGGGCCTGTAGACTTAGCATCAAGCTTGTGACAAGAAGCACAATTAGCATTAAACAGCTCTTTACCCTTTACAGGATCTCCAGCTCCCACTGCAGGCGCAGCAGCAGCTGTGGCGGCCGCAGCTTCTGGTGCAGCAGCAGGCGCAGCCTGTTGTGCAAATGAAACAGAAAAAGTTAGCGAGAGCGCCAGGCAGAAGAATAAAATTCTTGAAATTGAAGTATGGTTACCCACTTTTTTCATATTAAAAATGATTATCGACTATTTTGGTATGGTTTTTAATGTAGTCAGGCGTCAGTAAACACTGTCCTTTTTAAAAACTCCCACAAAAATACGACTTAAGAATTATTCTCAAACCTTAAATAAACCTTAATCTTTAATTTATAACAATTCTAAATAAATTGGGTTTATCCGAATAAAATAAATAATTGTACATTTGTAGTAAACATACTTCATTATGAGAATTTTAACGATAAGGACGTTACACTTTACCTTACTTTTATTTGCTTTGTGCGGCGGTAAAGCACTATCACAAACCAATACCGTTACCGTTGCCCAAGACTCGCGTTTTGAGGAATTATTGAATGATAAGCGCAAAATAAGTTCATCTATAACCGTAAATGACCGTTATAAAGTACAAATATTTTATGGTGATAACGACAAAGCACGTAAAGCGCTACAGGATTTTAAAAGAGATTACAAAGGCCAGGACGGCACCATAATTTTTGAAAGCCCCACCTATAAAGTATGGGTAGGCAGTTACAAAACCCGTATTGAAGCCGAAAAGAACCTTGCTGATATCAGAAAGAAATTTCCACATGCATTAATGGTTAAACCTAATAAATAGCAACAACAAAATCCCGCACATCGCGGGATTTTTTTATAACCATACACAATTCTCTAAAAACAATAAAGGCTGCCCTGAGGCAGCCTTACTATTATAAATATTGTATAAAATACTATTGAAAATCTGCAGGTGTTACACCTTCATTGATCTTAACTTCAGATACAGCAAGTTCTAACTCTATACCTATGTTCATAACAACTTTGTAAGGGAATTTAATTCCTTTTACATCTTTGTAATCACCATAAAGTGTAGTTTGAACCGTTTTCTCTTTACCTTCTCCCTCCTGGTGGGTTTCAGCAACTTTATACCCTGTTTTTACATCGTAGTAAAACGTTGCGTCTCCTTTTTTAACAGCATAAGCCTCTGTACCATTTATAGATTCGATACCTGTTAATTTAGCGTCTTTGTTAAGTACAAGGTCAAGTTCTTCAAACGGAACTGCACTTGCTTTATTACTTGTGAATTCGCTGCCTTCAATGGCAGATCTTTGGCCCTGCTGTACAGCATAACCTGTTTTATCGCCTATTACCTGTTTCATCATACTCATACCCATAGCTTTTATTTCAATAGCCTGTTTATGGTCTGCAGAAACTTTAGAAGTAAATTCTAATGGAGTTCCCTGTATAGTACCCGTAGATTTTGTAGCTACCGTTTTAACTGCTTTAAGTGCTTTTTCTCCACCTATAGCCTTAATGTAGCCATCAAGAACTGATTTAGTAGTAACACCCGCAGGTATAGGTTTATTTATTGCAGGTTTCTCTGCCGGGTTACCCCATTTGTCAAAATATTGTATCGGAATTTTTCTTGCCTCAAGGCCTGCCAGGACATCTGCAGCTTTACCTACAATTACGATTCTTGAATTATCTGCAAGGAAAAATTTGTTAGCAGCAGCCTTAATATCAGCAGCGGTAACAGCACTTATATTTTTTATGTAGTTTTCATAAAAATCTTCCGGCAAGCCCATAGTTTGTGTAAGTAGTGCATAACGGGCTACAGTAGCAGGTTTTTCTATTTGCATTACAAAGTTACCTATATATTTTGCTTTAGCGTTACGAAGGTCTTCATCGCTAACAAGGTCTGTTCTCATTCTCTTAACCTCGTTAAGTATCTCTACTACAGAGCTATCTGTAACAGCATTACGTACCGATGCCGAAGATTCGAAAGCACCTACATATTTACTTGGCGCTATAGATGAGTAAGAACCATACGTCCAGCCGTGAGCCTCACGAAGGTTAAGGAACAAACGGCCTTCGCCACCGCCACCAAGAATTTGGTTAGCAAGAAGCGTTGCAAAATACTCTTTATCGGTCATTTTAAGATTTACAACGTTTAGCACAGTAATTTCCGACTGTACTGCATTTGGCATATCTATAAAGTTAACCTGGGTATATTGCACATCTTTAGGGTCGCTATAGCTAACAGTAGGCGCTATACCCGGCTTCCAAGAACTAAATAATTTAGTAACCTGTTTTTTAACGTCTTTAAATTTAACATCGCCCACTACAACAAGGTATGCTTTACCGGGAACAAAATAAGTATTGTAGTTTTCTACAACATCATTTAGTGTAACGTTATTAATAGTCTGCTCGCTAAGGAACTCGCCCCTTGGGTGGTTTTTACCAAACGTAAGTACATCTGTAACCCTTGCTGCGATAGACGGTACATTTTTTTCGTCTGCCTTAAGGTTCTCAACAATTTTATTTTTTTCTTTATCAAATTCAGCTTGTGTAAATACAGGATTAAGGGCACCATCGGCCATTAACTCTAATATTCTTCCTGAGTATTTAGAAAGCCCGCTTCCTGCGGCACCACTATCCCAAAAACTGATGCTTGCGCCAAGAAAATCTATCTCTTCATTAAAAGCCTCATTACTCATTGTTTTAGTACCACTGCCCAAAAGTGCACTAACCATATCGCTCACGCCTTTCTTATTGCCTTCGGCATAAGGAGCGTTATCCATAGTTAGGCTGTAAGATACCCTTGGTAGTTTATGGTTTTCTACAACCAATACTTTAAGTCCGTTTTTAAGTGTAAAAGTTTCCGGTTTCCCAATGTTTACCGTAGGCGCGGGCCCCGGCTTGGGCATAGTCCTGTCTTGTGCCTGCATAGTAATAGATAAAAATACACCGGCTAATATATATATAACTTTTTTCATGATCGTTTTTGTGTGCTTAGTTTTGTGCTTTGTCTTTTGCAGGTACATAATCAAGTATTAACCTTTGGTTAGGATTCAGGTATTTTTTAGCCACTTCCCTAATCTCTTCCCTTGTAATAGAACGGTAAATATCAATCTCTGTGTTAACAAGGTTTACATCGCCATAAAGCAGGTAAAAAGTAGCCAGGTTACTTGCTACACCCTCTACACTCGAGTTACTGTTAACGTACTGGTTTTCGTAAATATTTTTAAGCTTCTCAAATTCTTTTTCAGTAATAAGAGTAGTTTGTATTTTTACAATTTCCTCATCCGCTTCTTTCATTATTTCATCTACGGTATGGCCCTGCATAGGTAAAGCAAGGAACGTGTAAACGCCATAATCTTCTTCGCTTGAGTTATAGGTAGCAAGCTCTAAAGCAATCTTTTTCTCTTCTACAATTTTTTTGTACATCCTTGAGCTTTTACCATCACTAAGTATAGTAGCAATCATATCAAGCACGCGGGCATCCCTTGTTTTCATAGAAGGCGTTCTGTAAGCAGCAATTACCATTGGCAATTGTACGTTAGGATCTTCAAAAACAGCTTTTATAGGCTGGGTTATTGGAGCTTCCTCAAATTTTTGGCGAACCACCGGGGCACCTTTTGGTATAGCACCAAAGTACTGCTGTATCCATTTTTTAGTCTGGTCTACATCCAGGTTACCTGCTACAACAAGTACAGCATTGTTAGGTACATAGAATTTTTTATTAAAAGCCTTAAACTCATCAAGAGTTGCTGCATCAAGGTGATCCATAGAGCCTATAGTTGTCCAGCGGTAAGGGTGAACCTTAAACATGTTCTTTTTAACCTCCTGCATTAACTGCCCGTAAGGACGGTTATCATAGCTGCGTCTTTTTTCTTCTTTTACAACCTCGTTCTGGGTGTCTACACCTATTTGGTTAATAACCGGGTGCATCATCCTTTCAGATTCCATCCAAAGGCCAAGCTCTGTATTATTAGAAGGGAACACTTCGTAGTAATACGTCCTGTCATCTGTAGTGTTGGCATTATTGTTACCACCATTAGCCGTAACAATTTTAAACCATTCGCCACGTTTTATGTTCTCTGTGCCTTCAAACAGCAAGTGTTCGAAAAAGTGGGCAAAACCTGTCCTGTTAGGGTTTTCGTCTTTTGCACCTACATGGTACATTACCGAAGTAATGATAACGGGAGCCGATTTATCCTGATGAAGGATAACATGCAGGCCATTATCTAAATTGTATTCTTCGAACGCTACTTTCTGGGCCGAGGCGGCTCCGCCTATCAGCAGGAGTGAACTCATGGCCATAATAGATTTCTTCATAAATTAGGGTTATTTTGATTTTGGATAATTGGTGTGCAATTTCGGTATTTTGTTACAATAATGCTAAACTTTTTTTTGATTAAGATTTTTACACCTATATTATATGATTGTTAAAAAAAGAATAATCAATAAATTTACGACACATGTTGCCTGATAAATAATAAGTTGTATATTTGCGAACTTAAAAAAATTAATTAAACCATATTGTTATGTACGCAATCGTAGAGATAGCAGGGCAACAATTTAAAGTTAGCAAAGACCAAAAAGTATTTGTTCACCGTTTAGAAGGTAAAGAAGGCGACGCAGTTACATTTGCGAAAGTTCTTTTACTTGACATCGATGGAGTTATTACTTTAGGCGCCCCCGCTATAGAAGGTGCTTCAGTAGAAGCCAAAGTGCTGCAGCACTTAAAAGGAGATAAAGTAATCGTTTTCAAAAAGAAACGTAGAAAAGGTTACAAAAAGAAAAATGGCCACCGCCAGTCTTTAACCCAAATTGCAATATCTCTTATTACAGTTCCGGGAGCAACAAAAAAAGCTGCTAAAAAAGAAACTGCAACTGCAGCCGAATAATTACTAACAATTAAAAACAAAACATCATGGCTCACAAGAAAGGTGTCGGTAGTTCCAAGAATGGTAGGGAATCAGAGTCGAAACGTTTAGGCGTTAAGATATATGGTGGCCAGGCCGCTATTGCTGGTAATATCATTATCAGGCAAAGAGGTTCTAAGCACAATCCGGGAGAAAATGTTTACATGGGTAAAGACCATACGCTACACGCAAGAGTAGACGGTGTTGTTAAATTTCAAAAGAAAAAAGACAACAAATCCTATGTTTCTATACTTCCATTTGAAGTAGAAGTACAAGCTTAAGACCATTAGTTAATTCTTTTACAGGAATTACAAAAAATATAAAACCGCAATAGGGATATCCTTGTTGCGGTTTTTTTATACATATTTTACTACATTTAAGGCAGTAACAAATTACCTTACCATGCCTAAATATACAAACCCTTTCAGGTTGCTGCCATTGTTAATATTACTACTATCCTGCCCTTTAGCTAACTCACAAACAGCCACAAATTACCATCGCTATTATGCCACAGCACAGTACAATGGCAGCACAATTATTGTTTTACGCAAATTTGAGCAGGGTAACCAGCCCTATTACCTGTTTATAGATCCAAATACTATTGAAACCGCTACCGTAGCAGCTGCAAAAGTTACCGCCCAGCCTAAAAAATGGGACGATATTGTTACCACCTATAAAACCACTCCATACATTAAGGCACTGCTGGCAGCACAGCAACAGTCTATCGCGTTGCAGGATGCCGGGATTACCCACGCCTACCCCAAAGAAAAAGGCATTACCCTTACTATAGACCTCTGCCCATCGCACAAGCCGCTGGACAGGGTTATTTTTACCTCTCTTATAACTGAGTTTAAAAAGATAGAAACCCCGGTGCCGGTAGCGCTGTCTATAACCGGGCGGTTTATGCTTACCCACGCCGAAGATATTGACTGGCTTAAAAACCTTGTAAAGCAAAAAGAGATAAGTATAACCTGGGTTAACCACACCTACAACCACCATTACAACCCTAAGCTGCCGCTTACCAAAAATTTTTTACTGGAACCCGGCACTGATATTGACTTTGAGATACTGGGCACCGAAATTGCCATGCTGCAACACGGGCTTATGCCATCGGTGTTTTTCAGGTTTCCGGGACTGGTGTCTGATGCTAAGGTGGTGCAGGCAGTTACCGGCTATGGCCTTATACCCATAGGCAGTGATGCGTGGCTGGCCAAAGGGCAGGCTGCAAATGCCGGAAGCCTTGTGCTTATTCATGGCAATGGCAATGAACCTGTAGGCGTTAAAGATTTTATTAACTTACTGAAAACTGAGCAAAGCAAAGTTACAGATAAACAATGGCTGCTGTATGACTTGCGGGAAAGTGTAAAGAATGAATTTGGGGAGTAGATACTGTTATTAATATTACGCAATACTTTTATCCTTACATTTATAACCACCCCGCAAGCCTCATTATAGCAAATATGAACAGAATACTTTTTTTATTAATTTACATATTTGCACTGCACGGATTAGACTGCAATGCACAGGATACATCGTCAGCCCTGTATGTTCATACTGATAAACATATTTATACCCCTGGAGAAACAATATGGTTTAAGGCATATTTTAATGCGGAGTTCCCGCTTCAGGAAACGCTCCATGTTAAAATAATAGACCTCGAAAACAATAGCATTGTAACCGAAAGGGAGTTTCCTGTTTATGATATCAGGGCTCACGGCCAGATTGTCCTGTCAGATTCTATTGAGGCGGGTTCCTATAACTTTATTGCTTTTGGGAACCGAAGTAAAAACCTGGACCATAGCACTGTATATTTACAAAAGATCACGATTGCAGCAAAGTCTCCCAATATGGTCAGCGCAAAGGCAAATGTATTGGCAGATAGTAAATTAAAACCGGGCGAAATGGTAAAAATATCCTTTCAGCTTAAAAAAGGCGAAAATAACCCGGCAGGTGTAAAGGGCGAGTGCATCGTATCATCTGAAGACCGTTCTAAAGTTTACAACACTATTAAAATAAAAACCGATAACAACGGTATTGCCACAGCATCTTTTACATATCCGGAAATAGGACCTTTTGAACATTTATATGTAAGGGGGGAGTTTAACAACAGGGACAATTATACCAAGGCAGATATTTATTTGCCATCTCAGGAACAAAAAATTACAACAAGCATTTTTATTGAAGGAGGCCAGTTAATATCCAACACTAAAAACAAGATCCTGGTTATCCTTAAAGATGAAAATGGCTTATCAATAAGCAGTAGAATAGAACTGCGCGAAAACAATACTACCATTAAAACAGCCATTACCGATAGCATTGGTGTAGCCCTGCTAGAATTTACTCCATTAAGTGGTAAAGAGTACGAAATTATACAAAACGGCAAACACAACGAGGCTGTAAAATTGCCTAAAAGCAACTTTGATACTGCCATACAACTTATAGATAATAAAACCCTTAAGGTAATTAACACCGGGGAGGCAACAACCCGAAATTTTGAATTAAGATCAGGCAACAACTTACTTTATTCGAAAGAAATTAAACTTAAAGAGCGGGATTCTTTGCTCATTTCGCTGCCAAAGTCAGATACGAACGCTATCATTAGCGCCGGATTGCGAGCCCAGGACAACACATTTACTAACGAGCGGCTTTTTGTACAGGGCGCCAAAGAAAACTACAAAGTAACCATTACAGTACCCAATACAAACATAAAGCCTCATGAAAGGGTAATCGCTAAAATTGTAATTGAAGATACAGATGGTAAACCTGTACAGGCAAATGTTTCTGTAGCTGTAGTATCTAAAAGGGTAATTGACAAAAAAGAGTTTAAGAGCATTAAAAATTGCATTTATAATTTTGCGGCTACACATGATGAGTTGCAGGATATTTTAAAGCAGTCCCTAAATGTTAGCAATAAGTTACTTATAGGGAAAGAATGGAGGGATAACGGCACAACAAATACCAGCGATATAATTTTACCCCTCAACATTAAGGGCAGGATAAAAGACAGAAAGAACAAGCCTGCTTATTTAGATAAACTTACAGTAAGCACTGCAGACGGTGCAAAATATATAACAATAGAAAAAGACGGTTCGTTTATTATTCCGGCCGAATATTTAATTGCAAGTGAAGGGCAACAAAATTACATTGTAAGAGATGGCCTTAAAGCAAAAAATTATCATATAGAATTTGATACTGTTTCTAATTACACCAAAGAATTAATAGACCTGTCGACAAATAATAACAAGCATAACTATAGCGTAATTTCTAAAGAGGAAGCCCTGCCTGTAACTCCGGATATGAATAATCTTGATGAAGTTATAATCGAAAAAAGATCATCATACGTAAGCGATGCTCAATACCAAAGCTGGGTGCGGGAATATCCAAAAAATTGCAGGGACTTTGTTTGCGAACAAAACGTATTAAATTGTTCAAGCCACAAAGTTGGGTTGCCTCCCCACCTTGGCGAGAAGTATGTTTATGAATATAACAGAAATTATATTTATAAAAAATGCCTTGATTGTGATTGCAAAACCCAAAGCAACACCATAAATTTAAGGAGTATAACCCGCCCGGAAGCCTTCAAAGCTATAAAATTTGAGGGAGAATATGATGTAAAATACTACTCTACACTTTACTGGAACAGCAACCTTGACACCGATGCCAACGGAAAAGCCAACATAGAATTTACAGCATCTGACTTAACAGGTGCATATACTATAATAATACAGGGTATTAATAATGAAAAAGAGGAAGTAATTTATGGCGAAGGAACCTTTGAGGTTATTGCAAATTATTAAAATTGGATTTATGAGTACAGTGTAAAAATGAGTTTGGGAAGTAGATACTGTTACATTTCGCAATATTTTTTACTTATATTTAGAGACACTCTGCAAGCCTTACCACTACAATATGAACAGAATATTTTTTTTATTAATTTCCATATTTGCACTGCACGGATTTGCCAGTAATGCACAGGATACATCGTCAGCCCTGTACGTTCATACTGATAAACATATTTATACCCCCGGAGAAACAATATGGTTTAAGGCATATTTTAATGCGGAGTTCCCGCTTCAGGAAACGCTCCATGTTAAAATAATAGACCTCGAAAACAATAGCATTGTAACCGAAAGGGAGTTCCCTGTTTATGATATCAGGGCTCACGGCCAGATTGTATTATCCGATTCTGTGTCGCCTGGATCGTATCATTTTATTGCTTTTGGGAACCGAAGTAAAAATCTGGACAATAGCACTGTATATTTACAAAACATCACGATTGCAGCAAAGTCTCCCAATATGCTCAGGGCAAAGGCAGATGTATTGGCAGATAGCAAATTAAAACCGGGCGAAATGGTAAAAATAGCCTTTCAGCTTAAAAAAGGCGAAAATAATCCGTCAGGTATAAAAGGCGTGTGTACAATATCATCCGAAGACCATTCTAAAATATACACAACCATTAAATTAAAAACCGATAACAACGGTATTGCTACGGCATCTTTCACGTATCCGAATATTAAGCCTTTTGAACATCTTTATATAAAGGGAGATTTCACTAATAAAAAAGAGCACGCCAGGACAGGCATCTATCTACCGTCCCAGGAGAAAAAAATTATAACAACTGTTTCTGTAGAGGGAGGGCAGCTACTGCCTGACATTAAGAACAAAATACTGGTTACACTAAAAGACGATAACGGCTTACCTGTTAAAGGCAAAATTATAGTAAATGAAAATGATAACGTTATTAAATCGGCCATTACCGACAGCCTGGGTACAGTTTTAATAACTTTTACCCCATTAGCAAACAGGGATTATGAAGTTGTACGGTCAAGTCCTGATGGTAATGCTAATGAAGTGATAAGCCTGCCCGTTAGCACGGCTACAACTGCCATACGGCTTGTAGACACCAAAACGTTGCAGGTAATTAATTATGGCGGCGCGACCATAAGAAATTTTGAGTTATGGTGTGGTGACGGATTACTGTTCTCAAAAAAACTTAACCTTAAAGAGCGGGATTCTCTACTAATTAACCTCCCTAAGTCTAACCTTAACACTATTATAAGTGCGGTATTACGGGATAAGGATAGTATGCTTACTAACGAGCGGCTCTTTGTACAAGGCAATAAAGAAAACTATAAAGTAACCATTAATGTATCTGGTAAAAGTATAAAGCCCCACGAAAAGGTAACAGGCAAAATTAGCATTGAAGATGCCAATGGAAATCCTGTAGAGGCAAATCTATCTATTGCTGTGGTATCTGCAAGGGTTATCGACAAAACAATACCCAAAACCATTAAAGGCTACCCGTATAATTTTACCGCCACACATAAAGAATTGCAGGATATAATGCAGCCCATAAGTATCGCCAATAATATACTTATAGGCAGGCAATGGAGAAGCAACGTTTATGTAACAAATAGTACAGATAGCCTTTTGCCCGTAAATATTAAGGGCAGGATAAAAGACAGGAAAAATAAGCCTGCTTATTTAGATAAGTTTACTATAATTACTACAGATGGTATAAAATATGTGAAAATTGAGAAAGATGGAACATTTGTTATACCCGCCGAATACAGAATAGCAAGCGAGGGGCAACAAAATTATATTTTTACCGATGGCCTGAAAGCGAAATCATTTCACGCGGAATTTGATAGTTTGCCGGACACAAATAAACGATTAACAGACTTGTCTGCAAGTAATATCAAAAATACCTATACAATTATATCTAAAGAAGAAGCCCTGCCGGTAACCTTTGGTCAAAACATTTTAGACGAAGTTGTTATAGAGAAAAAAACATTTCATATTACCAATGCCCAGTACCAAAGCTGGGTGCGCGATTACCCAAAGAATTGCAGGGATTATGTATGTAATTTTAATGTTATTAATTGCCCTATCCATCCGGAAGGGGGGACGCGGCCGGTAATAGGAAAACAATACAGCAATGGCATTTATAAGCGCTGTCTAAAATGCGATTGTATATCTGAAACAGAAAGTAATACCATTCCGTTAAAGAGCATTACCCGACCGGAAAATTTTGTGCCACCACAATTTGTAGCCGAATATGATGTAAAATATTACTCTACACTTTACTGGAAGAGCAACCTTGACACCGACGCTACAGGAAAAGGCGACATAGAATTTACAGCATCTGACGTAACGGGTGCCTTTAAAATAATAATCCAGGGAATTACTAAAGAAACCAACGAGGCTATTTATGGCGAGGGAACCTTTGAAGTTATTCCGAATTATTAAACGTGGATTTTATTGTAAAGAATGAGCTTAGGGAGTGAGATTACTGAAGTTATATTGACAGTAGTTTGTTGAAGTGGAGAAATCTTTATCTAAAAACAAGATTTCTTTTTCAGCGAAATATAAAAGTTACTTCACATTAGAAGATGATACATTCATTAAATCATTTAATCGCTTGTCAACATTAGATTCAGTATCACTTAAAGAAAAATAAGTAAAATTTTCTTTAAAGAAAATAAGTGTTTTATTGCATTTCTTGTCGTATATAAATAAATGGGAAGAGGTTTCGCCTATATAATTGTACTGTCCATCATTTGTAGAATATGATTGGCCGTTGTAAACAAATTCCAATGACGTACCCTGCTCAATTACGTGTAACTCTCTCGCATCAGCTCTTGCCATAAGAAAAAATCCTACAATTAAGTGAAATATAATCGCGGGTTGCATTAAAGAAAGATATCGTCCATAGAACCACCTTTTACGATTTATTACCGTTATGTGAAACATCTTGAGGTACCAAAAAAGCAACCCATACATCATAAAATATAATGGTTCTTTAACTTCTAAAAAATTCATTATAAACCACCCAAGCATTGCGATGGTAGGAATGAATAAAACCATTTGCCTGGTTAGAAAAGCACGATTGAAACAAAAATTATAAAATCTTTTACGGAAACCCGGCTTTTCAAATCCCTTAAATTTTTCCTTAATTTTTCTATATATAAAGTGATTGTAGCCAAAATATGCTAAGGCATATGTAACTATCTCCACCACGGCATAAAATGCAAATACCCTTGCTAAATTGTTTATGGTTAAGAACAAGATATCTACTAACTGTATGTATTCTTCAATCTGAATATTAAAAATACTATAAAATGCTTTTATATAAATATATCCTAACCCATATATCCCTATTAATATAGTAGATAAGTTTTCCTTAAACAGTTCATAATATTCTTTCACGCTAATCACATTTTATTTGAGCTAAGTTATTAATTCTATAATACTCTTGCAATCAATATATTAATTCAGTAATTTACATTAATATTAGTCCTCTATAAATATGGGTTACAAGAAGAAATTCGCATAACCCCACAAAAAAACCCTAAGCTATAAAACTTAGGGTTTTTGCAGAGCGGAAGACGAGGCTCGAACTCGCGACAACCAGCTTGGAAGGCTGGAGCTCTACCAACTGAGCTACTTCCGCATTTGTGAGTGCAAATATAAGCATTTTTATTTCTTGCATGCAAGCTTTTTTTTCAGAAATTTTGCATTAAAAATTGGCATTGCTTTTAAAATATTTACACTTAATTTGTTACCTCATTTTTATTAGCATGTATACCTTAAAACAAATTACTTCTCAGGACACATTTGCCGTTCGGCAGCCTGTTTTACGCCCCGGCAAACACATAGACACCTGTATTTTTGATGGTGATGACTTCCCCTCTACTGTGCACTTTGGCATTTACCAGGATAACGAACTCTTAGGTGTAATATCAGTATTCCAGGCAAAGAGCCCTTATTTTAATGAAGAGCACCAATTCCAGATACGTGGCATGGCTGTATTAGAGAGCCAGCAGAAAAAAGGCCTTGGCGAAAAACTGGTTATAAAAGCCGAAGAGTACATTACCGCAAAAGGCGGCGAAAGGACATGGTTTAATGCCCGCGAAATTGCGGTAAGCTTCTATAAAAAGATGGGTTATGAAGTGATAGGGGATGAATTTAACATACCAGATGTAGGGCCTCATTATGTAATGCATAAAATTATGAGTTTAGAGTAATAATTTCACAAAATATTATGCTGTGTACCGATATTGCGGAGAGTTAACTTTTGTACCTTTAATGTAAATTTCAGGGTGGCAAAACCACTGTCCGGCAACAAATAACCAGTATGCTCGCGGAGCAATAGTAATTAGCCCGGATTGCTTAGTGCCTGTTAGGCACTAACAGTATAGCCATTTTAAGATTTGTTAGTAACAACAAACACAAATGTTATGCTTAGATCCTCTACTCTAATATTCTTTACGCTTCTATTTATTAGTTCTTGTCAAAATACGGGCAGGATTAAAGAGCTACTGCCGGTAAAGCCCGTTAATACCGAGAATTTAAAAAATACTCCATTATCTTTTAGCACACCTATCCTTGAAAAAGCATCAGAGCCTGCTAAGACCTTTTATGCCGCTAACGGTAACACTACTGTCTGGATCACTAAAGCCGACCGTACCGCCCTGCAGGACGCTATTAGCGCCGCCGATGCCGATGGTTTAGTACCCGATGAATATAACCTCAGCTTTTTAAAAGAGTTTGAGGCGCTTACGTCAATATCTGAAGAAGAAGCCATGCGCTACGACCTAATGATGACGGAGGCATTTAGCACACTGTCTAACCACCTTTTTAAAGGCAAGCTGCAACCGTCCGGCGTTTATGACGACTGGGCATTGGCACCAAAAAAACTGGATTCCGGTAAATTACTTAACGAAGCACTGCAAAACCATAATATAATGGAAGTTATAAACCGTTGCCGCCCGCGCCATGCAATATATGCAGGCCTGCGCAAAAGCCTGGAGCAGCTTAAAAACCTGCCGGACGATAGCAATATTGCTAATATAACCATTACAAAATCAATCAACCTTAAAGACACTACTGCCGTTACCGGACTTATAAAACAACGACTGGCTTATTGGGGCGACCTTGATTTGGCACTATCTGAAGGAAATGTATATGATGCGAGCACTGCTGAAGCTGTGAAGAAATTTCAGGAACGCCACGGAATTGTAGCTGATGGTGTTGTAAACACCCGCACTGCCGATGCCTTAAACTTTACCCGCAACCAGCGCAAAGAGCAGGTTATAGCTAATTTAGAACGCTGGAGATGGTTCCCATACGACTTTGGCGAAAGGGCCATTGTTATCAACATCCCTAACTACCGTCTTGCCGTTTTAGAGAATAACACTGACACCATCCAAACGTACAAAGTGGTAGTAGGCAAGCCAGAAAGGCGCACCCCAATTTTATATTCTACATTAAATAACTTAGTAATTAACCCTACATGGACGGTTCCTCCCACCATTCTTAAAGAAGACCTTACGCCATCGGCCACTAAAGACCGCAGTTATTTTGCCAATCTCAATATGAAAATCTACAAAAACGACGAGGAAGTATCTGCACAGGATTGGGATCCGGCAATAGCCGACCACTATCGATATGTGCAGGGACCCGGCGACCATAACTCTTTAGGCAGGATAAAATTCAACTTCCGTAACAGCTATAGCGTATATCTGCATGATACTAACCATAAAGAAAATTTCGCAAAACCTTACCGCGCATTAAGCTCTGGTTGCGTGCGTGTGCAAAATCCTTTTAAACTGGCAGGCTATGTATTAGACAAACAGGAAAAAGGCTGGACAAAAGATAAGATAGACGAAATTGTGGCTACCGGCGAAACTACAAACGTTACTATACAAAAATCCATCCAGGTGCACCAATTATACTGGACAGCGTGGATGGATAAAGGCGGGCTGCAATTTAGAAATGACATTTACAGCCTCGACAAGATATTGTATACTAAACTACGAAGCTAACTTAGAAGTTGATAAATAGTTTTTTGAAGGATGATAAATAAACAAGCATGATTTGCCTTGTAATAAATTTACTATTTCTTTAGTTAATCCTACCGGTAGCGCAGGGCATCCCTGGCTGCGGCCTAACCTGTGGTGTTGCTGTGCAAAGGTTTCGCTTACATAATCGGCAGCGTGCATTACCACTCCCCTGCTGCGTGCGTTGTTATTTATACCCGCTTCTAAACCATCAAGGCGAAGCGACTGGCCGTGCTTACCATTATAAATTTCGCCGGTAGCATAAAAGCCAAGGCTGCTTTTGTTAGAACTGTTGTCATTACTAAAGCTGTTTGCAAAATCGTCGCCGCTGTTTTTTCCGTGTGCCACAAGGGTATTAAAAATAACCGTTTGGGTATCCATATCAATAATCCAAAGGCGCTTAGCAGTAGATGCTAAGCTAAAATCTATAACAGTAAGATAATCTTTTTTAATTTTTCCTTCCTCTCTTAGCTTCGTATAGCCTTTTATAGCTTTAGCAAAACATTCAAAAGCAGGCATAGAGGCCGAGTGTAATTTAATCGCAGTATAAACAGATTCCGTTTCGCTCAGTGCACTGGTTGCCGGGACAGCCGTTTTAGTTGCAGTGTGTTTTAATGTTGGTGCCGTAAAAGAAAAGAACAAAAATAAAACCGACGTAAAAAAGTTGTAACCCATAGTAAAATTTAGTTGTGTGTTTTAACAAGATTGCTAAATAAGTTAATAAAAACTTAAACTCCAAAAGCAACTGTGTTAAAATCAAATATTTAACATTTTCATTTGGCAGGGAATAAATCCTGTGCCTTCCTTACTTCATGATAGTGTAACGGTAGTAAAAGCAATGTTATTGTGTGGCAGGTAATTTAATATGCTAAAATAAATCCCGTAATAACTTAACCTTTTAAATTATGTAGTTTGGCAATAATTAGTAACTTTATTGCCAATATTACGAGTAGTATAATACCATTACCGTGCCAAAACCACATAATTACCTGAAAATGAACAAAAAAGTTATCCTTATGATACTTGATGGCTGGGGAAAATCGCCAGATCCTAAGGTATCGGCTATAGACAATGCCAACATTCCTTTTATTAATAGTTTGTATACAAAATACCCAAGCGCCCAACTTAGAACCGACGGCCTTAACGTAGGATTACCCGAAGGGCAAATGGGTAACAGCGAGGTGGGCCACATGAACCTTGGCGCCGGACGCATTGTATACCAGGATCTTGTAAGGATAAATCTTGCCGTACAGGATAAGACAATTGCAAACGAACCGGCATTGGTAGATGCTTTTAACTATGCCAAAGCAAATAATAAAAAAGTACATTTATTAGGGCTTGTTTCTAACGGTGGCGTGCACAGCCATACCGATCACCTTAAGGGACTCGTAGATGCTACAGAGGCTGCAGGGCTTGATAAAGTGTACATTCATGCCTTTACAGATGGCAGGGACGTTGACCCAAAATCGGGCATTGGCTTTATAGCTGAAATTGAGCACCATATAAAAGACACTAACGTTAAGTTGGCTTCAATAATAGGCCGCTACTATGCTATGGACCGCGATAAGCGCTGGGAGCGTGTAAAGCTTGCTTACGACCTTATTGTTAACGGTATAGGAACGCCATCTACCAATGCTGTAGCAAGCATACAAGAAGCATATTCTGAAGGTATTACCGATGAGTTCATTAAGCCTACAATAATGACTACCGATGGCACTACGCCTGTGGCAGTTATAGAGCCGGATGATGTTGTTATTTTCTTTAACTTCCGTACAGACAGGGGCCGCGAACTTACAGAGGTGCTTTCCCAATTTGATGTTCATGAGCAAAACATGCACAAACTAAAACTGTACTTTGTAACCATGACCAACTATGATGATACGTTTAAAGACGTGCATGTAGTATATGATAAAGACAATCTTACCGAAACGCTTGGCGAAATAGTTAGTAAAGCGGGTAAAAAACAAATACGTATTGCCGAAACAGAAAAGTATCCTCACGTTACGTTCTTCTTTTCGGGCGGTCAGGAGCAGCCGTTTGAAGGTGAAACACGCCTGTTGCGTAATTCGCCAAAGGTTGCTACGTATGACCTTCAGCCGGAAATGAGCGCCTTCGAACTTAAAGATGCTTTAGTACCCGAACTGCAAAAAGGCGAGGTAGATTTTGTATGCCTTAACTTTGCCAATGGCGATATGGTGGGCCATACAGGTGTTATGGAAGCTGCAATTAAAGCCTGCGAAGCGGTAGATGCCTGCGTTAAAGAGGTTATTGAGGCTGCGCTTGAAAACAACTATACTACTATTGTAATTGCCGACCACGGTAACTGCGAAACCATGATAAACCCGGACGGCAGCCCTAACACGGCGCATACCACTAACCCGGTGCCTATCATACTTGTTGATAAAGAACTTAAGCATGTTAACGATGGTGTACTGGGCGATATTGCCCCTACTATCCTTAAGCTTATGGGCATACCGCAACCGGAAGCCATGACAAGGCATCCGCTGGTTTAGGAAGTTGCAAAGTAGCTGAGACACAAAGTTGCAAAGTATGAACGAAATTGCACATACTATAAAAGGCTCTGTACTAAATGAATCGTTTAGTATAGAGCCTTTACGTTTTAATACCTTTGCGTTGCAGCAGCTTTATAGGCCCGATTATAACAGCATCCTTTTTATTACCAATGGCGAGGCTACTGTTTTACTGGACGATGAGAAAGTAAGCCTCACAAAAAACAGCGTGTTACTCATTGCAAAAAACCAGGTGTATTGTTTTACGGACAATGCAACTGTAGGGTATTTTCTACAGTTTGGGAACTGCTTTTGGGATAAAACCCCAATAAGTGCCAGTAATTGCAAAGCCGTTTTGTTTGACAGCGGCCCCGCAAGCAGGCTTCTTGAACTTAATAGTGCTGATTTACCGGAACTGAATTTGCTTTTCGCCACAATTTTAAATGATTTTGAAGGTCCGCATTACTCAAACAAGCAGGATGCATTAGCGGCATACTTAAAAATACTGGTTATTAAAATTGCCAACATTCACGCGTTGCTCACTAAAGACGCTACGCTGTATGATACAAAACTGGTTCAGAACTTCCGGTTATTGGTAGAAAAGGACAGCAGTACATCTCACAATGTATCCGATTATGCGCAGAAACTGGGAATATCTCCCCGAAAGCTACAGGAGGTTTGCAAAGCACAGGGCACAGGCGCTAAAGAAATTATTAATGCACACTTGATAGCCGAAGCAAAACGGTCACTGCTCTTCTCGTCGCAACCTGTTAAAGAAATAGCAGCCGGGTTAGGATTTGCAAGCCAATACCAGTTTAGCGCATTTTTTAAAAAGCATACTTACAACTCCCCTATTGCCTACAGGCAGCAGTTGGTTGAAACTGACATCTGATTCGGAGTTTTTTGTATTTTACAGGATTAGTCCCTGACCTACTTTTGGCATATCAAAATCTAAAAAGATATGTCAGCACACAACCTAAAATCTGTAGCCGGTATCCTGATACCCGACAGCACCATTGCAACCCAGGCCACCGAACTTTTACGTGAGCATGGTAACGACTTTTTATACAACCATTCGCTTCGCGTGTTTTTATTTGCATCCTTAAACGGTAAACGCAGCAATGCGGTTTACGACCCTGAGCTGTTGTATGTAAGTGCCGCTTTTCATGACCTTGGCCTTGTGCCGCATTACAGCAGCCCCGATAAACGTTTTGAAGTAGATGGCGCCAATGCCGCCCGCGACTTCCTTAAAGGCCACGGCCTGCCTAAAGAATCGTTACAACTTGTTTGGGATACCATTGCCCTGCACACCACTATAGGTATTGCCGAATATAAAGAACCCGAAGTCGCCCTCATGTACTCTGGCGTTGGGCTCGATGTTATGGGAGAAGGCTATGAGCACCTTTCGGCAGAGAACCGTGAGGAAATAATTGGCCTGTTTCCGCGAACAGATTTTAAAAAGAAAATCATCCCCACCTTTTTTGATGGCTTTAAACACAAGACCGGTACCACCTTTGGCAACATAAAAGCCGATGTATGCACTTTTATGATTCCTGGTTTTAAAAGCAAAAACTTTTGCGACTGCATTTTGCATTCGGCATGGAGTGAGTAATTTTATTGAATATATATAAACCCGTTAATTAAAATTAGCGGGTTTGCTGTTTGCAAAACTTTGTCAGCATTATCCAAACAGGGATTAATTTAAACATTATAAACACCTGATTTAGCGATACAAATAAATGAGTAGAATGTTGTACTTTTGTACGCTGAAAATTTATGCAAATGATTATTCCTAAAACGAGAGAAGAGATAGAGCTAATGCGCGAAAGTGCACTTATAGTGAGCAAAACCCTTGGCATGATAGCCGGTGTAATAAAACCGGGCGTTACAACCCTGGAACTTGACCGCCTTGCGGAAGAGTTTATTATGGATCACGGCGCTTTACCGGGCTTTAAAGGTTTGTACGGATGCCCGTCTACATTGCTTACCAGCGTAAACGATCAGGTAGTACATGGCCTGCCTACTAACCGCCCTATTGAAGATGGCGATATAGTATCGGTTGACTGTGGTGCTCTTAAAAATGAATATTATGGCGACCATGCTTACACTTTTGAGATAGGAAATGTTGCCGAGGAAACTAAAAAACTGCTTCAGGTTACAAAGGAATCGCTTTACATTGGTATCCGCGAGTTTAAAGTGGGCAACCGTGTAGAGGATGTGGGTAGTGCCATTCAGCGTTATACCGAGGCTAAAGGCTATGGTGTAGTACGCGAACTTGTGGGCCACGGCCTTGGCAAAAAAATGCACGAAGGCCCGGAAATGCCTAACTACGGTAAACGTGGCCGCGGTAAATTATTTGTAGAAGGCCTTGTTGTAGCTATTGAACCTATGATAAACATGGGAACTAAAAACATCCGCCAGCTTAAAGACGGCTGGACTATTGTAACCCGCGATGGCAAGCCAAGTGCCCACTTTGAGCATGATGTTGCCCTTATAGATGGTAAACCGGAACTGCTAAGTACTTTTGCTTATGTGTATAAAGCTCTTGGTATTACGAGTGATGAAGAAAATGAATTTAGGAGAGAGGCGTTAGCAATCTAAAACATAGCTTCAGAAAGGAGTTATAACACAGAAGTTTTAAGCTGTCGGGTTTATAACGTAAATAGAATTACACAAAGATTCGCAAAGAAGGCACAAAGAACCACAAAGACATGGATGTAAACACTTTATCAAATAAAGTTATAGGAATGGCCATTGAAGTTCATAAAACTTTAGGCCCTGGTCTTTTAGAATCTGCTTATTGCGAATGTTTGTGTTATGAAATATATAATTACGGCTTGCATGTTGAAATTCAGAAACCATTGCCAATAATTTATAAGGATATCAAATTAGAGCACGGCTACAGGTTAGATTTGCTTGTTGAAAATAAACTTGTTATAGAGCTAAAAACTGTAGAGAATTTTACCGATGTTCATTTTGCCCAGATATTAACATATCTCAAATTAGGAAATTATCCTTTGGGTCTACTAATCAACTTTCACACGAAAACATTAAAAGAAGGTATTAAGCGCTTCATAAATTATAATCAGACTGATTAGTTTTAGATACCAGCTAAGCCTTTGTGGTTCTTTGCGCCTTCTTTGCGAATCTTTGTGAAATAATCTTATCTCTGTGTAACAGCTCTAATCTTTTCTCTCAATATATGAAAAAACTTTTTAAACTTATACTTAACACCATACCCCGTCCATTACTAATACGCCTTAGTTATATAGCACGCCCTGTACTTGCTTTTGCATTAAAGGGCAGCACCTATACAGACCCTATAGACGGGCGCAGCTTTAAGAACTTTTTGCCTTATGGCTATGGGCACCAGCGCAATAATGTATTAGCACCGGGCACACTATCGTTAGAACGTCACCGACTGTTATGGCTGTACCTGAAAAACGAGACCGACTTTTTCTCGGCTTCTAAAAAGGTACTGCATTTTGCACCCGAACAGGCTTTTTACAAAATGTTCCGTAACCAGAAGAATTTAGATTATACCACGACCGACCTTTACTCTCCCCTTGCCGATGTTAAGGCCGATATTTGCAACCTGCCGTTTAAGGACAATGAGTATGACCTTATATTGTGCAACCACGTATTAGAGCATATACCCGATGATACCAAGGCTATGCAGGAATTATACCGCGTACTAAAACCGGGCGGTATGGCGATTTTGCAAATACCCCAAGACTTAAACCGCGCCACTACTTTTGAAGATAATACTATTGTAGACCAAAAGGAACGTGCCCTCATTTTTGGCCAATATGACCACGTGCGTGTCTATGGCCGTGATTATTTTGACAAACTTCGCAGCATAGGCTTCAGGGTTGTGGAAGAAGATTATACTAAAACAATCCCTGCAGAAGATGTAGAGCGTTTTTGCCTTGCCAAAGGCGAGATTATCCCGGTTTGCTTTAAGGATTAATTATTACGTTACTATAAAACACCTTCGCTTTTTTCAACCTCTATAGGTTCGATTGCTGTTTTAATTCCTTCAATTTTACTTTTTGTTAGCTGTACAATAGCAAGGCTAACCGATACTGACAACAACAATGTTGCAAAAACAAAGAAAGCAATCATGATAATGATGGCGTAGGGAATTGCTGCAAAGAAAACTTCGCGGGTTTTTAACACTACATCGCTTATCATCCCTATAAAATAGATGGATGCCATGATAATCAGCAGGCGCACATTTACCAAAAAAGTAAAGTAAAAACTTGTTTTTATGGTATCGCGTTTGCTAAGTGATGTAATAATTGCCTTGCCGCTGTGCCATAGAGCCACTCCTAAAGTAATTGCAATAACAAGCCATGTAATCGGGTTCCAGAATATTTTCAGGCTGGATATGCGCAACAAAAAAGCAAAGGCATAAAAATTTGAAAGCGAGATTGCTATTAGCAAAAAGGCAAGCCCTGTAGGCAAACCTATAAGCAACGCAAATTTAGAACCTGTTTTTTGAGTATCCATGTAACAAACATACAAAAAATTATGGTGTTAATTTCCTGGTTTGTAATTGATCTAAATGAAAACACCCCGTGATTCCCCTCCTTTGGAGGGGTGCCCGTAGGGCGGGGTGGTTAATTATAAAAATTTATTTATCTGTAGTTACTAATAATATACTTTTCTAATTCGTTCATTACGTTATTAAGATCATGCAAAACCCTAAGTGATGCAATTCTATAAACATTTATTCCCATCGAAACAAAATACGCCTCACGTTTTTCGTCATACAAATCTTTGTCATTATGGCTTTCACCATCAATTTCTATAATAAGACCAAGTGATTTAACATAAAAGTCTGCAATATAATTCCCGATTATCCGCTGCCTGTCGAATCAATCCCATCAAATTTGCTTTTGTATACTTGCTGCCAAAACACGACTTCGCTATACACACCCGCTTTTCTAAGCTTTTTAGCCCTTCCTGTAAGTGCTGGATTATAAGGTAAATTTTGAATGAAATTTTTGTGTACCAGATTGCCATTTATAATTGCTATGATTTCTTTTTCAGGCATGGATTCGATATTTTATAAGTTCTTAGATATGATATCATTATGATGTATCAAAAAAACCACCCAGCCCTACGGGCACCCCTCCAAGGGAGGGGAATGCCAGTGATGACCTTAATTCAAGTATACTCCATAAAAAAGCCCCACTTGCGTGAGGCTCTAAATATTAGTAAGCTAAAGCTTCTTTAATTCTTCTTAACGCTTCAGTAAGGATGTCTTCGCTGGTAGCGTAAGAGAATCGTATACAATCCGGGTTGCCAAAAGCATCCCCTGTTACTGTAGCAACGTTGGCATGCTCTAACAGGTACATAGAAAGGTCATCGGCATTTTTAATCTCGATGCCTTTAAGTGTTTTTCCGAAGAAGAAAGACACATCCGGGAATACATAAAATGCACCTTCAGGAACGTTTATTTTAACGCCCGGTATTTCTTTAAGCAAACCTACCACCAAATCCCTGCGGCTGTGGAAAGCAGCTACCATATCTTTAAGAACGGCAGGATCGGCATCTACTGCAGTAATCGTAGCACGCTGAGCAATACTGTTAGCACCGCTGGTAACCTGGCCCTGCATTTTAGTACATGCTTTAGCAATAAATTCAGGCCCGCCTATGTAGCCTATCCTCCAGCCTGTCATGGCAAAAGCTTTAGCCACACCGTTTACGGTAATGGTTTTGTCATACATTCCCGGGATCGTAGCGATGCTGCAAAAATTGCCCGAAAAGTTAATGTGCTCATATATCTCATCGCTTACCACATAAATATTAGGATAATTGTCTAATACACGTGCAAGGGCAGTAAGTTCGGCTTCGTTGTAAACAGAACCGCTTGGGTTGCACGGCGAGCTGAACATGATAAGTTTGGTCTTAGGTGTAATAGCCGCTTCAAGCTGGGCAGGAGTAATTTTAAAATCGCTCTCAATACTTGTAGGCACTTCCACAGGGTTAGCCTCGGCCATTTTAACCATCTCGGCATAGCTTACCCAGTAAGGGGCAGGCAGGATACACTCATCGCCCGGGTTTAATAATACCTGGCAAAGGTTATATAATGATTGTTTAGCACCTGTAGAGACCACAATTTGCGACGGCTTATAATCAAGGTTGTTATCCCTTTTAAATTTGCGGCAAATAGCTTCCTTCAGTTCTACATAACCATCTACGGGCGAATACGTGCTGTAATTATCATGGATAGCCTGTATGGCAGCTTCCTTAATAAAATCGGGCGTATTAAAATCGGGCTCGCCAAGGCTAAGGCTTATAATGTCTTTTCCTTGAGCTTTAAGCTCCCTGGCTTTTGCGGCCATTGCCAGCGTTTGCGATGTAGATAAGTTATTAATTCTGTCTGAAAGAGCGCTCATTGTGTTGTATTTATTGTTATTTTACTCTGCTTTTTTATTGCGTCTTAAAGCACTTATAGTCTTTGCAGCAACAAACACTTCAAAAATAATTAAAAGTATCTGAATAACTATTATTATATTGCTAAACCCACTATTTAATTGGAAATTGTTGTTTTTTTGAAGTGTTTGAACTGATTTAAAAACACCATCAATATAGTATAATGCCGCAATAAAAAAAATGTTTGTAATTAGGAATATACAATTCACAAATAGATTTTTAAGCCTGTTGCATACCATTCTAATACCGTATACAACAAAAAAAAGCATGACTATTAACCCACTCAAAATAATTGAATGCTCAATTACAAAGTAAGTATCATAAACATTTACATCTGCAGAGGTATCCTGACTATTAAAATTTAGTGAGGGATTGTAACATACATAAGCAGTTACAAACGTTGCAACGAACCAGACTGTTTCCTTTATTTTATTAAACATCTTTTTTTATTTTAGTATATTTAATATAAATAATACTAAGGCCTGTAATGATTACTGCTTGAATTGCACCATAAATAATTGAGGTTACCAATGGTACAAATGGGGAGGACATAGACCAGCTTGATGGTAAATAGTCCCTATGTAAAGAAGTGACAATTATCACAAAACGCTCAAACATCCAGCCTGAATTCATGACTAATGCAACCGCTAAAATGAACCAGCCTTTTTTGCCGATTTTTTTAAACAGGAGAGTAAATGGCAACAGGCACGAAAAGAATATCGTAATCCAGTAAACGGCTGCATAAGGCCCGGCCGCCCTGTTTATAAATGATAATTCATCTGAGGTAATTGCATCGTAAATAAAAAAGATAATTTTTGTAAAGCCACTAAATATAATTAGCCAACGTATTAAATTCTTAGAGATATTATAAATCTCTATAGGGAAGATATAAGACAGCAATTTTATAAATATGAGGCTTATAAAAGAAGTACTTATTACAAAAATATTGTACCACTGCAATACTTCAATAATCACTTCCATGCTAATGTTAATTCATAGCCGGTTTCATCCCCAATTCTTTAAGATGCTTAAAGTGTGCCGCAATGGCACCGCGCATAGTACGAAACTCATGATAAGGCAGGTTGTGCTCCTGGGCAGTCTGCTTTACAATTTCGCTTATTTTTTTATAATGAACGTGGCTTATATTCGGGAAAATGTGGTGCTCTATCTGGTGGTTAAGCCCGCCGGTAAACCAGTTTACAAAACGGTTTTTAGGGGCAAAATTAGCCGTGGTATATAATTGGTGTATCGCCCATGTATTCTCCATCTCGCCAAGTTCGTTTGGTAGCGGGTTATCTGTTTCTTCCACAATATGCGCCAGCTGAAATACAATGCTCAATATCAGTCCGGCTACATAATGCATTATGGAGAAGCCTAAAAGCACTTTCCACCACGATATACCACCTATAGCAATAGGCAGTACGATCCATAAAGAAATATAGATAACCTTCGTTATAACCAATACCGTCCATTGTTTTACAGGGCTCTGGAATTCGCCATACGACAAGCCTCTTTTTATGTAACGCCTCATTTGCTTAATATCGGTAGTAATAGCCCAGTTAAAGGTAAGCAGGCCATAAAGGAATACCGAGTAATAGTGCTGGAATCTATGGATCTTCATCCATTCTGCCGACTTAGAGAAGCGGATAATACGTCCGGCCTCCAGGTCTTCATCATGCCCATGAATGTTAGTGTACGTATGGTGCAACACATTATGTTGTATCTGCCAGTTGTTTACATTGCCTGCAAGCAGGTACATACTGCCGCCCATTACCTTGTTAAGCCAGTTTTTAGACGAGTACGAGCCGTGATTGGCATCGTGCATTACATTCATGCCTATGCCTGCCATGCCCACACCCATAACTATAGTAAGCAGCAATTGCGCCCACCACGGTAAATGCAGGGTTAATATAACAAAATAAGGAGCAAGGTAAAGCAGGAACATAATGCCCGTTTTAAGGTGCAGTTTCCAGTTACCGGTCTTCTTTAAATTGTTTTCTTTAAAATAATCATTAACGCGTTTAGTAAGCGTCCTGAAAAATTTAATCGAGTCGGTCTTGGCAAAAACGGGAGGTGTGATGTTCATATGTAGTATATATTCATGCGTATCAAAGATAAGTATTATAACGTAGCTGTAAAACATATAGGTATAAAATATCGTGCCAATTGCTTACTTTTGCCGAAATTGATAGCACCCATGCAGGAGATAACCACCTATTTTCCCGACCTTACCGAAATGCAGATAGCGCAGTTTACTGCCCTTGAAGGCTTGTATACCGACTGGAATGCAAAGATAAACGTGATATCCCGCAAGGATATAGAATCGCTGTATACCAAGCACGTGCTGCACTCGCTGGGCATTGCAAAAGTTATGGCTTTTGCTCCCGGGGCAAGCGTTCTCGATGTGGGTACAGGCGGCGGTTTTCCCGGCATACCGCTGGCAATATTATATCCTGAAACCAACTTTTTTCTTGTAGATATTATTGCCAAAAAGATAAAGGTAGTGCAGGAAGTTGCTGCAGCCTTAGGCCTTAAAAACCTGCGTGCCGAACAAAAGCGCGCCGAGCTGATAGATGAAAAATTCGACTTTATTGTTAGCCGCGCCGTTACCAATATGCCCGATTTTGTAAAATGGGTTAAAGATATCATTAAAAAAAAGCAGCTTCACGAACTTAAAAACGGCATCCTTTACTTAAAAGGGGGCGACCTGAGCGAAGAGCTGGCCGATTTCCCCAAAGCTACCGAATACAACCTTGCCGACTTTTTTACAGATGAATTTTTTGAAACTAAAAAGGTGGTGCATTTGCCGTTGAAGTTTAAGCCGTAGTTTATTTGTGTACAATGGAACGCGGATAAAACGGATTGAGAACGCGGATTAACGCGGATTTCTTGAGGCAGTCATCGCGAGGCACGAAGCTATTTCGTATTTTTATACACAAAGTTACGCAAAGAAGACGCAAGGTTTCAAAAAGATTTTGCAGCACTATGAATGATCTGACATTGATAAATCACAACAAACAAAAGGCTCCCATTACAGGAGCCTTTGTTGTATACAAGCATTACAATTATATTGCGTTATAATAGATTACCCTAAAAAAGGATATCTGTAATCTGTAGGGGGTACTAAAGTTTCTTTAATAGTGCGTGGCGATACCCAACGCAGTAAGTTAAGAATTGACCCTGCCTTATCGTTAGTTCCGCTTGCCCTTGCACCGCCAAATGGCTGCTGGCCTACAACGGCACCCGTAGGCTTGTCGTTAATGTAGAAGTTACCCGCAGCATTCTCTAAAGCTTTAGCCGCTTCTTCAATAGCATAACGGTCCTGGCTAAACACAGCACCCGTAAGCGCGTATGGAGAGGTTTCATCTACCAGTTTAAGGGTTTCCAGCCACTGGTCATCCTCATACACAAATATTGTAAGTACCGGGCCAAAAAGCTCTGTGCTTAGTGTGTCGTATTGAGGGTTTGTAGTTACAATAACCGTAGGGTCTATAAACCAGCCCTTAGATTTATCATAAGTACCACCTGCAATAATTTCGGCATCCGGAGCCGCTTTTGCAGCATCAATATATTGGGCAAGTTTATCAAAAGAAGCCTCGTGTATAACTGCAGAAATAAAGTTTGACGGATCTTCCGGCGAACCTATTTTAAATGATTTTATATCGTTTACTAAATGCTCTTTAACTGCCGGCCATATAGACTTAGCAATATAAGCCCTTGACGCCGCCGAACATTTTTGCCCCTGGTACTCGAAAGCACCACGGGTTAAGCCTGTAGCCACGGCAGCAGGAATTGCAGAAGGGTGCGCCACCACAAAATCTTTACCACCTGTTTCGCCCACTATCCTTGGGTACGTTTTATACTTGTGTACATTCTGGCCAATTTTAGCCCAGATACCGTTAAACACATGGGTAGAACCTGTGTAGTGAATACCTGCAAAATCAGGGCTTGCAAGTACGGTATCTGTAATCATGACAGGGTCGCCGTGCACCATGTTTATTACACCTGCAGGAAGGCCCGCAAGTTTAAATACTTCCATAATAACATTAGCGCTATAGGTTTGCGATGCACTTGGTTTCCAAACCACTACATTACCCATGAGGGCTGGTGCAGCAGGCAGGTTACCGGCAATAGCTGTAAAATTAAATGGGGTAATGGCATATATAAAACCTTCTAAAGGGCGGTGCTCAAGGCGGTTCCATATCCCCTCAGATGACACCGGCTGCTCAGCATATATTTGCTGCATGTATCCGGCATTAAAACGCAGGAAGTCAATAAACTCACAAGCCGCATCGATCTCCGCCTGATGTACCGTTTTAGCCTGGCCTATCATTGTGGCTGCATTTATCTTAGCACGGTAAGGGCCCGCAAGCAGGTCGGCTGCTTTTAAAAATATAGAAGCCCTGTGTTCCCAAGCCATATCAGCCCATTTTTGCTTAGCGGCAAGCGCCTCGGCAATGGCTTTTTCTATGTGCTCTTTGTTAGCTTCGTGGTAGGTACCCAAAACTTTTTTATGGTCGAAAGGCGGGTTTATAGTTTTAGTGTTACCGGTACGAATTTCTTCGGCGCCAATGTAGTTAGGCACGTCTACGGTAGTATTGTAAAGTTCTTTAAAAGTGGCAAGTACCTGTTCCCTTTCTTTAGTTCCGGGGGCATAGCTTTTAACGGGTTCGTTAATAGCTTTAGGCACGTTGAAAATTCCTTTTGGCATAGTTGTAATTGTTTAAAGGATTAAAGTTTTTAAGCGCTGCAAAGATACAAAGAAATTTACAGATAGTATATTTAGGACATGCTTCTAACCCGGTTGAAAATCTATGATACAAACTTCACGAAGAATGTGCTAAGATTCGCAAAGAAAAAACATAAAAGAGGCATAAGGTAAATAATAATAACACTTCTTCTTGCAAAAAAAATGATCTCCAATATATGTAAACGATTTACTATTTTGTGAAAACGTAGCATCTTCTTAGAAATACATTGTAGAAATATTCCCGACAAATAAAATCAACATTTACTGCAGTTATTTCTTCAGCAAACTACTGTAAAGCGGTATACACGCCTTTTTTAGTAAAACGCCCGTTTCTGACAGATAATCTGCATAATTTGGTTCGGGCTTGTCTTTAACGTGTTTTTTAATGTCGCAAAATACCATTACAGCCCTATTTGAAAACAACGAAAACATTGCTAAATTGATATATACGCAGCCGATAAAAAATATTTGTGTAGTATATAATCTACAAAATGAATAAAGCAGAAAGTTATGAAGTGTGAAAATTAATTTAGTGCGAAAGGAGCACTCAGCCTGAAAGTAGGTACCACAACTTTAAAAGTTCGGGTAGTTGTAAAGTTAACCATATTGTAATGACCCCTCATGGCTCCAAATGGAGAAGACAGTAAACAGCCTGAACTATAGGTGTGTTTCTCTCCTGGTTTAAGAACGGGTTTTTTACCTATAACACCTTCTCCGTCAACAATTTCGATATCATTTAAAGAGTCGTAAATTTCCCAGTGACGGGTATTAAGCTGTACAGAATCTTTACTTTGATTCTCGATGGTAATCTCGTAAGTAAAGGCAAATTGTATCCTGTAGTTTTTAAAGTAAGTGCCTTCAAAACTGGTAGATACAGATATTTTTATGCCTCGTGTTATTTGAGATACCATATAATAGTGTCGTTAGTTAACGGTTCAAAAGTACAAAATTATTGTGGGTTTCAACAATATGAAAATATTAAATTAAATCAAAAATAAAATTTAACCATTTGGCAGTTAATTAATAATATCCTGAGAGTTAGCATTGCCACGGCCTATAACCTTGTCATAACGCTCACCATTTTGCCTGTAATATACAAAGATGTTATAGTCGTCTTCGGTTTGGTAATAATTGCCATCTACAGCATGCTCGCCATCTACTTTACCACCTTTGTCGGCAGTGATATACATAAAATTATTAAAGCCCTGTTTTATCATTATAGCTTTGTTAAATGTCGCTGTTTTTTCATCATATTCTAAACGGTACTCATCGGTCTTTGCGTAGTTGTTAAACATGCCCCCCACATATATATCTTTCTTTTCATAAAACTCCGGAGCACTAAGTTTAAAAAACACCCAGGTATAGTCTGATTCCAGGTTTTGATTGGTAACACTCAGGTTAATATTTCGGGTAATAAAGTTACCATTTTTATCAGGAAAGTAAGTGTAGCCTTTGCTTGCGCGGGCATCGTTGGTATACAATATAGTTTCATAAATATCTTTTGCAGTAATGCGTAAAATATTATTTACAGCATTTCTAACATCCTTGTTATCAAAATACAAGTATTCATTACCGGCCCAAAATTGTGTTTCTTTATTATACTTATATATAAGGTCGTTGCCTATGGTGTATTGTGGTTTTACGTTGTATATGGCATTATCAAAACGGCCGTTCTGGAAGAGTGCCACCTTTACATTTTGCAATGGGTTTTGAAAGTTAATGCTCGCAGATTTGATGGCAAAATCCATGTTGTGCTTTTGCTGGATAACCTCCATATCCCGCGCCCTTTTTACCTGTAACGGCACACTTACCTTATCCTGGTACATAATAAACCTTCTCGAAAAAACTATTTCCCTGTCTTCATTAAGTATATTAAGTATATAATTGCCGGTTATTTTAATGGTGGTAAACTTGTTTGGAAATGTAAGCTGATAACGCGAATATATCTGTAGTGTGTTAAACGAATTTTCATAGGCTTGTATCCTTTGGCTGTCAAAGCCATCCAGGTAATCATTTACACTAAGCTGGGTACTGGGTGACCAGTCATAATTGCAATGTACAAGGCTGTAATAATAGTTTGCTTCATTGCCAAAAAGATCATCAAAAGCCAGTATAAAACTCTCCCCTAACCTAAAATACGGATACACATTTTCGCCACTTTGTATAAAAGAAACCGTTTTAATATTATAAGGCGGTGGTGTTTCCTGCAACTGCTGGGCACTAAAAGTAAAAGGTAAAAGTAGTAACATGACAAGGGCAATGGTACGTGGCTGTATCATTTTATGAGATATGTTTTATTCGTGAACGTAAAGATACTAAATATATTATAACCTAATATATTGATAGGTAAAAGTACACTTATGTGTTTTTTCGTGTTAAGGTTATACTAAACAACTGCATTTATAGTTATATTAGCATAACCAATTTTAAACCAATCATTAAACATGAAACACCTTACATTGTGGATGTTCCTTGCCGCTACGCCTGTAATTAGTGTAGCACAGGATCTAAAGGGCACAGACCCACTTCCGTTTGACGCTAACGTGCGAACGGGAAAACTTAAGAACGGCCTTACGTATTACATAAGGAAAAATGCCAAACCCGAAAACAAAGTAGACCTTAGGCTTGTTGTAAATGCAGGCTCGCTAATGGAAAACGATGACCAGCTGGGGCTTGCACACTTTATGGAGCACATGAACTTTAATGGCACAAAGCGTTTTCCTAAAAATAAACTGGTAGACTACCTGCAAAGTATCGGTGTAAAATTTGGGCAACACCTTAATGCCTACACAAATTTTGACGAGACCGTTTATTTCCTTCCCATTCCATCAGACAATCCTGAAAAATTAGAAAAAGGCTTCCAGGTTATAGAAGACTGGGCTTTTAATGCGGTGCTTACGCCCGAAGAGATTGATAAAGAGCGTGGTGTAGTGCTTGAGGAATACCGCCTGGGCCTGGGTGCCGATGACCGTATGATGAAACGCTACCTGCCTAAAATGCTTTATAAATCGCGCTATGCAGACCGTTTGCCAATAGGTAAAAAAGAAATCCTTGAAAAATTTAGCTACGATAAAATTATAAGCTTTTACAAAGACTGGTACAGGCCAGACCTTATGGCTGTTATTGTAGTGGGCGATATTAATGTAGATGCTATGGAAAAAAAGATCAAAGATCATTTTTCATCGTATCAAAATCCTAAAAACGAGCGCGAGCGCATTGTTTATGATGTTCCTAACCATAAAGAAACTTTTGTAAGTGTAGAGAGCGATAAAGAGTCGCCTTATGCACAGGTACAGCTTATTTATAAAGATGCCGGTATGCCTAAACCTGTGGTTACCATGAACGATTTTAATGATTACATTAAAAAAGGACTTTTTACCACCATGATAAACAACAGGCTGCAGGAACTTACTAACAATCCCAACCCGCCATTTACCTATGGTTTTAGCTATCATGGCGAAACCTGGGCACGCACTAAAGAAGGATACCAAAGCTTTGCTATGGTAGAAGAAGACAAACAGCTTGATGCCTTAAAAGTTTTAGTAGAAGAAAACAACAGGGTTAAAAAATTCGGCTTTACACAGGGAGAGCTTGAAAGGGCTAAAACAGACTGGCTGGCACAAACAGAAAGCCGTTATAACGACAGGGATAAAACAGAATCTGAAAATTTTGTATCAGAATACCAGTCGCATTTCCTTACACATGAGCCTACACCGGGTATTGAGTGGACCTTTGCCGAAATTAAAAAAGCATTGCCGGCCATTCAATTAAAAGATGTAAATGGTTTTGTAAACGAATACATTAAAGATGATAACAGGGTAGTGGTATTTACAGGCCCTGAAAAAGACGGCCTTAAAAAACCTACAGAAAAAGAAATATTAGACGTTATAAATGCCAAAGGCGAAAATCTTACTGCTTATGAGGATGTTGCTGTTGCAAAAAGCCTTTTAAGAAACGAGATAAAACCGGGTACTGTAACTAAAAAAGAAACTAATGCTAAGCTGGGTACTACCACTTTAACTCTTAGCAACGGCGCAAAAGTTATCTATAAAAAAACCGACTTCAAGAACGATGAGGTGGTCATGGAAGCCATTAGCCTTGGCGGCACCAACCTGTATAGCAACGAGGACTATAAAAAAACGCAGTTTGCCAATGGTGCCCTTGCCGAAGCCGGTTTCTCCGGACTTAAGCTTAATGATATTTCTAAATATATGACGGGTAAGATAGCAACGGTTAGTCCGTTTATTTATGGTGTTAACGAAGGCTTAAGCGGTAGCGCAACGCCTAAAGACCTGGAGTACATGCTCCAGATGACGTATGCTTATTTTACAGACCTTAACCTTGATAAAGAAGCTTTTGATAGCTACAAGCAAAAACAATCTGCTTTTTATAAAAACATGGCATCTGAGCCAAGCTTTTATTTTCAACAGCAATTTTACACCTATCTGTATGGCGACAATCCCCGCTTTAATGGTTTTATACCAACAGAAAAAACATGGGCAGAAACAGATTATAACCTGGCATACAACAAATACAAAGAACGTTTTGCTAATGCCGCCGATTTTGAATTTTACTTTGTGGGCAACATAGACGATAAGGCTATAGAAGAGTATTCTAAAAAATACATTGCTTCGCTTCCTGCCACATCTGCAGAAAAAGAAAAAGCTAAAGACCTTGGTTACCGCATGATAAAGGGTGAGCATAAAAAAGTGGTAAACAAAGGCGAAGACCCTAAGAGTACCGTTACAATTACTTATTATGGCGATACAGAATATTCTCCTAAAGAGAACCTTGCTATGGAAGCGCTTGGCGAAATCCTTACCATCAAACTTACCGAGGAGCTTAGGGAGAAAGAAAGTGGTGTTTATGGTATTAACGCTTATGGCAGCATTGGTAAAATACCTTACGGCTCTTACAGGTTTAATATAGGTTTTCCATGCGGGCCGGAGAATGCCGAAAAACTTACAGCATCTGCTTTAAGGGAAGTGCAAAAGCTTATAGATAAAGGACCCGATGCTAAAGACCTTAGTAAGTTTAAAGAGGCCGAGTACATGGAATACAAAAAGAACTTAAAAGAAAACAGTTTCTGGCTGGACAACTTTACAAGCTCATATACTAATGCTACAGATCCTGAAAGCATTCTTAAAAGAGAAGAAAGGGTAAAAGCCCTTACGGCTAAAGAAATTCAGGATGTTGCAAAAAAATACCTTACTAAAGATAAAGTTATTGGCATGCTAATGCCGGAAACCAATAAGTAATTCTGATTTTTTATTTAAATTGAAAACCCCCTGTGAGCCATTCATCGGGGGTTTTGCTATTATTTAATGAGACAAAAACTTTGTAACTTTGCTACCGTTACAACTTTTTACAAACTACACACAAAATATACAATGCAAAAAAAGATAGTACTGTTAGGATCGGGAGAGTTGGGTAAAGAATTTGTAATTGCCGCACAACGCATAGGGCAAACCGTTATTGCGGTAGACAGCTATGCTAATGCGCCCGCAATGCAGGTTGCCCACGGTTTTGAAGTTATAAATATGCTGGATGGTGATGCGCTTGATGCTGTTATTGCAAAACATAAACCCGATTTTATTGTACCCGAAATTGAAGCCATACGTACCGAACGTTTTTACGATTATGAAAAACAAGGCATTACTGTGGTACCAAGTGCCAAGGCGGCTAACTTTACCATGAACCGTAAAGCCATTCGCGACCTTGCGGCTAAAGATCTTGGCCTGCGTACAGCAAATTACCGCTACGCAACCAGCGCTACAGAACTGGAACTGGCTGTTGCCGAAGTGGGCATGCCATGTGTGGTAAAACCATTAATGTCGTCATCGGGTAAAGGGCAGAGCACTATAAAATCTGGCCCGGACATAGAAAAGGCATGGAACTATGCTGTAGAAGGTTCCCGTGGCGATGTTGTAGAGGTAATTGTAGAGGCGTTTGTAAATTTTAATAGCGAGATCACGTTGCTAACCGTGACCCAAAATAACAACCCCACCCTATTTTGCAGCCCTATAGGCCACAGGCAGGAACGCGGCGATTACCAGGAAAGTTGGCAGCCGGCAAATGTAACAGACAAGGATATTATCGAAGCGCAGGATATGGCACGCAAAGTTACCGAAGCCCTTGGTGGTGCAGGCCTTTTTGGCGTTGAGTTTTTCCTTACAGATGAAGGTGTATATTTCTCTGAATTATCTCCACGTCCGCACGATACGGGTATGGTAACACTTGCAGGTACACAAAATTTTAATGAATTTGAATTGCACCTGCGTGCCATTCTTAGCCTGCCCATTGCCGAAATTACACTTGAAAAAGCCGGGGCAAGCGCTGTAATATTAGCATCACAAAACAGCGACAGCCCATCTTTTACCGGCGTAGAGCAAATTGCTGCTTTACCTAAAACAGATTTCAGGTTATTTGGCAAGCCTACCTCCCGCCCTTACCGCCGAATGGGTGTAGCATTGGTTAACGATAGCCTTAATACTCCCGTTCAGGATATTATAGAAAAAGCTAAAGCGGCAGCTGCATTGATAACGGTAAACGATTAATTTTTGAAAAAATAATTTTTTATTGTATTATTTTGTATTTTAGCAGCATAACCAATATTATAAAACAATGAAAAAATTACTGGTCGCTGCGGGCTGTCTGTTTCTGCTCGCTGCATGCACAAAGCACGCCGAACAAATTGATGTAGCAAAAATAAAGATGAAATCCTGGAATTTGCCTGAAGAAGAAATTAGCTCTTACAAATTTCAAACTGATGAGGCACTGGATAGGGATGTGTACAAAATTATTGCTGCCGATTACACAAAACTATATCAACATTATCAAAATACAAATTTGGACATGGCAGAAACGAACTTAACAGAGGCGGGTAAATATATTGGCCTTGCTGAAAAAGCTTCTAACAAAACATTTTATATTGTAAAAGCGTATAGTGTAGCAGCAGGAGATACAATTCATAAAAAAATATTTTTTATTGATGATAAAAATGCACTTATAGATGTTATAAATACTAAATAGCTATCTCCTTAAAATCCATCTTCATGATGGATTTTTTTTGCCCTAAATCTGCTTCCAAGTTTGTATAATAATGTACAGGACTAACTGTATTTAATCTTATGATTTAGACAGCTGTTTAAAGATGATGTTTACCACGGTACCTTTCTCCGGTTCCGACTGGATAACGAGTTCGCCATTATGCATACGGATAATTTTCATGGCAAGCGGCAGCCCAAGCCCGTATCCATTATAACGCGATGCTTTTTTTCCGCGGAAAAAAGGCTCATAAAGATAGGGGATATCTTCGGGTGGGATACCAATACCAATATCTGCAATGGTAATTTTTATGGATGATTTATTAGCCGATAGCGACACAAAAACCTCATCGTTATCAGAATATTTTACACCATTACTAATAATATTGCTAACAGCGAGTTCCAGTAACGGGCGGTTGCAGGGCAGGTTAAGCAAATCGGTATCATCGGGCACATCGTTAAGCTTTATGGTAATGCGGTTTCCGGGATACATTTTATCCAGTTCGCATTTTACATCCATAAGCAATTCGTCCATGCGCACCACATCCTGTACCTGTTTGTTGCCATCATAACCGGTCTGGGTAAGCTTTAGCATGCTTTCAGTAAGGTTGGCAAGGCGCGTAGCCTGGCGCTGTATGTTGTTTAGCACCTCTTCATATTCTGCCGGAGTACGTTCTTTTAACAGTGCGATTTCACTTTCGGCAATTATGGTGGTAATAGGGGTTTTAAGTTCGTGCGAGGCATTGTTTATAAAATTCGCCTGAATTTCAAAACTCGTTTGCAGCCTGTCCAGCATATCATTAAAAGTATTGGTAAGGTCGGATATTTCATCATGCGGGTCGGCATCAGGCACCGGCAGGCGGTTGTGCAGGTTGCTCGCGCTAATGCGCTTTACTTCGGCAGTAATTCGGGATACCGGGTTAAGAATCCTGCGCGCCAGGAACCTCCCAAAGAAAAAGGCAAGCAGCAAGAATGCAAGCCCACCCACAATAAGTATGCGCGTTATGTACAGAGTTGTGGTATTGCCACGGCGATCGCGAGCCGTAACAATGATCATGTACTTTACCCCACCTTCGTTAAATACCTGTGCATAAAAATAATGGTCGTCGTCTTCTACCCAACCCGACCCATTTTGCATGGTATCCCTGTAAAAATCGGGTGGCAGGTGCAGCTCTGTGTTATATTCAAACAACGTTGGCCCGTTAACCTTAAGTACATAGTCTTTCTCATCTATAAGTTCTTCGAGCCCATTATCTTTAAGCTGGCGGTAATACCGGGCTTTTTCGGGGTCGTTCTGATAGTGTATAGAAGCTACAATTTTAGCCCGGTCTTCCAGGCGCTTTATAAAATAATACTCATTATTGCGCTTAAATAAAAAGAGCACCACAATGCACAGCAACAGCGTACTGATACCCGAAAGGGCCACATAAGTTATGGTGATTTTTTTACGTATTTGCATATACTTATGGCTTTACAACATAGCCTAACCCTTTTATAGTATGTATTAATTTATGGCTGTAGGGCTTGTCTATTTTTTTGCGGATGTAATTAATGTAAACATCTACCACATTAGTATTCATATCAAAATTAATGTTCCACACATTATCCAGTATCTTTTCGCGGCTTAAAATAGTGCCACTGTTTTTAGCAAGGTAATGCAGCAGGTTAAACTCTTTAGCGGTAAGCACTATATTTTCGCCATTGCGTTTTACGCTCTTTGTACGTAAATCTATTTCCAGGTCTTCTATTACAATGTTCTCTAATGCTTTTTGTTCCTGCCCTGCACGGCGCACCAAGGCATTAACACGGGCTTCAAGCTCTGTAAATCTAAAGGGTTTTGCCATATAATCATCGGCACCGGCATTAAGGCCTGCTACAATATTCTCGCTGCTGTTAAGGGCGGTAAGCATTAATATAGGCACAAAATTGCCTGCTGCCCTAAGGCGCCTGCATAGCTCTATGCCGTTAATATCGGGCAGCATAACATCGAGCACTATAATATCAAAATTATTATTAGAGAGCATCTCCCATGCGGTGGTTCCATCGAGCGCAGCACTCACATCATGGTTCTTTTCAGACAATCCTTTACGGATTACCGACAGCAAATTAGGTTCGTCTTCTACAATAAGTATCTTCATGCACATGTGGTTTATGGCAAAAATAGCGAATAGGGGTTTATAAAATCACATAAATGTTGCATACGCGATACATAATGTGTTTTTTGTGATATATATAATTTTAAATTTGTTTGCAACGCAGGGCGATGCGCTGCTTTTGTATGTACTATATACATGATGAGGAAATTCTTTAATTTCAATATTAAATTTTTAAATCTTTACCTGTAACTTAATGATGTATTTCCCGACTAATCTTTAAAATACCTAAAATCATGAAACTATCTTTAGCCATTATCCCCCTGGTTATTCTTGCGTTCTTTTTTGTATACTTTGGCATGCCTGTAATTAATTATGGGTTTGTTCAACTTCCCTTAATGCTTTTGCTGCTTATACTTGCTACTATAGTACTAACAATAAATATAGAGCAGGTGGGTGCCAAAACTAAAGTGCACCTTACAAAACTTCACCGACCCCTGTTTGTAGTTTTTGCTGTTGTACTGGCATATACAATTCTTGCACCGTTGTTTACAACCCTGCCCTTGTTTAGAAACGAGTCGTATAGAAATATGATAGGTAAAGTGCATACCGGCGAAAAAATAACCAACCATATTGCCCCTATTGCATTAGACCGTATTCGTGTAGTAGACGAGCCTCTGGCAACATTGCTTGGCGAAAAAATATTAGGGTCTGACCAGGGACTTGGAAGCAAGAGTGAACTGGGCGAATTTTTTATACAGAAAGTTAATAATGAGCTGTATTGGGTGGCTCCACTATTACATTCAGGTTTTTTTAAATGGCTTAATAATAAGGAAGGTACAGAGGGGTACGTAATGGTTAGCGCTACTAACGAGCGCGATGTAAAACTTGTGCAGAATATAGATGGCAAAGACCTTAAAATAAAATACCAGCCGGGGGCTTACTTTGGCAGTGATGTAGAGCGTCACCTGTACTTTAATGGTTATGAATCTACCGGGCTTGCCGACTACAACTTTGAGATTGACGAGAAAGGGCATCCGTACTGGGTAGTTACAAAATTTAAAAAGAGGATAGGTTTTGCCGGTAACGATGCTGTAGGCGTTGTTACAGTAGATGCCCAAACTGGTGCCATAAAAGAATATGATATTACTACTGTGCCCGCCTGGATAGACCGCGTGCAACCTATATCGTTTATTTTAGACCAGCTTAGCGACTGGGGCGAATATGTGCACGGTTACTGGAATTTTAGTAACGAAGATAAACTTATGATTACCGAGGATCTTACACTTGTATATGGCGAAGATAACCGTTCGTACTGGTATACTGGAGTATCAAGTGTAGGTAAAGAAGAATCGGCTGTAGGTTTTATGCTGGTAGATACCCGTACTAAAGAGGCTACTATGTACAAGCAGAGCGGTGCTACAGAGTATGCTGCACAAAGCTCGGCCGAAGGTAAGGTGCAGGAAAAAGGCTATAGGGCGTCCTTACCTATACCTTACAACATTAATAACATACCTACTTATGTTATGACACTTAAAGACGGCGGCGGACTGGTAAAAATGTATGCTATGGTGGCCATAGGCGATTATACTATTGTGGGTGTAGGCAACACCATGCGAGAAACTTTAATGTCTTACAAAAACGTGTTTAACATGGCCGGTAACCGCATTAACCCCGATGCTCAGGCAAACCGAAAAATGGTAAAGGCGGTGGTAACACGCATACAGAGTGATATTAAAAACGGTAACAGCTTCTACTATTTTACGGTTAATACATCGCCTAAAATATTTGTGGGTTCATCGCAATTATCAAACGAGCTGCCTGTTACAATTGTGGGTGACAGCATTAGTATATCGTTTGACCTTGATAAGGAGGATGTAATTGATGTGTCTACTTTTGATAATTTGAAATTGGGCGTGGGGAAATAATTTTGCCACCACATTATCCCCATGCCCAGCACCCAGGGCATCGAACTACAAAACACAATGACCCAATTATAATATCGCATGACAAAAAAACGTTATTTTTGTGCCTGTAATGCAAACTACAAAACAAAACAAAATGAAAGCATATGTATTTCCGGGCCAGGGTGCCCAGTTTACCGGGATGGGCAAAGAGCTGTATAACAGCAACCCGCTGGCTAAAGAACTTTTTGAAAAAGCAAACAACATCCTGGGTTTCAGGATTACCGATATAATGTTTGAAGGCACTGCAGAGCAACTAAAACAAACAAACGTTACCCAGCCGGCCGTATTTTTACACTCGGTTATCCTTGCCAAAACACTGGGCGACAGCTTTATACCAGATATGGTTGCAGGCCACTCGTTAGGAGAATTCAGCGCGCTGGTTGCTGCAGGGGCTTTAACCTTTGAAGACGGACTTAAACTGGTTGCACAACGTGCTGCGGCTATGCAAAAAGCCTGCGAAATTACCCCGAGCACTATGGCTGCGGTATTAGGCCTTGAAGATAAAATTGTAGAAGACGTATGCGCGTCTATAGATGGTGTGGTTGTTGCGGCTAACTATAACTGCCCGGGCCAGCTTGTGATATCGGGTGAGACAAAAGCTGTTGAGGCTGCGTGCGAAGCCATGAAAGCTGCCGGCGCTAAGAGGGCACTTATATTGCCTGTAGGTGGTGCGTTCCACTCCCCTATGATGGAGCCTGCACGTGAAGAACTTGCGGCAGCTATTGAGCAAACTACAATTACTAATCCCGTTTGCCCTGTATACCAAAATGTACCTGCTACTGCAGTTATCGATGCCGAACAGATAAAACGCAACCTTATAATACAGCTTACCGCTCCTGTAAAATGGACACAGAGCGTACAGAACATGATTGCCGATGGTGCTACCCTGTTTACAGAAGTTGGCCCGGGTAATGTACTGCAGGGCCTGATTAAAAAGATAAATAAAGAAGCTGATACGGCAGCCGCTTAATCTGTTTCAGATTTTTGATTTCAGATTGCCAATAGAGAACGATTAAACGTATAATTCAATCCTCAGCATCATAAGGTGTTGAGGATTTTGTATATTTGGAGTAGCATAACTCCTAAGCCATGAAAACAAAAAACTTTATACTTACCATTGCCGCCTTGTTTATAACAACTTTTGTAATCGTGTTTTTAATCCGGTTAAACAACGATCATAAAGAATGCGGAGAAGCCACCACTTACAGCAAAAACAGTAAAGGCAACACCGTAATTAACAAAAAACACATTTGCAAAGAAAAGTACCATTTTTAATATGGTAGTATTAAAATAACATAGCTGCACGCAACTAATACAGTTTATAATACTCTTATTATAAACCACCTACTTTTAACCGCTATGTTTAAAAAAATACTTTGGTTACTCCCTTCCCTATTTTGCTTAGTGTCCTGTGCTACTATATTTACAAAAAAAGAATATAATGTAAAACTGTATTCTAATATAACAAACGCTAAAGCTAAGGTAAAAGACAGTCTTTATATGCTACCCGCAAATGTTACAGTAAAACGATCTAAAGAGGTTTTGCCGGTTACTCTAATTACAAACACAGACACTGTACATATTTTGCTAAAGCCGCGGCTTAACGTCCAATTTATTTATGGCAACATCGCTTTTGGTTACCTGGGCTACCTTACAGACTTAACTAACAAAAAGAGGTTTACCTATGGAAAAGAAATTTTACTGGACGATATAAACCGCGATAATGACAGCCTGAAAGCACGAGAAAATACTAAATATTTCGACCGTGAATTCCCTACACACAAAGGCCAGATAAACATTACTGCCTCCATACCTTATGCAAATAATTTTTATACGCAGCCGCGCAATGAACCTGTTAAATCCAATTCCGGATTTTTTGGTTTTTCCGTAGGTGCCGAATATTTTTACATGGATAAACGTTTTTTAAAATTTACTGCTGGCAGCAGTACAGATTTTAAAGTACCTTTCCCTGTGCCTTTAGATCATTTTGACCCTTACGAAACAGTAATGGCAACAAATTTTACACTTACCAATAACCACAAAGTTGGCCGATTTACTCTTGGTTACGGATTAAATTATGCCTTTTACACATGGAGGCTTATAAATCCTGACCATACGTTTCCTGTTTATGGTCCCCAATCAAGAACTAAAAATATACACTCATACGGGTTAAGCTTTAATGCATACCATCAATTTAGCACGTCTTTTTTTTTAGGTGTGGTATATAGCCCTACGTTTGTTAACAGTTTTCCGGTTGCACAATTTAAATACCAGCATGCCATAAGCCTGGACTTGCTATTTAAATTTACTTTACATAAATAACTATTCTTTTTTTTGGCTTAAACAAATTTTCCAATAATATATTACAAAGAAAAAGTTAGCCACTAAAGCAATATCAGGAACTATAAAATCTTCCTGAAAAATACTCTGTTTAAAGTTATTACTTAATAATGATACCATTAAAAAGCTAACTGCAAAATAAATTACTGTCCAAATTAAAGCGCCCTTTATTGTAGCAACAGTATGCGCAGGTACATTTTCAATTTTGTCATGATTTGTACTTTCTTCCATGCTTACACTTATAGGAAAATGAGATATTAATAATTATTTCGCTTCTTTGATATGCTAAGTCAGGAAACTTTGCGCAGCATGGGTGTAGGTAATTATGCGGAATGCTGCTTAAAATATTCTCGCCAACTTTTTATTACTAAGAGCAAATTAAACAACATAATAAACTGAAGGCCTGCATACTCTTTTCTAAAAACGTTCTGTGTAAAACCCTCGCTTATTACATAGGCTATATAAACTGCTACTACAAACCACACCACTGTTTTAAAAATTGTTAGTTCTTTTGTAGCGGGTGGTTTTGAAAAAAGTATTCCAGCGGATTTTTTAAAAAATGTCTTCCTGTCCATCATGAAATTTTGTTGTTGTAAATATCGTGATATTATTTTTTGCTGAACGTGCGACCATGAAAAATCCCAAGCCTGTTTGGTTTGGGATTTTTACTTATTGGCTATTTTTATGAGATTCTTCGGCTTCGTTGCACTCCGCTCAGAATGACACTCTCATACTAAAACTGAAAACTGTGACTGACTACTGAACACCGGATACTGTTTATTTACTCCTTACCTTCTGCTCCCATTTCCAGGCAGAGGCAAGAGCATCTTCTAACGATAATTCGGCTTTCCAGCCCAGTACATCATTAGCTTTAGTAGTATCGGCATACGCTTCGGTAACGTCGCCTTCCCTTTTAGGTACAATTTTATAGTTAAGCTGCTTTCCGCTTGCGGCTTCAAATGCTTTTATCACTTCAAGAACCGATTTACCTTTACCGGTACCCAGGTTAAACACCTCAACATTATCGGCGTTTTTGCTTTCTGTGAGGCGTTTTAGTGCTGTAACGTGTGCTTTGGCAAGGTCTACTACATGAATGTAATCACGCACGCAGGTACCATCGGGCGTTGGGTAATCATCTCCAAAAACCGATAGCTGTTCGCGCAGGCCAATAGCCGTTTGCGTAATGAACGGCACAAGGTTTTGCGGAACCCCAAGTGGCAACTCGCCAATGTTAACTGATGGATGCGCCCCAACCGGGTTAAAATAACGTAGCAATATAGCTTTGATGTTGCTAACATTAACCACATCGCGTATAATTTCTTCTCCTATCTGTTTTGTATTTCCATAAGGTGACATAGCCGGTTGTATAGGGCTTTCTTCAGATATAGGCATTTTCTCTGCCTGTCCGTATACCGTGCAAGACGAGCTGAATATAAAGTTGGCGGCATCTCTTTTCTGTAATTCCTGAAGGATGTATACTAAGGCGCCAAGGTTGTTCTCGTAATATAACAGCGGATTCTGAACACTCTCCCCTACTGCCTTAGAGGCTGCAAAATGGATAACGCCCGATACATCGTCGTGCTTTTTAAAGAACGATTGCACCGCAGCCTTATCACGAAGGTCTATTTTTTCAAACTCAGGTTTCGTTCCGGTAATGGCTTGAATACCTTCTAAAACTTCAACGGATGAGTTAGAAAGATCATCTATAACCACTACTTCAAAACCCTCGTTTTGAAGCTCTACTACTGTGTGCGACCCTATAAAGCCAAGCCCGCCTGTTACTAATATTTTCATTTATTACTTAGTTGGTTTAATTGTAAAATCAAAGATATCGACACCTTTCCTATCCCTGTAATGATGTGTGAGGCTTGCGCTCTGGTCTCTGGTCCACTGCATACTCGGTGCAGTGTCCACATTGTTCTGACTAGCCCTCATAATTCCGCTTTTTATACTCTCAATATCTTTTGCAACCGAATCCTTATCAACGCTAACGGTATAAAAATAGTGAATACCGATGGGATCCTGTACAAAATTTGTGCTATCCAGTTTAGTGTACTGATCTACAGTTATAGGACAATCTTTATTTATCCTTGCAGATTCCTCTACTAAATAGGATTTTTTTTTATTTTGATTGACCTTAATATAATCATATATATTGTATGCAACTATAGCTATTATGATAAGTAATGCCCACCAATATCTACCAACTTTTTTTTCTTCCATTATTTTAAAAACTCCAAAATACTGTCTGTTATAAATGCAATTTGCTCATCATCAAGTTCGGTATGCATCGGCAAGGAGATCACTTCCTTAACCAACTGGTTGGTTACCGGAAAATCTGCTTCATTATAACGTGCATCGGCGTATGCCTTCTGGCTATGTAATGGTATTGGGTAGTATATGGCACAAGGTATACCTTTATCAAGCAGGTGCTGCATAAGCGCATCCCTGTCGGCATCCAGTATCCTTAACGTATACTGGTGAAAAACATGGCTATCGGCAGTACCCGTTACAACCGGTGTAACAACTTTAGCATGGTTAGCAAGAGCAGCGCTGTATTTATTAGCTGCTGCCTGCCTTGCTGCATTATAAGTATCCAGCAGTGGCAGTTTAGCATTAAGCACCGCTGCCTGCATGCTGTCTAACCTGGAGTTTACACCCACCACATCGTGGTGGTAACGCACGTACATACCGTGGTTTACAATACCCCGAAGGGCATGGGCAAGGGCATCATCGTTAGTAAAAATAGCACCGCCATCGCCATAAGCACCAAGGTTTTTAGACGGAAAGAACGACGTAGAAGCTACATGGCCCATTACGCCCGCTTTCTTTTTAGTACCGTCGGCAAAAGTATACGTTGCACCTATCGCCTGTGCATTATCCTCTATAACATACAGGTTATGCTCTTTGGCTACAGCCAGAATTTCTTCCATATTAGCAGCCTGACCAAAAAGGTGTACGGGAACAATAGCTTTGGTTTTTGGGGTAATTGCCTTTTTTATGGCATTTACAGATATGTTAAACGTATCTGCATCTACATCTACAAGTACCGGTGTAAGTTGCAGCAACGCTATAACTTCAACGGTGGCAGCAAAGGTAAAATCGGCAGTAATAACCTCATCACCCGGCTTAAGGCCAAGGCCCATCATAGCAATCTGTAAAGCATCGGTACCATTAGCACATGGTATTACGTGTTTTACATCAAGGTACTGCTCCAGGTCTTTCTGGAATTTCTGCACCTGTGGCCCGTTAATATATGCTGTGTTATCTAACACTTCCTGGATAGAAGCGTTTACGGTTTCTTTTATCTGATCATATTGCCCCTTAAGGTCAACCATCTGTATTTTTCTCATATCTTACATCCCTTGCCGTTAGTTGCCAGGGAAAAAATTTAAGTTATTAATGAGCACAAAAATAATTAACTTTAATGAGTAATTGCCTTATAAAATACTTTTTTAAAGCACCGTGTTTAAAACGCATATTAACGCTTAACCACCAATTGCACCAATTAAGCGAATTTCAATTCTTATATGATTTCTTTTATAAACTACAGTAATTTAGTATTTGTGGAAATTTGTGTAATTCGTGGTTTATTTTTCAGGATAGAGCTCAAAGCCTCGTCGCTGCATTGCTAAAAAAAATAACCGTAATTTTGCCTTTATAAACCCGTGTTATGTTTTTTATATACAGCCTGCTTACCCATATTGCCCGTTTTGTGCTTAGTATTGTAGCACTTTTTAATCCCAAGATAAAATTGTTTGTGCAGGGACGTAAAAATGTATTTACAACACTGGCACAACACATAAAACCAGCCGACAAAACCATTTGGTTTCATGCGGCATCCCTTGGCGAATATGAGCAGGGACTGCCTATTATGGAAAGAGTGAGGGGCTTGTACCCCAACCATAAAATTGTACTTACCTTTTTTTCACCGTCAGGTTATGAGGTGCGCAAAAATACTAAAGCTGCCGATGTTACAGTGTATTTACCTTTAGACACTCTGGCTAATGCCGAAAAATTCATGCAACTGGTACACCCTGATATGGCTTTTTTCGTGAAGTATGAGTTTTGGCCCAATTACCTTAACGAACTTAAAAAGGCTAATGTTTCAACCTATCTTGTTTCGGGATTGTTCAGGCCCAACCAGGTTTTCTTTAAATGGTATGGTGGTTTTTACCGTGAGGCGCTAAAGGCATTCAGCCACTTTTTTGTGCAATACGACAACTCTAAGCAACTGCTCGGCAAAATAGGCTTTACCAATGTTACCATAAGTGGCGATACCCGTTACGACCGTGTAAGCGAAATACTGGAACGCGACAACAACCTCCCTTTTATAGAAGAGTTTATTAACGGCAAGGTTACGGTAGTTTTGGGCAGCTCATGGCCAAAAGACGAAAACCTGATGTTCGATTTTATAAATTCGGCAGTTAATGTAAAGTTTATCATCGCTCCCCACACCCTTAGCGAAGACCATATAAATGACATTAAGAAAAATATACACAGGCAGGTAGTTTTGTTTACCGAAAAAGAAGGGAAAAGCCTTGCCGAATATGATGTTATTATTATTAATACCATAGGCATTTTAGGCAAGATTTACAGCTATGCCGATGTTGCTTATGTGGGCGGGGGCTTTGGCACTGCAGGCCTGCATAATATATTGGAGCCTGCTGCCTTTGGTGTACCCGTTATCATTGGGCCTAACCATAAAAAATTCCCGGAAGCGGTGGCATTAGTGCAAATGGGCGGTGTCATTGCCGTGAAAGACAAAGCAGAAATGGAAGATGCACTGTCGTCACTTATATATAACGACGATTACCGTTGGGAAAAAGGCCATATAGCAGGAACCTTTGTTAGCATGAACCGGGGGGCAGTAAATACAATCTTTAATTACATTACCAATGAGCAGGCTACAGTTTAAACCGTTTATAAGTGTTGATGCACCTATTGTAGTAACTATGATGGAGCAATTTTATGCAATAGACAATTATCCTATGGATGTGGCAGTTGCCAAAGATTTATTCCTGGAATTTATACAGAATGAGTCGCTTGGCAAAGGTTGGACAATTGTACTTGATTGCGAAGTTATGGGGTATTTTATCCTGACGTTTGTTTTTAGTTTTGAATACAAAGGCCGTATTGCTTTTCTGGACGAACTGTTTATTTCAGAAAAGGCTCGTGGCAAAGGAGTAGGCAAAAAAGCCCTTGAATTTATGGCAGAACAGGCAAAGCTACTCTCTGTAAAAATTATTTACCTCGAAATTGAAAATCATAATGATGCAGCCAGAAAGCTTTACCTGTCTAAAGGTTTTGCTGTGCATAACCGCGCATTAATGAAAATGGTGGTGCAGTAATTTTATTTTTCAGCTAACTTACCTCAACAACGAGAAATGTCCTTTTATCTCAGGAATCGCTTCGTCCAGTTTTACAATATACCAATAGTCTGATGCCGGTAGTGGATAACCATTTAAGGTACCATCCCAAAAGCGGTTCTGGCGGTTAAGGCTAATTATAAATTTACCATAACGGTCAAATATATCAACCGTAGCCTGTGGTAGCAATGGCATATCTGCAAGGGTAAACACATCATTAACAAGGTCGCCGTTTGGCGTAAATGCTTTCGGGATAAGGTCTATTAAAAATGTTTTACGGTCTATTCCACATAAATTAACAGACTGCGCATAAACTGTATACACACCACTTCTCAAATTTCTAAATACCGGCGATACCTGATAGTTAACCCTGTCGAGCGAATAAGTATAGTTTTCGGGGGTAGCATCTGCCATAATAACAGTAGCCGTTGTACTGGTTACCGCAACGTTGGCAATATCGGGCGCAGCAAGTTCAGTAACAATAAAAGTGCGGGTGGTACTACAGCCAGACGCATTAGTCAATATAACGCTGTAACTACCCGGCTCATCTACCTCAATACTGGCAGCACGGTTTGCTTCCGGGGTATTCCACTCGTAACCCGTTATACCTGCCGTAGCAGCATCAAGATTTACAGTATTTCCTTTGCAAAAATTGACAGCGGTATTTGCAACAGTTGCAGGTGTATCAAAATGGCTAACGGTAACAGCCTCACGCGTAGCAGATGTACAGCCGGCAGCGCTTACAGCTTCGGCATAAAAAGTAGTATTTACAGTAACAGCAGGCGCAGTAAAAGGGCTTCCTGTACCTATCTCTGTACCGGCGGTAGCACTATCATACCAGTGTATTACACCTTCAGATGCTGTAGCCTGTAATACAGGATTTTCTGTACCGCATACCGCTACCGAAGCATTAGCTATAGTTACAGTGGGGATAAGGTTTACAACAGCAGTAACCGCAGTACGCGTTGCTGTTGTACAGGTTGCATCATAAGCAGATGCATAATAGGTCGTGGTTTGGGTAAGCACGGGCGTATCAAAACCTGCACCTGTAGTATCTGTAAATAATGGCGTACCTCCGGTAGCAGTGGTATACCAGTAAACAGTATCGGTATTTGCAGTAGCCATAAGATGTGCCGAGCTACCCGTACCGCATGCAGGCATAGCCGTTGCACTTGCGGTAATCCTGGAAATACTTATTGTTGTAGTGGCCGATATATTTAATACAGGGTCGCCTGTGGTACCACCATATTCTACAATATAACCTTTAGCCTGGTAGTCGCCACTTGAATCTCCATTTACACTTAGGTCGTTCCAGGCGCCTGCAATACCTACTCCCGGTGCTGTAATATGCGCATAGTCTTCTACATTTAAATTGTTAGGCTCATTATTGTTCCAAAAAGCAAAATTTGGGGTAGAGCCATTTACTGCGCCATTCCAAAAAACCGTTCCTGCTTCCGGGCCGGTAACCCACTTCCACACGCCTTCTGTTTCGGCATCGCTCCCGCCAATCCAGCCTGTGCCTGTGGCCTGCTCGCCACAAAGCTGTGCTTCATCGGCAGATAGTAACGTAGCAAGATACCCCCTTAATCCAAAGTAAGTACTGGCAGCAGCAGCATCTCTGGCAGATGTCCAGCTAATCCCTAATGAGGGCACATATAAATAATAATGTTCTGTTGACTCTAAATAATTTGCTGCCCCTACAGATATTGAGAAAGTACGCGTGCCCGCCGGATTTGTAGTATTATTATTGTATGTTACATTATTTACAGCAGCCATAAAAGTAGCAAAAGGTAATTGCTGCCCCGCATTTCCGCGCAGGGTTAGCTTTCCGGCAGATGCATTCCAGGTTGCCGCAACACCGGTAACAGGAGTACCAAGTGCTAATATATCCTGACCATTTACATAGCCCGAAGATATTTGTATATAAACCGCTTCAAGGGTAGTGTCGGCAGGATCATGATCGGTAATAGAAAATGAAGTTACAACGTTTACAGGACTACCCGGGCAATATACCTGGTTACCCATTGCAGCAACTATCGGCGGGTTGTTTGTCTGTGCTAATGATGTTAACCCAAAACAAAAGATTAAAACCAACTGTATCTTTACATAAAACGATGTAGCATTCTTCATTTCGTAAAAATAGTAAAATATTTTTACGGCGTTACTAATTTTTTGGGTACTGCAGCTTCTGGAATATATCCCATACCACGATACCCGCACTAACCGAAATATTTAGCGAATGCTTGGTGCCCTGTTGCGGAATCTCGACAACACCATCGCATAATGAAACAGCTTCCTGTGCCACACCTTTAACTTCGTTACCAAAAACAAGTGCATACTTTTCGCTATCCGCAGGCTCAAAATCCTGTAATAAAACAGCATCTTCTACTTGTTCTATAGCAAGTACTATTATTCCCTCTTCTTTAAGCGACACAATGGTTTCAAGGATATCTTTTTTGTACTCCCAGGCAACAGTATCTGTAGCGCCAAGTGCAGTTTTGTGTATCTCCTTATTAGGGGGTGTAGCCGTTATGCCGCACAGGTATATTTTTTCGACAAGAAAAGCATCAGCCGTCCTGAAAACCGACCCAATATTGTGCAGGCTGCGCACATCGTCCAGTATAATTATAAGCGGGGTTTTCCCTGCCTGTTTAAATTCTTCCTGGTTTTTACGGCCCAGTTCGCTATTGGCTAATTTTCTCATCGGGTAATCTTTGGTTTCGTCAGCAAAAATACATTATTGAAGCATTTGCACTACATGCAGCAAAAAAATAACCGTTCCCAAATGCAGAAGGGAACGGTTACATTAAAAAACGCAGTTGTAATTACGATTTTTTCTCAGTATCTATTTTTTTAAACCCTATAGAACGATGGCCTTTCTTTACAGATTCCTGCCATTTAACATATTGTTCTTTGCTCAATATATTTTTCATTTTAGTATCAAAAGCAGTATTATCTTCTTTTACTTTTTTCTGCATAGCCGCATGATCATGCTGTTCGCCATTTTCCATCTTTTTTACCTCGGGAGCCATTGCTGCATGATCTTTTTCCTGTTCTTCATACAATGCTTTTACCTTAGCCTGCTGTGCATCGTTAAGGTTAAGTTCTTTGGCAATTTGTTTTGCCTGCTCATCGGGCGTCACTTTATGTAACTTTTTTTCATTTTTAATTTTATCGCCCGCCGGCCTGTCCATTCTGTTAATACCTGGTTTAATTGTTTTTTCCTGTGCATAACCGCCTATTGCCGCAAGAAGCAAAAGCCCTGTAACTATTTTTTTCATTATTTGTTTGTTTTATTATACAGTATAAAGATACCTAAATTACATTTACAATTTAAAATAAATGAGGTGAATCTTACAAATGCAGCGGTAAATGTGGCCGGGATTTATACATTTCCTATCTGCGCTTTTTTGATTAAATTCGCCTTTCACAATTGTAATACCTATTCCATTGGCTTCTAAAGAAAAGACTGCAAAAGAAACCCCGTTAATGAAACAGTATAATGCCATTAAGGTTAAATATCCTGATGCGTGCCTGCTGTTTCGTGTAGGCGATTTTTATGAAACCTTTGGCGAAGATGCTGTAAGGGCAGCGGGGATATTAGGTATTGTACTTACCAAGAGGGGCGCAGGCAGCGAGACCGAAACCGCACTGGCCGGTTTTCCGCACCACTCGCTTAATACCTATTTGCCAAAACTGGTAAAAGCCGGGTTGCGTGTTGCCATTTGCGACCAGCTGGAAGACCCTAAGATGACCAAGACCATAGTAAAACGCGGCGTGACCGAACTGGTTACTCCCGGAGTATCAATGAACGATGAGGTACTTCATAGCAAAAGCAATAACTTTTTGGCATCAGTTTATTTTGGCAGAAAAAGCCTGGGCATTTCATTTCTTGATGTTTCTACAGGAGAATTTTTAACCGCACAGGGTAACGAAGAATATATAGACAAGTTACTGCAAAACTTTAACCCCAGTGAAGTACTTGTTTCTAAAAACGAAAAAAGCACTTTTAGGGATGCCTTTGGAGAAAACCACCACACTTTTTACCTGGAAGACTGGGTATTTAAAGAAGATTATGCATTTGAGAGCCTTACCTCCCACTTTGGCACTAACTCTCTTAAAGGTTTTGGTGTAGAAGAATTACAGGAAGGCATTATTGCAAGTGGTGCGGTGCTGTATTACCTGTCTGAAACACAGCACAACCGCGTGCAGCACATAACATCCATTCAACGTATAGCCGAAGATGCCTATGTATGGATGGACCGTTTTACCATTCGTAACCTCGAACTTTACCAAAGCCCTAACCTTAACGCCGTTACACTGCTCGATGTTATAGACAGAACGCTATCGCCCATGGGCAGCCGCTTACTTAAGCGCTGGTTAGCGCTTCCGCTTAAAGATGCTAATAAAATACGCGCCCGCCATGAAGTGGTAAGCTACCTTAAAGACAATAAAAGCACGCTGCAAAAAATACAGCAGCAGATAAAACAAATATCCGACCTGGAGCGGCTTATCTCTAAGATAGCCACAGGCAGGGTTTCTCCGCGCGAGGTTATGTACCTTAAAGATTCGCTCGATGCTATTGTACCTATAAAACAACTGGCATTAGAGAGCCCTAACGATGCCCTTAAAGCCATTGGCGACAGCCTGCACTCCTGCGACCTGCTTCGCGAAAAGATACGCACAACGCTGCACCCCGAAGCCCCGGTTGCCATAAGCAAAGGCAACGCGATAGCCCACGGTATACACCCGGAGCTCGATGAGCTGCGCAGCATTGCATTCTCGGGTAAGGAATATCTGGAGGGTATCGAAAAAAGGGAATCAGCAGCTACAGGTATTTCATCGCTTAAAATATCTTTTAATAATGTGTTTGGGTATTATATAGAAGTTAGAAATACTCATAAGGACAAAGTACCTGCCGAATGGACACGCAAGCAAACCCTTGTAAATGCCGAGCGTTACATTACCGAGGAACTCAAAATATATGAAACCAAAATTCTTGGAGCCGAGGAGAAGATCCATCACCTGGAAACACAATTGTTCGACCAGCTTGTGGCATGGATAAGCACGTACATAAAACCGGTACAGCTTAACGCCAGCCTTGTAGCCCAGATGGACTGCCTGGCATCATTCACGCAGCTTGCAATAGAGAATAAATATGTATGCCCGGAAATTGATGAAAGTCATGAGCTTGATATTAAAGAAGGCCGCCACCCGGTTATAGAAAAACAATTGCCCGTAGGCACTCCTTACATTACTAACGATGTATATTTGGACCGCGACAGCCAACAGTTAATCATGATTACTGGACCCAACATGTCGGGTAAATCGGCTATACTGCGCCAAACTGCACTTATAGTGTTGTTAGCACAAATGGGCAGTTTTGTACCCGCAAAGGCCGCGCGCATGGGTGTGGTAGATAAAATATTTACCCGAGTAGGCGCATCGGATAATATATCTATGGGCGAATCTACCTTTATGGTAGAGATGAACGAAACAGCGAGCATCCTGAACAACCTTAGCGACCGTAGCTTAATATTATTAGACGAAATAGGCCGTGGTACCAGTACCTATGATGGCATTTCTATAGCATGGGCCATTGCCGAATTTTTGCATGAGCATCCGGCGCAGCCTAAAACGCTGTTTGCCACCCATTACCACGAACTTAATGAGATGCAGGATATTTTTACCCGCATCCAGAATTATAATGTATCTGTAAAAGAATTAAAAGATACAGTACTCTTTATACGTAAACTTGTAAAAGGCGGGTCTGCACACAGTTTTGGTATTCACGTGGCCAAGATGGCGGGTATGCCGCAAACAGTGATACAAAAAGCGCAAAAACTGCTTAAAAAACTAGAGAAAGACCATAGTGGCGAGGCTCTGGGTGCTATTAAAGCACAGGCAAAAGACGAGCTACAGTTAAGCTTTTTTAACCTCGACGACCCGTTACTGGAAGAAATAAAGCAGGAAATAATGAACCTCGACATAAACACGTTAACCCCTGTAGAGGCGTTAATGAAGCTTAATGAGATAAAAAGGATGCTTGTTAAATAGAGCAAAGAAAAAGTTTACATTTTAAGGCAAACGTTATCAGAAAGTTATGTTTTTAATGAAAAAATATTTAGAAAAACACTTGCAGGTCTCGAAAACAGCCGTATATTTGCACCCGTAATAACAACGAAACGTTCTTTTACTTTTAATGCGAAAATAGCTCAGTTGGTAGAGCGCGACCTTGCCAAGGTCGAGGTCGCGGGTTCGAATCCCGTTTTTCGCTCAGATTTACCTTTTATGCTCGAGTGGTGGAATCGGTAGACACGCTGGACTTAAAATCCAGTGGGTAGCAATGCCCGTGCGGGTTCAAGTCCCGCCTTGAGTACTTAATGCTAAAAGCTTCAATTTATTTGAGGCTTTTTTTATGAATGCGAAAATAGCTCAGTTGGTAGAGCGCGACCTTGCCAAGGTCGAGGTCGCGGGTTCGAATCCCGTTTTTCGCTCAGATTTATTTTTATTAAAAGCTTCAACTGTGTTGAGGCTTTTTTTGTGGGGTTTAGTTAAGTGTTGGCAGTATCAGGATATTGCGACAATCTTTCAACCTTTTACCATAAGACTGTAGAAGAGTTTAATGGGTTCTTTAACCATATCTTAAAATCGGTTAGCGAGGCTTAACTATAAACAATACTCTCCCTGTTTCGGGGAGAGTATTGTTTATATAACGCTACATCTAATCCGACACATTACTTTCTTGAATATTCGATTTCCTGTGTAACTAACAAATAATAATTTACATCATTTTTACTTATCCATAAAGTATCAATATTTGTTTTTTTCGATAACACAAAAGGAGGTTTAATATCTTGCAATTCTATTGAACCATTTTTAAAATGAACTCTTGAATAGCTACTTATTCCACCCGCATTATATAATACTTTATTTAAATATAAACCATTTCTTTCAAAAGATATACTCGTGACATATAAATCATTGAGCTTTATTTCAAATCTTATTTTTGGAGCAATTTCACGTTCATTCAAATCTCTTTTATTTATTATATAGAGATATAGTATTCCAGTAAAAAAAAGTGGAATGTAAATTGGTAAAATTAATTTCTTGTTTTTCATTATTTTTTAATGATTGTATTCCCATAAATTAAATTTCGGCTTCTCTCATTTAGCTATGACGTTTGTACCCTTTCAGGCATCCACAAAAACCTGTCTATGTTAATAACGATACAAGCGTTAAAACTATTATTACTTTTCTTTTCACATTCATTAAAATAAAAATCAGCTACTCCGCATATTTCAAATAATCTCTAATTGATAAGTTGTTTTGCTCGGGAAATTTTATTACTACCCACAAAATCTATATACTCATCGAAACTCATCACCTCAGAAAGTGAATCTTTTTTTATACAATGAACTAAAAAAAATAATTTTTCGTTCTCAATTTTTTTAGGACTTAAATAAAATATTGTGGCCAGCAAGTTTACGACCGGTATAAATAGCCCCCCATAAATGCAACGCATAATATCGTTAAGTAATGCCCTTGGACTCATTGGCAAGTGCCAAAAGGGGCCAGTGACCTTAAGCTGTTAGGATTATGGTGGGTTTTGAGAATATGATAGAACACTCGACAAAAGTGGTTATAATTTATCTTTATAAAATCCTTGATAATCTTAAAAAAAACATCACAAGACCTCCTAAAAGGAAAAACAACCAATATTTTCTCCCAGAAACAGATAATTTCTCATTCTTTCCAAACCTAATATATAGACCGGCTATTATTAATAGTGCTGGTGAAATTAAGTCGCTATAATCTTTAATTTATCATATACGTTATTTAGATAAGTTTAATGAAATATATTTCGGCATCTGATTGCTCTTTATAGATCTATATTTAATAATCTTGACAATTGAAATTTACTACTCCGCATATTTCGAATAATCTCTAATTGACAAATCATCTGTTCTTAAAATTTTATTAAGACTTACAAAATTTCTATACTCTTCGAAACTCATCACCTTAGAAAGTGAATCTTTTTTTATGCAATGAACTAAAAAGAATAATTTTTCGTTGTCAATTTTTTTAGGTTGGTTTATAACATCTGTAGTATCATAAACAAACATTATGTAATTTTCATCAACGCTATAATCAAATGCTCCATGACCTATAATAAGTTTATGATCTCTAACAACTATATTCGCATAACCACCTTCTTCCTCATACACATAATTGGCAGGAAGCTCATACGTTGTATCTGATACCTGACACCCGTAAATTATTAAGACTAGTATCGAGAAAAATATTTTTTTCATAAGTTGCCCCTTTAAACAATTAGCTGCCAAATAAACGATAAAAAAATCAATAACACCCCCCTAAAAACAGAAAAGCTCCGCAATGCGGAGCTTCCTATACTTTTACGTAACGTACTAATTACTGAGCTGGAGTAGTTTCAGTAGTTGTAGTTTTAGTAGAGTCAACTACAGTAGTTGTAGCAGAATCAGTAGCAGCTGGAGCAGCAACTTCTGGAGTTTCAGTAACTGTAGAATCTACAGTAGTTTCAGTAGTAGTTTCTTCTTTAGCAGTTTCTTTACAAGAAACAAAAGAAACACTCATCATAGCTACAAGGGCAAGGGTTAAAACAACTTTTTTCATCTTACTTTTATTATAAAGGTTAATTATTAATTCGCAGCAAAGATATAAATTTTTTAATATCGCAAAATATTTATTTATAAAAAATACTTAAATCTTTTATCGCTGAATTTCAGGTTATTAACTATTTCGATTTCACTTTTAACAGTATCATTTAACATCGAGTTATACACCACTATAATGAAACAATCTGGTTACAGTAAAATACAATACTGTAAGTTTGTGGCCACTTTATTTAACCACCTTCATCTCGTTCACTAAATGAGTCGCACCGGCAAATTTGTCTATGATAAATAATACATAGCGCATATCTACCATTATGTTGCGGCAAATAGACGGGTCGTAATACACATCGCTCATTGTGCCTTCCCAAACACGGTCAAAATTAAGCCCAATCAGGTTACCCTTGGCATCTATTGCCGGGCTGCCAGAGTTGCCTCCCGTAGTATGGTTAGTACCTATAAAGCAAACCGGCATTTTGCCTTTTTCGCCATACTGGCCAAAATCTTTGTTATTATAAAGGTCTATCAGTTTTTGTGGTACATCATACTCATAATCGCCCGGTATGTATTTTTCCATAACACCACCCAGGTAAGTAACCGGCTCATAGTAAGTAGCATCCTTGGGCTCATAGCCTTTTACTTTTCCATAGGTAACGCGCAGGGTACTGTTAGCATCCGGAAAAATACGGGCCTCTTTAGGGCTTAGCTCCAATATGGCTTTCATGTAAGTACGTTGCAGGGCAGCTATTTGCAGGTTAAGCTCGTCATACTTAGGCATTACCTTTTCTACATGCGTTTCTACCATGGCTTTAAGTATCTGGTAACCTTTATCGGCATTAAGGCGGGCAAGGGCAGCTGCAGGATCTCCGGCAAGGAGTTCCTTAACACCATCAAGGCTTGTAAGTTTCGACTGGCCGTATACCTCAGCAGTCAGTTTTTTATAATCGGCACCACCAATGGCAGCCGGAACAAACTGCTTAGGCATTTTTGTACCATATAATTCTATAAGCTGCTCAAATACCTTTTCGTCTACATTCTTATTAAAGTCTTTGTAGATCTCTGTCAGCGTAGCGATCATGTTTTCCCTGCGGTCTGTAAATGCCTGTACGCCTTTAGTTTTAAATACCATTTCTAACTGGTATAGCCTGTAGGCGGTGGTAAGAAGTTCTGTATTTCGTAAAGCTACCTCGGTAAAATAATCACGTGCCAGCGAATATTGCTCTATAGCTTTATAATTCTTTTCGAAGTCGGACAGCAAATTGCCATATTCGGCTTGTTTGCCTGCTTTTTGCACGCGGGCCGTAAATTCTTTTTCCTGTGCTTTTTTAATGGCAACGGCATTGGTCTTTTTAAGCCCGGTAGTCTCCCCTATCCATTTTTTCCAGTAGTTTGCAATACCTGCATATTTGGCAGCATATTGTATTTTTATGGCTTTATCTTTACGCATAAAACCATCTGCTACTTTTAAGGCAGCTTCCCTTATTTCTATTTTGGCAGGGTTAAGCACCGTCACTAACTGGTCTATGGCCACAGATGGCAAATACTCTGTAGTACGGCCGGGATAGCCAAATACGAGCGTAAAATCATCTTCCTTAACCCCTTTTACAGATACCGGAAAGAAGTATTTGGGTTTGTAAGGCACATTGTCTTTGCTGTACGTTGCAGGTCGGTTATCTTTACCGGCATAAATGCGAAACAGCGAAAAATCGCCGGTATGCCTTGGCCACACCCAGTTATCGGTATCATTACCAAATTTACCTATAGACGATGGCGGTGCCCCCACAAGCCTTACATCTTTAAAAGATTCTGTAACAAACAGCATGTACTGGTTGCCCTCATAAAATGTACGTATGCTGTTTTCCTGCCACAACTCTTTAGGCAGTGTTTTAGTAAGGCTGGCAATATTCTGCTGAATTTTTTGTACTCTCGCTTTTTCATCCATTGCTTGTGTACCTTCCAGCACCTTTGTAGTTACATCTTCTATACGCACTATAAAAGTTACCTCTAAATCCGGGTTAGGTAATTCTTCGGCCTGGGTCATAGCCCAAAAACCGTTAGTAAGATAATCGTGCTCTACCGTACTGTGGCTTTGTATTTCGCCAAAACCACAGTGGTGGTTAGTAAGCAGCAACCCCTGAGACGATATTACCTCGCTCGTACACCCACCGTTAAACTGTGGTACAGCATCTTTAAGGCTGGAATGGTTAACATCATAAATATCCTGTACCGACATTTTCATGCCCAGGCTTTTCATTTCTTTTTCGTTCATACCCTGCAGCAGCGAAGGTATCCACATACCGCCTTGTTGCGCCAGTGCAGGAAAGGCAACAAAGAGGATGAGTAAGCGTACTAATTTCATATCAAAGTTTTGTTTGTACGCGCAAGATAGGGATTTTTAAAAATATGAATGGATAGTTAAAAAACAGCATTGGCAGCATTAAATTCCTTTCTTAAACCGGTTTAAGTTTTTTGAGGCAGGTATTTTAGAAATTTGTATCAACAAATAAAAACACTAATATCATGAAAACAAGAATGTTATTAAACGAAGTAGAAACAGAAGGATATAAAGTAATGCTTGGTTTTGAAAAATACCTTGCTACTACAAGTATTACCCCGATACACAAGGAACTTATTAAACTTAGGGCATCTCAAATAAACGGCTGTGCCTTTTGCTTAGATATGCATAGTAAAGATGCACGCAAATTTGGTGAAACAGAGCAACGCATTTATACCCTTAGCGCATGGAGGGATACGCCATTTTTTAGTGAAGAAGAAAAAGCAATCCTTGCACTTACCGAGGAGGTTACATTAATTTCCGGGCATGTATCAGACAAAACGTATGATGCTGCAGTAGTACTATTAGGAGAAAAATATATTGCCCAGGTTATCCTGCTCATTATTGCCATTAATGCATGGAACCGTATTGCCATTACAACTGGGTTGATGCCTAAGTAAATGAACTATATACCAAAGTAAAACGGTACGAGGGAGGCTGCACACTACACAGCCTCCTTTTATTTTGCATTAAATGTAATAATTACATTTATACCCAAACATTTTAATATATTTGGGTTATATAAATCGTATTATAATAATAAATGAATTATCAACTTACTTTAAAAGCTGCTGCCCTTATCAGTGTTTTTGCTATGGGCTGCAAACAAAAACCGGCAGAAGTTACCCACAAAGCTGCTGAAGCAGTAATAACAAACCCAATTATTGACGGTTATTATGCCGACCCAACAGTAGTTAAACACAATGGCGATTATTACATCTATGCCACTATAGACCCGTGGGGTGCCGATGACCTTGCGGTACTTGTTACTAAAGATTTTAAGACTTTTAAAAAAGAAAAACTCAACTGGCCTACTAAAGCTCAGTGCACCAGCCCAACATCGGGTGATGCAAAGGTATGGGCTCCCGGAGTGGTTAAAGGCACCGATGGTAAATTTTATATGTACGTATCTGTAGGCAGCGAAGTGTGGGGCGGCGTGGCCGATAATCCGCTTGGCCCATGGAAAAACATGAAGGCTGACAACACACCATTGGTTTCTAAAAATGATTTCCCAAAAGTGCACAACATAGATGCCGACTGTTTTATTGATACCGATGGACAAGCGTACCTGTACTGGGGATCTGGCTATAACTGGGTTAATGGTATATGCATGGCCGTAAAACTTAAAAAAGACATGCACACATTTGACGGAACCCCACAGGATGTTACCCCGCCCGATTATTTTGAAGGCCCGCACATGATAAAGCGCAACAATAAATATTACCTTATGTTCTCGCAGGGTAAAGCTATAGATGCTACCTATAAAGTGGGCTATGCAACGGGTAACAGTCCGTTTGGGCCATTTACAAAAGGAGTTAACAGCCCCATTCTGCAAACCACTAAAGACAGCGTTACTTACGGTCCCGGCCACAACACTGTATTTACAGATAAAGGCCAGGACTACATACTATACCACCGCATTAAACCACAAAAACAGGATTATGTTTTACGCCAACTGTGTGTAGACAGCCTGAAGTTTGACAATGCAGGGAACATATTGCCGGTGGAGCCGAAGGGGATTGGTGGGTTGTAATAGCCTCGTGAAATCTTAGTCTTAGAGGGACGACATGTTTATAGAACGAAAAATTCATTTTTACTTGAGCTTCGAAGAAGCGGTATAATTACATGCCGCTTCTCCGAAGCTCAAATTTATTTATATATAATTTGCTGTAAACATGCCGTACCTCCGGAACTTAGAACTTTAAATAGAATTAAGATTTTTCGGCTACGTTGCACTTCGCTCAGAATGACACGGCAGCCGGTCATTGCGAGGCACGAAGCAATCTAAATTTATTCTTACTATAAAGTTGCCCTATAAAAGATTGCTTCGTACCTCGCAATGACCCAAACTGTGTGAAAAATTGCTTATTATTTATTGCTCATTGCCTATTGCCTATTAACCTCTTCCAACTGATCCAATATCCACAAATAATCTTCTTGGTTGTTTACAAAATCTTTATCGGTAACATCTATAACCAATACATTTAGCCCGCTTGCCGATTTTATAAAGTCGAGGTAACCGCGGTTAATGTTGTCAAGGTATTCGGCAGTAATGTCCTGCTCATAGTCGCGCCCGCGTTTTTTAATCTGCTGCAAAAGCCTTTCGGTACTTTGATACAGGTAAATGTACAAGCCGGGTTTGGGCAGCTCTTTATACATAATATCAAACAGGCGGTGGTATAGGCGGTATTCGTCTTCGCTAAGGGTAATTTTAGAGAAAATGAGGGATTTTACAATATAATAGTCGGCCACCACAAAATCGCTGAAAAGATTAAGTTTTGATAAGTCGTCGTTAAGCTGTTGGTAACGGTCGGCCAGGAACGACATTTCTAAAGAAAAGGCATACCGTGCCTGGTCGGCATAAAATTTAGGCAGGAACGGGTTATCGGCAAAACGTTCTGGCACGAGCTGCGCATTAAAATCTTCCGATATCTTTAATGCTAATGATGTTTTCCCTGCGCCAATATTCCCTTCTATGGCAATGTAATTAAAACGCTCCGGGCTGTAGGCAGCAACGGGTGATGTAAGTTGGGCTACCATTTTACACTCAGACGTATCATCGGTTTCAGCTATCAGCTGGTCAATATTAATGTTCAGTAGTGGATGCATCCATTGCGGCGACACATCACGCACAGGGTACAGCACAAAATTGCGCCCCGCCATCCGCGGATGCGGCACCTGCAAATGCGGCTCGTTAATTACTTCGTCATTAAATGCAATAATATCTATATCTATAGTGCGCGAAATATATTCGCCCGTAGCACTGCGCACCCTCCCACCCTGTGCTTCGGCGGTAAGCAGGCCTTGTAAAAGTTTGGTTGCCGGTTTATTGGTATGCACTAAAACGGCACAATTGTAAAAAGCATCGCCCTCAAAGCCCCATGCAGGAGTTTCATACACACCCGATGTTTTTATAACCGTGGCTATATGACTGTGAATATAATCGATACCCTGTTGCAGGTTTTCTAAGCGGTTGCCCAGGTTGCTCCCTAACGATAAAATGGCGCTGTTCTGAAATTTCATAGGCTGCAAAGTAAGCAAACATTTTGGTGCGTATAAAAATTTTTGGCACAGTGTTAATAAATTTTAAGTGGGCCGGTTGTAACATATCATGTACTTTTGCTACATATATAGAGAAATTAAAATTTAGTATTATGCAGTTCTTAAAGAGTGTACTGGCAACAGTTGTAGGGTTATTCCTTTTTGGGTTTATATCTTTTCTTCTAATAATAGTTATTGGTGTTGCTGCAGCAGCTGCCGGTAGCGGTGGTGGTGGCAATAAAAACATAGTCGAGGTTAAAGACAACTCTGTCATAGAGCTCGACCTTACCAAAGTTACTAACGACTATGCCGGTAATTTTACCTATAAAGATTTTGCCATGCTAAACTCTGAGCCTAAAGAAGGCCTTACAGATGTGCTTAATGCCATAGACGCTGCCAAAAAAGACGAAAGGATAAAAGGTATTACCATTACTAATAGTACAACCGGCCTGGGTATGGCACAAAGCAAAGCCCTTAGAGATAAGCTGGAAGATTTTAAAAAGTCGAAAAAATTTATCGTTGCTTATGCCGACACCTATACCCAGGGTACTTACTACCTTAACTCTGTAGCCGATACACTTTACCTTAACCCGGTGGGCGATTTTGAATTTAAAGGCCTTTCGAGCGAAGTAATGTTCTATAAAGACCTTCAGGAAAAAACAGGTATTACCATGGAGGTAATACGCCACGGAAAATACAAGAGTGCCGTAGAGCCTTTTCTTGCTAACGAAATGAGCCCTGCAAACAGGGAGCAGATAACACAATTGCTTATATCGGTTTGGGGGTCTGTGGTAACAGATATTTCTAAAAGCCGTAACATACCGGTAGACAGCCTTAACAGTATTGCCGAAAACCTTAGTGCCCGTACACCGGAAATGGCTAAAGCCAAAAAACTTATTGATAAGGTAGGTTATGAAGACGAATATATTGCCGGCATTAAAAAAGCACTTAAGGTAGCTAAAGAGGAAGAATACAATACTGTTGACATTCTTGATTATGTAAGCGCTGCAGAGATGGACAGCAAAGCAAATGATGCTAAAGACAGGATTGCTGTTATATATGCACAGGGCGAAATTGCCGGTGGCGAAGGCGATGTAAACATTATAGGAGAAGGTGCTTTGCGCAAAGCGCTACAGGCTGCTGTTGCAGATGAGGATGTAAAATCTATTGTACTGCGTGTAGATTCTCCCGGAGGCAGCGCACTAACATCGGATATTATATGGAGGGATATAGAACTTGCCAAAAAGAAAAAACCAATTGTGGTATCTATGGGTAACTATGCGGCATCGGGCGGATACTATATTTCGTGCAACGCAAACAGGATATTTGCAGAGCCTACTACTATTACAGGATCTATAGGTGTATTTGGTATGTTGCCAAACCTTACTAAACTGTCTAACAACATAGGTATCCATACCGAAGAGGTTAGCACCCACGGCAATGCATCGGGCTACAGTATGTTTACGCCCCTTAAAGACAATACCCGCAAAATTATACAGGAGGGTGTAGAGCATATTTATACCACTTTTGTGAGCCGTGTAGCAAAAGGACGTAACATGACTCCCGAAGCGGTAGACGCTATTGCACAGGGACGTGTATGGACAGGTAATGACGCCCTTAAAAACGGGCTTGTAGATGAAATAGGCGGACTGGATGATGCCATTAAATATGCTGCAAAACTGGGTAAGACTACCAATTACAGCACAAAAAACTATCCCGAATATGAAAGGACTTTTGATAAGTTTTTAAGCAGCCTTACCGGTTTGCCTTTTGCCCAGTCGAGAGAGTCTTTTATTAAGGAAGAAGTGGGTGAAGAAAACTACCAGATGATAGAGCGTATAAGGCGTGTTACTAAACTTAAAGGTACACAGGCCATGATGCCCTTTGAAATTAATATTAGATAAATACGTTTTGTACACGGCGGCTAAATGTAGTACCTTAGTCGTAAATTAAGAATACTATGGTTAAAAAGATCCTGAAGTGGACAGGTATAGTTTTACTTGTCATTATCATTGCGCTTGCCGCTGCCCCGTTCCTGTTTAAGGATAAAATAAAAAGCATGGTAGTTAAGGCAATTAACAACCAGGTAGATGCTACCGTAGCGTTTGAAGATGTTAGCCTTAGCCTGTTTAAAAATTTCCCTAAAGCAAGTGTAACCATAGATAAGCTAAGCGTTATAAATAAAGCGCCTTTTGCAGGAGATACACTGGTTTACATGGGAGAATTAAATCTTAACATGTCGGTTAAAGAACTCTTTAAAAAAGAGGGCGAAACCATGAACCTTGAGTCTATTAGCACTAAAAACGGGCTTGTAAACATCCTGTTTAATAAAGATGGCGTGGGTAATTTTGATATTGCCCTTAAAGGCGACCCTAACCAGCCTGCCACTACAGAGCCGAGTAAGCCGTTTGCACTAAGCATCCAGAATTATGATGTGCAAAACCTGCGCTTTAAATACTACGATGAACGTTCTAAAATAAAAGTGGTTATAGACAGCCTTAACCACACCGGCAAAGGAAATTTTGCCGCCAATAAACTGGATCTTGATACCCATACCACAGCCACCCTTACTATGGATATGGACAAGACCAATTATATGCGTGCCGTGAAGCTTAAGCTGGATGCCGTTTTAGGCATGGACCTGGACAAGAGTATTTACACCTTTAAAGAGAACAAGGCTTTTATAAACCAGTTGCCTTTAGAGTTTGACGGCAGTGTGGCAATGCAGGAAGCAGGCCAGCAAATAGACCTTACCTTCTTTACTCCTACATCGTCGTTTAAAAACTTTTTAGGATTGATACCGGAAGCATATTCGGGCAGTATTGCCAATGTAAAAACGGAAGGTGATTTTACTATTAAAGGTAAAGTAAACGGGCTTAACGGCGAAAATAGCGTACCAAAATTCAACATTGCAATAGCGTCTAACAATGCATCGTTTAAATATCCTGACCTGCCAAAATCAGTCGAAAAAATTATTATTAACACTAAGATAATCAACGAGTCGGGAGTGCTGAACGATACCTACGTAAACATCGATAAACTATCGTTTAAAATAGACCAGGATGTTTTTGATGCCAGTGCAAACATTCGCAATATTATTGAAAACCCATTGGTTGATGCCAGGTTAAAAGGTATTATTAACCTTGCAAATGTATCTAAGGCATATCCTGTAAAAATGGATATTCCGCTTACAGGTGTATTAAAGGCAGATGTAGAAACTAAGTTTGATATGGCTGCCGTAGATGCAAAAGCATACGAAAAAATTCAGAATAAGGGTACTATTAGCCTTAGCGGATTTAATTATAAAATGGACGGCTTTGCCCACCCATTTATAATCAGCCAGGCCGATGTGCAGTTTAACCCTAACCATGTTAACCTGAGCCGTTTTGATGCTAAAACGGGAGGATCGGACATTGCAATTACCGGTACACTTGACAATTTTTATGGCTTTATTTTTAAAGACCAGACATTACAAGGCAACTTTAACATGACCTCTAACAAGCTTATTGTTGCCGATTTTATGGCTCCGGAAACTGCCAAGACTATTAAAACAGAAACAACAACAGAGGCTAAAGAGTCAACCACCAAAACAGAAACAAAGAAGACAACAACAACATCTGATGCGGTTAAAATTCCTGCGTTCTTAGATTGTTCCATCACTGCAAAAGCAAAAACCGTAGTGTATGACAACCTAAACCTGACCGATGTTTCGGGTAAGATGATCATTAAGGACGAGGCTGTGGCGTTACAAAATGTAAAGACTTCTATTTTTGGCGGTAATATTGGTTTCAACGGAAATGTATCTACTAAAGGTACTACGCCCAAATTTGACATGGGGCTTAACCTTAACAGCCTTGATATTACACAATCGTTTACACAGCTTGAAATGCTTAAGTCTATCGCGCCAATAGCCGATGTTATAACCGGTAAATTTAACAGCACCATTAATGTAGCAGGTAACCTTGACGCTAAAGAAATGACCCCTGATATGAAATCGCTTAAGGGCGACCTTGCAGGCTCATTGGCTAATACGGTTATCAACACCGCAAAATCTAAAGTACTTACGGCGTTGACTACAAATGTAAAATTCCTTGATCCGTCTAAAATAAACCTTAACCAAAAAATAAACCTTACGTTTAATGATGGCAAGGTTAACATTCAGCCTTTCAACATTAAATACCAGGATATTGATGTGAAGATACAGGGAACTCATGGCTTTGACCAGGTTATGAACTACAATGTAGGCTTTGATGTTCCTGCTAAATATCTGGGCAGCGATGTTACCAAACTGCTTGCCACGCTAAAAACCGATGGCAGTAAAATAAGTATTCCGGTTAATGCAGTTATTACGGGTACCTTCCAGAACCCCAAGGTAAGCACAGATCTTTCTAAATCGGTTACCAGCCTAACCACACAGCTTGTACAGCAACAAAAAGACAAGTATGTAAACCAGGCTACCGATAAAGGCAAGGAACTTTTAGGCAACCTTATAAAAGGCGCTACAAAAAACAACACCCCAACTACTAAGGATACCACTAAAACTACCACTCCTAAAACCAATGCCGAAGTAAAACAACAGGTAGAGGAAACAGCTAAAACCACCGTTAAAAACGCGGTTAATAACCTGTTTAAAAAGAAAGATAAGAAAGAGTAGTATTCAGTGATCAGTCGCAATAGGCAGCAATTACTCATAATTATAAACACCCATCAGGAATGAATCTGATGGGTGTTATGTTTTGTAGATTAGTTTCACAAAGATGCACAAAGGCTTTAACATCTGTAATTCGGCAGGAATGTAGATGTCCCCCTCTCTCTTCAGACTATCGTGTAGACACATTTCGAAAAATCTTCTTTTTTGACACCCCCACCCCCTCTCCAAAGGAGAGGGGAGCCAGTAACGGGTATCTTATCCTAAATTTGATGTAGAAGTGTGTTGAAAATGCATTTCATCAACCTGAGTGCAGCTACTCCCTCTCCTTTGGAGAGGGTTGGGGTGAGGTTGATATTTGTGTCCACACTATAGTCTCAAGAGGGCGGAACAGATTCACTCAAACTTCATAACCTCGGTTAGATTATAAATCATCAAACATTAATCTGTACCACAAAACCTTCATAAGAACGCACATTAAATACGGTGCCATCTTCAAAAATAAGATACTGCCCTTTTATGCCTACAAGCGTACCGCTGTATGTTGGTGTAGTACTAAGGTTAAGACTGCTTATTTTTTTAGGATATTCCAGGACAGGATATTCTAAAGTATATAATTTTTCGGGAGTGGTTTCAAAGTATTGTTGCACCTCATCGGGCAAGAGGTACCTTGCCTCATTGCGGCGTGCCAGCAGGTCGATTGGCATTACATCATTAAGGAGCATTTTATTCCAGTTTATCTTGTCGGAATAATGGCTTTTTAGGGCAACCTCTGTAATACCGGCAAGGTAACGGTTGGGCACTTCTACAAGCGGTGTGGCAAAGCTTGCCCCCTGGTCTATCCATCGCGTAGGCACCTGTGTTTTTCGGGTTACCCCTACCTTCATATCGCTGCTCGATGCCAGGTAAACCACATGGGGCTGCAACTGCACACGTTCCTCATAAGCAAGGTCGCGGTCGGCCACGCCAAGATGGGCCGTACTAAGCTCCGGCCGCATAATCCAATCACCTGCCGATGGGATGCTGTAAAAGCAATCGTAGCAAAAGCCCATGCGGTAAATTTTCTTCTTTTTAGTACAGTTGGTACAGCTGTAGCCCATAAAATTAATTTCGAACGGTTTACCAAGCAGCTGGTTAACATGTAAGAAACTATTCTCGAAAACGAGATAGTATTGTATAGGGCTCCCTGCCTCTGTTTGCATTTTTGTGAGTACGCCTTCGTATTGCATGAAAAAATTCAGTATTTTTATGGCATAAAGATAGTAAAATATGGGTTTGCCTATAATCAATTCGATAGCGTCGTGGATACTCAAAAAACGTATACACCAGATAGAATTGTTCATGAAGTACCCTAACGAGGTACAGGAAGAGCTGTTGCACAACCTGTTGCAAATAGCTGAGAATACAACCATTGGTAAAAAGTACGGTTTTGAGTCGATAAAAAGTTACACTACATTTTCGCAAAGGGTCCCGGTTTCTACTTACGAAGACCTGGAGCCACTTATAGAACAGACACGCACCGGCGAGCAAAACGTTTTTTGGCCTACAAATATAAAATGGTTTGCAAAAAGCAGCGGCACTACCAATGCTAAGAGTAAGTTTATACCTGTAAGCCCCGAAGCGCTGGAAGACTGCCATTATGCCGGCAGTAAAGACCTGCTGTGCCTGTACCTTAACAACAATGAAGACTCGCAATTGTTTACCGGCAAGAGCCTGAGGCTGGGAGGCAGCAAGCAGCTGTATGAAGATAATAAAACATTCTTTGGCGACCTTTCTGCCATACTTATAGACAACATGCCTTTTTGGGCAGAGCTAAGCAGTACGCCAAGCAACCGTGTATCGCTCATGGGCGAATGGGAAAGCAAACTGGCAGCTATAGTACAGGAAACGGTAAACGAAAATGTAACCAGTTTTGCCGGTGTACCCTCCTGGATGATGGTGCTCCTTAACCGTATACTCGAAGAGACCGGCAAAAGCAACCTGCTTGAAATATGGCCTAACCTTGAGGTGTATTTTCATGGCGGTGTAAGCTTTGACCCCTACCGTGAACAGTACAAAAAAATACTGCCTAAAAAAGACTTTAAGTTTTACGAAATATACAATGCTTCCGAAGGCTTTTTTGCCATACAGGACAGTAACGACAGCAACGAGCTGTTGCTCATGCTTGATTATGGTATTTTTTACGAATTTATCCCTATGGATACCTTTGGTACGTTAAACCAAAAGGTTATTCCGCTTGCAGAGGTGGTTAAAGATAAAAACTATGCTGTGGTAATTACTACTAATGCCGGCCTTTGGCGGTACCTTATAGGCGATACGGTAAGGTTTACATCAATCAATCCATACCGTATAAAAGTAACCGGCAGGACCAAGCACCATATTAATGTTTTTGGCGAAGAGCTCATGGTAGAAAATACCGACAAAGCCATTGCCCGTGCCTGCGAACTTACCCATACCGAAGTGATAGATTATACAGTTGCCCCTATTTTTATGGAAGGCAAAGAAAAAGGTGCTCACGAATGGATCGTTGAGTTTAAATGCATTCCGCAGGATGTAGATAAATTCAGGCAGGTGCTTGACGATACGCTGCAAACCGTAAATTCTGATTACGAAGCCAAACGATACAATAACATGACGTTAAACCCACTTGTGCTTAATGTGGCACGCCCAAGGCTGTTTTACGACTGGCTAAAAGAGCAGGATAAACTGGGTGGGCAGCATAAAATTCCGCGGCTTAGCAATGAGCGCCATTACCTGGAGCAGCTTAAGGCAATGCAAAGCGAAAGCAGCTTTACTGCAAGAGCGTAAATATTCAATATATAGATATTCAGATAGTTAAAAAAATTTGGCATTAAGTTTGCATAATAATATGGAAATGCAAAAGAGATGATATTAATGAAAAAGAAGTATTTATTAGGTTTGGGCGCTGCCCTTGTAGTATTAGCATCATGCAGCCCGGCACACCACTATGGCTGCCGCGGAAAACGATGTGTTATAAATGAAAAAGCACCTGTTAAAACACCCGAAAACCGTAAACAAAACGCATAACCGGTTTTAAAAAATCTTAAATTAAGCAGCTGAGAATAAATTTCTTAGTTGCTTTTTTTGTTTTATCTATAAGTATGTTTAAATTTTATTTAAAAAACAACTAAAGTCTCGGTTTTAGCAAAAAGTTAATGCTATTTTTTATTATGTTTGATAAATGAAAGCGACGCATTATGGGCAGGACCCACAGGTTGAAGAAAAACGACTTAAAGAATTAAGGAGCTATGACATTCTTGACTCGCTTAACGAGAAAGATTATGAGGATATAACTACTCTTGCATCTGTTATTTGCGATGTGCCTATTGTACTTATTAGCCTTGTAGATAAAGACCGCCAGTAGTTTAAGTCGCACTATGGGCTTGATGCCGATGAGACCCACAGGCAGCATTCTTTTTGCTCGCACGCTATCACAAACCCTGGCCAGGCTTTTATAATTCCTGATTCACGCCTTGATGACCGCTTTAAAAACAATCCCCTTGTAACAGGAAACCCTAACGTTATATTTTATGCAGGGATACCCCTGGTATCTAACAGTGGTTATGGGTTGGGTACATTTTGTATTATAGACAATAAGCCCCGCGAACTTACCGAAGCCCAGCTCAATGCCCTGAATATACTTGCCGGACAGGTTATGAACCTGCTCGAACTAAGAAAAACAAATAACACATTAAATTTAAAGAGCGAGTTACTGGAAAGAAAAACTAAAAATCTGGACAATATTATTGCACAAAGGATCGCTGAAGTTGAAGGGCAAAGAATAGAGCTCGAAAAAGCCAATAAAGAACTTCAGGCATTTAACTATATTTCCAGCCACGACCTGCAGGAACCGCTTCGTAAAATACAAACGTTTGCCTCACTTATTAATGACAGGGAATACAATAACTTAAGCGAAGCCGGCAGGGAATATTTCTTAAAAATAGGCAAAGCATCATCCCGCATGAGCCACCTTTTAAAAGACCTGCTTGCCTACTCCCGCACTACCGAGAAAAAACAGTATGATACCATATCATTAAAAGCCATTGTACACGATATTATAGAAGAACTGGAAGATGAAACAGGAGCACTAAATGCCTCAATTATAGTTAATAATGATGCTCATTTTAATGTAATAGAATTTCAGTTCAGGCAGGTTATCTGCAATTTGCTCTCTAACTCACTTAAGTTTTCACGCCCGGGCATAAGAGCAGAAATCACGATAGATTACAAACTCACTAAGCGGATAGAATACAGCCAGAATACCAATCTGGAAAAAGACTACCATTTAATAACGTTTAAGGATAACGGCATTGGTTTTGACAGCAGGTATAAAGAGAAGATATTCCAGCTATTTCAGCGCCTCGAAACGCGGGATCTGCAGCCCGGCACCGGTATTGGCCTTGCCATTGTCATGAAGATTATAGAGAACCATAAAGGCTACATTACTGCCGAAAGCAAACCCAACGAAGGCACTATGTTTAAAATTTATATTCCGGTTTAAAAATATAACCCATTTTAAAGAAAGCAGTTGAGAATAATTTTCTTAGCTGCTTTTACACAATCAACAATTCTTCATTCCATAAATTTCGCGAAATTTTAATTATGATTTAAAAAATTCGTATTTTTGAGAAAATAATTTGCCATGGATTTAGAAGCTCGTAAAATAAATTTTGTTCAGGAATTCCTAAGAATTGAGAACGAAAAAATTATAAATGGATTAGAGAAACTACTTCGTAAAAGTAAATCAGAATTATTTGAGGATAACTTATCTCCTATGAGTTTAGAACAATTTCACGCTGAAATTGACAAAGCTTTGGATGATTCAGAAAATGACAGAATGATTAAAGCTTCTGATTTAAAAGCTAAGGTCGAAAAATGGAGTTAACACTTTATTGGTCTCAACATTCTGAAGAAAAACTTGAAGACATATTTAACTATTATAAGCAAAAAGCAGGTATTAAAACTGCGCGGAAAATAGTAAGAGATATAATTGATTATACTATTGATCTTAATAAAAATCCAGAAATTGGTCAAAAAGAAGAACTTTTAGAATATAGTGAACAGGATTTTAGATATTTAGTTTACACAAACTACAAAATAATTTATTGGATAAATCATAAAAAGAAAAGGCTCGAAATAGCTAATATTTATGATACGCGCCAGAATCCTGATAAAATATTTCAGCTATAGTTAATGCTTAATATTAAGTTAAGCATTCCCAATTAAGTAAGGTAAATAGAAATTTTTATTTGGAATTGAAGGAAGAATTACAAGAATGGTTTTAAACGATTATTTCTTTTAACCGCAGATATTAAAACCAAAAACCATCCCTCGCAGGATGGTTTTTATATCAACTAAAAAAATTAAATTAAATTTTAAAAGTAACCACCGGCCTTACCGCATGATTAACAAGGTCTTCGCTAATACTGCCGTTAAAAAAGTGTGCAATACCCTGGCGGCCGTGTGTGCACATACCTATCAGGTCGGCATTAACGCTATTGGCAAAATGCAGGATGCCTTTCTCTACGTTAACATCGCTGTAAATATGGGTTGTAAAGCCGTTTACAATACTAAAACCCGATGTAAAATCGTGAATTAGCTTTTCGGCTTCGTGGGTAGATTTAAATTCATTTGGAGTGTTTATATACACAAGGTGCAGCTTTGCCTTAAAGCTGTTAGCAAAATCTACCACCTTAGCAAACGGTTTTTTAATCTCGTTACTAAAATTAGAGGCAAATACAAATTTCTCCGGATTAAAATTGGCTTCTTCTTTTTTAATTACAAGAACAGGCACGTCTGATACTCTTACTACTTTCTCTGTATTAGACCCAATAAACATTTCATGAAAACCACTTGCACCGTGCGACCCCATAACAATAAGGTCTATATCATTTTCTTTACTTATTTTTATAATACCCTCAAAAGCCTTATCAAACTTCACGTTTTCTGTAACGGTAAGACCGTCAAGATATTCTGCCGATCGTACTTCGTCAAAACGCTCGTGGGCTTTTTTCAGGAAAAATATAATTTCGGGGGCTTCAGCACCAGATGTTACAGCATCATTTTCTTCACCGGGAAGTTCTAGCAAGTGCAGCAGGTAAATTTCGCCATCATTTTCGCGGGCAATTTGTGCAGCCACTTTAAGGGCATATTCGGCATGGTCTGAAAAGTCGGTTGGGACTAAAATTTTTTTCATAAATGTAAAATTTAACAATAATTGGCTGGATTTTAACAAACATAAAGTTAAGAATAAATTTTACATTACCCAATGATTTTCAAGATATAAAAATTATTTGTATATTTGCGCAGTTATTTAATAAATGCTGAATAATGAGGGGACAAAAGTCCCCTCTTTTTATACAAATATGACATTTAAGGAAAAAGTTATGGGCCTGCTTAACGCCGGCCTGGAAGAGCACCCCAGCCTGTTTTTAATAGACCTTACAATAGGCGGTGGCAATAAAATTAATGTTACCCTTGATGGTGACAATGGTGTTACCCTGCAGGATTGTATAAACATAAGCCGTGCCATAGAGCACAACCTGGACAGGGAAGAAGAAGATTTCTCGCTGGAGGTAGCATCGGCCGGGGCAACCAGCCCGATGACCAACCCAAGGCAGTTTAAAAAAAACATAGGAAGAATAGTGCTTGTTAAAACAAATGAGCAGGAAATAGAGGCAGACCTTACCGATGCTAATGAGAACGGGATAGTACTTGAGTGGACTGCCCGCGAACCTAAACAAATAGGCAAAGGAAAAGAGACCGTAGAGAAAAAAGCAGAAATTGCTTATACGGATATTAAGGAAGCTGTTGTTGTAATAAAATTTTAAAAAAATAAAGTAGTTGGCATGGAAAATCTCGCATTAATCGATTCGTTTTCAGAGTTTAAAGATGATAAGCTTATAGATCGCGTTACGCTAATGGCGATACTGGAAGATGTATTCAGGAATGCATTGAAGAAGAAATATGGATCGGACGATAATTTTGATATCATTATAAACCCTGACAAAGGGGATATGGAGATATGGAGAAACCGTGTGGTTGTTGCCGATGGCGAAGTGGAAGACCCTAACCAGGAAATTTCATTATCTGAAGCACGCAGGATAGAGAAGGATTTTGAGGTGGGCGAAGATGTATCTGAGGAGGTAAAACTTATTCAGCTGGGCCGCAGGGCTATACTTGCTTTACGCCAAAACCTTATATCTAAGATACACGAACACGATAACACCAACCTTTACAAGCAATTTAAAGACATTATAGGTGAGATTTATACTGCCGAAGTGCACCACGTAAGGCCAAAAGCTGTAATTTTGGTGGATGATGAAGGTAATGAAATCGTGTTGCCTAAAGAAAACCAGATACCGAGTGACTTTTTTAGGAAAGGCGATAACGTAAGGGGAATTATTGAGAATGTGGAGCTTAAGGGCAACAAGCCACAAATTATTATGTCCCGCACCTCTGAACTTTTTCTTGAAAAACTATTTGAACAGGAAATTCCTGAAGTTGCAGACGGATTGATCACAGTTAAAAAAGTAGTAAGGATACCGGGCGAAAAAGCCAAAGTAGCGGTAGACTCTTATGATGACAGGATAGACCCTGTGGGTGCTTGTGTGGGTATGAAAGGCTCCAGGATTCATGGTATTGTACGTGAACTGGGCAACGAAAATATAGACGTTATTAATTACACGACAAATACACAGCTTTACATTTCGAGAGCTTTAAGCCCTGCCAAAGTGTCTTCTATTAAACTTAATGATGAGACAAAAAGAGCCGATGTATTCCTTAAGCTTGAAGAAGTATCTAAAGCAATAGGGCGCGGCGGGCACAATATTAAGCTGGCAGGATTATTGACAGGTTTTGAGCTCGACGTAATTCGCGAGGGCACACCTGCTGAGGATGAAGATGTTGAATTAACAGAGTTCTCTGACGAGATTGATGAATGGATCATTGCAGAATTTGCAAAAATAGGCCTGGATACGGCAAGGAGCGTACTAAACCAGGATGTAAACGATCTTGTTAGGAGAACTGATCTTGAAGAAGAAACTATCCTTGAAGTAATGAGGATACTTAAAGATGAGTTTGAGGATTCATAACGTGTAATCACATTCCGCACAACACAACGATTGAAGATAATAGTAATAAAAATTTATGTCTGAAGAAAGAGCAATAAGAATAAACAAAGTTTTAAGGGAATTAAATATTTCTCTGGACAGAGCCGTGGAGTTCCTTAAAGATAAGGGCCACGTAATTGAGGCGAGCCCCAATGCTAAGATATCCGGACAGGAATATAATGCCCTTTTTAACCAATTTTCTGCCGACAAGGGCAACAAAGCCGCATCCCTTGAAGTAAGCGAAGAAAAAAGGAAAGAAAAAGAGGCACTGCGCATAGAAAGAGAAAAAGAGCTTGAAGAAAAAAGAAAGCAGGATGAGGATAAACAAAGGCAGGAAGTTATAAGGGCGCGAGCCACACTATCCGGACCGGTTTCTGTGGGAAAAATAGACCTAAATCCTAAAAAAGCTGAGCCTGCTTCAGACAAAGCTCCCGCAAAACAACAAGAAACCCCTGTTAAACAGGAACCTCAGGCAGAAAAACCGCAGCCCGCAGCAGCACATAAACCTGCTGAAGCAGCACCGGTAGCGCAAAAGCAACCTGAGCAGCCAAAAATACAGGCACAACCACAGGCTAAGGAAGAAAAACCTGCATCACCTGTACAGGAACAAAAACCGGCTGAAGCTCCGGCTCCTGCTGCACCAGTTGATGTACCTGCACCAACACCGGTAGCCGAAACTGCTCCTGCAGCGCCACAAGCTACAGCCCCGGCTGATGCTGCGCCCGGGGATACTGCCGTTGCGCCTGCAACAGATGCAACCGGCACACCGGAGGAGGAGAAAATAACTACCCAGTACCAAAAACTTTCGGGTACTACCTTTACAGGCCAAACTATAGACTTGTCTCAGTTTAACAAGCCTAAAAAGAAAAAAGAGGAGCCTAAAAAAGATCCTGCAATAAGGCCGAATACTAATAATAACAGTGCGGCCGATAAGAATAAAAGAAAAAGGATTACCCCTAACCCTAACGGCCCTAACAAGCCGCCACAAGGTCAACAAGGTGCTGCCGTGCACGTACGTACACCAGGTGGTGCAGGCTTAATAAGGCCTAACACAGGTGGACAGGCGAACACAGGCGGTAATAAATTTGGTCCTAACAAGCGCCCTGCTATTGTAAGCAAAGTAGAGCCTACAGAGGAAGAAGTTAAAAACCAGATTCGTGAAACCCTTGAAAAACTTCAGGGTAAAGGTGGCAAATCTAAAGCTGCAAAATACAGGAGGGATAAACGTGACTCTCACCGCCAAAGAACTGATGATGAGCAGCGCGCTCTTGATGAAGGCAGCAAAACTATTGAGGTTACAGAGTTTGTAACTGTTGGCGAAGTTGCGACCATGATGGATGTGCCTATTACTAAAGTAATATCTGTATGTATGTCTCTTGGTATCATGGTTACCATGAACCAAAGGCTGGATGCCGAAACACTTACCATTGTAGCAGATGAGTTTGGTTATGAAATTAAATTTATAACTACTGATATTGAAGAAGCTAAAGAAGTAATTGCAGATAAAGAAGAAGACCTTGTTTTCCGCGCACCTATCGTTACTGTAATGGGTCACGTAGATCATGGTAAAACATCCCTTCTGGATTATATTCGTAAAGAAAATGTAATTGCCGGCGAGAGCGGTGGTATAACACAGCACATTGGTGCTTATGGTGTAACACTTGATAATGGCCAAAAAATTGCATTTCTTGATACACCGGGCCACGAGGCATTTACTGCCATGCGTGCACGTGGTGCCCAGGTTACAGATATAGCCATTATTGTAATTGCTGCCGATGATGATATAATGCCGCAAACTAAAGAGGCTATTAACCACGCACAGGCTGCTGGTGTACCTATAATATTTGCTATTAATAAAGTGGATAAGCCAAATGCTAATCCTGAAAAAATTAAAGAACGCCTTGCCGGTATGAACCTTCTTGTTGAAGATTGGGGTGGTAAGATACAATCGCACGATATATCTGCTAAAAAAGGTACGGGCGTAAAAGAGCTTCTTGAAAAAGTATTGCTTGAAGCGGAATTGTTAGACCTTAAAGCTAACCCGGATAAAGCTGCCGTAGGTACCGTTGTTGAGGCATTTCTTGATAAAGGCCGCGGATACGTATCTACCGTACTTGTACAGGGCGGTACACTTCGCCTTGGCGATTATGTTCTTGCCGGTAAGCACCACGGTAAAATTAAAGCCATGCATGATGAGCGCGGGCACAGCGTTAAGGTAGCAGGGCCAAGTACACCTATATCTATATTAGGTTTAGATGGCGCCCCTACTGCCGGTGATAAATTTAGCGTTTATGCAGACGAGAAAGAAGCGAAACAAATTGCTACAAAACGTACTCAGCTTATGCGTGAGCAAAGTGTGCGTACACAAAGGCACATTACCCTTGCCGAGATAGGCAGGAGGATTGCTCTTGGGCAGTTTAAAGAACTTAACATTATCCTTAAAGGTGACGTGGATGGATCTGTTGAAGCACTTTCTGACTCATTCTCTAAATTATCTACAGAGGAGATACAAATAAACATTATACATAAAGGTGTAGGTGCTATTACAGAAAGCGACGTATTGCTTGCTTCGGCATCAGATGCGATTATTATTGGCTTTAACGTACGCCCTTCGGCAAGTGCAAGACAACTTGCAGACAAGGAAGAGATTGACATTCGTAACTACTCTATTATCTATGATGCTATCGACGATCTTAGAGATGCAATGGAAGGTATGCTTTCTCCAGAAATGAAGGAAGAAGTTACCGGTACTGCAGAGATTCGTGAGGTATTCAAGATATCTAAAGTGGGTTCTATTGCAGGGTGTATGGTTACAGATGGCAAAATATTCCGTAACTCAAGGATCAGGCTTATACGTGAAGGCGTAGTTATCTTTACAGGAGAACTAAGCACACTTAAACGCTTTAAAGATGATGTTAAGGAAGTATCTAAAGGTTATGACTGTGGTATGCAAATTAAAAACTATAACGACATACAGGAGTATGACACTATAGAAGCGTACCAGGAAGTAGAAGTTAAGAAAAAGCTTAAATAAGCAGTTACAAATTATAAACAAAAAATCCCGGAATGTTCCGGGATTTTTTTATGTTTACACATTATGTTAATTTAATGCTGATGCTAAGAAAATTATTATTTCTTTTTATTGTATCGTTATTTTGTTTAAACTGTTATAGCCAGGAAAACAAACAGGCATATCAAAAAATTTTCGATTCTATATCGGGTGCGCTTCCTTCGGTAAAAATAGATTCTGTAAAAGTTGATGCCTATATCAAACTGGCACGCTTAAGCCGCTTTTTAGCTAAGGATGATGACGCAAAACGCTATGCCGAAGATGCGCTTGCCATCTCAGATCAAATTAATCTTTACACAGGTAAAATGAGCAGCTATCTTACACTTGCTGAAATAGTACGGTTTAAAGATGAGCAAAAAGAGCGCCACTTCCTGCTATTAGCACTACAAGAGGCCAAACAGGCTAACCGGTGGAAGGGCATTGCATTTATAAGCCGCTTTATAGGTATAAATTATCAAACAACCGATTTTAAAACTGCCGAGAGTTATTTCCTGCAATCGGCCGGTGCATACTTAAAACATAAAAAATATAACGAATATTGTGAAGTGGGCCTTGAGTTGGCGTTTATGTACCAGCAAAGAAATGACTTAATTAAAGCTGTAGATTTATGTAATAAAGTTATCAATGTTGCAGATAAAAACAACCTTGTAGCACATTCAGGACGGGCTAATGCCTTTTTATTACAGATATTTAGTACTTTAGGCAGTACTGATAAAGTAGTAGCCCAATGCCTTACCCTGCTTAAAAAAGCTGAGGATAATAATACTCCCGGCATTGATAAATGCATTTTATATGCTTATCTGGCAAATGTCTATAAAGACAAAAAATATCTAAAAAAGGCTAAAGAGTTCGCCTATAAGCACAAAAATTGTAAAGATACAACCTCAAATAAAGAAAATATTTATTTAAACAATGCAACTACTTACCTAAATGAAGGAAATAATAAGGGTGCGGTGGCAGAATATGATAAAATTGCACAAAAAGCACTTAAAGAAAAAAATCATAGTATACTTACAAATATTGCACAGCGATGTTTTGTTTTACAAGATTATAGTAGGGCGCTTAAATATCACAGACAGGCCTTAGGCATAGCAAAAGAGCGTAAAGTAGCACAGCCTTTGGCAGAATCTGAAGCTAATGTGGGCGCAACCTGCATAACTATGGCTAAAAGCAGTAAAGATAAAAACCTTCTTGGGGAAGGTATTGCCCTACTGGAAAAATCGTCGAAATTTTATAAAACCTCCTTTGACTATGATATGCTTGCCATGGTATCTGACTATTTGCACCAGGGGTATGAATCGGCAGGAAATGACAAGCGGGCACTAAGCAATTATAAGGCTTACATTAATTATAAAGACAGCGTATACAACAGGGCAAACAGGGAAAAACTTATTGCCAGACAGGCCGATTTTGCATATAATGAAAAAGAAATCCTTTTAAAAGCTAATCAAAAAGCAGCCCTTGATAAAGAACAAACAAACCGCAATTATGCTTATGCCGGTATTGGCATTTTTGTACTCATTAGTATTGGTGCTGGTGTGGCATATACGCGCAAGAGGAAAGACAACCATATTATTGCCCGCGAAAAGAAGCGCAGCGACGACCTGCTTTTAAATATCCTTCCGGCAGAAGTAGCCGAGGAGCTTAAAGCCAGTGGTGAGGCACATGCGCAACAGCATGAAAAAGTATCTATAATCTTTACCGACTTTGTAGGTTTTACCAAACTTTCTGAAAAATTAACTCCAACAGAGCTTATTGCCGAACTCAACTATTGCTTTAAGGCTTTTGACCATATTACCACTAAGTATAATATAGAAAAAATAAAGACTATAGGAGACTCCTATATGGCTGTGAGCGGACTGCCCACCGCAAATGAAAATCATGCTTTAAACGCGGTAAAAGCTGCCTTAGAGATAAGAGATTTTATTGTAGCTTATAAAGAACAGCGTGAACGCGAAGGCAAAGTATCTTTTGAGATGCGTATAGGTATCAATTCCGGTGAAGTTGTAGCAGGAATTGTAGGCATTAAAAAGTTTGCCTACGATATTTGGGGAGATGCTGTTAATATTGCCTCACGCATGGAAACCAACGGTTATCCCGGCAAGGTAAATATAAGTGAAACCACTTATAACCTGGTTAAAGATTATTACGACACAGAATACCGAGGAGAATTAGACGCAAAGGGAAAAGGCTTTATAAAAATGTACTTTGCAGAACCAAAGCAAGACATATAGTGTATAAAAACCAATAAGTAATAAACACAAAAAATCCCGCAATTTGCAGGATTCTATATTATTCGGGCGCAAGCTCTAAGGCAAGCCCATCAAGATCTATAGTAATGGGTATCTGGCAGCCCAGGCGGCTGTTAGGCTTTACATTAAAGGCTTCACTAAGCATTGCATCTTCATCGGGACCTATCTCAGGAAGTTCTACATCATTTAGTATGTAACACTGGCAGGAGGCACACATGGCCATACCACCGCATACACCTATGGTACCATCTGGCGCAAGTTCATAGGCACGGCACAGCTCCATAATGTTCATGGCCATATCTGTAGGTGCCTGCACTTCGTGTACAACCCCTTCCCTATCGGTAATTGTTATTGTTACGTCCATTTTTTTGTTTCAGGTTTAAAGTCTCAGGTTTAAAGCTACTCACTCAATTCGAAAACGAACGGTCAAAAAACTTTAAACATTAAACTTTAAACAAATTAATCTATCGCTTTTACAACTTGCTTTTCGGCCTCCTTACGGGTACCATCAAAACCGTCTACACCACTCACGGTAGTATATTTAAGCACGTATTTTTTACCAGGATTAAGCTTATTAAACACACTTTGGCACATTAGCGTAGCTTCATGGAAGCCGCAAAGTATCAGTTTTAATTTGCCCGGATAGGTATTAATGTCGCCTATGGCATAGATACCCTCTATATTGGTTTGATAATCTAAAGCGTTGTTTACCCTAATAGCATTCTTTTCTATCTCAAGTCCCCAATGGGCTATGGCGCCCAGCTTTGGTGTAAGCCCAAAAAGCGGAATAAAATAATCGGTTTTAATAGCACTGTGGGCACCATCAATTTCAATATCCAGTTCTTCCACATGCTCGTCGCCACGAATACCCGTAACTTCGGCTGGGGTAACAAGGCGGATTTTACCTTGTTTTTTTAGTTCCTGTACTTTCTCAACCGAATCTAACGCGCCACGAAACTCGTTCCTGCGGTGCACCAGTGTAACTTCGGCAGCTACATCGGCAAGGAAAACGCTCCAGTCCAGAGCAGAGTCACCACCACCGGCAATAACAATTTTTTTATCACGAAAAAGTTCAGGGTCCTTTACAAAGTATTCCACACCTTTATCTTCATAAAACTCTATGCCTTCAATAATAGGTTTACGAGGTTCAAAACTACCCAGGCCACCGGCAATAGCAACTGCTTTAGCATGATGTTCTGTACCTTTATTAGTAGTAACTATAAAAGTACCGTCTTCCAGTTTTTGTATCGTTTCGGCTTTTTCATTAAGTGTAAAACCCGGCTGAAACTGCTTTATCTGCTCCATAAGGTTATGCACTAAGTCACCCGCCAAAACAGACGGATATCCCGGAATATCAAAAATAGGTTTTTTAGGATAAAGTTCAGACAGCTGCCCCCCTATTTGCGGAAGCGCATCTATAATATGGCATTTAAGTTTTAGCAGTCCTGCTTCAAATACGGCAAAAAGCCCTGTAGGGCCCGCGCCTATTATAAGTATATCTGTTGTAATCATGGTTATATATGGTAAAAGCAATTTCAGGACAAAGGTGCCTGAAATTGCTTTTAAAAATTATGATAAATATCAGTTTACCTGATGTATTTTATTGGGGCAAATTAGGCAATGTTTACCACTGTTTCTATTTGTGGCGCATACTTTTTAATAGTAGTCTCTACACCTGCCTTTAGCGTCATCTGGTTTACGCTGCAACCCACACAGGCACCCTCAAGGCGCACACGCACATGCCTGTCATCTTCAATATCTATAAGCGAAATATTCCCCCCGTCAGATTCTAAGAAAGGGCGAATTTCTTCAAGGGCTCTTTCAACACTGCTTCTAATCTCTTCTGTTGTCATTTTATTTCTTTTTTACAGCCGAACATCCGGCCATCGTAGTTATTTTAATCGCCTCTGATGGCGGAAGGTTATCGTTCCTGTTTACCGTTTCCTGAACAACGTTTCTTGCAAGCTCTTCAAAAATGGCTTCAAGCGGCGTTGCGGTTTGTAATGCAGCAGGACGGCCATAATCGCCGGCCTCGCGTATGCTTTGCACTATAGGCACCTCACCAAGAAAAGGAACATCAAGGTCTTCGGCAAGGTTTTTAGCGCCTTCTTTACCAAAGATATAGTATTTATTTTCAGGAAGCTCTTCCGGAGTAAAATAAGCCATGTTCTCTATAATTCCCAGTACCGGCACATTAATGCTTTCCTGGCGGAACATTGCCACACCTTTTTTAGCATCGGCAAGGGCAACAGCCTGTGGTGTACTAACAATAACTGCACCAGTAATAGGCAGTGCCTGCATTATAGACAGGTGAATATCTCCTGTTCCCGGCGGAAGGTCAAGCAGCATAAAATCAAGCTCACCCCAGTCGGCATCAAATATCATTTGGTTAAGGGCTTTACCTGCCATAGGGCCACGCCATATAACGGCCTGCTCCGGGCTGGTAAAAAAGCCTATAGAAAGTATCTCTACACCGTAGCTTGATATGGGTTTCATTTTAGATTTGCCATCTACCATTATAGATATAGGCTTTTCCCGTTCTACATCAAACATTATAGGCATAGATGGCCCATAAATATCTGCATCAAGAACGCCCACTTTAAAGCCCATTTTTGCTAAAGTAACAGCAAGGTTTGCTGTAACAGTACTTTTACCTACCCCACCTTTACCGGATGATACAGCAATAATATTGCTTATTCCAGGTATAGATTTACCTTTAATTTCTGGTTTCTCGGGAGCTTCAACCTTAACGTTTACTTTTATTTTGGCATCAGGATGTACTTTTTCCTGGATTGTTTTAATTATATCGGCTTCTGCACGTTTGCGAATGTGCATGGCAGGAGTTTGCATTACAAGCTCTACAACAACTTCGTCGCCAAAGGTAAGCACGTTGCGTATAGCGCCGCTTTCTACCATGTTTTGCCCTTCTCCGGCAAGTGTAATGGTTTCAAGGGCGGTAAGTATTTCTTTTCTATCTAATTTCATTGTATATAACTTTCAATAACAGCCTATTATTTAGACTCGTTTAAAATACAAAGATAGTATGAAAAGTTTATTTAGAGAAGGTTTATCTGCTCATTTATGACATTGTAGCTATGTCATAAATAACGCAACTATCAATAAAAGATATCATTTTTCCCTTTAGAAGTAATTGGGTTAATTCACCTCCCCATTTTATTTCATCAGATTCAAATGAATTTTCTTCAATTAATACCATTTTCATAAGTTCATTTGGATTATACAAATAGAAACATATAGCTTTTGCCGCTTTTTTTATTTTTCTAACAATCTCACTATTAGTATCTGGCTTATCCAATATGAAGGCCAAATGATTTGGCACTAAGATAATATTCCATAATGAACTAAAAAACAAAGGATTATCAGTTTTTCCCCAAACATGGGAAATTACATAGTTTTGTAAATTGCTTTTGTTACCTTGACTAACTCTATATCCTGTTGCTCTAAATATTTGCTCCTTAACATGATAATTGCCATCTTTATCAATGCAGATTCTGATATTTGTTTCCTTATGAAACATCTCATTTAACAAAGAAAAGCCTTGAGCTTCTTTTTTATTTTTAAATGCTTTTGAGCCAATTCCTTTTATATTATCTTCCTTAGTATGATGAAAAAGAGTTTTACTTCTTTCAGAATATCTAACAGGTATCTTATTTCCAGCCTCAATTTGTTCTAAGAGGAATTGAGCCTGCTTTTTAACTTGCTCCAAATTAAAGAATTTTACACTTTTAAAAAAGTGTAAAATGAACCCCTCTTCACTATCGAAAAGATCTAGCAATGGAATTAAACCATCAATATCTGATTTGATCAAATTATTATACCACTTAATATCCATTTTTTAAGATTTAATATTTGAAATCAAAAATCCAGCTCCTTGGCCGGGTCCCAAAAGTATTTAGCAAAATCAACTATTTTGTAATCTTCAACTTCAATGCCTTCACTTTCTAAAAGCTGCTGCATAAGGTTAGTTCCTTCAAAATGGTGCTTGCCACTTAATAAACCTACACGGTTTACCACGCGGTGCGCCGGTACATTGTTATCGACGTGTGAAGCATTCATAGCCCAGCCCACCATTCGTGCAGAACGTTTGGCACCCAAAAATGCAGCAATAGCTCCATAAGATGTTACCCTGCCATAAGGCACCTGTTTAACAACTGCATATACTTTCCCGAAAAAATTAGTATTATCTTCGGCCATAAGCTAAAAGGTTTAGTAATGACTTTTCCATATTTTTAGCAGCGTTACTATTGCTACTATGCCGGTTATAGAACCAATAAAATAATTTACATTACGCATAAAAAAATCTGTTTTATGCTGAAATTTTTTAAAGAACGTAATGTAAAGGTAAAACACAAAAAATGCTCCACCCATTGCCCCGGCTACAAAAAAGCAAATGTAAAAATTTGTAAAGAAAAATATTTTTAATGCTGAAAGCGATATGCTTAAAAACACATAAAAGGGTACAGGGAAAAAATTAAGTGCAGAGAGTGCCATACCCAAAAAAAAGTTACCGGTTTTACTCCTTACTTTTACAACAGCATCGGCAGCTTTAGGCTTCTTCTTTTTAGCTATTAGTAAAAAGTAAATGGTTAGTACAAAAAAGATAAGTACACCAACTTCTTCCAGAGTATCTACAATATCCGGCCGCCTGTTTATTAGCTTAGCAAAAGTTACAGCAATGTATGCCTGCAGCAGGACTACCACCGCAGCGCCACTTGCAAAAACAAGCGCATTGCGCCTTCCTTCCAGCAGGCTTATTTTTGCAGCCGTCATGTTTAGCAAACCCGGAAGTAATGTTGTAGAAAATGCTACACCAAAGCCCACCAGCAACGGGAGGATTACTTCCATACTATTTTATTTTAAACTTAATATAGGTAATAGGTTTATCTTTCTCCAGGTATTGCGCTTCATAAAACGTTTGAATGGTAGTAACAATTTCTGGCGCACCGGCATTATGGTATACATTATGGTTAGCATACAATACTTCGTGGCCGGCACCGTGCAATAAACCAAGGGTATAACCATGCATAAACTCGCTATCGGTCTTTAAATTCACTACACCATCTGGTTTTAGTATTTTTTTGTACCGCTCTAAAAACTCAGCATTGGTAAGCCTGTGCTTGGTACGCTTGTATTTTATTTGAGGATCCGGAAAGGTTATCCAAATTTCTGACACTTCGCCAGTGGCAAAAAAGTTTTCTATAAGTTCTATCTGTGTGCGCAAAAAAGCCACGTTATGCAGGCCATTTTCTACAGCAGTTTTTGCACCACGCCAAAAACGTGCCCCTTTTATATCTATGCCTATAAAGTTAGCATTAGGGTAGCGCTCTGCGAGCCCCACAGAATATTCGCCTTTACCGCAACCCAGTTCCAGTATAATAGGATTGTCATTTTTAAAAAAGTCACTATTCCATTTTCCTTTCAGGTTAAATGTACCCGCAATAGCTTCCTCACGCGTAGGCTGTAAAACGTTGCCAAAAGTTTCGTTTTCCCTAAAGCGCCTTAGTTTATTTTTACTTCCCACTCTTTAATTTAAATTTTTGGTAAAATTAACGAAATATATGGCATTCAAAATAATTTTAGATTGCAGTTATTAAATACTTATCAAAAACATAACAACCGGTGCACTTAAAAAAAAAAATTCTTGTTGCCCCACTCAATTGGGGGCTGGGCCATGCTACCCGTTGTATACCTATTATAGAAGCACTGGAAAATCACGGCTACGAACCCATAATTGCATCTAACGGTGCTGCCCTGGAGCTTCTTAAAAAAGAATTCCCTTTACTTACAGCACTTGAGCTGCCTGAATACCATATTGAATATGCTAAGAACGGCGCATTTTTTAAATTAAAAATGTTGTTGCAAATGCCGCGTATGTTTATGACAGTGCACAGAGAAAATAAAATAGTATGCAACCTTGTTAAAGAACAAGGTTTATCTGGGATAATTTCTGACAATCGTTTAGGAGCCTTTTGTAAATCGGTGCCATCAGTATTTATTACACATCAACTTAACTTACTTACCGGTAACACTACCCGCTTAACATCTAAGATACATTCGTTTTTTGTAAAAAGGTATCTTGAATGCTGGGTACCCGATGTTGCAGGCAACAGAAACCTATCTGGCAAACTGGGCCATACTGAAGATGAAATTCTCAACCTAAAATACATTGGCCCCGTAAGCCGGCTGCATAAAAGAGCTACAGAAAAAAAATATAACCTGATGGTTTTACTATCGGGACCGGAACAGCATCGTGCATTACTGGAAGAAAAACTTAGAAAAGAGCTTATTAATTATACAGGAAAAGTAATTTTTATTCGCGGCTTTGTAGAACAGGTTGAAAAAATTACTCAGGAAGACAACACAACCTATTACAACTTTATGAATACCGCCGATTTAGAGCAGGCGTTTAACGAAAGTGAAATGGTACTATGCCGTCCCGGATATACTAATGTTATGGATCTTGCCAAACTGGGCAAAAAAGCTTTTTTTATACCCACACCCGAAGATGCAGAACAAATATACCTTGCCAAAAAATTAAAGCGCTGTAACATGGCTCCTTTCGCCACGCAAAAAGCCTTTAAAATTAGCGACCTTACTAAAACCGAAATGTATAAGGGGTTAAAAAATATAGAGTGTACTATAAAATGGAAAGACCTATTTAGTCTTTTCGAGGGTAAATGAAAACTCCGATCCTTTACCGTGGGTACTTTCTACATACAGCTTTTCGTCGTGGCCTTCAATAATGTGCTTAACAATAGCAAGGCCAAGGCCAGAGCCGCCTTCGGCACGTGCACCACTTCTGTCTACACGGTAAAAACGTTCAAATAAACGAGGTATGTGCCTGCGCTCTATACCTTCGCCATTATCTTTTACGCGCACTATAATTTTATTATTTACCAGGTCTTCTATACCTACCTCTGTAGTACCATCTTCGCTGCCGTATTTTATAGAGTTAACTACAAGGTTTGTAATTACCTGCTGTATCTTATCCCTGTCGGCATACACCATAATAGGTTTAATATATTTTTGATCGAACATAAGCATGATGCTTTTTTTGTCGGCTTTCATTTCAAGAAGGTCAAAAACACTTTGTATAACCTCTACGATGTTAAATTCAGAATAAGAAAGGTTAAGGTCGCCCACCTCCATTTTAGTAATCATATCTAGGTCCTGCACTATATAAATAAGGCGCTCTACACCTTTTTCTGCACGTTGCAGGTATTTTTTGCGAAGGGTTTTATCATTCATAGCACCATCCAGCAGCGTTAATATATATCCCTGAACGGTAAACAATGGTGTTTTAAGTTCGTGGGATACATTCCCAACAAATTCCCGACGGTACTCTTCCTCTATTTTAAGTGTTTCTATCTCCCTTTTTTTATCGCGTGCATATTTTTCGAGCTCGCGGGTAAGGGTAGCCATATCTGTAGTGATGGACTTATTGCGAAACGTACTGGACTCAAGGAGCGAAATATCGTCGTATATTTTTTTTACCCTGCGGTAAATAAAATGCTCTACACGATATTGCAGCACAAAAAACGAAAAGAAAAATAGCGCAATTGTGAGCAGCAGTATAAACTGCCAGTTTATTTCATAAAAAAATTGCATTAAACCCGCCACCAGTGCAGCAGCGAATAATGCAATATAACTTGCCGACTTTAAGGCAAAGCGGTATGATTTTTTAAATTTTATGGTCACAAAATTTCGAGCTTATAGCCCACTCCTTTTATTGTTTTAAAAATTTCATCTCCTATTTTTTCTCTAAGCTTGCGTATGTGCACATCTATAGTACGGCCACCCACAACAACTTCGTTACCCCATACTTTATCAAGTATTTCTTCCCGCTTAAACACTTTACCAGGCTTAGATGCCAATAGGTAAAAAAGTTCAAACTCTTTGCGCGGAAGTACAATTTCGCGGTCTTCCATTACAATTTTGTACTCTTCGCGGTTTATCTCAATATTGCCAACCCTTAAAACATCGGCCTTACTATCATCTTCCTTAAGCCTTCTAAGCAGCGCTTTTACTTTGCTTACCAGTAATTTTGGCTTAATAGGCTTGGCAATATAATCATCTGCCCCGGCATCAAAACCTGCCACCTGGCTGTAATCTTCGCTTCTTGCAGTTAAAAAGGTAATAATCACATTACTCAATTCTGGCACCTTCCTTATATTTTCTACAGCTTCCATGCCATCCATTTCGGGCATCATTACATCTATAATAATAAGGTGAGGAATTTCTTTTTTAGCCTTAGCAACAGCTTCTCTACCATTAACTGCCGTAATAACCTGGTAACCCTCCTGCGTAAGGTTGTACCCTACAATTTCCAGGATATCCTGCTCATCATCAACAAGTAAAATCTTGATGTCTTTTTTTTTCATATTGACACTCTGTGTATGTTTTGTGGCGGTAAAGGTAAAGATAATACAAAACCATGAAACGTGTTAACTATTATTTAATGTGTTAACAATTTAGTAATGAATGCCAAATCTAAACCTAACTATTATGTAACATTAGAATCAAAGTACGGCGTTTACTTTGCAGCAAAATTATAACACACGAAATGAAACTTAAATTTTTATTAATCGCCTTGTTTATTATGGCTGCCGGATTTGCTCAGGACAACGGTACAGTAACAGGCACTGTTCTTGACAAAGACATGAACAGCGAACCACTACCTTTTGCAAGTGTAGCAGTAAAAGGAACAAGTATTGCCACAAATACAGATGAGAATGGTAAATACACCCTAAGCGTTCCCGCTGGTGACTATACTCTTTCTTTTAACTTTATGGGCTACGAAACTGTTGATGTACCAGTTACTGTTGTAGCAGGCCAAACAAAAACAGTAGACCAAACATTAACTTCTACCAGTGTGCAATTACAGGACGTTGTCATTGAAACAGTTGTTAACCGTGAAAAAGAAGCCACCTTATTATTAGATCAGCAAAAAGCGATTGAGATGAAACAGGTAATTGGAGCGCAGGAACTTAGCCGTAAAGGCCTTGGAGACGCTGCTGCAGCTGTAGTAAAGACTACCGGTGTTGCAAAATCTGAAGGAGTAAACAACGTTTTTGTGCGTGGCCTTGGAGACCGTTACAACTCTACTACATTAAACGGGCTTCCGTTACCATCTGAAGATCCCGAATATAAAAACATCTCTCTTGAGTTTTTTGGTTCAAACATTATCAAGAATGTAGGCATCAACAAAACTTTTTCGTCAAATCTTTATGGAGATGTAGGCGGTGCAAATATCGACATCACATCTAAAGACGCTGACAAGAAAAGCATATTATCTGCTTCTGCAGGTGCAGGATTTAATACCAATGCTCTTAGCAATACAGTACTTGTTGCCGACGGCGCTTACAATTACTTTGGTTTACTAAAAAATGGTACCGATGTACCGTTTAAAAACCTTACTACATATGGTTTTAAAACAAGCTTAAAACCATCTGAACAAAGCACACCGGTAAATACTAACTTTAATATCGTTGCCGGGCATAAATTTGATTTACCAAACGACCAGTCAATATCTGTGTTTGGTGTAGTATTAAATGAGAGTACTTTTCAGTACAAAGAAGGTGCTTCTAAACAAATCTCTGCAAATGGAGGCAAGGTTCAGGACCTAAAATTCGAAAGATCTGAATATAAAGCGAGCCAGGCGTTTTTAGGAAACGCAAAATACAGGTTTGGCGCAGGCAGAAGCTTATCTTACAATAGTGTTTTCCTTCATGACAACAACCAGTCTGTAGCCGATTATAACGGTTTTGCGCGAAATGTAAACGACAATACCGATTTTGCAAACAAATCATTCATTCGACGCCAGCAGCTTAATAACAATAATCTGTTTGTAAACCAGTTATTGGGAGAATATAAAGTTAATGATAAAATTAACCTTAATGCCGGAGTTGCTTACAACACCATAAGAGCATCTGAACCGGATAGGAGAACAAACTCTTATGATTATGACTATAATGGCACAAATGGCGGCGGTTACACAATATCAAGTAATTCATCGGGCGCTAACAACCGTTATTTTTCTACCCTTAAAGAAAATGATGTTACAGGTAAAGCAGAAGCAGATTATACCTTTAACCCGGAAAGCAGTCTGCAAAAAATACTTACCGTGGGTGTAAACGTTAGAAACACAACGAGGGATTTTAGTAACACGCAATTTAACTTTGATTTTAACAACCCGGTACCGGTAGATATTAACAACCCGGATGCTTTGTTTAACCAGGCATACCTTGACCTTGGTAAACTAAACGGCGGTTACAACCTTGTTACGAGCAGGGGTAGTAACGAAAGGGCTTTTGATCCTTTTTATTACGAAGGTAAACGACATATTTATGCTGGATTCGCACAAATAGTTTACCCATTTAATGACAAACTTACTGCTCAAGTAGGCGTTCGTTATGAATCCTTTAAACAAACTGTAGACTGGGACACTAATATTTCGAGTAGTGTGACCGACCTAACTACACCCCGATCTGACATTAAAAAAAGTTATGTGCTGCCAAGCCTGAACTTAAAATATGTATTAAACGATAAAAACACAGTACGTTTTGCAGCAAGCCAAACATATACTATGCCTCAGTTTAAAGAAACAGCTCCTTTTCTTTATGAAGATGTAAACTTTTCAAGTTTTGGTAACCCTTACCTTAATCCATCAACAAACTATAATGTAGACCTTAAGTATGACTGGTACCTGTCTAAAAAAGAAATAATATCTGTAGGTGCAATTTACAAATATATAAAAGACCCTATTAGCCGTGTACGTGTACTTAACGCATCTAATGACCTTTCTTATGTAAACACTGAAAAGGCTTTTGTAACCGGTTTAGAAGTTGAAGTAAGAAAAAACATTTTTAGCTATGAAGCCGATACAAAAAGAAACGACTTAACGTTTGGCTTTAACGGATCATACCTTTATACAGAACAGGTTCAGAACGATGACTCAAGAGACAGGCTAAATGTACAATTTACACATAGTAAAGGTAAAATGCAGGGAGCTGCACCAATATTAGTCAATACCGATTTTAGCTATAATGCAACGAACGAGAATAATTCGTTTACATCTACAGTAGTGTTCTCATATTTCTACAACAAAGTATATTCGGTAGGAACCGCCGAGAATGAAAATCTTATAGAAAAAAGCGTACCCGCCCTGGATTTCATAAACAGGTTCGAACTGCTAAAATCTAAACTTGCCATAAACCTAAACTTTAAAAACATACTTAATCCTAAATATCGCATAACACAGGAAGCACAAGGCACTGATTATGAGATTAGCACTTACCGCAAAGGTATGTTTGTAAGCCTTGGTTTAAACTGGACTTTATAAAAAACAAAATCTAACACACATTTTTAACTATTTAACTATTAAATTAATTTCTATGAACACAATTAAAAAAGCACTTTTGCTTTCTGTTATGGCTGGCTTTGTTGCCTCATGTAGCGATGACAACAACAACTCTACAACACCTGTAACTGGAGACAACGCATTAAACGGCATAATAACATCTCTTACAGACCCTGATTACAAAGCTACTGCTCTAAAAGGAATTGTAGGAGCAGATATCGAACTTCCTGCAGGCGAGTATGTTCTTACCGGTGGTCTTGTAGTAAGGGCTCCTTACACCCTAAAGTTAAACCCAGGTACTACAATTAAAGCTGCAACAGGCGGTACAGATGTATACCTAATTGTAGAACAAGGAGGTAAACTTGATGCTCAGGGAACTGCTACATCGCCAATTACATTTACGTCTAACGCTGCAACTCCTGCACCGGGTAACTGGGGTGGCGTAATACTTTGTGGTAACGCTCCTATAAGCGGTGGTGGTACAGCAGTTACAGAAGTTGTTGACCATTTTTATGGTGGTAACGATACTAATGACAACTCTGGCAAACTTGATCACGTAATCATTAAATATTCTGGTGCTCGTGTAAACGGCGAAAAAGAATTCAATGGTCTTACATGCTATGGTGTAGGTAAAGGCACTTCTATCAACAATATTGCTATATACAATGGTGATGACGATGCTATCGAATTCTTTGGTGGTTCTGTAGATGTAACAAACCTTCTTGTAGTTAATGCTAAAGATGATATGATCGACTGGACACAAGGTTATGTAGGTAAAGTTACTAACGCTTACGCTATCAGGGAACAAAACTACACTGCACTATCTTCAGATCCAAGAGGTATCGAGGCAGATGGTAACTTAGACGGTATATCTCCTAACCAGACAGGACAGTCTAACCCAACTCTTACAGGTATTACAATTGTAAACAACGCTAACGTGTTACTTTCAGATGTTATCAAAATCAGAAGAGGTAGTGGTGTTGTACTTACAAATACTTTAGTAAAATATGGTGCTACTGCTACAATAGCTCCTGATGATTTTGTAGACTGTACAGATGGTGCCGGCGATGCTGCTGCAAGCGCTACACTTACTGTTCTTGCTAACGGTACAGCTCTTAACCTTACAGATAACAAAAGAGGCAGTAATAATGCAACTATAAATGTTACTGCCGGTACTACAGGTGGTGCAGATACATCTAAATTCACATGGACTGGTTACTCTTTCCAATAATAATCTTAATCTAAATAACTTTTTAGATATAACTAAGGCTCCTGCAATGCAGGAGCCTTTTTTGTGTTTATACGCGGTAAAAAATTACCTGACATACATTGCCAATATGGCACTTAACGTACAAACAAACAGTATATTATTTAAAATATAACTACTTGTAAGACAGCAAAAATAAAAATGTTAAATAAAATGTATAGTTCACATTTTATTTGGTATGGTTATTGAAATTATTTTATACATTTACAACGTTAATCATTATCAATGAAGAAAAACTACTTTTATATCACTTTACTGCTATTCTTTTTGTTTTCCTTTGGGGCTATAGCCCAGGAAAGCAGACAGGTTTCTGCTGCCGGAAAAGAAACTATAGAAGGGCTTAACATTTACCCAAACCCGGTAAGTGGCGACAGGATATATGTAACATCTAAAACTGCACAGAGCAAGGACATTATTATATATGATGTGCTTGGCAAAAAAATAATGCAGGCTACTATAACCGGTAAAGAGCTAAATATAGGTGAACTTACACCGGGTGTATATATTATTAAAATTAAGGAAGGCGATGCCACCGCTACCCGAAAACTGATTGTAAAATAATCCTGTAAGTTAAAACTGTTATAAACCACCCTGAATTAACCTTAATTTCACATTATAACACTTTTGTACTTATATAATGTTATTATCTTTGCCCTACAGAATAAATTTATAGAAAAAATTAAACACATGAAAAAACTTTACATTTTAGCAGCTGGGTTATTATTAACAACTGCATCTCAAGCACAAGTAGTAATTAGCCAAGTCTATGGCGGTGGAGGAAATACTGGTGCTACATACAGCAACGATTTCGTTGAGCTATTTAATCGTGGTACTGTTGCTGTTACCTTAACAGGCCATACACTACAATATGCTTCAGCAACCGGAGCATTTGGAGCTACAAATTTACAAACTTTACCTACAATCACAATTCAGCCAGGTCAGTACTACCTTATACAGGAAGCTGCTGGTACTGGTACACCATTAGCACTCCCTACCCCAGATTTAATTCCAACTGTAGCTAATAATGGCTCAATATTAGGTCTTGGTGGTACTAACGGGAAAATCGTTTTAGCAAGTAACAGCACTCTCGTAACTGCTCCTACAGATACTAACGTTGTAGATTTTGTAGCATATGGAAATGCAACAACATACGAAGGTAATGGCCCCGTAGCTGAATTAGGAAATGCAGTTGCTGCTATAAGGGCAAGTAATGGCTGCCAGGATACCAATAATAACATTACGGATTTTGCTGCAAGTGTTCCTTCTCCAAGAAATACAGCAACTGCTGTAAACATTTGTGGTACAACAGGAGTTAAAAATAATGAAATAGAAGGTCTTGCAATACACCCTAACCCACTTACAGGTAGCATCCTTAATGTAACATCAAACAGCAATGCTGTTAAGGCAGTTACTGTATTTGATGTATTAGGCAAACAGGTTATAAACACTACAACTGCTAATGGCGAAGTAAATGCTTCTGCCCTTAACGCTGGTGTTTACATCGTTAAAATTACTGAAGCTGGTAAAACTGCAACTAAAAAACTTGTTGTAAGATAATTTACCCTCACATAAATTTATAAGGAGCCCCGCTAAACAGCGGGGCTTTTTTATTTGTACTTTTGCTAAAAATTTTTGCTTTGCTTACCACTACCGATATTTTTACCATTGCCTCTAAAAAAGAGTTCGAAAAAACCACGCTTAAAGTGTTTCGTTACCAGTATGATAATAACATAGTGTACCGTGATTTTTGTGACTTTTTAAACAAAGATAAAAGCAATGTAAAACTGGTGCGGGATATTCCTTTCCTGCCCATACAGTTTTTTAAATCGCATGATGTTGTAAGCACCACAAATCCTGTAAAGGTTACCTTTACCAGCAGCGGCACTACCGGCATGGTTACAAGCAGGCACTTAGTGACCGATACCGATTATTATGAGCAGAGTTTCCGACGGGCATTTTCGCAGTTTTATGGCAATATAGAAGATTATGCTGTTCTTGCCCTCCTACCCTCTTACCTGGAGCGCGAAGGGTCGTCGCTTATATACATGGTGGAAGACCTTATACAAGGCTCTAACAACCAAGACAGCGGTTTTTACCTGCACAACTATGACGAACTTATAGCCAAGCTTATCCAACTGGATAATGCTGGGCAAAACGTATTGTTAATAGGGGTTACCTACGCCCTGCTCGACCTTATAGAAAAACAAAATTTTAACCTTAAGAATACCATAATCATGGAAACAGGTGGCATGAAGGGCCGCCGCCGGGAAATGATTCGGGAAGAACTGCACGAAGTGCTTTGCAACGGTTTTGGCGTAAGCAAAATACATTCAGAGTATGGTATGACGGAGTTACTTTCGCAGGCCTACTCTCTTGGCGATGGTATTTTTGAGTGTCCGCCCTGGATGGATATCCTTATCCGCGATACCGAAGATGCCCTGACATATATAGGCTATGGCAAGACAGGCGGTATTAATGTTATCGACCTTGCCAATATCAATTCATGCTCATTTATAGCCACACAAGACCTTGGCAAAAAATACCCCAACCAGTCTTTTGAAGTCCTCGGCCGGTTTGATAACAGCGATATTAGGGGGTGTAACCTGATGGTATTTTAAGCCAGACTATTAGATGCTGGATTGTTAAATATTTAGAATGACCCCAATAACAATACAACATATCAGCACTTGGTTCTTGCGAAGCATGAAGCAATTACTTCTCCTGAAGAAATCATGGCGAATTACAGACATAAAAAAAGGAGCCCTAAAGCTCCTCTCCATTATTTAACCGTTATTATAAAAGATTTATTTTTGCCAAACTGCACCAGTATGTATTTACCTAAAACAAGGTCTTTATCAGAGAGTTTATAGTCAACAGTAATTTTTTCTTTATTTACAGCAACAGCATTAGCTACTACACCTTTTCTTGCTTCCCCTCTCGATGTAAATATCTTTGTAACATCAGCCAGCATTTCAACAACATCAATATCGCTATTTAATTGCTCCGGAGTTATTTCGGCGTAGAAAAATTCACTAAAAATATCAGTAAAAAAATCCTCGCTAAGTCCGTTCATCTGCTCATACGTATATTTAGAATACATAAATTCAGATTTCCTTATCGCATCTTCAAGCTGTTCTGTACTATGTACAAAAGTAGTAACCTCTGCAGCGAGCCTTTTTTGCAACACTCTTAAATGTGGTGCTGTAGCATGTTCGTCAATTACAGCCTCTACTTCTTCCTGTGTAAGGAATGTAAATATTTTTATGTATTTTTCGGCGTCAGCATCAGTAGTATTTACCCAAAACTGGTAAAATTTATACACCGAAGTTTTATCGGCAGTAAGCCATACATTGCCACCTTCGGACTTCCCGAATTTAGAACCGTCTGCTTTAGTAATTAACGGACAGGTCATGGCATAGGCTTTAGCGGCTTCATCGTTCATACGGCGCACAAGTTCGGTACCCGTAGTAATATTACCCCACTGGTCGCTGCCGCCTAATTGCAGCAGACAGTTATATTCTTTATGCAAATGGTAAAAGTCATAGCCCTGTATTAACTGGTACGTAAACTCTGTAAATGACATGCCGTTTCCTGCTTCGCCAGTTAAGCGCTTTTTAACCGAATCCTTTGCCATCATATAGTTCACCGTAAGTCGTTTACCCACATCGCGCACAAACCCAATGAACGAAAATTCTTTCATCCAGTCGTAGTTATTTACAAGTATGGGAGCATTGGCATCGGCCGAATTAAAATCGAGAAAACGCGACAGCAATGCTTTAATGCCGTTTACGTTGTTGTTTAATGTAGCTTCGTCCAATAGGTTACGCTCATCGCTTTTACCAGATGGGTCGCCTATCATGCCGGTTGCACCACCTACAAGGGCAATAGGCCTGTGCCCATGGTTATGCAGGTGCTTTAATATTATAATGGGCACGAGGCTGCCTATATGCAGGGAGTCAGACGTTGGGTCGAAACCAATATAGGCCGTTGTCATTTCCTTAAGCAGTTGTTCCTCGGTTCCCGGCATAATGTCGTGCACCATACCACGCCATTGCAATTCGGCTACAAAATTTTTCATGTTCTATTTTTAATACGCCTGCAAAAATACAAAGTGAAAACATAATGCTATTATACATTCGTAAAATAATACCAATAAAGTTGATGCCGGTATGCATTTTTATTTTTTTGATGTGTAAATTTGTTTCTATGATATTAATTACCGGCGGAACAGGATTAGTAGGCGCACATTTATTGCTTAAGCTTTTAGAAGCCGGCAAAAATATCAGGGCACTATACCGCAATGAAGACACCCTTACCAAAACCAAAAAACTTTTTGCCCATTACGGCAAAGAGCCCCTTTTTGACACTATACAATGGGTGCAGGGCGATATACTGGATATACCATCGCTCGAAGCTGCTTTTACAGGTGTAACTCATGTATACCATTGTGCGGCGTTTATAACTTTTAATCCTAACGACGAAGAACAGCTGCGCAAAGTAAATATAGAGGGCACGGCAAATATGGTGAATTGTGCACTGGCTTTTGGCATACATAAATTTTGCCATGTAAGCTCTATTGCAGCACTTGGCGATACCACAAACGATGGCAGCATTATTACCGAAGAAACCGAATGGAATCCTGAAAAGAGCCATAATGATTATGCCATTAGTAAATATGGTGCCGAAATGGAAGTATGGCGTGCCTGGCAGGAAGGCCTAAATGTAGTGGTAGTAAATCCAGGTGTCATTTTTGGCTATGGTTACTGGCACCAGGGCAGCGGCGCAATACTAATGACGGTAAATAAAGGACAGTATTTTTATACGCTTGGTAAATGCGGGTTTATTGCCGTAGAAGATGTGGTTAACTGTATGGTTTTATTAATGGAAAGCAGCAAAACAGGCGAACGCTACACACTAATTGCCGAGAACCTTACCTATAAAGAAATGCTTGATGAAGTAGCAACCGGGCTTAACAAATCTAACCCCTCTATGCATGCAACGCGTTTGCTTACCTCTATAGGCTGGCGGATAGACTGGCTGGTTAGTAAAATTACAGGTAAAAAGAGGATGCTTACCCGCAGTATGGCACAATCCAGCCATGCAACCGATGTGTACGACACCACTAAGATACACGAAGCTTTGGGTTACCATTTTACCCCCTTAAAACCTTATATAAAAAATTTATGCGAACAGTTTAAGGCTTCGCGGGTGCAGGGGTAGTAACTTTATTAACGGTTGTAGAATCTTTTTTAGGTGTTAACGCATCTCTTTGTTGCTGAATCCTGTCGGATACTTTTTTCTCCATCTTTTCATAATCTTCGATATCCGAAGCATAGTAGGCATGGTTTTGCACAAAAGTAAGGCTGTCTATTTTATATTTTTTATAAATATAGGTATGGGCATCTACATTGTTAGTATCTAACACGGCGGGCTGAAACGACTTAATAGACTGCAGCAACGCTATATCATACAACACATTTACCATTTCATCTTTATCTAAAAGGTGTTTAGGTTTTGGTGCCGTATGGCTATCACAGGACAATACTAAAACAGATAAAACTATAAACAGCAATTTTTTCATGTTACCGGATTATTTTATACAAATCTATAAACTATTTTACCAATTATACTACTAAGGCTTTATTTAGCATAAAAAAGCCGGGCAGTACCCGGCTTAATAAGTTTTAATTACTCCCTGTTAAACAAAAGGCGTTCGCCAGATCGTATATCTTTTACTTTAAAATTATTGTAAACCAGTTGCCCGTTTACAAATGTGTGGCTAATTCTCGATTTAAAGTTAACCCCTTCAAACGGAGACCAGCCGCATTTATATAAAATATTTTCTTTTTTAACGTTCCACGGTAAGCCAGGGTTTACAATAACAAGGTCGGCATAATAGCCTTCGCGAATAAAGCCCCTCTTTTCTATTTTAAAGATCTTAGCAGGGTTATGGGCCATTTTCTCTACGATCTTTTCTACAGATATTTTCTTTTGATGATAAGCCTCAAACATCGCTACCACAGCATGCTGTACTAACGGCCCTCCTGATGGAGATGACGTGTAAGGGTTTTTCTTTTCTTCCAGCGTATGCGGTGCATGGTCGGTTGCAATAACATCAATCCTGTCATCAAGCAATGCTTTCCACAAAGCCTCTTTATCGGCAGCCGATTTTACAGCCGGGTTCCATTTAATAAGCGCGCCTTTAGTAGCATAATCAGCATCGGTAAACCATAAATGGTGCACACAAACTTCGGCAGTTATCATTTTATCCTCAAGCGGTATCTTATTTGTAAACAAATCAGTCTCAATACCGGTAGAAACATGAAAAACGTGAAGCCTTGCCCCTGTTTTTTTAGCAAGCTCTACCGCACGTGATGATGATATATAGCAAGCCTCTGCACTGCGAATTTCCGGATGGAATTTTACAGGGATGTCATCGCCATATTCTTCTTTAAACTTAGCAAGGTTAGCCTGTATGGTAGCTTCATCTTCGCAGTGTACAGCGATTAACATTTTTGTACTGCTGAATATTTTTTCTAACACCTCCGGATTATCTACAAGCATATTACCGGTAGATGAACCCAGGAATAATTTTATACCCGCTACATTTTTAGGGTTGGTTTTAAGCACCTCTTCAAGGTTATCATTAGTACCGCCCATCATGAATGAGTAGTTAGCAAACGACACACCTGCTGCCCTGTTATACTTATCTTCGAGCAGTTCCTGCGTTACCGCATTAGGCACAGTGTTGGGCTGCTCAATAAATGATGTTATACCTCCCGCCACGGCAGCGCGGCTTTCGGTTTCAATAGTACCTTTGTGGGTAAGGCCCGGTTCGCGAAAATGTACCTGGTCATCTATGGCACCAGGAATTAAAAAACTTCCTTCGGCATCAATTATTACACAATCTCCGGTTTTAGGGCTTATTTTTTCGCCTATTTCCTTTATAAATTTATCCTCAATAAAAAGATCGCCTTCAAAAATTGCACCCTCATTTACAATTTTGGCATTCTTTATTAGTATCCTGTTCATTATATTATTATAGTCGGTTTAGCATTCTTTTTATTCTTAGCCTTAATACACCAAAAATGGCTTCTTTAAATATGGCACTACTCATTTTAGATACCCCTTTAGTACGATCAGTAAAAATGATGGGGACTTCTTGTATCATAAAAGCATTTACGTAAGCCCTGTATTTCATTTCTATTTGAAAAGCATAGCCTACAAATTTTATCCTGTCGAGGTTTACACTCTCAAGCACTTTACGATTATAGCATATAAAACCCGCAGTAGCATCTTTAATTTCCATACCGGTAATAATATTTACATATACCGATGCAAAATAAGAGAGCAACACTCTGCTCAATGGCCAGTTTACTACATTAACACCGTTGCTGTAACGGGAGCCAATGGCAACATCGGCACCATTTTTACAGGCAGCCAGCAATTTTTCGAGATCGTTAGGATTATGAGATAAATCAGCATCCATCTCAAATATATACTCGTATTTACGGTTTATGGCCCAGTGAAAACCGTGTACATAAGCGGTACCAAGACCGGCCTTGCCCGCCCTAACCTCAAGGTTAAGCTTACCGGGATATTCTTCCTGTAGTTCCTGCACTTTTTGAGCGGTACCATCGGGCGAGTTATCGTCTACAATGAGTACGTCAAAAGGCGTTCCGAGTGAGAAAACAGCTCTTATGACTGTCTCTATATTTTCAATCTCGTTGTATGTAGGGATTATTACAATACCTTCACTCATAGGACAGGGCGAATTTTGGTGCAAAAGTAGTGTATTTCTTAACGCACAAAACATAATTAAATTATAATTGATTAATGCATCCTTAAAAATTACTAATTTTGCAGCATGCAATATCTGGTTTTACAAGAACGTATTATTGGCGCAAAAGATTGGGCAACTCTTATCTTTGTATTTTGCTTTGCGGTGATAGCCGTGAATAAATCGGCCTTTGAGGCTCGTTTTGCCGAATTTATAAAATTGGGCTTCAGCGATAAATATACTAAAATATATAAGGACAGCTCTAATCTTTTAAGCTGGTTTACCATTTCTTTCTTTTTTATACAAGTTATTTCTTACACTTTTCTGCTGCAATTTGTACTTGGTTATTTTGGCCATATAAAAACAGGTGGAATATCGTTCATACAGATCTTTACAGTAGTTGCTTTTTTTATCCTTGCAAAATTTTTAATAGAAAAAATCATAGCAACTGCCTTTAGTATAGAAGAATTTAGCGAGCAGTTTAATTTGCATAAAGTAAATTACCGGGCATACATAGGCTTGCTGCTATTACCCATAAACGTTATACTTTTTTATAATATTGCACCCACCCGTATTTTATTATACTTAATTTTAGCCCTGATTATAGCCGCAACAGTTATTTCATACCTTGTTTCACTAAGAATTTATCAAAAGTTGATTCTGGCGAAATTGTTTTATTTTATTTTGTATCTTTGCGCACTTGAAATAGCACCCTATTATTTCATGTATTATTGGTTTACGAACAGTTAGTTAAACAACAGTTACAATATGAAAGTGAAAACAATTTTGGTTTCGCAGCCGGAGCCTAAAGTAGAAAATTCACCATACTTTGAAATTCAGCATAAGCTAAAAGTAAAAGTAGATTTTAGGCCATTTATCCATGTAGAGGGTGTAAGCGCTAAGGATGTAAGGGCGCAAAAAGTAGATTTAAACAACTACACAGCCATTATTCTTACCAGCAAAAACTCTATAGACCATTTTTTTCGCGTAGCCGAAGAAATGCGTTATAAAGTGCCCGAAACATTAAAGTATTTTTGCCAGAGCGAGGCTATTGCTTTTTACCTGCAAAAGTATGTGGTGTACCGCAAAAGGAAAATTTATGTAGGCCAGAAAGATTTTGTAGACTTGTCTCCCCTTATAAAGAAATATAAGGACGAGAAATTTCTGCTCCCGTCATCTGAACAATTAAATGAAGATATACCACAGGTACTTAACAGCCTTAAAGTAGACTGGACACCAGGCACTTTTTACCGTACCGTAATGAGCGACCTTACAGATCTTAAGGATGTTTATTATGATGTTCTTGCCTTTTTTAGCCCTACAGGGATAAAATCGTTATTTAAAAACTTTCCAGATTTTAAACAAAACGAAACCCGTATTGCTGTTTTTGGGAGCACAACACAAAAAGAAGCTCTGGAGCATGGCCTGCGTGTAGATATTATGGCACCGGCACCCGGCACACCAAGCATGACCATGGCATTAGAAAAATATATAACCGAAGCCAATAAGGGAAAATAATACTTTTACTTTTACAGACACATCATAGAGCTGCTCCTTACCGGAGTGGCTTTTTATGTTTTAGCGTTTAATATACTTAATACCCAGAAAAAAAAATAGCTGCCCGTCCCCGGGCAGCCTTTCCAAAAACATCTATTCTAAAATTCACAATTATGCCAACGGACCGCCGGCAATAATCTCTTTATTTGAGAACGACTCAAATTTAGCAAAATTTTTCCTGAATTCTCCGGCTAATTCTTTTGCTTTTTTATCGTACGCTTTTTTACTTTCCCAGGTATCCCTTGGATTAAGCACTTCATCTGGCACATTAGGGCAGCTTTGAGGTACTGCAAGCCCAAAAAACTCATCTTTTATATAGTCAACATCCACCAGCTGCCCGCTAAGGGCAGCTGTTATCATGGCGCGGGTGTATTTTAATTTCATCCTTTCGCCGGTGCCATAGCCACCGCCGGTCCAGCCTGTATTAATAAGCCATACATTAACACCTGTTTCTTCCATTTTGCTAATAAGCATCTCGGCATACTTAGCAGGGTGCAATGGCATAAACGGAGCGCCAAAACAAGCAGAGAAGTTAGGCTGTGGCTCTTTTACACCCACCTCTGTACCGGCAACTTTAGCCGTATAGCCAGATATAAAATAGTAAGCCGCCTGCCCGGCAGTTAATTTAGAAATAGGAGGCAGTATGCCAAAAGAATCGGCACTAAGAAAGAAAATATTTTTTGGATTATGGCCTATAGAACCCGGCTGTATATTTTTAATAAAATCTAACGGATAGCTAACACGCGTATTAGGTGTTATAGATACATCGGTATAATCTACCTCATAACCACCATATTTAAAGGTTACATTTTCCAGCAAGGCCCCTTTTTTAATAGCCCGGTAAATATCCGGTTCATGCTCATCGGTTAGGTTTATAACCTTGGCATAACAGCCGCCTTCAAAATTAAATACTGTATTTTCATGTGTCCAGCCGTGCTCGTCATCACCTATAAGCTTACGTGCAGGATCTGCAGAGAGCGTAGTTTTACCGGTACCCGATAAACCAAAGAATATGGCTGTATCGCCATCTTCGCCCACATTTGCACTACAATGCATAGGCAAGGTATTATTATATACCGGCATAAGGAAATTAAGCGCAGAAAATATACCTTTTTTAATTTCGCCCGTATAGCCTGTACCCCCTATGAGTACAATTTTACGTGTAAAATTAAGAATGGCAAAATTAGGGTTTTGTGTGCCGTCTGTTAAAGGATCTGCCTTAAAGCCCGGTGCACATACTACAAGCCAGTCGGCAGCAATATCATCAAGTTCACTTTCGTCCGGACGTAAGAACATATTGTAGCAAAACAGGTTACTCCAGGCATGCTCTGTTACAGCCCTTACATTAAGCCTGTAATTAGGGTCGGCACAAACGTAACCATCGCGCACAAAGACCTCTTTATTACTAAGATATTCCGCTACCTTATTGTAAAGCGCATCAAACTTTTTACTATCAAAAGGTAAATTTACTTTTCCCCACCACACTTTGTCTGCGGTAATAGCATCTTCAACAATAAATCGGTCCTGAGGGCAACGTCCTGTAAACTCTCCGGTATTAATTGCAAGCGCCCCTGTAGATGTTTCTGCTCCCTGGCCTTTAGCTACACATATACGGTGAAGCTCATCAGGGGTTAACTGGTAATGCACGGAAGCACCTTTGATTCCAAGGGTTTCCAGCGAAATCGATTTCGTAAAAAGAGCGTAATTATCCATAATCTTTGGGTTAAGTTGGGTTGATAACTGAGTGCAAATATACTAATTATCAAACAACACCTAACATATTACGATAATTTTATCCCTTTCGTTTAATTATGTTTAAAAATAACACTAACCAAGCCGATATTAATAGTAATCCTCCAATTGGAGTTATAATGCCTATTTTCTTAAAATCGAATGAAAAAAGTGTATTACATGCTAAAAAATATATAGAAACCGAAAAGAATGCAACGCCGGTTACTGTTAACGTAAGTATGGTTTTTTTAGCTTTATCGCTAATTAAATTTGTGCTGCCCACAAACAATAAAAAAAACGCATGATATATCTGGTACTTAACACCGGTCTCAAAAACAATGATCGATTCGGGCGAAATTAATTTCTTCAGTCCATGTGCGCCAAATGCCCCAAGGGCAATTGCTACTATACCTAATATTGCTGCGGTTGCGATAACTTTCCTGTCCATTTATAATAATTTGATTGGTGTAAATTTATAAACTCTGCAAGATTTAACCTTATAAAAATGCAATATAATATAACGTTTTACTACTTTCGTGTTACAATTTTAAACATTGTCATGAGAAATATACTTATCATAGGTGCCGGCCGTTCGGCATCATCGCTTATACAATATTTGCTAAACAAATCAGAATCACAACAACTGCACCTTACCATAGGCGACCTCTCTGCCGAGCTTGCCGAACGCAAAACAAATGGGCATCCTAACGCACGCGCCATTGCTTTCGATATTTTTAACGAGGCACAACGCCATGAAGAGATAAGCCGTGCCCATATTGTTATATCTATGTTGCCGGCACACCTGCACTATGAGGTTGCTAAAGACTGTATTACCTACAAAAAACACATGGTTACGGCATCTTACATTAGCCCGGCTATGCAAAACCTGGACGAACTGGTTATTGCAAACAACCTTATTTTTATGAATGAGGTGGGCCTTGACCCAGGCATAGACCACATGAGCGCCATGAAAATATTAGACGAAATAAGGGATAAAGGCGGTAAGGTAAAACTGTTTGAATCGTTTTGCGGAGGCCTCGTAGCTCCCGAAAGTGACAATAACCTTTGGAACTACAAATTTACCTGGAATCCGCGTAATGTGGTACTTGCAGGCCAGGGTGGTACTGCCAAATTTATACAGGAGGGCACCTATAAATACATACCTTATAACAAATTATTCAGGCGGACGGAATTTATGCATGTAGAGGGTTACGGCCGTTTTGAAGGCTATGCTAATCGCGACTCGCTTAAATACCGCAGCGTTTATGGGCTTGATGATGTGCTTACATTATACCGCGGTACCCTGCGCCGTGTGGGTTTCTCTAAATCGTGGAATATGTTTGTTACCCTGGGCATGACAGATGATACTTATGTTATGGAAAACAGCGAGAAAATGAGCTACAGAGAGTTTACCAATTCGTTCCTGCCCTACCACCCTACAGATTCGGTTGAATTGAAATTAAGGCATATCCTTAAGATAGACCAGGATGATATACAATGGGACAAACTATTAGAACTGGATTTGTTTAATCCAAACAAAATAATCGGCTTGCGCGAAGCTACACCAGCCCAGATTCTTGAAAAAATATTATCTGACAAATGGACGTTAAACCACGACGATAAAGATATGATCGTGATGTACCACAAATTTGGCTATGAGCTTAACGGCGAAACCAAACAGATAGATGCTACCATGGTGTGCATAGGCGACGACCAAACGTATACTGCTATGGCAAAAACGGTTGGGCTACCGGTTGCTATTGCTGCGCTGCAAATACTTAATGGCAACATTACAACGCCGGGGGTTCAACTGCCTATAAACCGCGAGGTGTACACCCCAATCCTTAAAGAGCTGGAAGAATTTGGCGTTGTGTTTCATGAAAAACATGTGCCGTATATGGGTTACAATCCTCAAAACGTAGCGAGTTGATTATTTTAACCATGAATTACACAAATTTCACAAATTCATTAATGAGCAATTGCATTAAATAATTAGTGAAATTCGCGAAATTCGTGGTTACACAAAACCAAAATACTATATTTGGCTTACAAACTGTAAGCCATGAAAATAAATTCGTTACAAATAGAAATAGACGGTATTGATAAGGAGATACTCCGCTATCTCATGGAAGATGCCCGAAAGCCCATATTACAAATAGCCAGTAAAATTGGGATTTCCGGTGCCGCTATACATCAACGGTTGCGCAAACTGGAAACTGCGGGTGTAATTGCCGGTTCTAAATTTATTGTAAATACCCGTGTGTTAGGATATACTACCATGGCATTCGTGGGCATTTACCTGGATAAAGCATCGAGCAACTCTGAAACCGTTAAGGAACTTCGCAAAATACCCGAAGTGCTGGAATGCCACTACACTACCGGTAACTGGTCGATACTTATAAAAATGATATGCCGCGATAACGAACACCTCATGCAGTTGCTGAATAAGAAAATACAGCCTATAGATGGTGTTTCGCGCACGGAAACATTCATATCATTGGAACAACAAATCGAGAGGCAGATACAATTGTAGATTTCAGAATTTAGATTTCAGATTTCAGATTGAGCTACACTCATATCTTGAATTACATGACGACAGACCCTGAAGGGGGGCACACATAATAGCGTGGGGCATCGCCCTATGGAGTAATATTTAAGATTTTGAATTTCAGATTTCAGATTGAGCGACACTCATATCTTGAATTACATAACGACAGACCCTGAAGGGGGTCACACATAATAGCGTGGGGCATCGCCCTACGGAGTAATATTTAAGATTTTCGATTTCAGATTTCAGATTGAGCGACACTAATATTTTAAACTACACTGTACCAACACTGAAGGGGTCGCACATAATAGAGTGGGGCATCGCCCTATAGGAAATAAGACATTGTTCCTTGTGAAAACCCCGGTGTCCCTTGTGGTAAAAATTCTGCACCATGACTCACAAAAAAACCGCCTGACAAAAATGCCAAAGCGGTTTTTTCCTTCTATGTCCCGTCCTGAAATAGCGATACATAAAAAAACCTTCATTATGTCAGAAGATAATAATTATGTAAAGCGAACCCAGCGTGACTACACTATGTCACTCAAATTACAAATCGTTCAGGAAATCGAAC